>Ga0308158_10001156_pt1 | contig 30178 bp, 27 predicted proteins | sample PhyBR2_FD_201038 | JGI IMG/M metagenome (GOLD analysis project Ga0308158, IMG submission 201038) | Phyllosphere microbial communities from UC Gill Tract Community Farm, Albany, California, United States - DLSLB.R2 | ecosystem: Host-associated > Plants > Phyllosphere > Unclassified | place: USA... | reverse complement strand
CAGAAAGGCCATTGGGCAGCAGGTCGGTCACCGCCACTGCAAGCAGTTGCCCGTCCAGGCGGAATTCGTAGAAGCGCGAGAATGGAAGGTCGCGGACCAGAAAGGTAGAAAACTGATCGCGACTGGGCGGGAACATGTCGCCATCGGCATGCCGCTGCTCGATGTAACGCTGGTACAGATCGAAATACTCTTCAGTGAAGCGCGGGGTGGTAGAGGTCACCTGTACGTCGTGGTTGCGCTTGAGGATGCGTTTCTGCTGGCGTGAGGGCGTGAAGCCGGCTGTCGGGATGCGCGCGGGCACGCAGGCACTGCAGCGCTGGCAGTGTGGACGGTAGAGGTGGTCGCCGCTGCGGCGGAAACCCATTTCCGAGAGGTCGGCATAGACATTGACGTCCATCGGCTGGCTCGGATCGAGAAACAAGGTCGTGGCTTGCTCGTCGGGCAAATAGCTGCACGAATGGGGTTGAGTGGCATAGAACTTCAAGCGCGCCAACTCAGTCATGATGAACCCTCGGAATGAAACCATTGCATCAAGTGTATGCCAGCGCCGGATAACTCGCCTAGCGCCGCCACGTCGCGCTGTTGGGCTGATCCAGGTATTGGCTCAGATAGCCGGCGAATTCCTCTCGGGCGATGTTGCGGGCGCCCAGGCTGTGCAGGTGCTCGGTGGGCATCTGGCAGTCGATCAGCACGAATCCGGCCTGCTGCAGGTGCTCGACCAGCGTCACGAAGCCGACCTTGGAGGCATTGTCGGCGCGGCTGAACATCGATTCGCCGAAGAACAGCCGGCCCATGGCCAGGCCATAGAGGCCGCCCACCAGCGTGTCGGCGTCCCAGACCTCGACCGAGTGCGCGTGCCCTTGTTCATGCAGCGCAAGGTAGGCGCGCTGCATGTCGTGGGTGATCCAGGTACCGTCAGTGTAGTCGCGTGGCCCCGCGCACGCGGCGATGACGGCAGCGAAGTCATGGTCGAACGTCACGGTGAAGCGGCCTTGGCGCAGGACCTTGCGCAGGCTACGCGAAACATGCAGCTCGCAGGGCAGCAGCACGGTACGTGGGTCAGGCGACCACCACAGAATCGGCTGGCCTTGCTCGAACCAGGGAAAGCAGCCATGCCGATAGGCTTGGACCAAGCGCTCGGGGCTGAGGTCGCCGCCAGCGGCGAGCAGGCCATTGGGTTCGTGCATGGCCTTGCTCAGCGGTGGGAAAACCAGTTCGTTTCGTTTGAGCCAAGTCAGCATGAGTGTTCGCTACGGCAGGGGAGGGCGGTACGGATGGGCAATGGTTCATCCTGCCATGATCTGATCGGCCCGCCAATGCGTGGCAGGTGCCATGTGCCAGTGATATCCGCAGGGCGTACGAACCGATGCCGTGCAGATAGCCAGGCTTTCATGTAACTTTTCCCGATGTTTGCAGTCGGAGGTGACTGTTCTTCAAGAACCACTCGTAAGCGCTTGTCTGCAAACACAATGCGCGATCGAATCGTCCGTGATCGTGGGTAAGCGCAGCCTGGACCGTTGCCAGGTGACAAGCGCTTATATTGCGGATTCGCGAATTGCAGACAAACCCGTACAATGCGATCTTTGCAGGGCCCGTTCCCAACCGATACTGGCCATTTGCTGTATTTTTTGTCATTCATCAGTTGCGCGCTTTAGCAGGCGCAGGAAATCAAGCGTTTTGAAGAAATCCACTGCCTCGTCCGCTCCCGCACCGGTGCCCGTCTGGCGCCAGCAGATGCATTACCGCCTCAAGGAAGGCGCCCTGATCGCCATGGGCGCACTGTGCCTGTATCTGTGGATGGCGTTGTTGACCTACGACCAGGCCGACCCTGGTTGGAGCCACACCAGCAGCAACATGGACCAAGTCCAGAACGCCGCTGGCCGGGCGGGCGCATTCGCTGCCGATATCCTGTTCATGGTGCTGGGCTATTTCGCCTACATTTTCCCCCTGCTGCTGGCCGTCAAGACCTGGCAGATCTTCCGTCAGCGCCACGAGGCCTGGCAGTGGAGCGGCTGGTTGTTCTCCTGGCGCCTGATCGGCCTGGTGTTCCTGATTCTGTCGGGTGCAGCGCTGGCCCACATCCATTTCCATTCCGCTGGCAGCCTGCCGGCGTCCGCTGGAGGTGCGCTGGGCGAAAGCCTGGGCAACCTGGCGCTCAATGCCCTGAATATCCAGGGCAGTACCTTGCTGTTCATCGCGCTGTTCCTGTTTGGCCTGACCGTGTTCACCGATCTGTCCTGGTTCAAGGTGATGGACATGACCGGCAAGATCACCCTCGATCTTCTCGAGCTGATGCAGGGCTCGGCCAGCCGCTGGTGGGCAGCGCGTGCCGAACGCAAGCAACTGGTGGCCCAGTTGCGCGAAGTGGACGAGCCAGCCTACGCCGCACCGCGGATGAGCGAGCCACGCGATGTGGCCAAGCCCAAGCCGGCGCGGCCCATGCCTGTGGAGCCGACCCTGTCGAGCCAGCCAAGCCCGCCGAGCCCGCAGCCGCGTCCCGTGGCGCCGATCATGCCTGCCGCGTCGGTCGCGGCGGCTGCCGTACCTGCTCATGTCGCGCCGAGCCAGCCCATCCGGACTGCCGTGCCGATCAAGCCGTTGAGCGAAGAAAGCAGCCTGGGGGCGTCCGACGCCAAGCCTGCGGAACAGAGCGCACGAGTGCAAAGGGAAAAACAGGCTGCGTTGTTCCTCGACAGCGCCGTGCAGGGCACCTTGCCGCCGATCTCCATTCTCGATCCCGCCGAGCAGAAGAAGGTCAACTACTCGCCCGAATCGCTGGCGGCGGTGGGGCAGTTGCTCGAGGTCAAGCTCAAGGAATTCGGCGTGGAAGTGACCGTCGATTCCATCCATCCGGGTCCGGTGATCACCCGCTACGAGATCCAGCCCGCGGCCGGCGTCAAGGTCAGCCGCATCTCCAACCTGGCCAAGGACCTGGCGCGTTCGCTGGCGGTATTGAGTGTCCGGGTGGTCGAAGTGATCCCCGGCAAGACCACCGTGGGTATCGAGATTCCCAACGAGGACCGGCAGATCGTGCGCTTCTCCGAAGTGCTGTCTTCACCGCAGTACGACCAGGCCACCTCGCCCGTGACAATGGCGCTGGGCCACGATATCGGTGGCAAGCCGGTGATCACCGACCTGGCCAAGATGCCTCACCTGCTGGTCGCCGGTACCACCGGTTCGGGTAAGTCGGTGGGTGTCAATGCGATGATCCTCTCGATCCTGTTCAAGTCGGGGCCCGAAGACGCCAAGTTGATCATGATCGACCCCAAGATGCTCGAGCTGTCGATCTACGAAGGCATTCCGCACCTGCTGTGCCCGGTGGTCACCGACATGAAGGATGCGGCCAACGCCCTGCGCTGGAGCGTTGCCGAAATGGAGCGCCGCTACAAGCTGATGGCAGCCATGGGCGTGCGCAACCTGGCGGGCTTCAACCGCAAGATCAAGGATGCCGAGGAGGCCGGTACGCCGTTGACCGACCCGCTGTACAAGCGCGAAAGCATTCACGACGAGGCGCCGCTGCTCAAGACGCTACCGACCATCGTGGTGGTGGTGGACGAGTTCGCCGACATGATGATGATCGTCGGCAAGAAGGTCGAAGAGCTGATTGCGCGTATCGCCCAGAAGGCCCGTGCCGCCGGTATCCACCTGATTCTCGCCACCCAGCGCCCATCGGTGGACGTCATCACCGGCCTGATCAAGGCCAACATCCCAACACGGATGGCGTTTCAGGTGTCGAGCAAGATCGACTCGCGCACCATCATCGACCAGGGCGGCGCCGAACAGCTGCTGGGTCACGGTGACATGCTCTACATGCCGCCAGGCACCAGCCTGCCGATTCGCGTGCACGGTGCCTTCGTGTCCGACGAAGAGGTGCATCGCGTGGTCGAAGCCTGGAAGCAGCGTGGCGTGCCGGATTACAACGAGGACATCCTGGCTGGCGTCGAAGAAGCCGGCAGTGGCTTCGAGGGCAGCAGCGGCGGCGGTGACGGCGACGACAGCGAAAGCGACGCGCTCTACGACGAAGCGGTGAACTTCGTGCTGGAAAGCCGTCGGGCGTCCATTTCGGCGGTGCAGCGCAAGCTCAAGATTGGATACAACCGTGCGGCGCGGATGATCGAGTCCATGGAAATGGCCGGTGTGGTTACGCCGATGAACACCAATGGCTCGCGCGAAGTGATCGCGCCGGGCCCGATGCGCGATTGATGCAACGCTCGCGCCTTACCCTAGAACGAGGATTCCCATGCGCCTGATTCGCATGCTGTTGGTTTCTGCTTTGGCCTTGTCCAGCCTGTCGGTGCATGCCGACGGCAAGGATGTGGCACGCTTGACGCAACTGCTGGAGAAATCCCAGACGCTGACGGCACGTTTCTCCCAGCTGACCTTGGACGGCAGTGGTACCCAGCTGCAGGAGACGGCCGGGCAGATGGCCTTGCAGCGCCCTGGCCTGTTCAACTGGCACACCGATGCACCCCAGGAACAGCTAATGGTCTCCGATGGCAAGAAGGTATCGCTGTGGGACCCGGACCTGGAGCAGGTCACCATCAAGACTCTCGACCAGCGTTTGACCCAGACCCCGGCACTGCTGTTGTCCGGTGACGTGTCGAAAATCAGCCAGAGCTTCGACATCAGCGCCAAGGAAGCCGGTGACGTGATCGATTTCGTGCTCAAGCCCAAGACCCGCGACACCTTGTTCGACTCGCTGCGCCTGTCGTTCCGCAAGGGCGTGATCAACGACATGCAGCTGATCGACAGCGTGGGCCAACGCACCAATATCCTGTTCATGAACGTCAAGGCCAACGAGCCGATCGCCGCAAGCACCTTCAAGTTCGACATCCCCAAAGGGGCTGACGTGATCCAGGAATAAGTCGAGGTCGATTGCCGCCCCATGGACCTGTTTCGCAGTGATCCCATTGCCCAGCCGCTCGCCGCGCGCCTGCGCGCCAGCAACCTGGACGAATACGTCGGCCAGGAGCATCTGCTTGCCCGTGGCAAGCCGCTGCGCGAAGCGTTGGAGCAGGGCGCCCTGCACTCGATGATCTTCTGGGGCCCACCGGGGGTGGGCAAGACCACCCTGGCGCGGCTGTTGGCGAAAGTTTCGGACGCGCACTTCGAAACCGTTTCGGCGGTGCTGGCCGGGGTCAAGGAGATTCGCCAGGCGGTCGAGGTGGCCAAGCAGCAGGCCGGTCAGTACGGCCGCCGCACGATTCTGTTCGTCGACGAAGTGCATCGCTTCAACAAGTCCCAGCAGGATGCGTTCCTGCCCTATGTGGAAGATGGCACGCTGATCTTCATTGGTGCCACCACTGAAAACCCTTCGTTCGAACTCAACAACGCCTTGCTCTCGCGGGCCCGGGTTTACGTGCTGAAAAGCCTGGACGAGGCGGCCCTGCGCCGCCTGGTCGACCGCGCGCTGAACGAAGAACGCGGGCTGGGCAAGCGCCAGTTGAGCCTGGGTGACGGAGCCTTCGCGATGCTCATGGCGGCCGCCGACGGTGACGGGCGCCGGATTCTCAACCTGCTGGAGAATGCTTCGGACCTCGCCGAAGACGGTGAGGACATCGGCACCGACCTGTTACAAAGCCTGCTGGGCGATACCCGTCGGCGCTTCGACAAGGGTGGCGAGGCGTTCTACGACCAGATATCGGCCTTGCACAAATCGGTACGCGGTTCCAACCCGGATGCGTCGCTGTACTGGTTCGCGCGCATGCTCGATGGCGGCTGCGACCCGCTCTATCTGGCGCGGCGCGTGGTGCGCATGGCCAGCGAGGACATCGGCAACGCCGATCCGCGCGCCCTGCCGTTGTGCCTGTCGGCGTGGGACGTGCAGGAACGCCTGGGCAGCCCGGAAGGCGAGCTGGCGGTGGCGCAGGCGATTGTCTACCTTGCCTGCGCACCGAAGAGCAACGCGGTGTACATGGGCTTCAAGGCGGCGATGCGCGAGGCGGCCGAGCACGGCTCGCTCGAAGTGCCGCTGCATCTGCGCAACGCTCCGACCAAGTTGATGAAGCAGCTTGGCTATGGCGACGAGTATCGCTATGCCCATGACGAACCCGACGCCTACGCGGCCGGCGAAGACTATTTCCCCGAACAACTGAGCCCGCGCCACTACTACCGGCCTGTGCCCCGTGGCCTGGAATTGAAGATCGGCGAGAAGCTCAAGCACCTGTCCACCCTGGACGACAACAGTCCAAGACGGCGGAGAACCGAGTGATTCCGACCCTCATCGCCGTGTCCCTGGGCGGGGTAGTCGGCACCTTGCTGCGCTTCTTCACCGCGACCTACATCAATGCGAACTGGCCACGCCTGTTCTATACCGGTACGCTGGCCGTCAATATCATCGGCTGCCTGATCATCGGCTACCTGTACGGCTTGTTCATGATTCGCCCGGACATTCCGGTCGAGGTCCGCTCGGGATTGATGGTGGGGTTCGTGGGTGGCCTGACCACTTTTTCTTCCTTCTCGCTGGACACCGTGCGCCTGCTCGAAAGCGGCCAGGGACTGGTTGCCATGGGCTACTGCGCAGCGAGCGTATTCGGTGGCCTGCTGGCCACCTGGGCCGGCCTGGCACTGACTAAAATCTGACCAATACTGATAAACGAGAGACCGACATGCTCGATTCCAAACTGTTACGTAGCCAGCCTCAGGACGTAGCGGACCGCCTTGCCAGCCGTGGCTATGTCCTGGATGTGACACGCCTCGAGGCGCTGGAAGCCCAGCGCAAGACCGTGCAGACCCGCACCGAGCAGTTGCAGGCCGAACGCAATGCGTTGTCCAAGTCCATTGGCCAGGTCATGAAGAGCGGCGGCGACGTCGACGCGCTGAAGGCGCAGGTCGAGTCCATCGCCGAGGAATTCGCGCGCGGCAAGGTCGAACTGGAGCGTCTGCAGGGCGAGCTTGAAAGTATTGCTTTGGGTATCCCCAACCTGCCCGACGAATCGGTGCCGGTCGGCGAAGACGAAGACGGCAACGTCGAGGTACGCCGCTGGGGCACGCCGACCACGTTTGATTTTCCGGTCCAGGACCACGTGGCACTGGGTGGCAAGTCGGGTGGCCTGGATTTTGAAACGGCTGCCAAGCTATCGGGCGCACGCTTTGCCATCATGCGTGGCCCGATTGCCCGCCTGCACCGCGCCCTGGCGCAGTTCATGATCAACCTGCACGTCGGCGAGCATGGCTACGAAGAGGCCTACACGCCGTACCTGGTCCAGGCGCCGGCATTGCAGGGTACCGGTCAGTTGCCCAAGTTCGAGGAAGACCTGTTCAAGATCAGCCGCGAGGGTGAGGCGGACCTGTACCTGATTCCCACGGCCGAAGTGTCGCTGACCAACATCGTCGCTGGCGAGATTCTCGACGCCAAGCAGCTGCCACTCAAGTTCGTCGCTCACACGCCGTGCTTCCGCAGCGAGGCCGGTGCGTCCGGGCGCGATACCCGCGGCATGATCCGGCAGCACCAGTTCGACAAGGTCGAGATGGTCCAGGTGGTGGAGCCCACCAAGTCCATGGAAGCGCTGGAAAGCCTGACCGCCAACGCCGAACGGGTGTTGCAGGCCCTGGAGCTGCCGTACCGCGTACTGGCGCTGTGCACGGGCGACATGGGCTTCAGTGCCGTGAAAACCTACGACTTGGAAGTCTGGGTGCCGAGCCAGGACAAATACCGCGAGATTTCTTCATGCTCCAACACCGGTGACTTCCAGGCGCGCCGCATGCAGGCCCGCTTCCGCAACCCGGAAACCGGCAAGCCTGAACTGGTGCACACCTTGAACGGCTCGGGCCTGGCGGTCGGTCGTACCCTGGTGGCGGTGCTGGAAAACTATCAGCAGGCCGACGGTACGATCCGTGTGCCGGAGGTCCTCAAGCCCTACATGGGCGGCCTCGAGGTCATCGGCTAAATGGAGTTCCTGCCGCTGTTCCACAAATTGCGCGACAGCCAGGTCCTGGTGGTGGGCGGGGGCGAGATCGCCCTGCGCAAATCACGCCTGCTGGCCGAAGCCGGCGCGGTGCTGCGCGTGGTCGCGCCGAGCATCGATCCGCAACTTGCCGAGCTGGTGCGCGGCAGCGGTGGGGAGATGCTCGACCGGGGCTACCTGAGTCATGACCTGGACGGCTGCCAGCTGGTGATCGCCGCTACCGACGACGAACCGCTCAATGCCCAGGTGTCGGCCGACGCCCGTGCTCGCTGTGTGCCGGTCAACGTGGTCGACGCGCCGGCGTTGTGCACGGTGATCTTCCCGGCCATCGTCGATCGCTCGCCGCTGGTGGTGGCCGTCTCCAGTGGTGGGGATGCGCCGGTGCTGGCGCGCCTGATCCGCGCCAAGCTGGAAACCTGGATTCCATCCACCTATGGCGAGCTGGCCGGCCTGGCGGCGCGCTTTCGGCAGAAGGTCAAGGCCCTGTATCCGGATGTCACTCAGCGCCGCGCGTTCTGGGAAGAAGTGTTCCAGGGTCCGATCGCCGATCGACAGTTGGCTGGGCAGGGCGCCGAGGCCGAGCGCATGCTCCAGGCCAAGGTCGACGGCGCTCCGCCCCATGCACCCGGTGAGGTGTACCTGGTGGGCGCCGGCCCTGGCGATCCGGACCTGCTGACCTTCCGTGCGCTGCGCTTGATGCAGCAGGCCGACGTGGTGCTCTACGACCGCCTCGTCGCGCCGGCGATTCTCGACCTGTGCCGCCGTGACGCCGAGCGCGTGTACGTCGGCAAGCGCCGCGCCGAGCACGCCTTGCCACAAGACCAGATCAACCAGCAGTTGGTGGCCCTGGCCAAGCAGGGCAAGCGCGTGCTGCGCCTGAAGGGCGGTGATCCGTTCATCTTCGGCCGGGGCGGCGAAGAGATCGAGGAGCTGGCGGCCCACGGCATTCCGTTCCAGGTGGTGCCGGGCATCACCGCAGCCAGTGGCTGTGCGGCGTATGCCGGCATTCCGCTGACCCACCGTGACTACGCGCAGTCGGTTCGCTTCGTCACCGGTCACCTCAAGAACAACACCAGCGACCTGCCTTGGCATGACTTGGTGTCACCGGGGCAGACGCTGGTGTTCTACATGGGCCTGATTGGCTTGCCGATCATCTGTGCAGAATTGATTCGCCACGGCCGTGGCGCAGATACGCCGGCGGCGTTGATCCAGCAGGGCACCACTGTGAACCAGCGGGTGTTCACCGGCACCCTGGCAGACCTGCCGCGGATGGTCGCGGAACATGAGGTGCACGCGCCGACGCTGGTGATCGTGGGTGAAGTAGTGGTCCTGCGGGAGAAGCTGGCGTGGTTCGACGGTGCCCAGTACCGTTGACCACCGGCCTTCACTTGGGAATGGGCTGAATATCCTGGATCACCGCGTTGCTGCGGCGGATCAGCACGAAGTTGTCGCCGATCTGCACCCACTGGCTGTCCAGGTCGGGTTGCTTGAGGCGAGCGGCTTTCCATCCGGCAAAGGCTGATTCGGGTTGGGCGTAGGTTGGCGGAACACGATCACCCTTGCCCAGCGACACCAGTTCGGCATCGTTGACCGGTGCGCGGAGCACGTCGATGGCCAAGGCTGTCGTGGAAGCGGCCGACAACAGCGCGCCGGTGATGCACAGCGAAGCGAACAGCGTGCGGCTCATGGGTAGACTCCTGGATAAGTGGCGATGGCCTTGGCGTGCCATTGTCCATCCATTCGCCACGCACGGCCAGTGCGCAGCGAATGGCAGCGGTCAGTCCCGCGCCAGGGCCACGGCCACACCTTGCCCGCCACCGATGCAGAGGGTCGCCAGACCCTTGCGGGCATCGCGACGCAGCATCTCGTGCAGCAGCGTGACCAGCACCCGGCAGCCCGAGGCGCCGATGGGGTGACCCAGGGCGATGGCACCGCCGTTGACGTTGACCTTGCTGGCGTCCCAGCCCAGCTCTTGACCTACCGACAATGCCTGAGCCGCAAACGCTTCATTGGCCTCGATAAGGTCCAATTGCTCGAGGCTCCAGCCGGCTTTCTCCAGGCAGCGGCGTGTCGCCGATACCGGAGCGATGCCCATGACTGCCGGATCGACCCCGGCGTTGGCATAGGCCGCGATGCGCGCCAGCACCGGCAGACCCAGGGCCTGCGCCTTGGCTGCGCTCATGAGCATCACCGCTGCCGCACCGTCGTTCAGCGACGACGCATTGCCGGCTGTCACGCTGCCATCGGCCTTGAAGGCCGGTTTTAGTTTGCCCAGGCTTTGCTCGGTGGTGTCGGCGCGGGGTTGCTCGTCGATCGCGAACTGCAGGGGTTCGCCTTTGCGCTGGGGCACGGCAACGGGTGTGATTTCATCGGCGAAGCGACCTGCTTCGATGGCCGCAATTGCCTTTTGCTGGGACTGCGCCGCGAATGCATCCTGGGCTGCACGGCTGATGCCGTATCGATCGGCGAGGTTTTCAGCCGTGATGCCCATGTGGTAGTCGTTGAAGGCATCCCATAGGCCGTCCTTGATCATGCTGTCGACCAGCGCTGCGTTGCCCATGCGCAACCCGGTACGGGCAGCTGGCAGTACGTAGGGCGCCAGGCTCATGTTCTCCATGCCACCGGCGATGACCACCCCGGCGTCGCCGCAGCGGATGGCCTGGGCGGCCAAGTGGACGGCCTTGAGCCCCGAGCCGCAGACCTTGTTCAGGGTCATGGCCGGCACCGCATTCGGCAGCCCGGCGAAGATCGCCGCCTGGCGCGCCGGGTTCTGTCCGGCACCGGCCGTGAGGACCTGCCCCAGGATGACTTCGTCGACCTGCGCGGGATCCAGGCGAGTCTGCGCCAGCAATCGGCGAATGACCGTGGCACCCAGGTCGACGGCAGGCACGTTTGCCAGCGCCCCCTGGAAACTGCCAACGGCGGTGCGAGTGGCGGCAACGATAACGACGTCTTGCATGGAAAGAGTCCTCGGCAGGTGGGCCAGTGGCCTTGTTCTTGTGGGAAGCGGATGACACCGCGAAACGTACCGGGGGCACTACGACGGCACAGGTCGATTGTCGGCCCTGTGGATTGATTTGATAAATTGCTTTTTCAAACGGGTCGATAAGAAAACCGGAACAATACCGGACTTTAGCCGCCGGTCATGTTCATGAAGCGCACCACCTGCACATCATCATCGAGGCGGAAGTTGTGGCTCCATGGCTTGAGCTGCATGGCCTTGATGATTGCCTGTTCAAGCACTTCCGGCTGGCCGGGGTGCTCGCGCAGAACCTGCTTGAGGTCGGCCGAATGTTCGTTACCCAGGCACAGCAGCAAGCGGCCCTCGACCGTCAGGCGCACTCGGTTGCAGGTCGCGCAGAAGTTGTGGCTGTGCGGCGAGATGAAACCGATGCGCGTGCCCGGTGCCTGCGGAATGCGCCAGTAGCGTGACGGCCCTTGGGTGGAATCGGTGGAAGGTAGCAACTCGTAGCGTTCGGCGAGACGTGCGCGAACCTGCTCGCTGGAGTAGAAAGATTCGGCACGGCTGTGTTCGCTGATGGCGCCCAAGGGCATCTCTTCAATGAAGGAGATGTCCAGGCCGCGCTCGATGGCGAAGGCCACCAGATCGACCACTTCGTCATCGTTGCGGCCCTGCATGACCACGCAGTTGAGCTTGGTGTGGCGGAACCCGGCGGCGTTGGCCGCGTCGATGCCGGCAATGACCTTGTTCAAGTCACCGGTGCGGGTGAGTTCACGAAAACGCACCGGATCCAGGCTGTCCAGGCTGATGTTCAAGCGCTTGAGGCCGGCGTCGAACAATGGCTGGGCCAGCGTCGCCAGTTGCGAGCCGTTGGTGGTCATGCACAGTTCTTGCAAGCCGGGCAGGGCAGCAATGCGTCGGCACAGGTCGACAATGCCCGAGCGCACCAGGGGTTCGCCCCCGGTCAGGCGGATCTTGCGCGTGCCCAGGGCAACGAAGCTGGCGGCCACCTGCTCGAGTTCCTCGAGGCTAAGAATCTGCTGGCGTGGCAGAAACGTCATGTCTTCGGCCATGCAATACACACAGCGAAAATCGCAGCGATCGGTGACCGACAGTCTCAGGTAATCGACTTTGCGGGCGAAGCCATCGTGCAGGGTGCGCTCAGGGGTGTGCATCGGGGGTACCAGTAAAGGGCATGACCAGTTCGACTGCCAACGCCATGCAGCGTTGCAAAAGAATGCAGTTCTCGAAGGTACGCGCCACACCGGGGTCAAGCCAATCGCTTTTTTCAATGCGCTCATCGACAGGGTCGATGAGCGCATCCGCTGCAAGTACCGATCAAGGCATCCGTGGCAACTCGTTGGGACGCAGGTCGAAGACCAGCACCTCGGCGTTGGCGCCATTGGCCAATTGCAGCACGGTTTCCTCACGCAGGCGAACGCCGTCGCCTTCGCTCAATCGCTGGCCATTGAGTTCGACGCTGCCGGTGGCGACGTGTACGTAGGCGTAGCGGTTCGTTGCCAGCGTCAGGGTCGCTTGCTCCTGACCGTCGAACAGTCCAGCGTAGACCCGCGCATCCTGCCGCACATGAAGGGAGCCTTCCGCGCCATCGGGCGAGATGATCAGCTGCAGGCGACCGCGTTTCTGTTCGGTGGAGAAGTGCTCTTGCTGATAGCGCGGCTCAGCACCCGCTTCCTGGGGCACGATCCAGATCTGCAGGAAGTGCACGGGATCGACGTCGCTGTGGTTAAACTCGCTGTGGGCGACCCCATGGCCAGCGCTCATCAGCTGTACATCGCCGGGGCGAATGACCGAACCGGTGCCCAATGTGTCCTTGTGCGCCAGCGCGCCTTCCAGCACATAGGAGAAGATCTCCATGTCGCGGTGCGGGTGCTGACCGAAGCCCTTGCCGGCGCTGACCCGGTCGTCGTTGATCACCAGAAGGTCGGAGAAGCCCTGTTCCTGCGGGTTGCGGTAATGACCGAAGGAAAAGGTATGGAAGGATTGCAACCAGCCATGGTTGGCAAGGCCGCGGTCCGATGCTTTACGAAGTGCGAGCATGATGTTCTCCCGATCGACTGTAGGTGCACGGCGATGGATATGCCGTGCGATGGGTAAAGACTATGCGTTTGGCACATCGGGATAAATTGGCTGCACTGGGCAGGACTGTCACCCTCAGGTTGACAGTGATCCGTCAGGGAGGAAAAACGAGTCCTGCTAGGTCAGTTATAAGCTAATGCTGCATAGTTATAATTGGCTATATCAGAAATTGTTATCCTGCCGCCCGGCTACCGCTCCCGCGATGCTGAATCTGATGTGTAGGACGTAAGAATGGAAGTAGGTACCTGGGGTTTCACCGTAGCCGGATTGGTAGTCGGCTTCATCGTCGGCATGACGGGCGTGGGCGGCGGCTCGCTGATGACGCCCATTTTGCTCTGGTTTGGCATCAATCCCGCGACAGCCGTTGGCACCGACCTGTTGTACGCCGCCATCACCAAGGCCAGTGGCGTCTGGGTCCATGGCCGCAACAAGAACATCGACTGGAAGATTACGGGCTGGCTGGCGTTGGGCAGCGTGCCGGCTGCGGCGATCGTGCTTTGGTACCTGAAAAGCCTGAACGCCGAACCGCAGGCCATGGGCGCGGTGATCAAGCAGGCCCTGGCGGCCGTGCTGTTCTTGACCGCAATGGCGATTCTGTTCAAGAAACGCTTGCAGGCCTTGGCCAGCCGTCATGCCGGCGATCGCTACAATCTCAGCCCCAGGACTCTCAATGGCTTGACCGTGGTGACGGGCGTGATGCTCGGCGTGATGGTCTCGTTGACTTCCATTGGCGCCGGTGCGCTGGGGACCGTCGCGCTGTTCATGCTGTATCCGTTCCTGGCGACTCGGCGCCTGGTCGGCACCGAGATTGCCCATGCCGTGCCCTTGACCCTGGTGGCCGGCATGGGTCACGCCAGCATGGGCAACATGGACTGGTCACTGCTGGGGCACTTGCTGCTGGGCTCGCTGCCGGGCATCTACCTGGGCAGTCATCTGTCCGGGCGGGTGTCGGACGATGTCCTGCGGCCACTCCTCGCGGTCATGCTGCTGTTGATCGGTTACAAGCTTGCGTTCTGATTCCGCAGACGCAGGCCAATGTGGAGAACAGACCCTGTGAACGCCATCGCCATACGTCCGGCAGAGCCGGGCCAGGTACCCGCCATCGTCGATTACGTCATGGCCGCACGCGCCTCGATCTTTCCGCAGCTGGATGCCACTAAGGTGCCGAACGATCTGGCCCGCTTCGACGAGGTGTATCTGGGGGATGGCCGAGGGTGTTTCCTGCTCGCCTGGCAGGACGGTCAGATCGTCGGCGCCATCGGCTACTTGCCCTATGACCAGCGCTTCAGCCAGTTGCGGCTGCCGGGCACGGACACCGTCGAAGTGGTCCGGCTGTTCGTCTCGCCGAGCTGCCGGGGTGCAGGCGTGGCCAAGGCGCTGTATGCGGCGCTGCTGGCGCAGGCGCTTCGGGCTGGTGTCGGTACCCTGTACCTGCATACCCATCCGTTCCTGCCCGGCGCGATCGCGTTCTGGCAGAAACAGGGCTTCGAGGTGCTCGACATCGAGCCCGATCCCGTCTGGCAGACGACGCACATGCGCCTTGATCTCGAAGCAGCGTCGAGCCGGCCCACGCTCGCTTCAAGCTGAACCAACGGCCATGGGCGCCGGTCGGTGATAGATACACCGACAGCCAAGGAGCTCCCATGAAGCCCTATGTTATCTGCCACATGATGTCCTCCGTCGATGGTCATGCCTTGACCGACGGTTGGGCCCGGCCGTTCAAGAACGCGGCTGGCGAACTGTACGAACGCTTGGCCAAGCAATTCGACTTCGATGCCTGGGCCTGCGGCCGAGTGACGATGCAGGAAATTGCCCACGACGAAGGTTATCCGTCCGGCCTGGCCACGGGGCCTGTCGCGCGGACTCACCATTTTGCCGATCGCGCGGCAAGCGCCTACGCCATTTCCATCGACCCCAAAGGCAAGGTTGGCTGGAAAACCAACACGGCCCTGGACTCGCACATCGTCGAGGTGCTCACCGAATCGGTCAGCGACGATTACCTGGCCTATCTGCAATCGATCCAGGTGTCCTACATTTTCGCCGGCAAGGACTCGCTCGACCTGCACCAGGTGCTCGATATTCTGAGCCGCGAGTTGGGCATCAAGCGCCTGGTGGTCGAGGGCGGGCCCCACGTCAGTGGTTCGTTCGTCAACGCAGAACTGGTCGACGAGATCAGCGTCCTGCTCTTGCCGTTGGTGGATGGCCGCGGTGAGCACCCGGCGTCGTTCGAAATCGATGCCCAGCAGTGGCAGCAGCCGACCTACCTGACACTCGACAGTGCCGAAGTCCAGGAAGGCGGCGCGGTGTGGCTGCGCTACCGGCAGCAGGCGCAGTCGAAGGCCTGAGCCCGGTGCACGGGGTCAGGTGAGGGTCTGCGCCGGGACTCGCACCCAACCCTCCATCAATACCCGAGCGCTGCGGCTCATGATGGCCTTGGTCACCTGCCACTGGCCAGCGACCTCGTTGGCCTCAGCGCCCACGCGTAGGGTGCCCGAGGGATGGCCGAAGCACACCGTATTGCGCAGGCCGCCGCCGGCCGCGCGGTTGACCAGCGTGCCGGGGATGGCTGCAGCCGTGCCGATGGCCACCGCTGCAGTGCCCATCATGGCGTGGTGCAGCTTGCCCATGGACACCGCCCGCACGGTCAGGTCGATATCGGCCGCCGCCACGGGCTTGCCACTGGAGGCAAGATAATCGGCCGGTGGTGCGACGAAGGCAACTTTGGGCGTGTGCTGGCGGGTTTGCGCCTCTTCCACACGGGTGATCAGGCCCATGCGCAACGCGCCGTGGGCGCGGATGGCCTCCAGCCGTGCCAGCGCCTGCGGATCGCCGTTGATTGCCTCCTGCAACTCGCAACCGCTGTAGCCCAGCGCCGCAGCGTCGATGAAGATGGTCGGGATCCCGGCATTGATCAGCGTGGCTTCGAAGCGGCCTACGCCGGGGACGTCCAACTCGTCGATGAGGTTGCCGGTGGGGAACATTGCCCCCGCTGCGCCTTCGGCCTCGGCCGCTGGATCGAGAAACTCGAGTTGCACTTCGGCAGCGGGGAAGGTCACGCCGTCCAGTTCGAAATCGCCGGTCTCCTGAACCTCACCACCGCTCATGGGCACGTGGGCAATAATGGTCTTGCCAATGTTGGCCTGCCATACGCGCACCGTGGCGATGCCGTCGTGGGGTACGCGAGCAGGATCGATCAGGCCCTGGCTGATGGCAAACGGGCCGACCGCTGCCGACAGGTTGCCGCAGTTGCCGCTCCAGTCGACGAAAGCGCTGTCGATGGAGACCTGACCGAACAGGTAGTCGATGTCATGCCCCGGCTGGCTGCTGGGGCTGACGATCACCGTCTTGCTGGTGCTCGACGTGGCGCCACCCATGCCGTCGATCTGTTTGCCATAGGGGTCGGGGCTACCGATCACCCGCAGCAGCAGGGCATCGCGCGCCGGGCCCGGCCGGCGCGCCGGTTCGGGCAGGTCGGCAAGGTTGAAGAACACGCCTTTGCTGGTGCCACCGCGCAGGTAGGTGGCGGGGATGCGAAGCTGGGTCATGGGGCAATCCTCAGTAGGCGTCGGCCGCGGCGTGGGTGGGTGCAGTTGCCTGCAAAAAGTCCTGTGCGAAGCGTTGCAGCACGCCGCCAGCTTCGTAGATCGATACTTCTTCGGCAGTGTCCAGGCGGCAGGTCACCGGTACTTCCACACGCTCGCCGTCACGCCGTTCGATGATCAGGGTCAGGCGCGCCTGTGGCGTCAATCGACCGACCACGTCGAACACCTCGGTGCCGTCGATGCCCAGGGTCTTGCGGTCGGTGCCGGAATCGAACTGCAGCGGCAGCACGCCCATGCCCACCAGGTTGGTGCGATGGATACGCTCGAAGCCCTCGGCGGCAATGGCCTCGACCCCGGCCAGGCGCACACCTTTGGCGGCCCAGTCGCGCGATGAACCCTGGCCGTAGTCGGCGCCGGCGATGATGATCAACGGTTGCTTGCGCTGCATGTAGATCTCGATGGCTTCCCACATGCGCATGACTTGGCCTTCGGGTTCCAGGCGCGCCAGCGAGCCTTGGCGGACCTTGCCGTTTTCCACCACCATTTCATTGAACAGCTTGGGGTTGGCGAACGTCGCCCGTTGCGCGGTCAGGTGATCGCCGCGATGGGTGGCGTAGGAGTTGAAGTCTTCTTCGGGCAAGCCCATTTTCGCCAGGTACTCACCGGCGGCGCTGTCGAGCATGATCGCGTTGGACGGCGACAGGTGGTCCGTGGTGATGTTGTCCGGCAGCACGGCCAATGGGCGCATGCCCTTGAGCGTGCGCTCGCCGGCCAAGGCGCCTTCCCAGTACGGCGGACGGCGGATGTAGGTGCTGGCCGGCCGCCAGTCATAGAGCGGTGCGACTTTCGGGCCGGTATCCTCGTGGATGGCGAACATGGGGATGTACACCTGGCGAAACTGCTCCGGCTTCACCGACGATTTGACCACCGCGTTGACTTCCTCGTCGCTGGGCCAGATGTCCTTGAGGCGGATGGGCTGACCCTGCGGGTCGAGGCCGAGCACGTCTTTTTCGATATCGAAACGAATAGTGCCGGCAATCGCATACGCCACCACCAGCGGCGGCGAAGCCAGAAAGGCCTGACGCGCATAGGGGTGGATACGCCCATCGAAGTTGCGGTTGCCCGAGAGCACCGCAGTGGCGTACAGGTCACGCTCGATGATCTCTTGCTGAATCACCGGGTCAAGGGCGCCGGACATGCCGTTGCAGGTGGTGCAGGCAAACGCCACGATGCCGAAGCCCAGGGTTTCCAGCTCGTCGGTCAGGCCGGCTTCGTCCAGGTACAGGGCCACGGTTTTCGAGCCGGGCGCCAAGGACGATTTGACCCAGGGCTTGCGGGTCAGGCCCAGGCGGTTGGCATTGCGCGCCAGCAGGCCGGCAGCGATGACATTGCGCGGGTTGCTGGTGTTGGTGCAACTGGTGATGGCCGCGATGATCACCGCGCCGTCCGGCATCTGCCCAGGCACGTCTGTCCAAGGGCCTGCGATGCCCTCGGCGGCCAGGTCGCTGGTCGCGACCCGTGCGTGCGGGTTGCTGGGGCCGGCCATGTTGCGCACCACACTGGACAGATCGAAACGCAGATTACGTTCATAGACGACCGCGTCCAGGCTGTCGGCCCACAGGCCGGTCAGGCGTGCATAGTCTTCCACCAGTTGCACTTGCTGCTCTTCGCGACCGGTCAGGCGCAGATAATCGATGGTCTGCTGGTCGATCGCGAACATCGCCGCCGTGGCGCCGTATTCCGGCGCCATGTTGGAGATGGTGGCGCGGTCGCCCAAGGTCAGCGCCCGCGCGCCTTCACCGAAGAACTCCAGATAGGCACCCACGACTTTCTGCTGGCGCAGGTACTGGGTCAGCGCCAGGACCATGTCAGTGGCAGTGATACCCGGTTGCAGTTGCCCGGCCAGCACGACCCCGACGATCTCGGGCAGGCGCATCCACGAGGCGCGGCCCAACATGACGCTTTCGGCTTCCAGGCCACCCACGCCGATGGCCACCACGCCCAGCGCGTCGACATGGGGCGTGTGGCTGTCGGTGCCGACACAGGTGTCGGGAAAGGCAACGCCTTCGCGGACCTGGATCACCGGCGACATCTTCTCCAGATTGATCTGGTGCATGATGCCGTTGCCGGGCGGGATGACGTCGACGTTCTTGAAGGCCTTGCGCGTCCAGTCGATGAAGTGGAAGCGGTCTTCGTTGCGACGGTCTTCGATGGCGCGGTTTTTCTCGAACGCCTGCGGATCGAAGCCGGCGCTTTCCACGGCCAGCGAGTGATCGACGATCAGTTGGGTGGGCACCACTGGGTTGACCAGGGCCGGGTCGCCGCCCTGGGACGCGATGGCGTCACGCAGGCCGGCCAGGTCGACCAGAGCGGTCTGGCCGAGGATGTCGTGGCACACCACCCGCGCCGGGTACCAGGGAAAGTCCAGGTCGCGCTTGCGCTCGATCAGTTGGCGCAGCGAAGCGTCCAAGGTGGCGGGGTCGCAGCGGCGCACCAGGTTTTCCGCCAGTACGCGGGAGGTGTAGGGCAGGGTGGCATAGGCGCCGGGCTGGAGGGCTTCGACGGCTTCTTGGGCGTCGTAATAGTCCAGCGGCGAGTTGGGTAGCGACTTGCGGTGTTGTGTGTTCATCAGGTCGGCTCACGGTGCAAGGCAAAAGTTCGGCGGGGCGGCCTTCGCGGGTAGAACCCGCTCCCACATGGACCCGTACGTCTTGAGCACTATGGGAATGTGGGAGCGGGGCGGGCGGCGAGCCATCTGCCCGCGAAGGGGTCCGTCCGGTCAGCGGCGATCCAGGGGTACGAACGCACGCTGTTCCACGCCCACGTATTCGGCGCTGGGGCGAATGATTCGGTTGTTGGCCCGCTGTTCGAACACATGAGCGGCCCAGCCGGTCACCCGCGAGCAGACGAAAATCGGTGTGAACAGCTCGGTGGCGATGCCCATGAAGTGGTACGCCGAGGCGTGGTAGAAGTCGGCGTTGGGAAACAGCTTCTTCTGCTCCCACATGGTTTTGTCGATAGCCTCTGAGACCGGATAGAGAACCTTGTCGCCGGCCTCGTCAGCCAGCTTCTTTGCCCAGCCCTTGATCACTTCGTTGCGCGGGTCGTTGTCTTTGTACACGGCATGGCCGAAGCCCATGATCTTGTCCTTGCGCTCAAGCATGGCCAAGGTGCCGCGCACCGCTTCTTCGGGCGACGCGAACTTCTGGATCATGGCCATGGCCGCTTCGTTGGCCCCGCCGTGCAGCGGGCCGCGCAGCGAGCCGATGGCGGCGGTCACGCAGGAGTACATGTCCGACAGAGTCGAGGCGCACACGCGGGCGGTGAAGGTCGAGGCGTTGAATTCGTGCTCGGCGTAGAGGATCAGCGAAACGTCCATCACCTTGCTGTGCAACTCGCTCGGCGATTTGCCATGCAGCAGGTACAGGAAGTGCCCGGCGAAGGTGTCTTCGTCGCTGGTGCAAGCGATCCGAACGCCATGGTGGCTGTAGCGATACCAGTAGCACATGATTGCCGGAAAGGCCGCCAGCAGGCGGTCAGTGACGTGCTCCTGCTGATCGAAAGTGCGCTCCGGTTCCAGGGTGCCGAGGAAGGAGGCGCCGGTGCGCATCACATCCATGGGGTGGGTATTGGACGGAATGCGTTCGAGCACTTCTTTCAATGGCTGCGGAAGGTCACGCAGGCTGCGCAACTTGCCCTGGTAGGCGGCCAGCTCGTCGTGGGTAGGCAGCTCGCCGTGCAGCAGCAGGTAGGCGACTTCTTCGAACAGGGCGTGTTCGGCCAGTTCGCGTACGTCATAGCCGCGATAGGTCAGCCCGGCGCCGGGCATGCCGACGGTCGACAACGCGGTTTGTCCGGCCACCTGGCCACGCAGGCCAGCGCCACTGAGTACTTTTGCTTCGGCCATGGTTTTCTCCGATCTTGGAATTGTTGTAGGAATGCAGCGATTACTTTTTCTGGGCGAACAGCGCATCGAGTTTGCGTTCGAACTCGTGGTAGTCGATGGCCTCGTACAACTCCATACGTGTCTGCATGGTGTCGACCACGTTCTGTTGGGTGCCGTCGCGGCGTATCGCCGTGTAGACGTTCTCGGCGGCCTTGTTCATGGCGCGGAATGCGGACAGAGGGTAGAGCACCAGGCCCACGCCCACGCCACCGAGCTGTTCGGTGGTGAACAGCGGGGTAGCGCCGAACTCGGTGATGTTGGCCAGAATCGGCGCTTTCACGCGGCTGGCGAACAGCTGGTACATCTGCAGTTCGGTGATGGCTTCGGGGAAGACCATGTCCGCACCTGCCTCGATGCACGCCGCAGCACGGTCCAGGGCCGACTCCAGGCCCTCCACCGCCAGGGCATCGGTACGCGCCATGATCACGAAGCTGTCATCGGTGCGGGCATCTACGGCGGCCTTGATACGGTCGACCATTTCCTGCTGGGAAACGATCTCCTTGTTCGGCCGGTGGCCGCAGCGCTTGGCGCCCACCTGGTCTTCGATGTGCATGGCCGCAGCACCGAACTTGATCATCGACTTGACGGTGCGGGCGACGTTGAAAGCCGAAGAGCCGAAGCCGGTGTCGACGTCGACCAGCAGCGGCAGTTCGCACACGTCAGTGATGCGGCGCACATCGGTCAGCACATCGTCCAGGCCGGTGATGCCCAGGTCGGGCAAGCCCAGCGAGCCAGCTGCGACGCCGCCACCGGACAGATAGATGGCCTTGAAGCCGGCCCGTTGGGCAAGCAGGGCATGGTTGGCATTGATGGTGCCGACCACCTGCAAGGGCGACTCCTCGGCGAGTGCCTGGCGAAAGCGTTGGCCGGGGCTGTGGGGCTGACTCATGGTTTGGCTCCTGGGGTGTTGTTCTGGTTGGGTTCCAGGTAGTGGCGTTCGACGTTGCGTTTGGAGGCAGCGATGTGCCTGCGCATGAGCAACTCGGCCAGTTCACCGTCGCGCTCGGCGATGGCGTCGAGGATACGGTGGTGTTCGGCGAAAGCCTGATGCGGACGATTGGGCGTGGCGGAGAACTGGATGCGATACATGCGCACCAGTTGGTACAGGTCGTCGCAGAGCATCTGCACCAGCGTGCTGTTGCCGCTGCCCTGGATGATTCGGTAGTGGAAATCGAAATCGCCTTCCTGCTGGTAGTAGCCGACGCCCGCCTGAAACGCAGCATCGCGTTCATGGGTGGCCAACACCTCGCGCAACTCGTCGATCTGCGCCTGGCTCATGCGTTCGGCGGCCAATCGACAGGCCATGCCTTCGAGAGACTCGCGGATTTCGTAGAGTTCGATGAGTTCGGCGTGGTTCAGCGATACCACCCGGGCGCCCACATGGGGGATTCGAACGAGCAGGCGCTGGCCTTCTAGACGGTGGATGGCTTCGCGCAGCGGGCCGCGGCTGATGCCATAGGTGCGCGCCAGTTCAGGTTCTGAAATCTTGCTGCCAGGGGCTATTTCACCGCTGATGATCGCCGCCTGGATACGGCGGAAGACACTTTCCGACAGCGTTTCGGTTTCGACCGGAACGGCAGTGGGCATGGACGCGAGGTCCAGATCGGAGAGGGATGAAGGCGAAACAGCGGTAAGGGACATATTGTCGACACCTGGACAGGTAGTGACAAAAAAATAGTCCTGTTCAGCGAGTCAGTCAATACATGCAAACGAAAGTGTCGACAATCAGTGGTGAGATCGGGGGCGCTTGGCCCCCGGTTCCGTTTTACTTTTCTTCGGCTGTGGGGTAGTCCACATAGCCTTCTGGACCCTGGCTATACCAGGTTTCCATGACATCCTTGTTCAACGGCAGGCCTTTGGCGAACCGATGAGGCAAATCCGGGTTGGCCAGGAACGGGCGACCGAAAGCGATCGCATCGGCTTCACCGGCGTCCAGCGCAGCCTGCGCTTTTTCGTGGGTGTAGTCGGAATTGAGCACCAGCGTACGGCTGAACGCCTTGCGGATCACCGGGTGCACCGGTGGCCGATCGGCTTTGCCGAAGGTGCCATCGAACGGCGGTTCACGCAGTTCGAGATAAGCGATGCCGATCTTGTCCAGCGCAGCCGCTGCAGCGGAGAACAGGGTTTCTGGATCACTGTCGTTGACGCCCTGCGAATCGCCGTTGGGCGACAGGCGCACACCGGTGCGTTCGGCACCGATGGTGTCGACAACCCGCTGGGTGACCTCGGTCAACAGGCGAATGCGGTTTTCCACCGAGCCGCCGTAAGCGTCGTCGCGAAAATTGCTGTTGTCACGCAGGAACTGGTCGATCAGATACCCGTTTGCCGCATGGATCTGCACGCCATCGAAGCCAGCGCGCATGGCGTTTTTTGCGGCGTGCTCGTAATCGTCCAGCAGCCTTGGAATCTCGTGAATACCCAGGGGGCGCGCTTCCACGTAGGGTTGCTTGCCGTCATAGGTATGGGTGTGGCCTGGTGCAGTCGTCGCCGAAGACGACACCGGCTGTGCACCGCCGAGGAAGCTGGGGTGGACGATGCGGCCCATGTGCCAGAGCTGCAAGTCGATGCGCCCGCCGGCTTCGTGCACGGCAGCGGTGATCTTCTTCCAGCCTTCGACCTGCTCATCGCTCCAGATGCCTGGCGCGTAGGGCCAACCCAGGCCTTCCTGGGTAATGCCGGTCGCTTCGGTGATGATCAACCCGGCGCTGGCGCGCTGGGTGTAGTACTCGATCATCAGGTCGGTGGGTACGTGATTGCGAGTGGCGCGGCCGCGTGTCAGCGGGGCCATCAGCATCCGGTTGGGCAACTGCTGCTCGCCAATTTGGATCGAATCGAATAGAGAAGGCATCTAGGCTCCCTGATCTGTAAGTGGAAGGGCTGCTCAGGCTGCGCCGAGGGCCTCGATGATGGCGTCGTTGAACGCAGGGATATCGTCAGGAGTGCGCGAGGTGATCAGGGTCCAGCCATTGGCACCACACTGCATGACTTCCTGGTCGACCCAGCCCGCGGCCTTGGCGTTGGTCAGGTCGAGGCTGACGCTGGGGTAGGAGGTCAGGGTCTTGCCGGGAATGACGCCGGCATTGATCAGCAGCCATGGGCCGTGGCAGATGGCAGCGACCACTTTGCCTGCATCGGCGAAGGCCTTGACCAGTTGCTGGGCATCGGTGTCCTGACGCAGGGTGTCGGCGTTGACGGTACCGCCTGGGATCACCAGTGCATCGAAGTCGCTGGCGTTGAGGCCCTGGATCTTGCCGTCGGATTCGACGGTGCGGTCTTTTTCGGTGTCCTGTTGGAAGGTCTGCACGGTGCCGCCTTCGCTGGAGGCGTGGGTCACGGTGGCGCCGGCTGCGCGCAATGCTTCAACGGGCTTGAGCAATTCGTCACGCTCGATACCGGTGTTGGCGGTGATGAACAGGACTTTCTTGCCTTGCAGTTGGGTAGCCATGTGTATTTTCCTCGGGTCAGTTAAGGCCTGGCGTGCCAGGCAATCAAAAAATCTGAGCGCGGGGGAAAATGGAAAGTTCAGGTGGATCGTTCACCGGTGGTGCGCGCGGTCAGGCCCATGCACTGGCCTGACCGCGTGTTGATAGGCTCAGTAGCCTTCGGCAAGGCCGGTGTTACGGCGTGGATCGTTGGCACCGTAGAAACGGTTGTTGGCAACGGGCTTGCCACCTAGTGAAGGCGCGCCGACCAGGATTGCGGCCAGGTGATTGGCATCCTGCGGCTCACCGAACTTGTGCCCCCAGCTCTCAAGGATCTTGCGCGTGTCCGGGCTGATGGCGAAGTGTTCAAGATTGGTGACGTCGGGCATCCACTGTTGGTGGAAGCGCGGTGCATTGACCGCCTGCTGGATGTCCATGCCGTAGTCGATGACGTTGAGCATGGTCAGCAAGGTCGCGGTGATGATCCGGCTGCCACCGGGCGTGCCGAGTACCATGACCGGCTTGCCGTCCTTGGTGACGATGGTCGGGCTCATGGACGACAGCGGCGTTTTGTAGGGGGCGATGGCGTTGGCTTCGCCCTGCACCAGGCCGTACATGTTGGCTACGCCGACCTTGGAAGTGAAGTCGTCCATCTCGTCGTTGAGCAGGATGCCGGTGCCGCTGGCCATGACCCGCGCGCCGAACCAGCCGTTGAGGGTGTAGGTCACCGAAACGGCATTGCCCCACTGATCGACGATGGAGTAGTGGGTGGTGTTGCTGCCTTCATGGGGCGCTACGCCGGGTTTGATCTCGGCCGAAACGCCGGCCTTGTTCGGCTCGATGCTGTTGCGGATTCTGGTCGCGTAGTTGGCGTCGAGCAGGTGGGCGATCGGGTTCTTGACGAAATCCGGGTCGCCCAGGTAGCTGTTGCGGTCAACGTACGCGTGGCGCATGGCTTCGATCTGGTAGTGCATGCCCTGCGCCGAGCCGTAGCCCAGCTCGGCCATCGGGTAGCCTTGGAGGATGTTCATGATCTGGCAGATGACCACACCGCCCGAGCTGGGTGGTGGCGCGGAAATTACATGGTAGCCGCGGTAGTCGCACTCGATGGGGTCCAGCTCTCGAGTCTTGTACTTGTCGAGGTCGGCCTGGGTGATGATGCCCTTGCCGGCCTGGCTCGAATCGACGATGGCCTTGGCCACCCAGCCCTGATAGAAGCCGGCGTTGCCCTTGTCGGCGATTTCCCGCAGGGTGCGCGCCAGGTCTTTCTGCACCAGTTTGTCACCGGCCTTGAACGGCTGGCCCTGGTTGAGGAAGATCTTCGCCGAGTCCTGGCTGTCCTTGCGGAAGTCCTCGGTCGCCGTTTCCAGCAGATCGACGTCGCCCTGACCGAGGGTGAAGCCCTCGTCGGCCAGCTTGATGGCTGGCGCGAGCAGGTCGGCACGCTTGAAGGTGCCGTACTTCTGCAAGGCCAGCTCCATGCCCGAGACGGTGCCTGGAATGCCCACCGACAGGTGGCCGTCGGTGCTCAGCCCCTCGATGACGTTGCCGGCCTTGTCCAGGTACATGTCCGGGGTGGCGGCCAATGGCGCCTTCTCGCGGAAATCGAGAAAGGTCTTGCGGCCGTCGGCCATCTGCAGGGTCATGAAACCACCACCGCCGATGTTGCCCGCAGCCGGGTAGACCACGGCCAGGGCGTAGGCTACGGCCACCGCAGCGTCGACGGCATTGCCGCCGTCCTTGAGCACGTCCACGCCAATGTGAGTGGCCAGTTGCTGCGCGGTGACGACCATGCCGTTCTGGGCGGCGACGGGGGCCGGGGAGGCGGCGAACCCAACGACAGGTACCAGCGCGAAGGTGATGGCAATCAGTGACTTGGGCAGGTGTTCGAGTTTCAAGGGCAGCTCTCTTATGCGGCGGATGGGGAGCACACAGGCGAATCGCTTCGCCATCCGCAAGGATAGCCGTGTTTCTCAATCCTGCTGGCGACAGGCGGTCAAGGCCGTCAACTGCTGGCCCGCGTCGTCGAAGTTTTCCATGGCCAGCCAGCGCTCGAACGCGCCGCGCAGCGCAGGCCATTCGCTGTCGATGATGGAAAACCAGGCAGTGTCGCGGTTGCGCCCCTTGTACACCAATGCCTGACGAAAGATGCCTTCGAAGCTGAAGCCCAGTCGCTCGGCGGCCTTGCGCGACGGTGCGTTGAGGGCATCGCATTTCCATTCGTAGCGGCGGTAGCCCAGTTCGTCGAACACCAGCCGCATCAACAGGTACTGGGCCTCGGTTGAAATCGGCGTGCGTTTCATCAGCGGCGAGAACGTCACGTGGCCCACTTCGATAACGCCGTTTGTGGGGTCCATGCGCATCAACGCCAGGGTGCCCACCGCACGTTGGGTGCGCAGGTCGATCACTGCCCAGTGCTGCGGGTCCTGGCTGGCTGCAGCGTTCTGCACATGCAGGCGATAACTGTCGAGGTCGGCGAACGGGCCGACCGGCAGGTAGGTCCAGTCGCTGCCGTCGGTCTGCTGGCAATAGCCGCTGTACAAGTCTTCGGCGTGGGCGGTCGCGTTCAAGGGTTCGAGGCGGCAGTAGCGACCCTCGATGACTTCATGGGCCGGGCGAGGGCGTGCAGTCCAGTCTGGCAAGGTGTGGCCGATCGGCTGCTGGTGCGTGTTGTACTGCTGAGCCTGGCTGGGCATGGCGACTCCTGGTGAGGTGAACGATGGGGAAAGGCAAGCAGGCGCGGCAGACTCAGCGCGGATCCAGCACGATGCCGAAGCCGCTCTTGGCTTCGCTGACGATACGCAGGTGCTGGCGCTGGCCAGCGCTTGTCTGCAAGCGCAACTCGCGGTCCAGGCGGCCCTTGCTGCACAGCATGCCTCCCTGTTTGTCGGTGGTAATGCCGACGATGTGTTCGCCAGGCGGCAGGTGAAACGTTGCGACCTCGCCCACCGCCATGAGCGCCGCGGGTTCGCGGTCGATCATCAAGGCGACGTAGCAGCCGCCGCCCATGATGCCGATGTCGCGGTCCACCACCAGCTCGCTCGAGGTCGCCAGCGTCTGTTGCCAGGCTGACAGGCGCTCGGCCGGTACCGCCTTCAGGTGCTCCGAGTCGGCGCGGAACGAAGTGCAACCCGACAAGCCCGCCGCAACCAGCATTACCCAGAACACACGCATCATTCGACTCCCGAAATGGCACTGTGCGTGCACTCTAGCTCAAGCGTGGGCCGGGACGGAACGTTCGGCGTGCCGAGCCATTTCAGAAAAGTTTTGAAACAGGTTCCCGCGCAGGTCCGAGATAGGCAAGAATGCTCGGGCTGATCAGCGCAGTCGCCCTCCCATGGAAGGGGCCGCTGCCCGTACGGACTGACCTGAACCTGTGGAGGTACCGTGGCACCGAGAGACCTGATGTTGGCCCTGATCGTGATTGTCGTCTGGGGCCTGAATTTCGTGGTGATTCGCTACGGGCTGGACGGCCTGCCGCCAATGCTGCTGGGCGGCCTGCGTTTCACCTTGGTAGCGATTCCGGCGGTATTCTTCATCCGCCGTCCGAACCTGCCGCTGCGCTGGCTGATCGCCTATGGCGCGACCATTTCACTGGGGCAGTTCGCGTTTCTGTTCGAGGCGATGGCCAATGGCATGCCAGCAGGCCTGGCCTCGTTGGTGCTGCAGTCCCAGGCGTTTTTCACCTTGTTCTTCGCCGCGCTGTTCATTGGCGAGCGTCTGCGCGCAGCCAGTGTGGTGGGGCTGCTGGTCGCCGCAGGCGGGCTGGCGATGATCGGTTTGGAAAGCGATCAGGCGACGCCGCTGGTGGCCGTGCTGCTGACCCTGTGCGCTGCGTCGATGTGGGCGATGGGCAACATCATCACCCGTCGCTTCGGTGACATCGACCTGGTCGCGCTGGTGATCTGGGGCGCACTGATCCCGCCGTTGCCGTTCTTCGCGTTGTCGTTGTGGCTGGAAGGGCCGGCACTGATCCAGCAGTCGCTGTTGGGCATCGGCTGGAAGTCTATCGGCAGCCTGGTCTATCTGGCGGCCGTGGCCACTGTGCTCGGCTACAGCCTGTGGAGCACGTTGCTGTCGCGCTATCCGGCCGGCAAGGTGGCGCCATTTTCGCTGCTGGTGCCGGTGGTGGGCTTGAGTTCTTCGGCGTGGATTCTTGGTGAGCGGCTGGGCGCCTTGCAGTGGTGGGGCGGCGCGCTGGTCATGGTCGGGCTGTTGATCAATGTGTTCGGCAGCAGCCTGTTCGGCCGTCTGGCCCCGGCTCGCACGAGGGCCAAATCTCTGTAATGATGAGGGCATCGATACGTCAAGGAGATGGAGCATGATGATCCGGTCGCTGACCCTCGCCACACTGTTCGCATTCGCCGCGCCCCTGCTGGCCGCCGATGGCGACAGCCCACTGGCCCAGGACCGCGGGCGGCTGCGGCCGCTGGTGGTGATCGCACCGAGCTCGGTGGATCCCAACCTGCTGAAGCTGCGCAAGGCGCTGGAAGAGCCGGCCAACCGCGATGGATTCAAGCAACGCGGCATGGTGCTGTACACCGTGATCAACACCATTGGCCAGCGCGACGGCAAGGACCTCGATCCACAGGCGACCATGTCCCTGATCCGCGACCTCAAGCTGGGCGCTGGCTCCAGTCAGAAGTTCGTGTTGCTGGGCAAGGACGGTGAGAAGAAGCTCGAGCAGGCGGGTTATGTCGAGCCCGCGCAGCTGTTCAGCACCATCGACCAACTGCCTGCGGCTGAAAAAGAGGCCAGCGCGCCGGCTGCTGCGGCGCCTGCCGCGCAGGAACCGGCGAGCAAGCCCGGCAAGGCGGCCAAGCCGAGTAGGGCGCCGCAACCGCTGGACGATTGATGGGGCCTGGTTCGGCAGGACATGGCCGGCTCGGGGTTTTCAGACCATGTTGAGGCGCTGCTTGCGCGAGGGAGGCGGGTAAGCGCGGTCCAGTGCGGCAAAGTCTTGCGCGTCGAGTTTCACTTGCAGGGCAACGGCGTTCAAACGCACGTGCTCGGCGGTGGAGGCTTTGGGGATCGCGATCACGCCTTCGTGGCGAATCACCCAGGCCAAGCAGGCTTGAGCCGGTGTGACCCCATGGCGCTCGGCCACTTGGCGCAACGCTGGCTGGTCAAGCAGGCGACCGCCCTGGGCAATCGGACAATAGGCCATTACCGGCATCTTGCGCTCCGCGCACCAGGGCAGCAGGTCGAATTCGATGCCGCGCTCTTCCAGGTTGTACAGCACCTGGTTGGTAGCGCAGTGCGCGTCGTCCAGCTCGACCATGTCATCGACGTCGAAATTCGACACCCCCCAGCGGCCGATCTTGCCTTGCTCACGCAGGCGCTCAAAGGCCTCCACCGTTTCGCTCAACGGGTATTGCCCACGCCAGTGCAGCAGGTACAGGTCGATGTGTTCCGCCTTCATGCGTTGCAAACTGCGCTCGCAGGCTTGCACGACGCCGCGACTGCTGGCGTTGTGTGGGTAGACCTTGCTGACCAGCATGACTTGCTCTCGACGGCCTTCGATGGCTTGGCCGACGATTTTCTCGGCACCGCCTTCGCCGTACATTTCAGCGGTGTCGAGCAAGGTCAGGCCCAGGTCGATGCCTTCCTGCAATGCGGCAATTTCCTGCCGGGCACGAGACGGATCCTCGCCCATACGCCAGGTGCCCTGGCCAATCCGTGGAACCGGCCTGCCGGCCAGATCGATGCTGTTCATCACAATGCTCCTTCTTGGAAAACCAATTAAGTGCGCCACACACACCCTCTGTAGCAGCGGCGCAAGCCGCGTCCGGCCTCGCCGCGGTATGTCAATAACACCGCATGAGCCGCCGACGCGGCTCGCGCCGCTGCTACAAGGTGCAATTCACGCCGTGCCGGATGTAGCAGCGGCGCAAGCCGCGTCAGGCCCCGCCGCGGTATTCCGGTAACACCGCATGGACCGCCGACGCGGCTTGCGCCGCTGCTACAGGGTCGGGGTTCGTCGACATGGTAGGGCTTGTGGGTTGGTCAGTGTCGTTGGGCGGCGGTTCAACTTGAGGGGGAGGGGGTCATTGACGGCGGTGGGCGGTGTGTTCCAGAAGCACCTCCATCAGGGCATGGGCTGCAGCCGAGAGCTTGCGGTCCGGCAGACGCATCAGGCCGATTCGACGCTCGACGCTGGGCGACTCCAGCGGCACGCAGCGCGCCCCCAGTTCGTGCATCTGCTCGATGCACAGGGCCGGTACCGCGCTGACGCCCAGGCCATGGGCGACCATGCGCCCGATGGTGCTCAACTGGTGACTTTCGAACGCCACCGCCAG
>Ga0308158_10001154_pt1 | contig 30191 bp, 21 predicted proteins | sample PhyBR2_FD_201038 | JGI IMG/M metagenome (GOLD analysis project Ga0308158, IMG submission 201038) | Phyllosphere microbial communities from UC Gill Tract Community Farm, Albany, California, United States - DLSLB.R2 | ecosystem: Host-associated > Plants > Phyllosphere > Unclassified | place: USA... | reverse complement strand
ACGTCAACTGCATCTACATCCGCCAGTCCGAGCCGCTCGGCCTGGGCCACGCCGTGCTGTGCGCGCGCCCGGTGGTCGGCAACGAGCCGTTCGCGGTGCTGCTGGCCGACGACTTCATGGACAGCGCGCCCGGCCACAAGCCGGTGCTGGCCCAGATGACCGACCTGTACGCCTACGAGAAGTGCAGCGTGCTGGCGGTGCAGGACGTGCCGCGCGCGAACACCCGCCAGTACGGCATCGTCAGCGCCAGCGCCTACCGGCCCGACCTCGAACTGGTCTCGGGCATCGTCGAGAAACCGCAGCCGGACAAGGCGCCGTCGACCCTGGCGGTGGTCGGCCGCTACGTGCTGTCCGGCGCGATCTTCGATCACCTGGCCACCATCGGCGCCGGCGCCGGCGGCGAGATCCAGCTCACCGACGGCATCGCCGCGCTGATGCACCACGAACGCGTGCTGGCCTACCGCTACGCCGGCCAGCGTTATGATTGCGGTTCCAAGCTCGGCTACCTGAAGGCGACCACGGCGATGGGCCTGAAGCACCCCGAAACCGCCGCCGGCTTCGCCGAGTTCCTGGCAGAATTGCGGGCAGAGACAGGGGAGGGAACATGACGATCCGCGAGATCCTGAAGATGGGCGACCCGCGCCTGCTGCGCGTGGCCGAACCGGTGAAGGAGTTCGGCACCCCGGAACTGCAGGCGCTGGTCGAGGACATGTTCGAGACCATGCACGCGGTGAACGGCGCCGGCCTGGCCGCGCCACAGATCGGCGTCAACCTGCAGCTGGTGATCTTCGGCTTCGGCAGCAACCAGCGTTATCCGGACGCGCCGGCGGTGCCGGAGACGGTGCTGATCAACCCCGTGCTCCATCCGTTGTCCGACGAGATGGAAGAGGGCTTCGAAGGCTGCCTGTCGGTGCCGGGCCTGCGCGGCAGCGTGCCCCGTCATACGCATTTGCACTATGAAGGCGTCGATCAATATGGAAATCCTATCAGTCGCGACGTCGACGGTTTCCATGCGCGCGTGGTGCAGCACGAGGTCGACCACCTGCTGGGCATCCTCTACCCGATGCGCATCAAGGACTTTTCCCGCTTTGGCTTCACCGAAGTCATGTTCCCCCATCTCGATCCGAAAGCAGACGATTGAACAAGCAATACCTGATCGTGCTGGCCGCCTGCATGGCGCTGGCACCCCTGGCCGGCGCCGACGAGCTGTTCACGAAAATCGAGGCCGCGCCGAAGAGCGAATTCTGGATCGACAGCGGCTTCGCCACCTGGCACTTCGACCGCGACAAGGACCTGAACGGCGGCAACCGCGGCCTGGCGGCGGAGTACCGCTTCTCGGGCACCATGTCGGCCGCCGCGGGCCGCTTCTATAACAGCGACCGCGAATACTCGAACTACGCCGGCGTGATCTGGCAACCGTACGCGCTGGGCCCGGTGCGCCTGGGCGCGGCGATCGCCGCCTTCGACGGTTATCCGCACATGCGCGACGGCGGCTGGTTCCCGGCCCTGATCCCGACCCTGACCTACGAATACCAGCGCGTGGGCGTCAACGTCGGCATCATCCCGACCTACAAGGACCGGCTGTACGGCGGCATTTCGGTGCAGTTGAAACTCAGGCTGTTTTAACGCAGGGCCGGGTAGGGAGACTTCCCGCCCTCGGCAATGAAGGCATCGATGCGCGCCTCCAGCACCGGCAGCGGCACCGACCCGAGCTGCAGCACGGTGTCGTGGAAGGCGCGGATGTCGAACTTCGGCCCCAGCGCCGCCTCCGCCTTCCTGCGCGCATTCATGATCGACATCTGGCCCAGGTAATACGACAGGGCCTGGCCCGGCCAGGAGATGTAGCGGTCGACCTCGGTCTCGATCTCGTGGTCGGACAGGGCCGTGTTGTCGTGCATATAGGCCTGCGCCTGTTCGCGCGTCCAGCCCTTGGCGTGGATGCCGGTGTCGACCACCAGGCGCGCCGCGCGCCAGGCCTGGTAGCTCAGCATGCCGAACACTTCGTAGGGCGTCTCGTAGATGCCCATCTCGGTGCCCAGGCGTTCCGAATACAGGGCCCAGCCTTCGCCATAGGCCGATATGTAGGCCCGGCGGAACGGCGGCACGCCGGTCTGTTCCTGCGCCACCGGCACCTGGAAGGCGTGGCCCGGCGCCGATTCGTGCAGGGTCAGCGCCGGCAGGCTGTAGAGGGCGCGGGCCGGCAGGTTGTAGGTATTCACCAGGTAGACCCCGGGGCCGCCGCGCGCCGAGGTGTAGTAGGGCGCCTGGTCGGCCGGCACCGGGATGATGGCGAAGCGGCGCCGCGGCAGGTAGCCGAAGTACTGCCCGGCCTTGGCGTCGAACTTCTTGGCGATCCAGGCGGCGCGCATCAGCAGTTCTTCCGGGGTCCTGGCGTAGAACTGCGGATCGCTGCGCAGGAAGGCCAGGAAGGCCGGCAGGTCGCCATGGAAGCCGGCCTGGCGCATGGCCTGCTGCATCTCGGCGCGGATCTTCGCCATCTCGGACAGGCCGATGGCGTGGATCTGGTCGGCGCTCAGCGAGGTGGTCGTGTACTCGACGATCTTCGACTGGTAATAGGCCTTGCCGTCCGGGAGGCTTTCGGCCGCCAGGAGCGTGCGCGCTTTCGGGAAGTAGTCGCTGCGCACGTAGGCCAGCACCTCGGCGTGGGCCGGCTGCACGCTGTCGCGGATCACGGCCGCGCCTTCGTCGCGCAGGCGGGCCTGCTCGTCCGCCGGGATGTTCGCCGGCATGGTGCGGAAGGGCGCGTAGAAGATGGTGTCCTGCGGCGATTTCGCTTCCGCGATGGAGACCAGCGGCGCGTCGCGCCCGGTCAGCGTCACGCGCGGCGGCGTGAAACCGCGCGCCAGGCCGGCGCGCATGTTGGCCAGCTGTTCGCGGAAGTAGCGCGGCATGTCGCGCAGTTCGGCGATGTAGTCGCGGTACTCCTGCGCCGACTTGAACTGGCGCCGCGCGGCATAGGTGATGTCGGTCCAGAAGGCGCTGTCGGCGTTGACCGGCTGCTCGTATTCGTGGAAGCGCTGGGCTTCATACAGCGCCTTGATCTGGGCGCGGTAGACGGCATAGTTGATCTGCTCGGCCTTCGACAGCGAGGCGGAATCGATGGCGTCGAGGCGCTTCAGCACGTCTTCCCAGTAGCGCTGCCGGACCTGCTGGGTGGCGGCGTCGACGTGCGGCAGTTCGGGGCGCACGCCTTTCGGCAGGTCGTCGTCGTCGGCCAGGCGCTGGGCGATGCGCCATTTCCATTCCTGCTGGTAGATGGCCTGGAAGCGGGCGTCGGCGCTGCTGGCCGCGGCGGCTGCCCAGGAGGCGGCCGGCGCCAGCGCCGACAGGGAGAGAAGGAGCGCCAGTGCGGCGCCCGGGTAGCGATGGGTCATGGTGGTTTCCTCGGTGTCCGGTTCAGCGTTTCACTTTGCCCCAGGCCTCGCCTGCGCGCCAGGCCGGCATCGCGGGCGCATTCGCCACCGCATAGCCCAGGTTCAGCGTGAACTGGGCCTGCTGGACCATGCCGGACAGGTCCCAGCCCGGGTCGTACTGGTCGCTGACCTGGTGGTAGTCCCTGGTGAAGGCGCGCATGCGGCTGCCGGACGCCGCCGCGTCGTGGGCGAAGGCGAAGCTGCCGTCGCCCGAGAACACGGCCGAACCGACGTTGAAGGCGGGCACCCCGGCTTTGGCGAAACTGAAGTGGTCGGCGCGGAAGTAGGCGCCGCCCAGGTCCGGCACGCCCGGGGCCAGCGTCAAGCCCATCGCCTGCGCCACCTGGCGCGATGTGTCGGCCAGCGTGCTGCGCTCGGCACCGGGTACGCCGATGTCGCGGGTCGGGCCGACGAAGTTCATGCTGTCGAGGTTGAGGTCGGCGGCCGTCTTCGCCAGCGGCCACAAGGGGGCGCGGGTGTAGGCCAGGCTGCCCAGCAGGCCCTGTTCCTCGGCGCAGGGCCACAGGAAGATCTGGGTGCGGCGCGCCGGATGCGCGACCGCGGCCTGGGCCATCGCCAGCAGGGCGGCGGTGCCGGAACCGTTGTCGATGGCGCCGTTCCAGATATGGTCGGGCTTGCCGTTTTCGGTGTCGATGCCGAGGTGGTCCCAGTGCGCCGAATAGATCACCGCTTCCTCGCGCAGCTTCGGATCGGTGCCGGGGACGATGCCGGCCACGTTGTACTCGGCCACCTGGCGCACCGTGCTCTTTACCTCGGCATGGACGCTGGCGGGAAGCGGCACCGGGCGGAAGCCCTTGACTTCGGCGCGGGCGCGCAGGGCGTCGAGGTCCTGGCCGGCGGCCTTGAACAGGGTGCGCGCCATGTCTTCGCTGATCCAGCCCTGCAGCGCATTGCCCGGGCCTGCCAGGTGGAACTGCTCGTGCGAGAAGCTGTTCACCGGCACGCTCCACGGATAGGACGCGGACGCCGTCGTATGGATCAGCAGGATGCCGGCCGCGCCCTGGCGCACGGCTTCCTCGAACTTGTAGGTCCAGCGTCCGTACCAGGTCAGCGACTTGCCGCCGAAGCGCTCCGGCTCGGCGGCGGTGGGCTGCGGGTCGTTCACCATCGCCACCAGCAGCTTGCCTTTCACGTCCGCGCCCTGGAAGTCGTTCCAGCCTTCTCCCGGCGCATCGATGCCGTAGCCGACGAACAGGATTGGCGCATCCAGCCTGGTGTCGGCCTGGCCGCTGGCGTTGGCGAACACCACGTCCTTGCCGAACGCCGTCTCGATGGCCTTGCCGCCGGCCTCGAAGCGCAGCAGGCTGCCGGATCGGGTCTTCTGGCCGACCAGCTCGACCTTTTGCCGGTAGCCCTTGCCGGCCGCCGGCTTCAGGCCGATGGCGGCGGCCTGGGTCTCCAGGTAGCGCACGGTCAGTTCGCCGCCGCGCTGGCCGGTGCCGCGCCCTTCGAGCAGGTCGTCGGCGAGGAAGGACAGGTGGGCGCGCAGCGGCGCTTCCAGCACGGCGGGAGCGGGGGATGGAGCGGAGGCGGGAGCGGCGGCGGCGGGCAGGGTGGCGAACAGGGTCGCCGCCAGCAGGGCGGCGGCGTGGAATCGGCGGTCTGGCATGGATGCGGGTCGTTGTTATCGGGAACGACCATGTTAGCAGCCCGGGCGGAACACGCGCTGGAAATTATTGTCACGATATTACAATGCGTTATGCATCCGTCCCGTTATAATGGTGCCCACATGCCTTGGCCGCCTTGGCGGTGCCGCACCAAGATAAAACCAGTTGACCTGCATGGAAAGAGACGACAACAAGCGGCAACAATCCAGCGATAACGGTACGGCCTTGCCCCAGGCAGGCGACTCCGTGGACAGGCTGCGCCCGTGGCGCCGCATCAGTGGGCAGTTGGCGACCCTGATCGGCGAGAGCGGGTTTTGTGCGTTGCTCGGGCGCGCGCTGCGCACCCTGGCGGTCCGTTACGAATGGCTGAGCGTGGACGCCACGCGCAAGTCGATCGACGGACTGCTGGGTGCCCTGGAGCGCGACCTGGCCGGCGCCGAGCCGTCCATTGCGGACATCGCCAACGCCGAATTGCTGAATACATTCACCCGACAGCTATCGTCGCTGATCGGCGAAGCGCTCACGGCCCGGCTCCTTGCCCACGCCACGGCGTCGGAACAGGATGGAGCGCAAGATGTACAGGAGCACAAGTAAATGACCGACAAAGTACGCCTGGGATTGCTGGCCACCGGGGTTCCGGGCCTCGATGTCCTCCTCGGCGGCGGCCTGACCGAATATTCCTTCACGCTGATCGCCGGCGCGCCCGGCAGCGGCAAGACCACGCTGGCGCACCAGATCATGTTCGCCCTGGCCGGCCCGGAGCGGCGCGCCCTGTTCTTTACCGTGCTGGGCGAGCCGCCGCTGAAGATGCTGCGCTACCAGCAGCAGTTCTCGTTCTTCGAGATGGACAAGGTCGGCCCCGTGATCCGCTACGTGAACCTGGCCGACGACCTGCGCGCCGGCCACTTCCATGGCGTGCTGGAGCGCATCATGCGCGAAGTCGAGGATTTCGGTCCGGGCCTGGTGTTCGTCGATTCCTTCCGTTCGGTGATGCAGGCCGCGCGCAGCGGTAACGAAGGCCTGTCGGACCTGCAGCAGTTCATCCAGGAACTCGGCTCGCGCATGGCGACCTGGCAGGCCACGACCTTCCTGATCGGCGAGTATTCCCAGGCCGACGTCGAGGCCAACCCGATCATCACCGTGGCCGACGGCATGATCACCCTGTACCAGGCGACCGACGACAACTCGTCGCTGCGCAAGATCCGCGTCAACAAGATGCGCGGCCAGGCCCACATGACGGGCTCGCACACGATGCGCATCACCGACGACGGCATCCGCGCCTATCCGCGCATCCTGCCGCCGCTGGCCGACGACCGCCTGCCGGGCGTGGCGGTCGACCGCAACCCGCGCCGGATCGCGACCGGCACCGCCGGCCTGGACGAGCTGTTGCACGGCGGCCTGCCGGAGGGGCACACGATGCTCGTTTCCGGCCCCACCGGCATCGGCAAGACCATCCTCGGCACCCGCTTCCTGCAGGCCGGAGCGGCGCTGGGCGAAAAGGGCGTGGCGCTGTATTTCGAGAAGGGCACCGCGCGCCTGCGCAACGCCGAGCTGGCCGAGCTGGCGCAGTCCGGCCAGGTGACAGTGGTCGAGAGCCGCTCGCTGTCGCTCAGCGTCGAGGAACTGCTGGATGGCCTGATGAATGCGATCGAACGCACCGGGGCGACCCGGGTCGTCATCGATTCGCTGTCCGAGATCGAGCTGTATCTCGCGCCGGAAGTGCGCGCCGACCTGCGCCTGGCCGTGTTCCGCACCCTGACCGCGCTGGCCAAGCGCGGCGTCACGGCGCTGGTCACGGTCGGCCTGGAAGACGAATTCACGGGCTTGCGCTTCAGCCCCAGCGCGATGTCCTTCCTGACCGACGCGGTGCTGTCCCTGCGCTACGCCGAGATCGAGGGAGAGCTGCGCAAGATCATGACGGTGGTGAAGGTGCGCGGCTGCGACCATAGCTGCGAGCTGCGGCAGTACCGGATCACGGACGACGGCATCGAAGTCGACAGCAAGCCGAGCGAGTACGAGGGCCTGCTGACCGGCCATCCGGTGCGGCGCTGACGGGAAGCGAATGGACGAGGACGCAATGGAACCGCAAGACGACGACATGACGGCCTCGCAACAGCGCGCCGTCGCGCTCGAACCGCTGCGCGCCGCCCTGCCCGAGGAATACCTGCTGCGCCGCATCCGCGTGCTCGAGGACGAGCTCGAGTCCCTGCGCGCCGTGGCGCTCGAGAAGCGCCGCCTCGAGGATACGCTGGCCGAGCTGCGCGAGGCGAACGAGCACCTGGTGCTGGCGGCGGTCCAGGCCCAGCACCTGCAGGAAGATGCCGAAGCGGCCAACCGGCGCCAGAACGAATTCCTGGCGATGCTGGCGCACGAGCTGCGCAATCCGCTGTCGCCGATCGGCATGGCGGCCTCGCTGCTGGACCGTACTCCTGACGCCACGCCCCAGCTGCACAAGCTGGCGCGCGTGATCGGGCGCCAGGTCGACCACATGGCCAAGCTGCTCGACGACCTGCTGGACGCCGCCCGCATCAGCAGCGGCAAGATCACCCTCAAGACCCAGCCGCTGGTGCTGGCCGACGTGCTGCAGCAGGCGGTCGAGACCATGCAGCCCTGCATCCAGGAACGGCGCCAGACCCTGCAGCTCGAGCTGCCGCCCGAAGCGGTGGTGGTGGAAGGCGACCAGGTGCGCCTGACCCAGGTATTCACCAACCTGCTGGCGAACGCTTCCAAGTACACCGGCGACGGCGGCATGCTGCGCCTGACGGCCCGCGCCGATGCCGGCGAGGTCGCGGTGGCGATCGCGGACAACGGCAACGGCATCGCCCCCGAGATCATCCCCTACATCTTCGACCTGTTTACCCAGGGGCCGCGCTCGCTGGCGCGCTCCGAGGGCGGGTTGGGCGTGGGCCTGAACGTGGTGCGCAACCTGGTCGGCATGCATGCCGGCACGGTGACGGCCGACAGCCGCGGCGCGGGTCAGGGAAGTACCTTTACCGTGCACCTGCCGCGCTCGGGCCACCGCAGCGTCGAGCGCGGCCCGGCCCAGGTGGCCGTCACCGGCGGACGCAAGCGGGTGCTGCTGGTGGAAGACAATCCCGACACCAGCGCCACGCTGGCGGCCTGCCTGCGCGACGAGGGACACGAGGTGGTCACCGCCCTGGACGGCCGCAGCGGCCTGGCGGCGGCGCTCGAGCGGCCCTACGACGTGATCGTGTGCGACATCGGCTTGCCGGGGCTGGACGGCCTGGGACTGATCCGCGCGGTGCGCGCCGCGGTGGGCACGGAAGGTTCGCGGCCGCTGGCGATCGCCATGACCGGCTACGGCCAGCCGGAAGACCAGGCGCGCGGCCTGGAAGCCGGCTTCGACCACTACCTGGTCAAGCCGGTCGGGCTCGATGCGCTGCTGCCCCTGATCGGCGCCGGCGCGAGTGCGGGCGCCGCCCAACGGGCCTGAGCCAGCCTAGCGCGGGAGCAGACGCGCCAGGCGCTGCACCGCTTCTTCGATGCGTTCGTACTTGGTGGCGTAGGAAAAGCGCACATGGCGCGCGGGCGCCGCGAAGCCGAAATCGTCGCCCGGCACGATCGCCACATGCGCGTCTTCCAGCACCGCCTTGCCGAAGGCCGTGCTGTCGCCCGCATGGCGGTGCGCCAGGCCGGCGATGTCCGCGTACACGTAGAAGGCGCCGTCCGGCATCACCGGTACGGCAAAGCCCAGTTCGCGCAGGGCCGGCACCAGGAAGTCGCGGCGGCGCCGGAATTCCAGGCGGCGCGCTTCGAAGATCTCCAGCGCGTCGTCGCGGAAGCAGGCCAGTGCCGCGTGCTGGGCAATCGTGGGCGCGCAGATGAACAGGTTCTGGGCCAGCTTCTCGAACACCGGCACCAGCTTTTCCGGCACCACCAGCCAGCCCAGGCGCCAGCCCGTCATGCTGAAGTACTTCGAGAAGCTGTTCACGGTGATCACGCCGTCGTCCAGCGCCAGCGCGCTGACCGGTTTGTCGTCATAGGACAGGCCCTGGTAGATCTCGTCGACGATGGCGAAGCCGCCGCGTGCGCGCACGGCAGCGAGCAGTTCGCGCGCCTGCGGCACCGTCATCGAGGTGCCGGTCGGGTTCGAGGGCGAGGCCACCAGCACGCCGCGGGTCCTGTCGCTCCAGTGCTCGGCCACGTGAGCGGCCGTGAGCTGGTAGCGTTCCGCCGCGCTCGAATACAACAGCACCGGCTTGCCGCCGAAGGCGCTCACGAAGTGGCGGTTGCAGGGGTAGCAGGGATCGGGCATCAGCACTTCGTCGCCCTCGGCCACCAGGGCCGCGCAGGCCAGCAGCAGTCCGGCCGAGGCGCCGGCGGTGACGACGATGCGGCGCGGATCGACGTCCAGGCCATAGGCGCGGGCGTAGTGGCCGGCGATCGCCTCGCGCAGGGCCGGCAGGCCGAGCGATTCGGTGTACTGGGTGGCGCCGGAGCGGATCGCTTCCATGGCGGCGTGCGCCACCATGTCCGGTGCGGTGAAGTCGGGCTCGCCGACGCTCATGCTGATCACGTCGATGCCGGCGCGGCTCATGGCGGCGGCCTGCTTGACCATTTCCATGACGCGGAACGGCTCGATGGCGTCGACGCGGGAGGCGACCTGGAAGGCGCGGGAAAGTGATGAGTTCTGGGTATCTGGCATCCCGTTATCTTAACTTAAGCGGGGGCGGGCTGCTCGGCGCGCAGCAGGGCGGCGCAGGCGGCGGCGGGCAGCGGCCGGCTCACGTAATAGCCCTGGATCTCGTCGCAGGCGTACTTTTCCAGCTCGCGCAGCTGTTCGATATTCTCGACGCCCTCGGCCACCACTTTCAGGTTCAGACTGTGCGCCAGCCGGATCACGGCCTTGGTGATGGCGGCGTCGTCGGCGTCGTCGGGCAGGTCGCGCACGAAGGTGCGGTCGATCTTGAGGGCGTCCAGCGGGAAACGCTTCAGGTAGGCCAGGCTCGAATAGCCGGTGCCGAAGTCGTCCACCGACAGGCGCATGCCGAGCGCCTTGATGCGCGACAGGATCGCCACCGCGGCTTCCGGATCGACCATCAGCATCGACTCGGTCAGCTCGAATTCGAGCAGCGCCGGATCGACCCCGGCCCCGTTCACGATGCGCTCGATGGCGCTGGCCAGGTCGGCATGCTGGAGTTGTCGGGCCGACAGGTTGATCGCCACCGGCGGCGCCGGCAGGCCGGCCGCTTGCCAGCCGCGCAGCTGGCGGCAGACCTCGGCGATGACCCATTCGCCGACCGGCAGGATCAGCCCCGTTTCCTCGAGGATGGCGACGAATTCGAGTGGCGGCACCAGGCCGCGCTGCGGGTGGTTCCAGCGCAGCAGCGCTTCGAAGCCGCTGATGGCGCCGCTGGCCAGGTCCAGTTTGGGCTGGTAGTGCAGCAGGAATTCGCCGCGGTCGAGCGCCTGGCGCAGCTGGGATTCGAGCTGCAGGCGCCGGGCCGCGTCCTCGTGCAGCGCCGCGGAATAGAACCGCCAGGTATTGCGGCCGTTGTTCTTGGCGTCGTACATGGCGGTGTCGGCGCTCTTCAGCAGCTGCTCGGCGCTGGCGCCGTCCTGCGGATAGCAGGCGATGCCGATGCTGGCCGAGACGAACAGCTGCTGGCCCTGCAGGTGGAAGGGCTGGGCGAGCGCCTCGATGATGCGGGTCGCGATCAGCGAGGCGCCGGCGGCATGGCCATCATGCCCGCCGACATAGGGCAACACCACCGCGAATTCGTCGCCGCCCAGGCGCGCCACCACGTTGTCGTTGCGCGCGCAGGATTCCAGGCGCGCGGCGGCCTGCACCAGCAGCTGGTCGCCGACCCCGTGGCCGAGCATGTCGTTGACGTTCTTGAAGCGGTCCAGGTCGATGAACATCACGGCCGCGCGGTGTCCGTGGCGGCCGGCCTGGGCAATCGCGTCTTCGAGGCAGGCGCCGAGCTGGCGCCGGTTCGGCAGGTTGGTCAGCGAGTCGTTCTGGGCCAGCCAGGTCAGGCGGTTCCTGGCTTCCTGGCGCTCCACCGCGGTGGCCAGGATATTCGCGATCCCGCGCAGGAACACGGCGTCGTCTTCCTCGAAACTGCGCGGGTTGTCGGCGTACACGCCCAGCACCCCGAACCGGGACACGCCGGTATCCAGGCCGCCGCGCAGCCCGTGCATCGCCGCCACCGGCGCGAACCATGGCCGCAAGGCAGGGGGCGGCACGCCCGCCAGCGGATCGCCGGCGCAGCCGAGCTGCAGACCGGTGGCCTGGGCCAGCCTGCCGGCGCCGGCGCGCACCGTCAGTTGCCGGTCCGCGCCGCTTTCGAACAGGGCGGCGCAGGGCGCGTCGAGGCCTTGCGCGGCGGCCTGCACGGCGTCGTCGAACAGCCCGTCGAGGGCGTTGGCGGCCAGGGCCTTGCGGCCGAGTTCCGCGATCAGGGTCTGGCGCCTGGCGTTGTTGACGATCGCGCGCTCGAATTCCTTGCGCTCGGTGATGTCGATGTCGATGCACAGGTAGCGCTCGATGCTGCCGTCGGCGTCGAAGATCGGGACGATGGTCCGGTACCACTGCAGGCGGCCGGCCGGGCCGGCGACCACCACCTCGCCGTTCCAGACCTCCGGCGACGGGCTCCAGGGCGCGGCGTCGCCTGCCGGACGGCCGAATTCGGCCAGCTCCTGGCCCAGCGCCTGCTCGCGCGTGTAGCCGCAGCTGCGCTCGAACAGCTCGTTGACGCCGATGATGCGGCCCAGCGTGTCGACCTCGCTCACGATGGCGGCCTGGTCGACCGCGTTCTTGTGCTGCATGAGGGAGTTCATCAGCGAATCGATGCGCTGGCCGAACTGCACGCGCAGGCTGGCGGCGCTGCGGTTGACTGCGCGGATCGCTTCCTGGATCTCGGTCGGGGCGTCGGCGTGGAGGTCGGCTTCGGCGGTGACGCGGCCGGCGGCGACGTCGTTCTCGAAGGAGCGCAGGCCGCCGAGGTTGGCCAGCCAGCGCTTCAGGAGCGTGCGCATCAGCATCAGGCCGAATGCGAAGGCGGCGAGGGCGAAGGTCGCCGTCTCGATCACCAGGCTCCACAGCTGGGAGGCGATCTTGTCGGCGTCGAATTCGAGCCGGATCACGCCGTAGTCGCGGCCGCCGACACTGGCGACCCGGTTCACTTCGAGCATCTTCGAGGCGATCAGCCCGCTCAGCCAGCGCGGCGCCGGCGCCCGTTCGGTCTTCGGCGCGGTGACGCGCAGGGTGCCGCCGGCGACGTCGATGAAGGCGGCGCTCTTGAACGGCGACTGGAACAGCATCTTGCCGAGGGTGCGGTGGACCGTGTCGTAGTCGCCGATCACCACGCTGTCCTCGATGTTCTGGGCCGCCACTTCGACCAGGGTAAGGGCGGCGTCCTGGGTTTCGTCGACGTGCGACAGGAACTGGTAGCGGTAGAACAGGCCCATGCCGATGCCGAGGAAGAGCAGCATGGTGAGGCTGAACACGGCGAACACGCGCCCGACCAGGGAACGCGGCAGGAAAGGCAGGCGCAGGCGCATGGGCGGTCCCGGCCGGTCAGCGCAGGCTGGCCGGCGCGCCGGCGTAGAACGCGCGGTAGGCGGCGTAGTCGGCGTCGCTGGCCGGCACGAAACCGACCGGCTGCGGCGCGCGCACCAGTTCGGCGGCGGCATCGAGGATGCGGCGGCCTTCCGGATCCTGGCGCATGCCGAGGAAGGCCTGGGCGACGGCGCGCACGTCGGCGGCCGGCACGCGCGGCGAGGCCATCAGCGCCAGGTCGTTGAAGGGCGCGGAGCTCCACAGCACGCGGAAGGACTTGCCCTCGCGCCCGCTGTAGTTCTCCACCAGCTGCGAATTCGCGCCGCTGGCCCTGGCCTTGCCGGCGAACAGCTGGGTGAAGGCGGCGTCCATATTGCCGGCAAACACGACATTGACGGGGATGTTCCGGCGCAGCAGTTCGGCGTAGCCGGCCTTGTAGGCGACCAGGGCTTCGGGCCCGGGGAATACCACGGTGGCGCCGGCCAGGTCCGCCAGTTCCTTCACGGGCGAGTCGTCGGGCACCACGATCTGGGACCGCACCGGCGGGGCGTCGCGGCGCCCGAACACGGTCCAGCCCATCTTTTCGCGCTCGGGGCTGAACAGGTGGTTGGTGAAGGCGAAATCGACTTCGCGCGCCAGCACGTAGCTGGTGGTGTCGGCCGAGGTGCGGCCCAGCTTGAGGTTCAGGCGGACGCCGCTCCTTGCCGAGACATAGCGGATGATCGGATTCCAGAACCTGGCCGAGACCTGCAGGTTGTACTGGTTGACGGGCGAGAAGTTATAGCTGTGCGTTTCGGCCTGTGCATGGAAGGCGAGCGCACACGCAAGCAGAACGAAACCGTGTCGGACGAAGGATGGCATGGTCGGGGCAGTAACGGCCGGGGGCAGGGGCCGGTGGTTGAAGCCGGGCGAATGCGTGGCCCGTTGTGCTTCGCACTATATCACTTTCCTGTGGGCAACAGAAATGTTGAACACAATTTGTTTTGTGCGTGCAACGAAACATGGAAATGCGGCGTCGCCGCGCCCCGGATACGTCGTTCCCGGCACTGCCGGAAACGACGAGGTGGTTTTTACTGGTGCGACTGGTGACTCGCCGTCAGCTTGCGCATCAGCGGCAGAGCCAGCAAGGCGATCACGGTGCAGGCAATCGCGCCCATGCCCAGCTTGTTGAACAGGCTGGTGTAGATCGGCAGGGTCTGGACCGGGTCGGTCAGGTCCCTCGGCACGCTGGCCAGGTTGGCGACCACGCCGCCCAGGTATTGCGAGATGCCGGTGGCGACGAAGTAGGCGCCCATCATGAAGCCGCTCATGCGGGCCGGCACGTAGCGCGCCACCATCGCCAGGCCGAGGCCCGAGACCAGCAGTTCGCCCAGCGAATACAGGCCATAGCCGGCGATCATCACCCAGGACGAGGTCATGCCGTTCACCGCGAACACGCCGGCCACGCCGTAGGCGAAGAAGCCGGCGGCGACCGCGGCGAAGCCGAGCGCGAACTTGCCGGCGATCGACAGGTCCTTGCCGGTGCGGCCGGCGAAGGAATAGGCCCAGGCCAGCACCGGGCTCAGCACCATGATCCAGATCGCGTTCAGGGCCTGGAACTGGGCCGGCGACCAGGTCCACAGGTGGGCGCCGAAGACGGTGAAATCGAGGTCGACATTGCGCAGGGCGAACAGCGACAGCGAGGTCGACATCTGCTGGTAGAAGATGAAGAAGAACACGGTCTGCAGGGTCAGCACCAGGGCCGCGATCAGGCCGGCGCGCTCGCTCGGCTCGCTCTTGCGGATCAGGTGCACGAAGATGCCCAGCACCACCACGCCGGCCAGGTAGACGAAGAAACGGGCCAGGGCCTGGTCTTCGAGGATCGCGGCCGAGCCGAACACCACCAGCACGGCGCCGGCCAGCACGGCGGCCAGCTTGCCGACCTGCAGCGGACGCTCGTCCGGCAGGCTGCCGACGTGGGCGATGGTGGCGCGCATCAGGGCCACGTTCAGCAGGCCGACCACCAGGCCGACGCTGCAGACCGCGAACGCCGCGTGCCAGCCGAAGTTGTTGCCGTAGCTGGCGTTGACGTAGTCCTTGATCCAGGGCGTGGCCAGCATCGAGACGGTCGAACCGACGTTCACCGCCATGTAGTACAGGGTGAAGGCGCTGTCGATCTTGGAATCGTCGCCTTCATAGATCTTGCGCACCAGGTTGGCGGTGTTAGGCTTGAACAGGCCGTTGCCGACCACTACCACGCCGAGGGCGCAGAACAGGAAGCGGGTGCTCTCGGTCGGCACCGCCATCAGGGCGTAGCCGACGGTCAGGACCATGGCGCCGAGGTACATCGAGCGCTTGGTGCCCAGCACCTTGTCGCCGATCCAGCCACCGATTGCGGGCGCCACGTAGATCAGTGCCGCGGCGGCGCTCCAGACCAGGTTGGCGCGGCTGTCTTCGAAGCCGAGGCGCTCGACCATGTAGTAGACGATCAGCGCCTGCATGCCGTAATAGCCGAAGCGCTCCCACAGCTCGATCAGAGCGACGGTGAGGAAGGAACGGGTTTGTGTGTAGGGTAGGGGTAGGGTTTCGGTTTTCATGGGTCTCCCGGATTCTCGGATGCTTGCCTTGTGGGCACAGCAATTCCCGGATGCTACGCGAGCCCGGCCCTTCGCGCAATCTCGAAAAGCGGGCCGGGAAGACTGTCATGACAGGCGTTCTGCCATTTCATCCATTTGTGCGGCACGAAAAAACTTGCTGAATATAAAATGGAACGTTGCCTCGAAGACGCCCCGACCAACCGACGACCCTATCGACACCATGAGAGTGCGCACCCACCTGACCTTGCTGGCCGTGGCGGTTTTCCTGCCGATGATCGTGGGCGCGGGCGTCGCCATCAAGCTGCTGCTCGACGCCGAGCGCCACGCCGTGCTGCGCGGCATGCAGGAACTGGCGCGCGCCTCGGTGCTGGCGATGGACCAGGAATTGACGGCCGCGACGGCAGCCGGCCAGGCGCTGTCGACCTCGGCGCGCCTGACGCAGGGGGATTTCGAAGGCTTCTATCAGCAGTCGCGCGCCGCCAACGCCGGCACCCACCGCCAGACCGCGGTGCTGCGCGAGGACGGCCAGCAGCTGTTCAACACCGCGCTGCCCTTCGGCCAGCCGATCCCGGCGGCCGCCCCCGGCACCGCGCAGCGGGTTCGGGCTGTGTTCGAACGGCAACGCCCGACCGTGTCGAACCTGATCGTCGGCAGCACCACCCACCAATACGTGATTTCGGTCGAGCTGCCGCTGACCCTCGACGACGGCCGCCGGGTCCTGCTCGACCAGTGGTTCGATGTGCGCCAGCTGAACGGCCTGCTGCCGCGCGACGTCGCGCCGGGCTGGCGGCTGGCCGTGTTCGACCGCGTGGGCGCGGCGGTGGCCCGCAACCAGGACTGGGAAAACCATGTCGGCCTGAACGCCGGGCCGGAATTGCTGCGCGCGCTGCGCGCCGGCGCCGCGCGGGCCGACATGAGCGGGCGCGACGGCGTGCCGATGGCGGCCGCGCTGGCCAGTTCCGCGCTGTCCGGCTGGACCGCCGTGGTCGGCGTGCCGGTCAGCGAGCTGGAAACCACGGCGGCGCACGCGGTCTCGCTGACGGCGGCGACCCTGCTGTGCGCGGTGGTGCTGGCGCTGGCCGGCGCGATCCTGTTCGCGCGGCGCCTGTTGGCCGCCACCGAATACCTGGGCGCGGCCACCGAAGGCATCGCCGAGGGCTGGATGCCGCCGCCGGCCGACTTGCGGATCGCCGAACTCAACAGCCTGCAGCAGGTGCTGCATGCGGTTTCGCGCCGCCTGCAGAAGGCCGAGACCGGGCGCCGCAAGCACCTGGCCGAAGCGCAGGGGGCGCGCAGCGTGGCCGAGGCCCAGAACCGCGCCAAGGATGAATTCCTGGCCATGCTCGGCCACGAACTGCGCAATCCGCTGGGCGCCATCACGTCCGCCATCGCCCTGATCCAGGTGAAGGCGGACGGGGCGGCGGCCGAGCGCGCCCACCAGATCATCGGGCGCCAGAGCCGCCACCTGGCCCACCTGGTCGACGAACTGCTGGACGCCAACCGGGTGTTGAGCGGCAAGGTGGTGCTGGCGCTGGCGCCGCTCGACCTGGCCGCGGCCGTGCGCGAGGCCGCGCTGACCCTGCAGACCCAGGGCACGACCGGCGAACACCACGTCGAGCTCGACCTCGAACCGCTGTGGGTCTACAGCGATCCGACCCGGCTGCAGCAGGTGATCGGCAACCTGGTCGAGAACGCCGCCAAGTACACCCAGGCCGGCGGCCACATCCGCGTCAGCACGCGCCGCTGCGGCGAGATGGCGGAGCTGGTCGTGGCCGACGATGGCAAGGGTATCGACGCCGGCCTGCTGCCGCGCGTGTGGGACGTCTTCGTGCAGGGCAAGGTGATGAACCGGTCCAAGGGCGGACTCGGGATCGGGCTGGCGGTGGTCAAGTCGCTGGTCGAGCAGCAGCATGGCACGGTCGCCGTGCACAGCGACGGCCCGCAGCGCGGCAGCACCTTCACGATCCGCCTGCCGCTGGCGCCCGCGGCGGCGCCCGTCATCGAAGCGGTGCCGATGGCGGCCGCGCCGCTGGACGGCTTGCGCGTGCTGGTGGTCGAGGACAACGAGGACCTGCGCGAGATGATGTGCTCGCTGCTGGCCTCGCGCGGCTGCGCGGTGAGCAGCGCGGCCGGCGGCCAGGCGGCAATCGCGCTGGCCCGCAATGCCTTGCCGCAGGTCGCCTTCGTCGACATCGACCTGCCCGACATCTCGGGCCACGAGGTGGCGCGCGCGCTCGCCGCGCAGGGCGGGATCCGGCTGGTCGCGGTGACCGGCTACGGCCAGCCCGATGACGTGCGGCGCGCGCTGGCGGCCGGCTTCGATCGCCACCTGAAGAAGCCGGTGTGCATGGAAGATATTGAACGCGCAATCGGCGAAATGGACCTCGTGCGTTAAGTGCTTTTTCGCAACGGAAGAATGCACAGTCTGCGGCGCGGGCAATCCGCGCCGTTTCATTCTCTTTGAAATCGATCCCAATTAATCCGGACGAGGCCGGTTCTCGAGGCCGGCGTCAGGACGTTCGCCACCACCGCGGCGCTCCTTATCCACCTTGAATGACGCGGGCTCCGGCACGATTGAAATGCTTTGGAAATTATCGAGTTGTAAAGTAGTCTTGGGTATCGCACGTGGACTACCAATTCTCACAGTTAGCATTCCACAAAGGTGGTGAATGGCCGATTCGAGCGCAGATACCGCAGTTGGATACCGTGACGATGCCGTCATCGCGAGCCTGCTGCATGGCCGCGGCGCGCACCTGCAAGGGCGCGACCCGGCCGCCGAGCGCGCGACGCTGGCCGGGCTGGCGCAGTCCCTGGCCGACGATCCCGAGCTGCTGATGCAGCGGGTGGCCGAGGCGGTGCGCGAGCTGTGCGGCGCGAGCGCGGTGGTGATCGCGGTGCGCGAGCCGGGCCCCGACGGGGACGAGGTCTGCTGGGGCGCGGTGGCGGGGGAGCTGGCCGGCCAGGCGGGAAAGCGCTTTCCGCTGGAGGCCTGCCCGTGCGGCGCCAGCGTGCTCGGCAACTCCGCGGTGCTGTTCCTGCGTCCAGGCATGGAATTCGAGTCGGTCCGCGCCTCCGGTGTCCGTGTGGCCGAAGCCCTGGGCGTGCCGTGGCGGGTGCGCGGCCACCCGGCCGGCGCGCTGATGGCCATGCTCGACGGCGACGGCGCCAACTTCGACGCCCACGACCTGGAACTGCTGCGCGAGCTGGCCGGCTTCGTCGCCGCCGCGCACCAGACCCGCGGCGCGCTGCGCGGCAACCCGGACCCGGAACGGCTCGAACGCGAGGTGGAACAGCGCCTGCGGCCCGTGTTGGAAAGCAAGGAGTCGCTGGAGCGCGAAGTCGAGGAAAGCCGCGCGGCCGAGCGCGCGCTGCGCGAGCACAAGGCCCTGATCGACGCCACCCTCAGCATCAGCACGGTGGGCGTGCTGTATTTCGACCTCGACGGCACCATCCGCGAGGTCAACCAGGCCTACCAGCGCATGACCGGCTATACCGAGGCCGAGCTGCGCGTTCCGGATAACTGGAAGACCATCACCGCGCCCGAATTCTGGGACCTGACGCTGCGCTCGGGCCGGGAACTGAGGGACGTCGGCGTCACGCAGCCCTACACCAAGCGGATGGTGCGCAAGGACGGCAGCCTGTGGTGGGGCCTGTACGCGCCGGCCCGCATCTCGGGCGAGGGCGAGCATGCGCGCTGCGTCTGCTTCATCCTCGACGTCACCGAGCTGAAGGAAACGGAAGGCCGGCTGGCCGAGAGCGAGGAACGCTTCCGCGCCCTGGTCGAGGGCTTCGGCCAGGCGGTCTGGGAGATCGACCCGGACGGCAACCTGACGGAGCCGTCGCCCAGCTGGTGCGCCTACACGGGGCAGCGCGAGGCCGCTTCGCTGGGCAAGGGCTGGATGGACGCCGTGCATCCGGACGACCGCGACTACGTGCAGCGCGAGTGGCGCACCGCGACGGCGATGCGGCGCGGGGTCAACGTGGAATGCCGCGTGCACGTGGCGATGGGCGGCTGGCGCTGGACCAATGCGCGCGCCGCGCCGCTGTTCAATCCGGACGGCAGCCTGCGCAAATGGTTCGGCATGAACATCGACATCGACGAGCGGCGCCGCACCCAGGCCGCGCTGGCCGAGAGCGAGCGCCGCTACCGCCTGCTGTTCGAGGCGATGGACGAGGGCTTCCTGATGGCCACCGTGCAGTTCGACGAGAACGGGCACGCGGTCGGGCTGGCGTATTCGGAAGCGAATCCGGCGGCGGTGCGCATGACCAGCATCCATTACGTCGGACCGGGCCAGCTGAAGGTCCGTCCCGAACACGAGCCGTGCTGGCTGGAAGCCTGCGCCCAGGTCTCGCGCACCGGCGCCAGCACCCGCTCGCAATGCTTCGCCGGCCCGCTGAACAGCTGGTTCGAATTCTTCGTCTATCCGATGGGCGACACCGGCTCGCCGCGGGTCGCGATCCTGTTCCACGACATCACCGTGCGCAAGCGCGCCGAGGATGCGCTGCGCGAGAGCGAGGCGCGGTTCCGCGCGCTGGCCGACGCCTCGCCGGCCCTGATCTACCAGTTCGATCCGCTTGGCGAACTGATGTACCTGAACCAGCGCGGCCCCGGCGACGAGGGCCCGGCGGCGGAGGCCGGGGGCTGGCGCGCCATCGTCCAGCCCGACGACATGCACGCTTACCTGCGGGAAGTCTCGGACGGCATCCGCGAGCGCGGCGCCTACACCCTGCGGATCCGGGTGCCGGCGCGCGACGGCAGCTGGCGCTGGTTCGAATCGCACGCCGCGCCCTGGTATTCGGGCGACGGCCTGCACCGCGGCTATGTCGGCATCTCGCTCGACATCACGGGCGCCGTGCAGGCCGAGGAGGCGCTGCGCGAGGCCGACCGCCGCAAGGACGAATTCCTGGCGACCCTGGCGCACGAGCTGCGCAATCCGCTGGCGCCGATCAGCAACGCGGTGCAGCTGATGCGCCGGCCGGACGGGCGCCGCCAGTCCGACCGGGTGGTCGAGATGGTCGGGCGCCAGGTGCGCCAGATCGTCACCCTGGTCGACGACCTGATGGAGGTCTCGCGCATCACGCGCGGCAAGATCGACCTGCGGCTGGAGCGGGTGCCGATCGCCGAGATCATCCAGAGCGCGGTCGAGACCAGCCAGCTGGCGATCGAGCGCGCCGGGCACCAGCTGGCGGTGTCCCTGCCCGAGGAACCCCTGGTGCTGCTGGCCGACCGCGTGCGCCTGACCCAGGTGTTCGCCAATCTGCTGAACAATGCCGCCAAGTACACCGATGCGGGCGGCCGCATCTGGGTCGAGGTCTGGCGCGAGGAAGGCCTGGTGGCGGCCTCGGTGCGCGACACCGGGATCGGCATCCCCGAGGAAGCGCTGGGGCGGGTGTTCGACATGTTCGCCCAGGCCCACCGCTCGATCGGGCGCGGCCAGGGCGGGCTGGGGATCGGCCTGACGATGGTGCGCAGCCTGGTCGAGATGCACCACGGCACGGTCGAGGCGCACAGTGCAGGCTGCGGGCAGGGCAGCGAATTCCTGGTGCTGCTGCCGCTGGCGCCGCAGGAAGAGCCGCGGCCGGACCGGCCCGGCCTGGCCCTGGCGCGGCCGGATGCGCCCTTCGCCGGGCAGCGCGTGCTGGTGGTGGACGATAACCGCGATGCCGCCGACACCCTCGGCCTGCTGCTGGAGGCCGACGGCGCCGAGGTGCGCGTGGTCTACGACGGCCGCGCCGCGCTGGCGATGGCCGAAGCCTTCCTGCCGTCCAGCGTCCTGCTCGACATCGGCATGCCCGGCATGGACGGCTACGAAGTCGCGCGCCGCCTGCGCCAGGACGAGCGCTTTGCGAACATGCGCATCATCGCGCTGACCGGCTGGGGCCAGGATTCGGACCGGCGCCAGACCCGCAACCGCGGTTTTACGCATCATTTGACGAAACCGGTGAGCCTGGAGGAGCTGCACGGAATACTGACATAAAGCAAAAAAGGGATTAATTGAAAGAATTTCCGTGCGTTTTCACGCGCGGGGGATATTTTATGCACCGTGCGTTGGCTAACATCAAAGCGCGGGGGGCACTGCTAGACTGAAATCACGTCAAACCCACACTGGGAGGCTGCAATGACGTGGTTTTTGAAATTTTTCAGGTGTTTATCGGTGCTGGGCGAACCCAGGCTGGAGCCGGGGTCGATCGAAGGCCTGCCGCCGTTCGCGTTGCGCGAGACGGTCCAGGCTTTGCACGGCAAGGGCTGGATCACGACTTATGAATATGGCGGCGAGGATGTGTGGGTCGATTATGCCCGCGTCGACCTGCGGAAGGGCCGCTCCAAGCTCCGGCTCGAATGGGACCAGGAAAGCGGCGGCAGCATTGCCGGGCCGCGCGTCGTGCTCGCCGCACTGCGGGTACTCGACCCCTGGACCCGCATGCAGCCGAGCTGCATCGATCTTCAGAACCGCTCGTCCGTGCCCAGGTAGCGCCACTGTCCCGGCGGCAGGTCGCCCAGCTTGACGCGGCCGATCCGCACCCGTTTCAGGCCGATCACCTTCAGGCCCACCATGTCGCACATGCGGCGGATCTGCCGCTTGCGGCCTTCCTTCAGCGTGAAACTGAGCTGGTCCTCGTTCTGCCAGCGCACCTTGGCCGGCAGCAGCGGCTTGCCGTCCATCCACAGGCCGTGGTTGAGCTTCTTCAGGTCGGCGTCCGGCAGCTTGCCCGGCTTGGTGTACTGCACGCGCACCAGGTATTCCTTCTCGATCGCCGTGTCCTCGCCGATCAGCTGGCGCGCGATGCGGCCATCCTGGGTCAGCACCAGCAGGCCGACCGAATCGATGTCCAGGCGCCCGGCCGGCACCAGCGAGCGCAGCTGGGTCGGGTGGAACTGCTCGGGCGAGGGGTCGTCCTTCCAGCGGTTTTCCGGCTTGACCAGCACCACGGCCGGCTTGTAGCCATCCTCGGCCTGGCCGCTGACATAGCCGACCGGCTTGTTGATCAGGACCGTCACGCGCTTGCTCTGCTCGGCCGCGGCCTGGCGCTCGACGCTGATCTTCTGGTGCGGCAACACCTTGCTGCCCAGTTCGCTGACGACCTTGCCGTCCACCCGGACCCAGCCTTTCGCAATCCAGTCATCGGCTTCGCGGCGGGAGCAGAGGCCCAGTTCGGACATGCGTTTGGAGAGGCGTACGGGTTCGGTCATGGTTTACTTTAAGAAAAACGGAAACAAACGCTCGGGCCTGCGGCCTTCGCACGTCATTCCCGCCTGCGCGGGAATGACGGTCTTACGGTTAACGGTTAGGGTTAAATCTTCAGCGCATCCAGCAGCTCGGTCTCCAGCTGCACCTGCACCCGCTGGTTGTTCAGCGCCGCCCCATCGATCAGGAACACGTCCTCGACCCGCTCGCCCAGGGTCATGATCTTGGCGGTGTGCAGGTTGATGCGGTAGCGCGCCAGCACGCTGGCGATCGCGTACAGCAGGCCGTTGCGGTCGTTGGCGGCCACCGACAGCAGCCAGAACTGGCCGCGCTCGTCCGGGCGCAGTTCGACGGTCGGGGTGATCGGGAAGCTGCGCGACATGCGCGACAGGCGCGCGCGCAGGGGCGGGCTGAGCGGCTCCTGGCGGGTCAGCACCTCGCACAGCTCGTGCTCGATCAGGCTGATGATGTCGCGGTAGTTGTTGGCGAAGTGCTCGTCCGTGATCAGGAAGGTGTCGAGCGCGTAGCCGTCCCGGGTCGTGTGGATCTTGGCGTCCAGGATCGAGAAGTTCTTGCGGTCGAAATAGCTGCAGATGCGCGCGAACAGGTCGGGCTGGTCCTTCACGTACACCGTCACCTGCAGGCCTTCGCCGATCGGCGCCAGGCGCGATTTCACGACCGGCTTGTCGCGCCCCAGCTTGTCGTGCAGGCTGCGGGTCTGCCAGGCGATGTCGGAGGCGTCGTGGCGCAGGAAGTAGGCCATGTCGAGCTGCTTCCACAGCGCTTCGTGGGCCTGCGGGCCGAGGCCGAACAGGCGCAGCGTGGCCAGTGCTTCCTGCTGGCGCGCGCGCAGTTCGCGGTCGGCCGAGTGCGGCTCGCCGCCCAGCACCCGCAGGGTCATCTTGTACAGGTCTTCCAGCAGCTTGGCCTTCCAGGCGTTCCACACCTTCGGGCTGGTGCCGCGGATGTCGGCCACCGTCAGCAGGTACAGCGCGGTCAGGTGGCGCTCGTCGCGCACCAGGTTGGCGAAGGCCTTGACCACGTCCGGATCCGACAGGTCCTGCTTCTGCGCCACCTGCGACATGGTCAGGTGCTGCTCGACCAGGAACACCACCAGCTCGGTATCTTCGCTGGATATGTCATGGTCGCGGCAGAACTCCAGCACGTCCTGCTTGCCGAGCTCGGAATGATCGCCGCCGCGGCCCTTGGCGATGTCGTGGAACAGGGCGGCGACGTACAGCAGCCAGCGGTCGCGGAAGTTGGCGATCAGCTGGCTGCAGAACGGGTATTCGTGGGCGTGCTCCGTCATCGTGAAGCGCCGCATGTTCCGCACCACCATCATGATGTGCTGGTCGACGGTGTAGACGTGGAACAGGTCGTGCTGCATCTGGCCGATGATGCGGCGGAAGTTCGGCAGGTAGCGGCCGAGGATGCCCATGTCGTTCATGCGGCGCAGCGCGTGCACCAGCCCGACCGGGGCCTGCAGGATGCGCAGGAACAGCGCGCGGTGCACCGGGTTGGCGCGGAACGCTTCGTCGATCAGCGTGCGCGCATGCCACAGGGCGCGGATGGTGCGCGCCGTCATGCCCTTGAGGTCGGGCCGCTCGGTCATCACCACGAAGATTTCCAGCACCGTCGACGGCTCTGCTTCGAAGGTGTCGTCGAGCGCGATGTCGATGAAGCCGCCGACTTCGTTGAAGCGCGGGTTGATCGGCATCGGCCGGGAGTCCTGCGGGAACAGCTGGGCTTCGATGTTCTGCAGCAGGATGGTGTTCATCTGGGTGACGACCTTCGCCGCCCAGTAGTAGCGCTGCATCAGGTATTCGCTGGCGCGCCGCGCTTCCAGCCCATGACCGGTCGAAGTCAGGCCGAAGGTCTCGGCGATCGCGGTCTGGACGTCGAACACCAGGCGGTCTTCGCGGCGCCGGGTCTGCAGGTGCAGGCGGATGCGGATGTCCTTGAAGGCGTATTCCTTCTCCATCAGCTGGCGCGCTTCGGCGCGCGTGATCAGGCCGCGGATCGCCAGCTGGGTCCAGGAATTGCCGAGCCCCGCGGCCTTGGCCACCCACAGGATCACCTGCAGGTCGCGCAGCGCGCCTGGGCTTTCCTTGACGTTCGGCTCCAGGCTGTAGGGCGTGAATTCGTACTTGGCGTGGCGCAGCCGCATCTCGGCGGTCTTGGCGTGGAAGAAGGCCTGGGCGTCCATCGCCCCGGCATAGCGCCGCTGCAGTTCTTCGAACAGCGGGGCGCTGCCGGCCACCAGGCGCGCCTCCAGCAGGCTGGTCTGCACCGTGATGTCGGCCGCCGATTCGCTCATGCATTCGTCGACGGTGCGGATGCTGTGGCCGATTTCCAGGCCGAGGTCCCACAGCAGCTGGACGAACTGCTCCAGCCTGGCCTGGGTCAGCGCATCCGGCCGGTCGCCCAGCAGGATCAGCAGGTCGACGTCGGAGTAGGGGAACAGTTCGCCGCGGCCGTAGCCGCCGACGCCGACCAGCGCCGTTTCGGGCGGGAAGCCGGCGGCCTTCCAGGCGTCGGACAGCACGCCGTCGACGCTGTGGCGCAGGCCGCGCAGCAGCTTCTCGGGTTTGCCGTTCTCCTGGAAGTCGGCAATGATGTGCTGGCGCTCGTCCTTCAGGCGCTGGCGCAGCTGGACCTGGAGCTGGACGGGCGCCGCGGTGTGCTTCGGGTCGGCGGCGGTGCTGGACATGGGGGCAGGGCGGCTCAGGCCGGGACGGCGTCCTTGTTCAGCACGATCGCCGGCGGCGGCGGGGTGCCGGCCGAGGTCGTCAGGACTTCGTAGCCGGTCTCGGTGACGAGGATCATGTGCTCCCACTGGGCCGACAGGCTGCGGTCCTTGGTCTTGATGGTCCAGCCATCCGGCATCTCGCGGATCTCGCGGCGGCCGGCGTTGATCATCGGCTCGATCGTGAAGATCATGCCGGCCTTGAGCTCCTCGCCGGTGCCCGGGCGGCCGTAGTGCAGCACCTGCGGCTCTTCGTGGAACACCTTGCCGATGCCGTGGCCGCAGAATTCGCGCACCACGCTGTAGCCGTTCTTCTCGGCATGCTGCTGGATCACGTGGCCGATGTCGCCCAGGTGGGCGCCGGCCTTGACCTTGCTGATGCCCAGCCACATGCATTCATAGGTGACTTCGGCCAGGCGGCGCGCCTGGATCGACGGCTCGCCGAGCAGGAACATGCGGCTGTTATCGCCGTGGAAGCCGTCCTTGGTGATGACGGTGACGTCGATGTTCACGGAGTCGCCGGCCTTCAGGACCTTGTCGCCGGGGATGCCGTGGCAGATCACGTCGTTGACCGAGGTGCAGACCGCCTTCGGGAACGGCGGGTAGCCCGGCGGCGCGTAGTTCAGCGGGGCCGGCACGGTTCCCTGCACCTTGACCATGTATTCATGGCAAAGGCGATCCAGTTCGCCGGTGGTGACGCCCGGCTTGACGAAGGGGGTGATGTAGTCGAGCACTTCGGCGCCGAGGCGGCCGGCGATGCGCATGCCTTCGATTTCTTCCGGAGTCTTGATGGAGATGGACATGGTAATTCAGTTCTGCAATGGGATATCCATCCATTATATGTGATCGCGCCGCACGTATGAACTTGAAATCATGGCCGAATCCCGCTAGAATCTCGGGTTGCTCGTGTTCGTATCGAGCAATGTTGTAAAAAACGTCTTTTTTATTGAATCGCGAATGCGGCCGACAAGGGTGCCTGTCACAGGTGTACCGGCCGTTATTCAAGACCCAACCCTGGAGAATCAAATGTCCGTTACTATGCGCGAAATGCTGGAAGCCGGTGTTCACTTCGGCCACCAGACCCGTTTCTGGAACCCGAAAATGGCACCGTTCATCTTCGGTCATCGCAACAAGATCCACATCATCAACCTGGAAAAGACCATGGCGATGTACCAGGATGCGATGAAAACCATCAAGCAGATCGCTGCCAACCGCGGCACCATCCTGCTGGTCGGCACCAAGCGCCAGGCCCGCGACATCATCGCCGCTGAAGCCCAGCGCGCTGGTGTGCCGTACGTCGACCAGCGCTGGCTGGGCGGCATGCTGACCAACTTCAAGACGATCAAGACCTCGATCAAGCGCCTGAAGGACATGGAAGCCGCGATCGAGTCGGGCGAAGTCGAGAAGATGTCGAAGAAAGAAGCCCTGATGTTCTCGCGCGAGCTGGAGAAGCTGCAGAAGTCGATCGGCGGCATCAAGGACCTGGGCGGCGTGCCGGACGCGATCTTCGTGGTCGACGTCGGCTACCACAAGGGCGCCATCACCGAAGCCGGCAAGCTGGGCATCCCGGTCATCGGCGTGGTCGACACCAACCACTCGCCGGAAGGCGTTACCCACGTGATCCCGGGTAACGACGACTCCTCGAAGGCCATCACCCTGTACGCACGCGGCGTCGCCGATGCGATCCTGGAAGGCCGCGCCAACGCCACCAACGAAGTCGTTGAGGCGGCCAAGGCTGGCGACGACTTCGTCGAAGTTTCCGAGCAAGCATAAGTGAAGGCGGGCGCCTCAGCCCGCCGCAGCATCAAAAGGGGCGCCGAGCCTGTATCGAGCGCCCTTTTTTGCAAGCTAATTCAGCAAGAACAATCTTACTAGGAGAAATAACATGGCAGCGATTACTGCAGCGATGGTCGGCGAACTGCGCGCCAAGACCGATGCCCCGATGATGGAGTGCAAGAAAGCCCTGAACGAAGCCGAAGGCGACATGGGCCGTGCCGAAGAGATCCTGCGCGTCAAGCTGGGCGGCAAGGCTTCGAAAGCAGCGTCGCGCATCACCGCCGAAGGCGTGGTGACGGCATATGTTGCCGGCAACATCGGCGCGCTGGTCGAAATCAACAGCGAAACCGACTTCGTCGCCAAGAACGACGAATTCATGGCCATGGCCAACCTGGCTGCCAAGCTGGTCGCCGAGAACAACCCGGCCGACGTCGCCGCCCTGGCCGCCCTGCCGGTCGACGGCAAGACCTTCGACGACGTGCGTACGGCACTGATCGGTAAAATCGGCGAGAATATGACGGTTCGCCGCTTCCAGCGCTTCGAAACCACCGGCAAGCTGGCTTCGTACCTGCACGGTTCGCGCATCGGCGTGATCGTCGACTACGACGGCGCCGACGAGCAGGTGGGCAAGGACGTCGCCATGCACATCGCCGCGATGAAGCCGGTCGCCCTGTCGTCGGAGCAAGTGCCGGCCGAGCTGATCGAGAAAGAGCGTTCGGTTGCCCAGCTGAAAGCCAAGGAAGACGCCGACAAGGCCGTCGCCGAAGGCAAGCAGCCGCAATCGGAAGAAATCGTCGCCAAGCGTATCGACGGTTCGGTGCAGAAGTACCTGAAGGAAGTGTCGCTGTTCAACCAGGCTTTCGTGAAGAACGACAAGCAGAGCATCGAGCAGATGCTGAAGGCGAACAACGCCTCCGTGAAGGCATTCACCATGTACGTGGTGGGCGAGGGCATCGAGAAGAAAGTCGACGACTTCGCAGCAGAGGTCGCTGCCCAGATGGCGGCAGCCAAGCAGTAATCAGCAGTAAAGAAGACGGGCCGAAAGGCCCGTTTTTGCAGGGGCGTGCGGGCCAAAAGCCCGGACGCCCCGGCAGGGTGGGCACCCGTGCCCACGCGTGACGCCGGCATCATGTTGGCGTGCGCACCAGAAGTACCGCATTCGATTCATCTACAACCTAGGAGCCCCATTCATGACCAAACCAGCCTACCAACGAGTCCTCCTCAAACTGTCTGGCGAAGCGCTGATGGGCGACGATCCGTTCGGCATCAACCGCGCCACCATCGAGCGCATGGTTGCCGACGTGGCGGAGGTGTCGAAGCTGGGCGTGGAACTCGCGGTCGTGATTGGCGGCGGCAACATCTTCCGCGGCGTGGCGCCGGGCGCGCAGGGCATGGACCGCGCGACCGCCGACTACATGGGCATGCTGGCCACCGTCATGAATGCGCTGGCGCTGGCCGACGCCATGCGCCAGCAGGGCATCACCGCGCGCGTGATGTCGGCGATCGGCATCGAGCAGGTGGTCGAGCCTTACGTGCGTCCGAAGGCCCTGCAATACCTCGAGGAAGGCAAGGTGGTCGTGTTCGCCGCCGGCACCGGCAATCCCTTCTTCACCACCGACACCGCGGCCGCGCTGCGCGGCTCCGAGATCTCGGCCGAGATTGTTTTGAAGGCAACCAAGGTCGATGGCGTATATACTGCCGATCCGAAGAAGGATCCGCATGCTACCCGTTACGAGTCGATCACCTTCGACGAGGCGATCGCCCGGCACCTGCAGGTGATGGACGCCACCGCGTTCGCCCTGTGCCGCGACCAGAAGCTGCCGATCAAGGTGTTCTCGATCGTCAAGCCGGGCGCGCTCAAGCGCGTGATCATGGGCGAAGACGAGGGTACACTGGTACACGTTTAACATTCCTTATTTAGCAAAACACAGGAGAGCAGTATGTCCGTCGCTGACGTGAAGAAAAACGCCCAGGACAAGATGGCCAAGTCCATCGACACCCTGAAGGCCGACCTGGCCAAGGTCCGCACCGGCCGCGCCCACACCGGCATCCTCGACCACGTGATGGTGGATTACTATGGTTCGCCCACCGCGCTGCCGATGGTTGCCAACCTGACCCTGATCGACGCCCGTACGATCGGTGTGACGCCTTACGAAAAGAAGATGCTCAGCACCATCGAGAAGGCGATCCGCGATTCCGATCTCGGCCTGAATCCGTCGACCTTCGGCGAAATGGTCCGCGTGCCGACCCCGGCCCTGACCGAAGAGCGCCGCAGGGAAATGGTCAAGCTGGCCAAGTCGGAAGCGGAAGACGCCAAGATCGCCGTGCGTAACGTGCGCCGCGACGCCAACGAACAGCTGAAGCGCCTCATCAAGGACAAGGCCATCTCGGAAGACGACGAGCGCCGCGCCCAGGACGAGATCCAGAAACTGACCGACAAGTCCGTCGTCGACATCGACAAGCTCGTTGCCGAAAAAGAGAAAGAAATCATGACGGTGTAAACTGCGGGGGCGGGGCGCCTTTGTGCCCGCAGCCGCAAACTGTCCGCCGGCCGGGTCCGCCCGTGCCGGCGCCTTGTTTTTACCGCCGATACCGGCCTGATTTATGATTTTCAAAAGTTCGACCACCGCAGTTCCCGACGCGCCGGCGGTACCGCGCCATATCGCCATCATCATGGACGGCAATGGCCGCTGGGCGACCAAGCGCCTGCTGCCGCGCGTGGCCGGTCACGTCAAGGGCGTGGACGCCGTGCGCAAGATCGTCGAGGCCTGCGTGGAGCGCGGCGTCGAGTACCTGACGCTGTTCGCTTTTTCCTCGGAAAACTGGCGCCGTCCGGCCGACGAGGTGTCCTACCTGATGGGCCTGTTCGTCAGCGCGCTCGAGCGCGAAGTGGCGAAGATGCACGCCAATAACATCCGCCTGAAGGTGGTGGGCGACCTGTCGCGCTTCGATCCGAAGCTGCAGGACATGATCGCCAACGCCGAGCGCAAGACCGCCAACAATACCCGCCTGACCGTGACCGTGTGCGCCAACTACGGCGGCCGCTGGGACATCATGCAGGCGACCGGCAAGATGGTGGCCGCCAATCCGGGCGTGACCGAATTCACCGAAGAGATGCTGGCGCCGCACCTGGCGATGGCCTATGCGCCGGAGCCGGACCTGTTCATCCGCACCGGCGGCGAAGAGCGCATCTCGAACTTCCTGCTGTGGCAGCTGGCCTATTCGGAGCTGTACTTCACCGACGCCTTCTGGCCGGACTTCTCGCCGGAGTCGCTCGACACCGCCATCGCTTCCTACCAGAGCCGCGAACGCCGCTTCG
>Ga0308158_10001153_pt1 | contig 30202 bp, 26 predicted proteins | sample PhyBR2_FD_201038 | JGI IMG/M metagenome (GOLD analysis project Ga0308158, IMG submission 201038) | Phyllosphere microbial communities from UC Gill Tract Community Farm, Albany, California, United States - DLSLB.R2 | ecosystem: Host-associated > Plants > Phyllosphere > Unclassified | place: USA... | reverse complement strand
AAGAGTGGCCGGTCACAAAATGCGCGATAGTCGCGAACGGGATGAGATTGATTGATCTCTCCGAACCCGGTGCGCGAGAGAACAGAAGCAGCCTTAGGAGGAAGGCCGCGTAGAGAACGAAGACGGCAACGATGGCCACGGTCTCGGCTTTCGCTCGTTTCGTGGTGAATCGCCAGCTTTCCACATTATCCGTGGCTGCGGTGGGTTGTGGTCGTACGTCCATCCGGCAAAACGATACAGAGGGAAGCTGGGAGCGAAACCCCAACCCGGTCAGCGACGTGAGCGGACCTGCCCGGACAGGTCCCGCAGTGGATGCGTCCCAACCCCAGGCAGTGGGCGGCGCCGGCGACCGACAGGATGAAAACGCTGAGGAAAGCACGACGTTCGCTGGATCAACGTCACCTTGCCGGTCATAGTGGCTGGAACCCTAGGTTTTCTTCATTTCCCGTGGATAGTCTGGAAAAGAACGCCACCCTACGCGACCGTTAGTGAGAATGTGATCGAAGCAGTTGCTGCGGTTATCGCCCGGAACAATGTCACCCTCTTGGGCCGGGAAGACGGGCCTGTCTTGATGTTTGCCCACGGCTTCGGCTGTGACCAGGACATATGGCGGAAGCTGCTCCCCTACTTCGTTCATGACTACCGGCTGGTGCTCTTTGATCATGTTGGTGCAGGACACTCCGACATCAGCGCCTACGACTGGGAAAAATACGAATCCCTGAATGGATACGCGACCGACCTGCTGGAGATCTGCGCCGCCCTTGAACTTGAGGACGTCATCCTGGTCGGACACAGCGTCAGCACAATGATCGCCGTGCTCGCCGCAGCCCAGCAACCCACCCGCTTTTCCCACCTGATCCTGCTGGCTCCTTCACCCCGCCACACGAACGACCCCTACGACGGCTACGTAGGCGGCTTTACGCGGGACGACATCGTGGGCCTGCTGGCATCTCTGGACAGCGACTATTTCGCCTGGGCCGCGGCCCTGGCACCCATCATCATGGGCAACCCGCAAGAGCCGGACCTAGCGGAAGACCTGCAGGCCAGCTTCTGCCGGACAGATCCAGCCATCGCCCGGCACTTCGCCGAAGTAACCTTCTTCTCCGACACCCGCCCTGAACTGGGAAAGCTGCACACCAACTGCCTCATTCTGCAGTGCTCCGACGACCGGCTCGCCCCGCCCGAAGTGGGCGCCTACCTGCACAAGAACCTCGAACACAGCACCCTGGTGCAGCTTCGGGCAACAGGCCACTGCCCCCACGTAAGCGCGCCGGAGGAAACGGCGCGCGCGATACTGCATTACCTCGACACCCGCTCGTGACAGGCCTGGCCGGCCCCCGTTCGACTTTGAAGCCCTCTGTCATAGCACCCCGTGCGTACGTTGTCCCGGATGATTTGCCCACATCACCGCGGTAACCACCCGTTACAGCCTTACTGACACGTCATTATCGGCGTGCCGAAAGCCGAGGTCTCCGCCGGTGGCACAGTTCCCCGCCCCAGTTCATCCACTGACGTCTGGTTTGCCATTCAGGATCTGGAGTGTTGTCCGGTTCTCGTGCCATCCATGTGTGCGGCGCTTCACCAGCCCTCGCCGGCGCGGGAGAGGGCAATGACGCACCTTGGGCGGTAGAATGCCCGACTGCTCCTGCCCTAGACTGTGCGTGGTCTCTTCTTTCGTATTTCCCAGCCTTTCAGCCCAACGCTGTCGGGCTTTCGGGCGCGCGTGGCGGCGGCCAAACCTTTGGTCTCTTCTACCCACCCCGGGGGTCCCTCATGTCCTGGCTTCACCGTGCCGCCACTGCTGTCGCAGCCGCCGGCCTTCTCCTCACTGCCGCCCTGCCCGCCTCTGCGTCTCCGGGCCCCGCCAACCCGGGCCAGGGGACTGAGTACGAACACTTCGCCAACCACCCGCTGCGGGTCCTGCCCCAGGTGACGAACACGACACCTACCGGCCTGTCGCCCGCAACAATCAAGCAGGCCTACAGCTTCCCGACCTCTACTCTCGCCGGGGCCGGCAAGACCATCGCCATCGTCGATGCCTACAACGACCCGACCATCGCCAACGACTTGTCGGCTTTCAGCACCCAGTTCGGACTGCCTGCCTGCACGAGCACCAACGGCTGCTTCACGAAGGTCAACCAGAAGGGCGGAACCAAGTACCCGAAGTCCGACTCCGGCTGGGCGCTGGAGATCGCGCTGGACGTCGAATGGGCGCACGCGGTCGCACCGGGCGCGAAGATCCTGCTCGTTGAAGCCAACAGCAGCAGCTTCACCGACCTGATGGCCGCCGAGGACTACGCCTCCGCACACGCCCAGTACGTCTCCAACAGCTGGGGAGGCGCCGAGTTCAGCGGAGAAGCATCCTACGACACCCACTTCAACCGCTCGGGTGTGAGCTTCTTTGCTTCCGCTGGGGACCAGGGCGCACCGGCAACTTACCCGTCCTCATCGCCGAACGTGATTTCAGTCGGCGGAACCAGGCTGAACTTTGACAGCACCGGCGCACTGTCCAGCGAAACCGGCTGGAGCAGCTCAGGCGGCGGTTGCAGCGCCTTCGAAACCGCTACCGCGGCCCAGGCCGCCTTCAGCCAGTACGCCCAGCTGAACTGCGCGGGCAAGCGGGCCACACCTGATGTGTCCCTGGACGCTGACCCCGCTTCCGGGGTCTCCGTCTATGACTCGACTTCGTACAACGGACAGACGGGCTGGTTCACGGTCGGCGGCACCAGCGCGTCCTCTCCGATGTGGGCAGCCCGCGCTGCCGACACAGGCGCACTGGTCAACGCTTCCTACGTGTACGGCTCCTCGGTGACGTTCCGGGACATCCTCACCGGCAACAACGGCAACCCCTGCCTTACCGGCGAAGACCTTGTCACCGGACGCGGCAGCTGGGTCGGCTAATCACAGTCCGCTCCCCGGGGGCGGACACCTCGAAGGTTACTTGAAGGTGTCCGCGGGATGCTGTCGGCACTGTACCGACGATTCGTTGGGGTTACGCACCCCGTCAGGAACTTCTGGACATGGTCTCGCGAACGGCTGGTGAACAGTTGCTGGCAGCAGGTCTAACCGCGGCGTGTGGGAGCCCACTCTGACTTCGTCGGGCCTTAGCGTCGGTAACCATGACCTCCTATTTTCGTCCCCGCCGCTCGGTTATCACCGCGCTGGCCGTGTCCCTGCCCTTCGCCTTCCTCACCCCCGCTGGCGTTTCCACCGCGGCGCCCACAGCTCCCGCACCCGACCAGCAGGCTGCCGCGCCACAGTCCTCCCATCTGGATCTCGGAGCGCAGGACCTCCCCGAGACACGGAAGGTGACTACCCTGGCCCCGGGCCTGACCCGGACCACGATCACCCGCGGCACCCCTAACCAGGACTTCTTCTGGACTGCCGAAGCCGCGGTCCCGTCAACCTCGCCGGACCCCGACGCCCCGGCCTCCGCGCTGTCTACCCAAGCGCAGGCCCAGAAAGTCGCCGACAAGCTCAACGACGCCGGCCTCACCGCCCGGGTGGAGCACGTCCAGTCACCCCAGCTGGCCGACGCCGGCGGGGACCTCGGCTATCGGGTGCGCGTGGGCCAGTTCGGCTCCAAGGCTGACGGCTCTGCCACGATCGATCAGATCAAGGCCGCCGGCTACAAAGCTTCGGTGATCTACACCGGTTGGGACGGCGACGCCGGTTCCAGTAAGAACGACCGCGGCCCCTGGAACCTGCAGGTCCTCACCATTGACCCGAAGGAATTCCACGGGGACCTCACGTCCTCCTTCGGGCCCAACCTCGAAGACCGCGAAACGACAAGCCAGCTCTCGGCTGCCGCCGGGGCGCTGGCAGCCGTGAACGGCGGGTTCTTCACCATGGACCCTGCAGCAGGCGCTCCCGGAGACCCAGCTGGGACGGCAGTACACGACGGCAAAGTCCTTAGCGAGCCCGTCGGCGACCGCCCCTCCCTGGTCCTGGACAAGAACAGCACCTCCATCAAGCGCCTGCATTGGCACGGCACCGTCGCCGCGCCGGGCTCGGCAGACCTCCCCCTGGACGGGATTGACCGCGTGCCAGGGCTCATCCGCAACTGCGGCGGCACCAACGACACCCCGACCAACCTGCCGCTGCACGACTTCACCTGCACGGACGCCAACGAAATCGTCTACTTCACCCCCGACTTTGGCCCCACCACCCCGACCGGCCCCGGACTCGAAGTCGTCCTGGACGCACAGGGAACCGTCACCGCGGTCAACCACGCCCGAGGCACCGCCTTGCCCGCCGGCGCCCAGAGCCTGCAGGCCATCGGAACGGACGCCGACAAGCTCGCCGCCCTGGCGATCCCGGGCAAGAAGCTGAAGGTCGACACGGACCTGCTCACCGAAGATGGCAAGATCCTGACGACGACGCCGACCACTGACGTCGTCAACGGCGGCCCGACCCTGGTCCAGAACGGGCAGCTGGACGTGACGGCCAAGCGCGACGGCATGGTCCGCAGCAACGACAGCAACAGCTTCTTCTACGGCTGGGTCCACAAGCGCAATCCCCGCACCTTCGCCGGCGTCGACGCACAGGGCCGCACCCTGCTCGTCACCGCCGACGGCCGCCAAACCACCTCCCTGGGGCTGAGCCTGAATGAAGAAGCGCACGTGGCCAAGTCGCTCGGCATGGTCAACGCGATGAACCTGGACGGCGGCGGATCCACCACCATGGTCCAGAGCGGCCAGGTCACGAACTCCCCCTCCGACCCCACCGGCGAACGCCCCATCGGTGACGCCCTCCTGCTACTGCCCGGCCGCAAGCCGTAGCAGGAACGGGCCCAAGGTCCGGCGAAAATCTTCGTGTCCGCTCCTGCTACTCCTGCGCGTGCCCTGGGTCTTCAAGCAGCCACGCCATGGCCTTGTCCGACGACGTGAAGTACCTGATTGGGAAACCGACGGGTAGCCCGGGCAGGCGGAACATGGCGATGACACGGTCCAAGGGCGATGAGCCTAGAAGCGCCATCCGGGAGATGCAGGAGGCATCGGGGAAGAGTGTCCTGGCGGCCGCAGAGTGGGTGACGCCCCCTATTTCGACCAGCATCGGCAGCCTGCGTCCGTGGGCCAGGGTGGAGATGGCTTCAAGCGCGGCGCGGGCTACGTCGATGCCGATGTACGCCCCTTGCTTCCACCGCAGGTACAGAACTCCGCCGGACAACTCCAATGTGCCCTTGCCTTTGATGTCCACCGTGCTCATGCCGTCCCCCCTGCCGTGACAACGTCCAGATTCGACCGTAGCCGACCGGCATCGCCCCTTCTGCAAGACACTCCCGCCATGGTGCAACCGTGCCTGGCAGGGAGGAACGACCCTTCCCGGAGTTCATGCCCAGCACGCACAGCACTGTGACCAGCTGCCACAAACGCAAGGAGAACACGACAGCCAGCTTCTTGGAAAGTCAGCCCTCAACGCACGACCACGTCCTTCCAGATGGCCAAGCGCCCGGCGGCGGCGGCCACCCCCACCGTCGCCCAGAGGCCCAGGGATTCCAAGGTCCAGCCAAAGCCAAACAGGGATCCGAGGGCCCAGAACGCCAGGGCCGGGACGATGAAGAACGCGGCCACATGGATCCATTGGTTCCGCACGGGGCGCAGCAGGCGGCCCAGGATCCAGCCCACGGGCAGGCCAATAATGAAGGAGACGCCGTACCCGTAAAGCAGCACCATCAGGACCAGGTTGAACCAAAACCCCTCAGAGGTTGCCGCGAGGACGGCGTACAGGCCGATGAGCCACAAGGTGGTGGTGATCGCCCAGCCTTTGAAGAGCGCCCGGCCGGTGAGAATCACACCCCTTCGGAGCAGACCGTAGCGGTCCAGCATCTCATCTTCGGGTGAGTTGGTCACTGCCGGCCCCCGTATGTGGCCGGGTTCGCTGCGGCGGAAAGTGCCGGCGATGCCGAGCTTGAATCCGTATTCGATGGAACCATACCGGAACACGTGGACGGCCAGGCGCAGGATGACGGCGCCCACGATGAAGAGCTCGACGATGACAATCCCGGTCTCCACCGGGCTGAGGGTGCCGAAGGCGTGGCAGAGCAGGGCGGTAAGTGGGAAGTAGGCGCATGTCTGCACCATGAGGGCACCCAGGTTGGAGATGACCATGCTGGATGTGTAGAAGGAAATGAACATCATGGCCATCAGCGGCCCGAAGACGCGACTTGGAAGGATTGGCCAATGGCGTCCAACAACCGTTGGAGGGTCTCTGCCTCTGTGAGAGTAGTGACGGTAAGGCCCTGCGACGCGCGGGTCTTCGGGTCCCGCCAGCGCACTATGTAGGACTTGGAACCCTCCTTCCTGGTGCGTGCAGCGTTGCTTGCCATAGGAAAAACGGTACGCCCGTGCACACATTGTGTCTTGAGCTCGGCGAGCATCGCCTCCACGCAGGGCTGGTGTTCCTTAACCATCAATTTCTCGATGGGCTTGCCTACGGTGGACCTGCGCGACGACGCGCTGACTGTCAGCGTGGCCACTGCTCTAACCTCCCTCAACGTGGACAGTCTCCCGTCTTCGTACTCCGGCGCTAGGTAGCTGGGATGGCGGGCCCCAGAGAAGAAGATCCCGGCTGGCCCGGCTCGCAGGGACCACATGCGGGTTAGCACAACTACTAGTCGCCCGCCCTGGCGAACGTCTGGGTAATGATTGCGGCGGCGATGTCGGTGGCCGACTGCACGCTCCCGTCTGCCAGGCCCCGCCCGACGAAAGTGTTCACCTCGATGCTGAGATTGCCTCTTCTGGCTCCGAGGCGGACGTACCAGTGGAATTGGCCGTCCCCCAGGGAGTATTTGAAGGCGTACCCGGAGTCCGCGTCGATCCCCGTCGTGATCGGCGTAACCGACGACCAGGCGGCCGCGCCTTGGCCTTGGACGTTCGCCTGGATGGTTCTGCAGTCCGCCAGCGCGGCAGCCCTGGCGTCGAAGGGGCGGGGCTGCTTGATCGAGGAGCCTGTGCTGATGACAACGACGTCGAACATGGTCGTCTTGTCGCTGCTGGAGCCGATCCCCCGGCTCCCCCGAGATGATGGTAGGCGGCAAGCAAGACGTCCAAACAGGGGCCTTGGGCCCGAAGAACGCGCTGCAGGACACCTCTGATGGAGTTAGGAGGTGCCCGGCGTGCTGTCCCTCGTGTTGAAGAGGTCAAGGACGGCTGCGCCCTCTTCCAGCAGGGGGTCGCGATCGGCTGGCTGCGCTACGAGCCGCGTTACGTCGTTCATAAGGGTCTCGACATACTGCCGCACGACGGCTCGGTGCGCGCTCTCTCCGAACCAGGCGAGATCGCGGCACACCCGCAGCAAGGCCCGGACGACGCGGGGTTCATTCGATCCGTAACGCCGCACCTGTCCGAGGGCCAGATCGACGAGATAGGCGAAGTCGCGGGCCGGGATGTGGAGCCGGACCGTGCCGTGGGCGTCTGTCACTGCTCGCGGACCGTGCTGCCGGAGTGTAAGCGCCGCGAGGATCGTGCCCAGATGGTCGACTGCCTGGTTCGCCGTGTAGGGGTCGTTAATAGCAGGCGAGAGCGCCTTGGAAGCGACGTCCGCGAGCTGTCGGATCCCGAACGCAACGTCCTGCTCCAGTGTCCGTTCGTAGCCGATCCGTACACTCTGCGTGAGTGCACGGCGAAGCTCGGCGGAGGCGTCGGGTGCAAACGGTCTCCCTCCGGCGTCAGGGACGTTCCACACCCAGGCGATGGGTGCTCCGGCAACCACGTGCCGGCCCACCATGGGCACCATCAGTGCCTTGAGATCGCGCTTCGCGAGTGCACCGACGAATGGCCCGACATGGAAGGCCTGGATGTAGCCCGATGCCGGTGCCGGCAAGGCGGTGGCGCCTTGCGGCACGTCAGGCAGGGGGATGGCAAGGTCGCCGGGGACGAATGACCTCTCGATCACTTTCAGCGTCGCCGTCTCGACGCCCTTCATAACCTGGTCCACCTGGATCGAATGCGATAGATGGTGGACGAAGAACACGAGCATCACCATGCTCACGAACAGCAGCATCAGCGCACCGCTTACGGCGAGGCGCGGATACTCCTCGATGCGTTGGCCGGCTGCGATGCCGACCGTGTACAGCCCCGCCGTGCTGTACGCGAAGGTCGCGACGAAGGCGCTCAGGGTCAGCTGGTTGGGGATGTCGCGGAGGAAATTCCGCAGGAGCCGAGGGCTGAACTGCGTCGACGCGAGCTGCAGGGCCACCACGGTAAGTCCCAGGACGAGGGCGATGACCGTGACCATCGTACTGGCGATGCTCACGAGGAGGTTCCGCGCATCGTCGGATGTCCCCTGGAAGAGGAGGACGGCAAGGGGCGACGTCTTGTCGATTTGCACGGCAGAAAGGCTCGCCCCTGCAATGAGCGCGAGTACGACGGCGCATGTCGGCATCGCCCACAGTGCACTCGCCAGATACTCACGAAGAGCCTCACGCTTCACATGTGCCACTCTCTGCCGACGGTCCTCCGTCGTCAAGGGGCGCCGCGCTGGGTCCGGTCCACCACAGCCCGTGGCCCTCACGCTGTATCCTGATGCCGGACCCGACCACATCGGCTCCCGACCGCCCAGGCCCGAGCCCACCCATGCGGAGTGTCCGTTCACCATCCGGAATTATCGTCATCCGAGGCCTGCGTTGCGGCTTGTTCAGGCTGCCGGTTTCGGTACCTGGGCGTTCAACCATTCGGGGACGCGCTCTGCGGGGATCGGTTTGCTCCATAGATAGCCTTGGGCGCGGGTGACGCCCAACTGTCGGAGTTCCTTGAGCTGGATGATGGTTTCGACGCCTTCGGCGATGACGTCGAGCCTGAGGCTTTTAGCCATCCCCAGGACAAGTTCGATGACGGTGCCCCCGTGCGGATCGTTTCCGAGGTCCCGGATAAAGGTCCGGTCGATCTTCAAGGTTTTCGCGGAGAGCCATTTGAGATAGCTCAGCGAGGAGTAGCCAGTGCCAAAGTCGTCGATGGACAGGCATACGCCGAGCCGGGAAAGTCGCTTCAGGGTTTCCCTGGGCAGATCGGGTTCGTTCATGAGTATTGTTTCCGTGACCTCCAAGTGCACGGATCCGGGATCCATGCCGGAGGCCATGATTGCCGCCTCGACGATGTCGGGGAAATCTCTGGCGACCAGTTGGCGGCCCGAGATGTTCACCGCAGCGGAGAGGTCTGCTGCCCCCTGCACGTGGAGACGCCACTGCTGTACTTGGGCAAGTGTTTGCTGAAGGACCCAGGTGCCGATTGGGACGATGAGGCCTGTCTCTTCGGCGACCGGGATGAACGTTTCCGGGTGTATTGGACCGTGTTCTGGGTGCTGCCAGCGCAGGAGCGCTTCGAAACCAAGCGGGGCCTCGGTGTCCAGGTCGATGATGGGTTGGTAATGCAGGCTCAGTTCATTCCGCTCCAGGGCCAACTGCAGGTCCGATTCCAGGTCCAGTCGTCCACTGGCCCGTTTGGTCATTCTCGAGTGGTAGAGAACGGCGGAGTCCCCGCCAGTGGATTTAGCCCGGTACATTGCAGTGTCGGCGCCGCCGAGCAGGGACTGGGCAGTGTCTTCGGGACCGGCCAGGGAGATGCCGACACTGACATTCAGGAATATCTGCCGCTCTTCGACTTCGAACGGGGCCTTGATACTTTCCCGGATACGTCCGGCCAACACCTTGGCGGCACGGGAACCCATGTCCTGGCAGACAACAATGAATTCATCGCCGCCGAAGCGGCCCACCGTGTCACCTGCCCTGACTGCCTTCATCAGGCGTTCGCTCAGGAGCATCAGGATTCTGTCCCCGCCGCCATGGCCTATGCCGTCGTTGACCAGCTTGAATCGGTCAATGTCGATGAACATGACCGCTGGGCGGCAGCCTTCCTCCAGGTAGCCCTGGAGCACCTCGGTGATCAGGTAACGGTTTGGCAGCCCGGTCAGGGCGTCGTGGCGAGCCTGCCACTCGAGGACCTGTTCTGCGTTTTTGCGGTCGGTGACATCCAGCAGCGTGTCGAGGAATTGAAGGGGTTCACCGCCGTGGTCGTCCACCCTTCGGATCCGTGAATGCAGCCATCGTTGGCCGCCGTCTGTCGGAAGGAACCGATATTCAACGTCAGCGAAGTCCGAGCCCGCCAGGAGTCTCTGCCATACCTGGCGGACCTGGTCACGGTCCTCGGGATGGGTCCGTTCCAGCATCCATTCCCTGGATAGAGACTCCTCAGGCTTCAGGCCAACTATTCGGGCGAACTCCTGCGAATGCCAGCTCTGGCCAGTTGCGATCGAGTATTCGACGCTGCCGACTTGCGCCATTTCCTGGGCCGCCAATAACCTGCGGCGCTCAGCCTCGGCTTCGGACCGCAGCCGGCGGATTTCCGTGATGTCCCTGGCAATCACGGAGGCCCCGACGAGTTTCCCGTCTTGACCGTAGACCGGGGATATTGTCAGTTCCACGTCGATGACGGACCCGTCCTTGCGCCGCCAGCTCGCCTCGACCCCGGGAACGAAGGTCCCGCCGCGGACCCGATCAGCGACACGACTGTTCAGATCTGCCACGTTCCCGGTAGTCAACAGCTCATGGGTCCGCCCGATGGCTTCGGACCGGCTCCATCCGAACATTCTGACCGCGCCAGCGTTCCAGGTGCTGATCTTCCCGTCCATGTCAGCCCCGATGATGGCATCTCCCGAGGATTCAACCATGGCCGACAACCGGCGCAGGATGGCCTCCTGGTTTTTCCGGTCGGTGATGTCCTTGGAAATCGCCACCATGTCCACCGCCACGGTGTGCCGCCCCCTGATCGGGCTCAGTGTCGCATGGACCGGGAATTCCCGTCCGGCACGATCACACATCCACAATTCGCCTGACCAGTCCTGGCCGCCGGCAATCCGCGCCGCGATCTCCTCCCCTGTGGGAGCTGAACCGGACGCGCGGAAATCACCGACAATGCCAAGGTCAAGAGGCGTCCTCCCCAAGGCCTCGGACGCTGCGTACCCATACAACCGTTCCGAAGCACGATTCCAATACGTCACCCGCCAGGTTCTATCCATCCCGATCACGGACTGGCCGATCTCATCAAGCAGCAGCGACTGCGTCAGCAGGTCATCCTGATGCTCCGCCGCCATACGGTCCTCCAGGTGCTCGTCTAAAAGGATGGTACATGTGCTCATGCCAACCTTCCCCAACTGGGGCCCCATAAACACTCAACCACCGTCCGGGTCGATGTCCAGACTGAGCCATGCTGCCAGGATGTCTTGGACGTTCTTCTGGTTCATCATGAGGAGAGCATTGTTGATGACCTTGCCGGTTCGACCGGATCCGGTCGCTCCCATGTGAGTGATCTTCCCAGAGAAGGCCGAAAGAACAGGCCTGACGATCTCCAGTGCCTGGACCCCGCTGGCCGAAGTGTCCGACGATCTTCAGACTGTTTGGTTTGGGAAGTCCATGATGATGAGTGAAACGCCGACCCCGCAGCCACGAAAGGAAGATACATGACGAACTCAGGCACAAGAGGGTCCACTCCCATAAATACCGAGGACGCCCTACTTGCTGCTGCCGGGGATTTGTTGGGTCAGCTCTTGCAGCCGCCCATCTTCAACCACAGCGCCCGGGTGTTCGAGTATGCCCGAGCCATCGCTGCAAACGAGGACTGCGCTGTTGATGTGGCAGCTCTGCGGATCGCTTCCCTTTTCCACGATGCCGGGACCGCTGATGAGTATGACGGCCCCCAGCGGTTTGAAGTCGAAGGTGCAGACGCGGCCGCTGCGTTCCTGACCACACACGGATGGGAAGCCGCCCGGGTTGACTCGGTCTGGGAAGCGATTGCGCTACACACCTCACCTCAGATCGCTGAACGCCGGGGACCCGTGGCAAGGTACCTCCGCCTCGGCGTTCGGGCCGACTTCGGGGACGTCACCCTGCTGCCTCGCGCGGACAAGCACCGTTCGGGGGTCGAAGGGATGTATCCCCGGCTGATGATCGAGCAGTGCCTGGGCCAGACAGTCGTTGAACAGGCACTGCGCAACCCCGAGAAGGCACCTCCATCCTCCTGGCCTGGTGGCCTGCTTCAGGCTCACCTGCACACAAGCCGCGGCCAAGGGATTAATCCTGCTTTCTAGCCTCTGGTCGAGCCGTTGCGAACTTATCGTGTCAGCATTCAAGATGGGAAAGGTGCCCAACCGAGTGTTTGGAGGCGTGTGCAGCGCCGGATGCGAGGACTGCGGTGAGAAGTGAGTGAACGTGGCAGGATCATCGGATTCCTGGTCCACGACAACATCACGATGATGGACGTCGCCGGGCCCGCTGACGTATTCCATCATGCCAATGCCTTTGGCGCCGACTATAAGACGGTTATGGTTTCAGCGGATGGCCAAGCAAAACGGGCTGCAAACGGCCACTATCTGATGGTGGAAACGAGCGCGGCGCGTGCAGGCGCCCTGGACACGGTGCTCGTTCCGGGGGCCTACGGCATGGTGGCCAAGCCTTTCGAGCGGGAACTGGTCGACGCCGTTGCCCAGCTGACGAACGACGCCAAAAGGATTGCATCCGTTTGCACTGGTGCTTTTCTCCTGGCGCACGCGGGTTTGTTGAACTACCGGAACGCGACAACCCACTGGACCCAGGTCGAGCGGTTCAGAAGGTCATATCCCCTGGTTAACGTTGTCCCCGATGCGTTGTTTGTCCAGGATGATCCGATCATCACTTCCGCTGGCATCAGTTCCGGCGTGGACCTGGCGTTATTCATGGTTGAGGACGACCATGGTGCGGAAGTAGCCCGCGCCGTCGTTCGGCAAATGGTCATCTTCAACCAACGGCCCGGCGGGCAATCACAGCGTTCGGTTGCCGTCGGTGCGAGCACATCCCGGGACCACGTCCTGAGGGAACTTTTGGACCGGATCACGGCTGAGCCAGCGGCCGATTACTCGATCGATGCCATGGCCGCCATGACAAATCTCAGTGCCAGCAGCGTGGCCCGTAGGTTCCAAGAGGCAACCCGGACCAGCCCGGCCCGGTATGTCGAAAAGGTGCGGATCGAAGCCGCGCAGGCAATGCTTCAACGCGGAGCCACTGTTGCAGCCACGGCAGCCGCAACCGGATTCGGAAGTGCAGAGACACTGAGGCGCGTATTCACGCAGAAAGTCGGAATGAGTCCCTCCCTATATCTCGAGCGACTCATGCTGCGCCACGGCGACGGCGGCCACCTCCCCGCGTGATGTTCTTACCCTGACGCTATTTGTGGGTTTCCTGACGGAATCAGCGGGTCCCCTGATTCTTTCCAGGGACGATGCTTGACGTATCCGGGGCAATCCGGAGAACCCACAGACAAAAGGAGAAGGCAATGCCCTTCGTAAACGTCAAGCTCGTCGACGGGGTCTTCACCGAAGACGAAAAGCACCAGATGGCCGCGGCGCTGACCGACGTCATGGTTCAGTTTGAAGGATCCGAAGCTTTCCGTGAGGTCGTTTGGGTCCTCATCGAAGAACTGCACACTGACGGTTGGCACATTGGCGGCCTTCCCTTCCGGGGACCAGCCAGCCTGATGGACGGCCTGGCCCGTTCCAAGAGCCTCTACGAGTCCATCGATGGCCATCCAGTGACCCGGACCGAGCTGGCCGAAAAAGCACCCCTTCGGGACAAGTAACCGGCCTGCAGGTTCGGTGACGCTTTTTCTCCGGCAGTGCGCCCTCATCAAACCTGACACCAGTCCCCACATCGCACTTCGATCTGCAGACAGCTGGAGAACCACCGCTCGTTCTCCCCTCAAGAAAAGAACAGAATTATGGCTTTCATCAAAGTCGCTACGGAAAACAGCACGGACGTCGAGCTTTATTATGAGGACCACGGCACGGGGCAGCCGGTTGTTCTGATCCATGGCTACCCGCTGGATGGCGGGTCATGGGAGAAGCAAAGCTCAGCCCTCCTGAACGCCGGCTACCGCGTCATCACTTACGACCGCCGGGGTTTCGGCAAGTCAAGCAAACCGACTGCCGGCTACGACTACGACACCTTCGCAGCAGACCTCAACACTGTCCTCGAAACCCTGGAGCTGCAGGAGGTCGTCCTGGTTGGCTTCTCGATGGGCACCGGCGAAGTGGGACGGTACATCGGCACCTACGGCGAGGCACGGATAGCCAAGGCAGCGTTTCTTGCTTCCCTCGAACCATTCCTCCTGCAAACCGAGGACAACGCCACCGGCGTTCCTTCCTCAGTGTTCGACGGCATCCGCAACGCCGCCATCGAGGACCGCTACGCCTGGTTGCCCGGTTTCTACGAGGATTTCTTCAACACCGACACCTTCCTTGGAAACCGACTCAGCGAGGAAGCCCTGCGCAGCGCATGGAACGTTGCGGCCGGCTCCTCCTGGTACGCCTCGTTCGCCGTTGTCGACTCATGGCTGACGGACTTCCGTGCCGACGTCGGGAACATCACCGTCCCGGCCCTGATTGTCCACGGAACGGAGGACCGAATCCTCCCAATAGGCGCAACAGGCCGGGAGTTCACCAAGCGTCTTCCCACCGCTGAGTACGTGGAGATCGAAGGCGCCCCGCACGGCATGCTCTGGACCCACAGTGGCGAGATCAACGAAATCCTGCTCCGCTTCCTGAACAAGTAACCCAGGCCCTGCCACCCGACAGGAGGGTGTGGAACCGACACTGTCCACACCCTGCAGCGGCTTCCCCTCAATGAAATGGAACCACGACCATGAAACCTATACATCACAAGACGCTGGTCCTCCTGGACCATCCAGACCTTTCCACTTCCCGTATCAACAGGGCCTTGGCAACCGCGCTCGGGGATGCACCGGATCTGACGGTGCACGACCTGAGACGCCTGTACCCCGACGGCCACATCGACCTCGCCGCCGAGAGGGCCGCGGTGGAAGCGGCCGAGAACATCGTCCTGCAATACCCAACCCACTGGTACGCCCCTCCGGCATTCCTCAAAACCTGGCTCGACGAGGTGCTTGTCCGCGGCTGGGCCTACGGCACCGGGGCACCCGGAGCCCTTGCAGGCAAGACACTCCGGGTTGCCACCAGCACCGGCGGCGCCGGAGAGGCTTACTCTCCCGACGGCTTCCACGGATGGGACTACAACGACATCCTCATCCCGCTGCAGGCCACAGCCCGCCGGCTCGGCATGCAATGGCTGAGCCCCTTCATCCTGCACGGGGTACGGGACCTGACGGACGAACAGCTGGCGGACCTGGCGCAGGACTACAGGAACCTGCTGTCGTTCCACACCGTGCCAGAGCGCGTCTAAGCAATGCCGGCGAGAACCAACACCAATAGGACAACCACAAGGAAAAGCATGTCGACCACCGCCTACGGCGGCCCCGAAGTCATTCAGGAAGTCCCCCTTCCCGGCCCCGAGCCGGCCACGGGGGAAATAACGATTGACGTCCAATACGCAGCCGTCGGCCTCATCGATGCCATCATCCGCCGAGGAACATTTCCCGACCTCGACTACGTCCCCAAGCCCTCCTATGTACCGGGACTCGAAGTCACCGGGACGGTCCGCGCCCTCGGGGAAGGGGTTACCGGAGCCAGCCGGGTGGTTGGTACCGTTCGCACCAGGGACAAGGCTAAAGCTCCCCAAGTGAATGAGTATCAAATGCCCGGGGGCACAGGGTGTTCCTCGGCGCGCGGCGTGAGGATTCACTGCGGACCCTCGTGGCTGACATCCAGCGCGATGGAGGCGAGGCAGAGTAGTGCAGCAGCACTAAAGGTCCGCGGCTCAGTACTTGTAGAAGCCCTCCCCCGAGGCGACGCCCAGCTTGCCCTGGTCGATGTAGTGCTCCTTCAGGTACTGGGCGAACGCCTGGGAACCGGCATCCGGCGAGGCCGATGCGATGTTGTACACGGTGGTGAGGCCGACGACGTCGTAGATCTGGAACGGTCCGCTCGGGGCGCCCGTGGCGATGCGCCAGGTCTTGTCAATGGTGTGCGGGTCGGCGACGCCCTGCAGGAGCAGGCCGGCAGCCGCGTTCAGCAGGGGAACCAGCAGCGAGTTCAGGACGTAGCCGGCCTTCTCCTTCTTGATCTCGATCGGTTCCAGTCCGCTGTACCGGGCAAAGTCGACGACAGCGGCGTACACCGCCGGGTCCGTCTCCGCGGTGCCCATGACCTCGGCGACGTTCTGCGCCCAGATGTTGTTGGCGTAATGGAGCGCGAGGAAGCGGTCCGGGCGTCGGGTGAAGTCTTTCAGGTCACTGGGCAGCAGGGTCGACGAGTTGGTCGCGAAGATGGCCTCGGCCGGCGCCAGCTCCGCGAGCTTGCGGTAGACGTCGCGTTTGAGTTCCAGCAGTTCGGGAACGGCTTCGATCACGAGGTCCGCGTCGACGACGGCGTCCCCGAGGTCTGCGGTGAGGCGGAGGTTTGCCAGGGCTGCTTCGGTTTTGCCCTCGGAGGCGCCGGCTACCTGTGCCCGGTAAATGGCGGCGAGGCGGGTGAAACGGTCCCGCGCCTTGGCAAGCGCGTCCTCGTCGACGTCGTAGGCGGTGACCGCGAATCCGTGGAATGCGGCCTGGAAGGCGATCTGTGAGCCGAGCACTCCGGCGCCGAGCACGGTGAGCGTCTTGATGGAGGGCATTATGGTTTCCTTTTGGCGCGGGCCTTAGCGGCCGCCGGGGTTGTCGGACCCGTAAATACTGCGGATCCAGATGGTTGACAGGACGTCCAGGGCGGCGGTCTCCGCGATGGCGGGACTCTCCCGGTTGAGGGCAGCAGTAATGACCCGTTCGTTCATCAGGTTCAGGCTTACCGCGAGGTCGTGCGCGTCGATGCCCGCCGGCGCGGCCCCGCGGGCCTGTTCGGCACGGATGACGTCGCTTGAGAAGTCGACCCAGGACTGCATCGATCTGGACCACAACCCGCGCACCTCGTCGTTGCGGGCGCGCGCACCGATGGCGGCGGTCGACACAGCGCGGTGCGAGACAAACACCTCAACGAACATTCCGATGGAACGGGTCCACGCACCCGCGGGGTCGCTCTCGAAATCGCGCGGCAGGTGCCCCACCCGGTGCTCGACCTCGGTGATGACCCGGTCCAGCAGGGCCAGCAGCACGGCATCTTTCGAGGGGAAGTAGAAGTAGAACGTCGGGCGCGAAATGCCGGCACCCCGGGCCAGATCCTCGATGGAGACGTCGTCAAAGGCACGGCTGGCCAGGAGGGCCTCCGCGGTCACCAGGATTGCGTCCTGCCGCTCATCCCCCGAAACCCTCGCGCTGCGTCTTCCTCTTTGAACCATGCGCCCATCCTAGCCTCGGTTATCAACACAGTGTTGACTATCTCAACATTAAGTCGATAGCTTGGCGGCATGAGCGAGCACGTGGATGTGTTGATTGTCGGCGCCGGGCTGAGCGGCGTGGGTTTCGCCAGCCGGCTGAAGCGCGAGGTACCCGGAAAAACCTTCACCGTGCTGGAGTCGCGGAACGCCATCGGAGGGACCTGGGACCTTTTCCGGTACCCCGGGATCCGATCCGACAGCGACATGTACACACTCGGCTACTCCTTCCGGCCCTGGGCCGGCGCCAAGGCGATCGCGGACGGCGAGTCCATCCGCGAGTACATCGAGGCAACGGTCGACGACGAGGGCCTGGCGCAGCGGATCCGACTGAACACCCGGGTCGTTTCCGCCGCATGGTCAAGCGAAACCGCACTGTGGACCGTGACGGCGGTCCACACCTCCGGCGGCGAGTTCCGGGCCGGCGACACCGCCTCCTCCCCCGAGCCGGTCACCTTCACCTGCTCGTTCCTATCCGTCTGTTCCGGCTACTACCGCTACGACGAGGGCTTCACCCCGGCCATCGACGGAGCGGACACCTTCGCCGGAACCATCGTCCACCCGCAGCACTGGCCGGCAGACCTCGACTATGCGGGAAAGCAGGTGGTGGTCATCGGCAGCGGCGCCACGGCCGTGACGCTGGTGCCGTCCATGGCAAAGACGGCGGCCAAGGTGACGATGCTGCAGCGCTCCCCCACCTACATCGCCCCCGTGCCCGCGCGGGACCACCTGGCCGACCGTCTCCGGGGCAAGCTGCCCGCGCAACTGGCGTACGACGTCGTGCGCTCCAAGAACATTCTCTTCTCCATGTTCACTTACCAGCTCAGCCGACGGCGGCCCGAGACGATGAAGGCGATCCTGCGCAAGTCGGCAGTAGCCAAACTGCCGGCGGGCTTTGCGGTGGACACGCACCTCGCCCCGTCGTACCAGCCGTGGGACCAGAGGGTCTGCGCAATCCCCAACGGGGACCTGTACCGGGCCATCAGTGCCGGCACTGCCGGGATCGTGACCGACACGATCGAACGGATCACCCCGAACGGAATTGACCTGGCCTCCGGCACATCGCTGCCCGCCGACGTCATTGTCACGGCCACGGGACTGAACTTGCTGGTGATCGGCGGCATGAAGCTCTCCGTCGACGGCGAGCCCGTGGACGTCGGCAGAACCCTCACCTACAAGGGCATGATGCTCGAGGGTGTTCCGAATTTCGCCCTCACCATCGGCTACACCAACGCGTCCTGGACCCTCAAGGCGGACCTGGTCGCCGATTACATCTGCAGGCTAGTCAAGCAGCTCGACCGCCGGAACCTCCAGTGGGTGGTGCCAGTGGCACCCGCCGACGTCGCCAACGGCACGCTGTCCTCGCTGATCGACCTGAAGGCCGGCTACATTTTCCGGGGCGCCGACCAGCTGCCCCGGCAGGGCGACGGCTCGCCGTGGCGGCTGCACCAGAACTACTTCCGCGACTTCGCCCTGCTCCGGGCTGGCAGGCTGACCGACCACGTCCGGTTCGGCCGGCGCGGCCAGCCGGTTCGGGAAACCGAACGGCAACCCGCGGCCCCTGCCCGGGATCCCCTCGCGCTGCCGGGAACGGGCTACGCCAGCGTCGCGGGGACACGCCTGCGCTACCGGAAGACCGGCAGCGGGGACACGGTCCTGCTGCTGCACGGCATCGGCCAAAGCCTCGAGGACTGGAACGAACAGCACGAGCGGCTCTCGGACCGCCACACGGTCTACAGCGTCGACCTTCCCGGCTTCGCGTACTCCGAACGGCTCCCCGGCACGACGACGCTCGCGAAGCTGGCCGGGATCCTGCCGGCCTTCCTGGACGCCGTAGGGGTTTCCGGGCCGCTGCCCGTGATGGGCAACTCGCTCGGCGGTGCCGTGGCAATGAAACTGGCCGCCGACCATCCGGACCGCGTCTCCGCGCTCGTGCTGGCCGACAGCGCCGGATTTGGCAAGGAAGTGGCACTGGTCCTTCGCCTCTTAGCGGTCCGCCCGCTCGCGGCCCTGCTCCTGCGGCCCGACGAGAAAGCATCGCGCCGGACCGTCCGAGCGATCTTCTACGACAAAACGCTGGTCACGGAGGACCGAATCGGCCACGCGTTAGCGCTGTCGCAGCGTGAGGCGCATCGCCGGACACTGCTCGACGTGGCCCGCGACCTCGGAACGATCTCCGGTGTCCGGGCCGGGTGGCGCACCGCTCTGATCGGGGCGCTCGCCAAGTCCGACGTACCGGCTCTGGTGGTGTGGGGCGACCACGACCACGTCCTGCCGTTCAGCCACCTTGAAGCGGCCGTGGCGGCGCTGCCCCGCGCAGAGTCGCACGTCTTCGCCAAGACCGGGCACATGCCGCAGATTGAACGGCCCGACGAGTTCGCGGCCGTAGTGGAGGACTTCCTCACGAGGGTCGCAGCAGACCGTCAGGCGGCAAGCATCTAAAGGCGCTTCTCGACGTCGGCCAGGCTGGGGAACGACCGTAAGGATAGGTTCCAAAAAGGCATTAGTCACACGCCGATGTTGGCGCGGCGAATTTCCAGCCAAAACAAAAGCCCGCATCATGGATGCGGGCCTTCGTGATGTCGCCGTGGTTAGACCCGGGACCTGCCACGGACGAAGTGGACAATCAGGACGATCACGGCAACCACCAACAGGATGTGAATCAATCCTCCGCCGATATTGGCCAGCAGGCCAAGCAGCCAAAGAACGGCGATGATTATGGCAATCCAAAGCAACATGAGTGTCTCCCTTAGTTGTTACTCGCTGAAATGCAGTCCCGTGGTCCGGGCGCTTGAGTTCGGACAGCTTCAGCTCAATACTAAGCATGCTTAGTGCCAATGGTGTGATTCGTTGGGCTCTATGTTTCGTGTCGACTCCATGGACTGAAATCCCGCCCGCCGTCCAGGGCTCGTTGTTCCGTAAACAGAGGAACGCCTTTCGACGCGTACAAAGTGGCCTCTCCGGAGATTGCGATGGCGCCGCCGGGGGGTGAACCCCTGGAGGCCCTTTTCAGCCACAATCTCGATGGCCGCCCGCACCAGCGCGTCCGCCAGTTCCTCGAGGACGGCGGCCCGGTCCTGTGCATGCGTGGTCATTCCGTATGGCCCGGGCAACTGGTTGCTGCGGCCGCGGCCGCCCAGGTTCGGATCGATGACCCGGACCTCGTTCAGGACTTCAGTGTGGAGTGTTCCGCCGTGCGGTAGGTTTCCTGGCTGGCTGTCTGCGTCATTGCAACGTCGCTTCCTGGGGCGGGGTGGTGGCGGAGTCAGGAGCAAGCCCCCGCTCGATGAACTGCATCATTTCTTCAAATACTGCTTCGGGTACCTCGGGTCTTGCTCCCCCGACCGGCGGTGCGCCCTCCTCGTCCTACAGGACCCAGCGCATGCCGATCAGTTCACCGGTGCCCATCAGCGCCCAGGCCGCGACGGTGGAGTCCATGTCCCGGACCTCGCCGCCAAGCTGCGCCGCGAGGGCGGCCGATTCTATGGTTCCGCACGCCCGTGGCGTGCGTGACTGGCATCTACCCCTTCCTGCCTTCGGTCGCAACGCCGTCGATGAAGTGACGTTGGCCGAACGCGAAGAGGAGGAGCATAGGAAGGGTGATGAGCAGAGTTGCGACCATCACGTACTGGTAGTCGCCCTGACCACCGTTGGTGGGGCTGTATTTGGTCATGGCGTAGGCGATTCCCAGGGGGGCTGTAAAGCCCTCAACTGAACCGGCGTTCAGGTAGATGAGCGCGGACTGCAAGTTGTTCCAGCTGGCCTGAAACTCGAATATGAAGATCACCACGAGCGAGGGGATGGACAACGGCATGGCGATGCGGCGGAACAGGCCGAAGTAGCTGGCCCCGTCGATGCGCGCGGCTTCGAAGAGCTCCTTTGGCAGTCCCAGGAAGAACTGCCGTTGCAGGAAAATGTAGAACGCCGAGCCGAAGAGATTCATGCCGAAGAGCGGTATCCATGTTCCCAGAACGCCCAGGTTCTTCCAGATCAGGTACTGCGGCACCATCGTGACGGCGCCGGGCAGCATCATCGTCGCCAGCACCAGGCCAAAAAGGAAGTTCCGCCCCGGAAAACGGAAGTAAGCAAACCCGAAGGCCACCATTGCGCTGGAGAAGGTCACCAGCGTGGCGGCAATGACGGCGATCAGGAAGCTGTTGATTACCCAGTTCACCAGCGGCAGCTGGTTCCAAACTTCAACATAGTTCTGCGGAGAGAACGTCCTGGGGATGAGGGCGTTATCGAAGACTTCCCCGCGGGGTTTGAGGCTGGCTGCGACAAGCCATGCCAAAGGGTAGAGGAAGGCCGCGCTAATTATTGTTAGCACCCCGCCAAGCCCGATGCGGGCCGCCATGCTCCGGGGCGGGTGGACCTTGCGCCGCGAAGCGGCGGCCGGTCCCGGGTCGGTAGTTGGGGTGACGCTGGCAGGGAGCGGGCCGCCTCCCGCTTGATTGGTATCGGTGGTGGCCATCAGCGCTTCTCCGATTCGTAGTAGACGAACCTGTTTCCGATCCGGACCTGGACGAGACTAATGAGAAGGATCAGGACAAACAGCACCCAGGCCATGGCGGAGGCGAACCCGAAGTTGAACTCCCGGAACGCTTGCTGGAATAGGTAGATGCCGTAGAACAGCGAAGCCTCGGGGGAAGCGCTGGTCTGGTCCCGCCAGAAGAGAAGGTATGCCTGATCAAAAACCTGTAGCGCGGCGATGGTCAGGACGATCACGTTGAAGAAGATGGCCCCTGAAATCATCGGCACCGTGATGGAGAAAAACTTCCGGACCGGACCCGCGCCGTCCAGCGAGGCTACTTCGTAGAGCTCCCGCGGCACGCTCTTGAGGGCGGCGAGGAAAATGACCATGGTGCCGCTCACCCCCCACAGTGTCATCAGGACAATCGAGGGCTTGACCCAGGCCGGATCAATCAACCACTGTGGCCCGGAAATGCCGAAGAACGCCAGCGCTTGGTTGATAGCACCGGTATTACCGTTGAGTAGCAGCAGGAAGACTGCTGCCGTTGCCACAGATGGCGTCATCTTCGGCAGGTAGTAGACCGTCCGGAAAAATCCGGCGCCATGAACTACCCGGTTCAGCAGCAGGGCCAAGCTTAGCGCGACGCAGATCTCCAGTGGTACGGCCATGACTGCGTAGAACAGGGTGTTGGCCAGCGAGGCGGCGACCTTGGGATCCTGGAAGAGGAGCTGATAGTTTGCCGTGCCGGCTGGCTTGGCGACGTTCGTCGCCAAGCTATACCGGCTGAATGAGATCACCAGGCTGTAGGCCATGGCCCCCAGCATGAAGACTAAGAAGCCGATGATCCACGGTGAAATGAACAGGTATCCGGCCAGCGCCTCACGGCGGTTGTACCTGTGCCGCTCTCGTCGGCGCACCTCCTTGGAGGACGTGACTTTCACCGATGCTTTCTCCTCCATCAATGACACTCCATTCCCGATCGACGTGAAAGCAAAAGAGTCGTCAGGCGGCATTCGCCGGCCCGGCGTCCCTCTTGCGTCCCCTTGCGGCTTCGGCTAACTTTCGATTTAGAAAGCTTACTTACAATTTGCCAGTTAATGTCTCTTTCATCCAGAGGTCTTGGTACGGAAGAGTCGGGAGCCGCGGCGTTCGTCGTGGAAGAAGGAGGATCGGGGTGCGTCTTCGGGAAAAGAGCGTGGCGGTTCTGGCCATAGCGGTGCTGGGGCTAACAGGGTGCGGCGGAGGCAATCCCGCCCCATCCCAAACTTCTGATTTCAAGAAGGAGGCGTCCGGGGCCCTCTCGGCCTGGGCATTCGACAACGCCGATGACGTCGGCAACGCCCGCATGAAATATGCGGCAGACCAGCTCCCCGACGTCAAAATCACGATGGACCAAACGCCGTTCGACGCCCAGAAATTCACCACCCGCGCTGCCAGCGGAGACCTGCCCGACGTGGTCCAGATGGACCGCGCCTTCGTCGCCACTTATGCCGCCCAAGGGTTGATCAAACCGCTTGACGGCTGCTTCAAAGCCCATGGGATGGACCCGAGCAAACAGTTCTATCCCGCCGTCACCCAGCAGGTCACCTACCAGGACAAGGTGTGGGCCGTGCCGCAGTTCTACCAGCCTGCCGCGATCATCCTGAACCAAAAAGTTCTTGAAAGCGCCGGGGTAAGCGCGGCGGACATCGACACCTCGGATAAGACAAAGCTCCTCGGAGCCGTGGGCAAGGCGTCGAAGACCGACGGCGGGAACCCGTCAACGCTCGCCTTCGACCCAGTCGCGGCCGGACAGCCCGAACTGTGGATTCTAGGCCAGGGCGGCCGGCTTATGGATGACAAGGGTGCGCCGGCCTTGGACGATGCAGCCAACACCGCTGCGTTGACGTTCCTCAAACAGATCTACGACGCCGAGGGCGGCTATGCCAAGGCCAAGAGCTTCTCGGACTCGTTCGACACCTTCGGCAAGCAGAACCAATTCGTCAAGAACCAGGTGGGCGCGCAAGTCGACGCCCAGTGGTACGTCAACGTCCTGGCCCCATATTCGCAGACGCTGAGCCTTTCCGCAGTCCCCTTCAAAGGCAAGGACGGGAAACCTTTCACGGTGGCGGGAGGAACTTCGTTCGTAATTCCGGCCAACGCCAAGAACCCCGACGCCGCCTGCGCCTGGATGACCGCGCTGGTCACCGATGGAGCCTGGCTGGCCGCCGGTGAGGCCCGAGCACAGAAGATCGCGTCCACTCCGGGCGGCATCAACACCGGCCTCTTCACAGGCTCGCCCTCGGCCGACCAGCTGATCAGGGACAAGTTCATAAAGCCAAGTGGCAACGCGGGGTTCGATGAGACCATCAAGACCTACTACGACGTCCTTCCGACGGGGAAGTCGCTCGGCGCTTCGCCAGCGGGACAAACCATCAAGACGGAACTGAACAACGCCGTTGCCTCCGCACTGCTGGGTACCAAGTCCCCAGACCAAGCACTCGCTGACGCACAGGCAGCCGCGAAGCGGGCTTTCGATCAGGCAGGTTCTTGAACGGCTCAGCGCACGAACCACATTTCGGTGCCAGGAAGAACGGATCACGGGAGGCGTGAACCCCTGGCCGCCCCGTCTGCAGTAAAGCAAAATCAAGGGAAGGTGCGCCGACGATGGTGAAGAACAAGAACAATAACCGCCCCGACATTTTTACCCGGTTCACCACGAAGACCTCGAAAGTCCTGGGCCATGCCTGGGTGTTCTCCGCCGCAGTAGCAGTGCTGTTTGTGTGGGCGCTGACGGGACCACTGCTGGGGTTTTCGGATACTTGGCAACTGGTTATTAACACGGGCACCACTATCGTCACGTTCTTGATGGTCTTCATAATCCAGAACACACAAAACCGGGACACCGCCGCTTTGCAGCTGAAGCTGGACGCGATCATGTTGGAGCTCCAGGTCAGCAACGCGAAACTCTACGATGCCGAGAATGAGGGGGAGAAGGAAATCGAGCGGCAGCGCCGCCGGATAGCGCAATCAGCCGAAAAGGGAGAGCGAAACGAGCCGTAGCCCGACCCCTCAGTGGCCGGGCTCGTGGGCATCTGCAGCACTTGTGCCCGAAAAAATACCGGCCACGGCCTAATCGCTAAAGATAACGAGCCGGCGCCTACAGAAGTACAAGCAAGATTTCCCGACTGGTCCAGCGTTCCGACACCGGAGTGCGGATAGACCGGTTGCCAAAAACTAAGGGTGCAGCTAGAGTGCCTAGGCGCGAAGTGCGCCCGACCCGGTGGCGGTGGTCGCGAACTCAGTCGCGGCGGTCCGCCGTAAAGGCAGTCGTCGATCTGCGGCTGAATGCTGGCCTTCAAGGTACTCCGTGATCAGGATGTTCAGGGACCGGTCTGCGTGGATGAGCTTCGGCGCACGGTTCCCCGCGGCGAGGACGCTGGTCGAGCGGCGGTGGGCTTCCAGCTCGCGCCTTATGTGGTGATTGGAAGGCCCACCTGCTTTGATGACATATCTGCGCTGTTCGAGTTCCACTTCGAGGACGGCGGTATCAATGAGTCCAGGAAAAATCGTTCACCAGACGAAGGCCTGGGAGCCAGGTTTCCACGAGCTCAGCCTGTCCGGCGCTTAGCCGGTTCCGGCACCAGGTGCCGGTTTGCGCAGGGTGACCGGTCGAACTGGAGAGTCGTGCGGCTGTGGGTCGCCCGGCGCAGTCCCCTGCCCGTACTGACCTGGCATTCTCATCCATCAACTCTTACCCCCAGTATCGTCGTGAATTTCCCACGATAGCGGGGGCGTTTCAAGGCGTTGCGAAGATCCGTCCCGCCGGATCAGCGGTCCTTCTCGACCGGACGGTACCTGTCAGCCACCGCCGCCGGGGCGTCCCGGCACTGGGCTGTGTTATATCTGGTCCACCCGGTGCCAGCGCCGGCCACCCCTGGCAAGGGTGCCACCATCCAGGCGGCGAACATGTTGTGTGGAATCTTCAGCGCCAGGGCGCGCTCAAAGAGGTTCAGCACCGGTTCATTGTAAAGCCCATCCTAGAGCTGGAAACCCGGGGCACCCGTTGACACCGACCAAGTAACGCGTGTAACTTGGATCACGCAATCGAGAGTAACGCGAGTTACCTGCCATATCGAGCTTGAGCCGCCCCCAGTGTCAACCGGCCAATTCAACGAAGAGTTCAGGAGCATTCAATGGCGGACAACGCCTCCCTAAACCGAGCCCCGAATCCTTCAGGCCTTACGTCACCAGGAAGCTGCTCCCACATGCGCGGGCGCAGTAACGCCTCGTAACGCGGGTCCTGAACAAGAAGCGCCCGGGAGTCCATCCGCCCATACAGCAGGACAGCCGACCACTGCCTCTGGCAGGTGATCGGCTGTCCACTACTAAACGCTCTTCGGTCTGACCGCGAAATCAACGTCGAAGAGCAAGACCCAACCCACCCTTCACCTTGCTGATGAAGACAGGAAGAGATAACTCATCATGACACAAACCAGCTTCTTTCTTCAGGTCGAGCCAAGGGTTCGCCCACCGCGATGAACTCGAGAGCGCCCCGCCTCCCGATATCGCAGCCTGTTTGATTCGCGGTGCTCCGTTTACGCCAGCCCACGCCTCCTCCCCAGGTCCGCGGACCTCACGCACGGTCATGAAAAGAGAGCAATGAACCCCGTCACCTCCACCCTCGAGAGCTACAGGCCGGCCATGCACTTCGCCGCCAAAGACACGTGGCTCAACGATCCCAATGGGCTTGTCTTCCACGAGGGCACGTACCACCTTTATTACCAGAACAACCCCTTCGGAAACGTCCACAGCAACATGTCCTGGGGCCATGCAACCTCAACGGACCTGGTCAGTTGGACGGAACAACCGGTAGCGATTCCCTGCGATGAGACCGAGGAAATCTACTCCGGCAGCATTGTGGTGGACACCGGCAACACCAGCGGGTTCGGCGCGGACGGGCGGGACCCTTTGGTGGCCATTTACACAAGCGCCTATAAACCGGGTTCGACCCACCAGGGCACCCAGGCCCAGTCCATAGCCTGGAGCACTGACGGCGGCTACACCTGGAACAAGTACGCAGGCAATCCAGTCCTCACCCGGAACTCACCGGAATTCCGGGACCCCAAGGTCTTCCGCTACAACGGCCCGGCCGGCAGCTACTGGGTCATGGTGGCCGTGGAAGCACACGACTTCACCGTCCTGCTTTACCGCTCCAACGACCTCAAGAACTGGGAATACCTCAGCACCTTCGGCCCAGCCAACGCCACCGGCGGGATCTGGGAATGCCCTGACCTCTTTGAGCTGCCATTGGACAAAGACTCAGCAGCAATGAAGTGGGTGCTGACGGTCAACATGAACCCCGGCGGCCCCAACGGCGGGTCCGCCGGCCAGTACTTCGTGGGAGGGTTCGACGGCGTCACGTTCAGTTCCGAAACAACCCTCACCGAGGGGATGCAGGATCCCGAGTGCGTGCCCGACTACCAGTGGTTGGACTGGGGCAGGGACTACTACGCCGCCGTCTCGTTCAGCAACGTTCCGGACGGACGGCGGCTAATGATCGGCTGGATGAACAACTGGCAGTACGCCAACCACATCCCCACGTCGCCCTGGCGCAGCCCCATGAGCCTGGTCCGGGACGTATCCCTCGTTACGGTGAACGGGCAACCGCGGCTCCTACAGCACCCCGCGCCGGAAGTAAGGGCAACGTCGAAACCCGGCCCCGTGCAACGAGTTACCGTAAAGGGGCCCACTCCTGTTGAGGGCGGCGCGGCAGTTCAGCTTATTGACATCACCTTTTCCCCTGGGGACGGCGAGGAATTTGGCCTTGTAGCCAGAGGGTCAGCCGATGGCACAGCCGGGACACGGATCGGGATCCGGCCCGGCAGCGGAGAACTCATCGTGGACCGCACCCGCTCGGGCGACACCAGCTTCCATGAAGCTTTTCCCTCCACCAGCCACGCCCCTGTTGCTGCCGGACAGGACGGCACCTACTCCCTGCAGATCTTTATCGACCACTGCTCGGTGGAAGTGTTTGCCAACGAGGGGCTTGTCTCCGTGACCGAACTGATCTTCCCCGATACCGGCCAAACATCCCTCGCCCTCTACTCCATCGGCGGTACAGCCAACGCCGTACTCCAACTCACCAACTTCGGAAAGGACGATGCCTAATGGAACACCGCAAACTCGGATCCTCCGGCATGTACATCAGCGAAATCGCCTACGGAAACTGGGTCACCCACGGCGAGCAGATCGACCAGGCCGCTGCGACGCGATGCGTCAAGCAGGCATTGGAGCTGGGCATCACCACCTTCGACACTGCCGACGCCTATGCCGGAACCCGGGCCGAGGAAGCCTTGGGTGAGGCACTCAAAGGAACACGCCGTGAAAGCGTGGAGATCTTTACCAAGGCCTATTTCCCTACCGGCGAGGGCCGGAACGACCGCGGCCTGTCCCGCAAACACGTCATGGAGTCCATCAACGCATCGCTGCGCCGGCTCCGGACTGACTACGTCGACCTCTACCAGGCGCACAGGTACGACTACGAGACCCCGCTGGAAGAGACCATGCAGGCCTTTGCCGATATTGTCCGGGCGGGGAAAGCACACTATATCGGGGTGTCAGAGTGGACCACGGACGAGATACGTTCCGGCGTTGCCCTTGCCAAGGACCTTGGGGTCCAGCTCATCTCCAACCAGCCGCAGTATTCCATGCTGTGGCGCGTCATTGAACAGGAGATTGTTCCCCTGAGCGAAGAACTGGGCATTGGCCAGATCTGCTGGTCCCCGCTCGCCCAGGGAGTGCTCACTGGCAAGTACAGCCCAGGCGCGGCAGCCCCACAAGGCTCCCGCTTCCGAGGCGACAACGGCGAGCTGAAAAATGACCACCGGTTCCTCAACGATTACATCCTCACCCGCATCCAGAAGCTGAAGCCCCTGGCCGAAGAGACCGGACTGTCAATGGCAGCCTTTGCGGTGGCATGGGTACTGCAAAACCCCAACGTCTCGGCAGCCATCGTGGGAGCATCCCGACCCGAGCAGCTCGTCGACAACGTCCAGGCCGCCGGAGTCAAACTCGACCCGGAGCTACTCTTGAAAATCGATGACATCCTCGGCCCCGTCATCGAGAAAGACCCGGGAAAGGTCGAGTCCTTCAAGAACCGTCCCTAACCGCCGAACGTCTGTCCGGAAGACGGCGGGGCTGTCCGCGCCCCTCCAGCGGCTTTTCGTCCTGGGTGCTGCCGCAGCGCGCCCCGGACGAAAAGCCTGAAGCCCAACCTGCCACTGAAGAAATGTGTTGACACCCCTTAGTAACGCGGGTAACTTAGATCACAGCCCCGAAGTAACGCGAGTTACCAAAGCGCAGAACCACCACGTTTCATCCGCATCAGTACGGGCAACCCCAGCTCAATGAAGACCTCTGGAGCATTCAATGGCGAAGACCACCTCCCCCGACAAAGCCGGCACCACCCGACAGCGCGGCGTCACCATGAATGACGTAGCCAAGCATGCCGGAGTATCCCGGACGGCTGTTTCATTCGTGCTGAACAACCGCGAAGACGCCAGCATCTCGGAGGAGACCCGGACCCGCATCGCTGACGCGGTTCAGGCATTGGGTTACCGTCCAAATGCCGGAGCCAGGGCGCTGGCATCCCAGCGCAGCGATTGGTACGGCATCGTCACGGAGATCGTCACCGCACCCTTCGCCGTGGACATCATCAAAGGCGCCCAGGACCAGGCCTGGATAGACCGTCGATTCCTCCTTATCGCCCCGTCAGACCAGGGTGATACGGCCGGCACCAACCAGGGAATGGAGGATGCTGCCGTTGAGAAGCTGCTGGAGCAGCGTGTGGAAGGCCTGCTGTACGCCGCAACACACCACCGCGGCGTCCACGTGCCCCGAAGCGCACACGAAGTACCCACGGTTCTCGTCAACTGTTTCGACCTGGACGGGAAGCTGCCCTCAATCGTCCCTGACGAACGCACGGGCGGACGAGTCGCCGTCGAACGCCTCCTCCGCGCCGGCCACACCAAAATCGGTGTGATCAACCTGGACCCGCGCATCCCGGCAGCCGTCGGGCGTCTGCAGGGGGTCCGGGATGCTCTGGCCGCCGCCGGGCGGGAGCTTGATCCGGCGCTGGTCGTGGCCGGGTATGCGACAGCGGACGGCGGCTACGACGCTGCCTGCCAAATCCTTGACCGGTACACGGGCAAGGACAGACCAACCGCCCTTTTCTGCCTCAATGACCGCATGGCCATGGGCGCCTACGACGCCATCAAGGAACGTGGCCTTACCATCCCCGGCGACATCGCCGTGATCGGCTTCGACAACCAGGAACTCATCGCGGCCTACCTCAGGCCCAAGCTGACTACTGTTGCACTGCCGTTCGAAAAGATGGGCGCTCTGGGAGTCCAGACGCTCGCCGCCCTTACAGCCGGACAGCCGATCACTGCCAACCAGCAGTTGGTCGACTGTCCGCTGTTAGAACGCTCTTCGGTCTGACCGCG
>Ga0308158_10001152_pt1 | contig 30221 bp, 48 predicted proteins | sample PhyBR2_FD_201038 | JGI IMG/M metagenome (GOLD analysis project Ga0308158, IMG submission 201038) | Phyllosphere microbial communities from UC Gill Tract Community Farm, Albany, California, United States - DLSLB.R2 | ecosystem: Host-associated > Plants > Phyllosphere > Unclassified | place: USA... | reverse complement strand
GCCCGGGCGCAGTCCGCTAGGCTTTCGCGGAGTCGACGATAAAAAGCTCGGTCTTGTGGATGCCAGCGCGGACCTGGGCGCGCAGCCACTGCTTCTTCGGATCGGTCAGCACGGTGCGGACGTTCGCCGGCGTGCACTCGAGCAGCTGGCCGCCGATCGAGACGTTCCAGCCCAGGCACGAGGCAACCAGGTAGTCGGTTTCGTCTTCGATGTCGTCCAGCGGATCAGTCGTCTCGAGCTTGCCGTTGGCAGCGAACTCGTTGCGCAGGCGGCGCGTGCGCGCCAGGTCGATGCGCTTGCGCGATTCGTGCTCCGGGCTGGCCAGCTCGATGTACGTGCTGGTCGGCTCCTTCGTGCGCGGATTGACCAGGATCAGGCGGCCAGTGGTGACGTCGTCGAATGCATCGATGTCCAGGGTGGCCACCAGTTTGGTGAGCAGGTTCGAAGGCTGGGCTTGGGTATTTGCGTTCATGGTTTTCTCTTTCGCGGAGGTGATATATGCCCGTGCCTGCTGCCGCGCCCGCGAAAGGCGACGGCAGCCGGTCGGTGCCTGGATTGCCGCACGTAGCGGCGAAAGGGTTTAAGCGGCGCTATCCTGGATGGACAGCGTGGTCATTTCGGTGGCCTTGCCGGCGCCGCCGTTGATGTCGAGCAGCGCCTGGAACGGGATCGTCTGGATCAGGATCTTCTCGCCGTCGTCCTTCGCGGCGCCGTTCAGCTTCAAGCGGCTCAGGCTGAAAGCCATGAAGTCCGACGCCGCCGAGTTGTCCGAGGTGAACGCCAGGTAGGCGCTGGTTTCGGTCTCGTTGTAGAACGCATCACGCAGGCCGGTCGAATCGAACTTCGCCGTGACCTGACCGGTAATAATCACGCGGCCGGTGGAGGCCTGGTCGGCGGTGTTCGAGCCGATACCTGGCTCGCTCGACTGAGCGGCCGTGATCTCGATCGTCGCGCTGGTGATCGTGCCACCGGTGGCATTGCCGACTTTCACCACGCCGTTGACAGCGGCCATTGTGCCGGTGACGGTCACTGGTGTCGGGTTGACGAAGTACTGAGCCACGCCCGGCACGACGTCCTTGCCGACGAACTCGACAGCGACGGTGGCCATGCCCGTGGCCGGCAGGGTGAAGGTCATTTTCGAGACCTTCAAGCCGGTGAAGACTTCGCTCGACGGCACGTCTGGATGCCAGTGCTCGATCGAGAACGACTTGTCGGTGTGGCCGCTTTGCGGAGTGAATGCCTTCTTGCCGATCACAGTCAGGGTCGCGCTGGCAATCGGACCTTCAGCCACCAGAGCCGATGCGTTCAGGACGATACCGGTGAGAACCGTCGCCGTCATGCCGGTGACTTGAACGTTCTTGTCACGGTTGGCTGCGTTGAAGGTGCCCGCCGTCAAGCGGATCACGTCGCCGATCTTGACGCCATCGGTCAGCCAGGAACCCGCAGCGCGCGTGATCGTCCAGGCGCCGGCAGTGCCGGCGATCGTGAGCGATGCGCCGGTCACGGCCGCGCCGGCGGCGAAGTCCTTTTTCAACACAGCGGCCAGGAAGTCGACATAGGTCTTGGCCGACAGTTCGCCGTTGATGGTGCCAGCGACTTTACGCAGGCCGTGCCGGAAGTCGGCCATCTGGAAGTCGGGGCGCATTTCCGCCGACTGGTAGGTGTCCTTCGTCATGTCCAGCGACGAGGTGACGCGGCGCATGGCCTGCGCCGCGCCGGCGGCAGGCATGACGCCGTAGGTGGTCTCCACTTTGTAGGTGACCTGCTTGAATACGCCGGAGGCTTGGCCCATTTCGATTCCTTTGAAATAAAAAAAGCCCGCAAGCGGATGCTGTGCGGGCCCAGGGTGAAACTGCTGATGCTGCTAATTCGGCTCGTGGTACGTGACCTTAAAGTCGATCGTTTTGATGCTGTTGCCGGCCACGTCTTCCATGTCGGGGCCAACCGTGTCGCGCAGCACGCTGATGACGTCGACGCCTGCAATCTGGCCGCGCTCGAAGTTGCATGCGCGCCGCGCCAGGTTGATGATCGCGATCACGTCCGGATATGCCTTGCCGACGACCGTCACCTGCACGCGGCTGGTAACGATCGAGAATTCTGCCTGCGCGTCAAAGGCGCCGATCGGAACGGCGACCACCTCGGTGAGTCCGATGGCTGGCAGTCCCTCGTCGACGGCTACGTCACCAGCGGCGACGCGATCCGCTACGCGCGCAGTGACCGCTTCGGCGCCCAGCAGCAGCGCGCGGATGACTTTCACGCTCATGAGCCCTCCGGTGCTGGCACGTTGATGTTCTCTTTCGTCAGGCGCTCGCGGATCTTCGCGCCCACTGCTACGAGCGCAGACTGCGCGCCGGTATCGAACGAGGGCCGCATGAACGGCTTCGCTTTCGCGCCCGGGTGGTCGACATCGCGCACCGCCTTGCCGTTGACGACAAGCGCACTGCCTTTCTTTGCCGTGATCTTGTGCGCGGCCGTGCCGAACTCGACCAGGTGCGCATGCGGCGCCTTTCGGCCGCCAGCTTTGACGTAGGCGTAGACCGTGCCCTTTTTCGATCTGGTCGACACGCGCACGCTGCGGCGCAAAACCCCTTCATCGACCGGTACCTGCTGCTGGACGTCTTTTTTGAACTCGTTCGCGCCCGCGCGCAGGGCCGAGCGAAGAATGTTTCTTTCGACCTTCACCGAAACCTGCTGCAGGAAGGAGTCGAGCTCGCGCCCACCTGTAATCGACTGGTCAGCCATGTGAATAACCCTCCAGCATGAATTCAACGTGCCGCCGGTCATCCAGCAGCGCCGGGCCTGCGATGATCTGCATCACGCGGCCGCCCTTTCCGTGCAAGGTCACGCGCATTGCTGTCGTGATGCTGGCGTCGTTCTGGATCCGCAAGCGCGTGCGCGTGACCGCTGTGGCCACGCCGTTGGCAGTACTCTCGCCGCGGCTGGGCAACTGGTCCTGAGCGTTGCCCCAGATATTGAGCGCCACCGGTAGCCAGTCTTCGATTTCGGTGCCGTAGTCCGGATCCTTCACGATGGTGCGCTTCTCGATCGTGACCTGCTCGTCGAGCCGAAATGGCGCCGTCATCCGTACACCACCGCTCGGTCAAGCTTGCGGCACAGATATTGAGCGTTCGGGTTCGGGTAATAGTCGTTTTCGATCATGCCCAGGATGTAGCTCTTGATCGCCGGCGGCACGTCAGCCTCGGTCGGGCCATAGCCGCAAACGTACTGGATTTCAACAGCTCCGATGCGGCTCGCTGTAGCTGGCCATGTACGCCCAGGTGCTGGCACGATCCAGCCCGGCTCGCTTTTCGTGTCCACCAGATAGTCGTCCGGGTGGAGCGTCTGCAGCACGCCGTCCACGTCGCGGAACTTCACGTGGTCGACGCTGGCCAGCCGTGCGGGCGGCAGCTTGATCGCGCCGGACGCCGGGAAGGCATCGAGCGTCAGCTCCCAGGTCTGATGGATAAGCGCCCGTGCGGTCTTGTGCTCGACCTCGTCGGTCAGGCCGCGAATCTTGTCTTCGAGCTCAGCATCCAGTGACGTGCCGCTGGCGCGCGCGGCCCGACGGGCTGCATCGATCGACACCGCCAGCACCGCCGGCGGAATGATCAGTAGTTTCGTCATCGGAAATTCCCTTGTGTTGCTGGCGGTCGGCCAGCGCCGTGCGGCGCGCCAGGTGCTGCCGGCGCGCGCGCGTATTCGACGGCGGCGGCATCCTGCTGCTTCAGCAGCTCGGTGTTCGGCACGCTCGGCAGTTGCGATGCATCGATCATCAGTTGTCCACCCTGTTAAATTGAATGGTCCGGTAGAAGCGCTCGCTGTTCGCACAGTCGATGCGCAGGTCGCAGTAGTTGACGCCGGCCGGCAAGGTGTCCATGCCGCCCAACTTCACCAGGATCAAAGGCCCCTGGATCACAGCCGCCACCAGCACGCTCACGCCCACCGGCTGCGCCAGCACCGCGCTGGCGGTGGTGTTGCTGTCGGCCAGGTCGTTGCTGATGTCGGCCACGAAGTAGCTTTCGTCGTCAGCATCCTTGTTGAGCGACCACGATCCCACCTGCTGCTTGAACCAGATCGTGCGGTCAAACCGCTCGCCATTCGCGCACGTGACGCGGAACGTGCAGAAGTTGGACGCGCCGGTCGCGGCGTTGAATCCGCTCAGCTTCACCGGGATCAGCTTGCCCTGGATGACGGGCTGCTGGAGCACCGTCACGCCGGCGGCGATCACCACGACGGACACAGCAGTGGTCTTGCGCTCGTCCAGGTCGACCGTGAGGTTCGCCACCCAATAGCGCTCGTCGAGCGGGTGCTTCTCGCTCCACCACCGCCCCGCCTCCAGATACGGCGCGTTCGGCACGGCCGCGCTCGGCACAGTGCCAAACGCCACCACGCGAGTGCCACCCGGGAAAGCGACCCGGCGCGACTCGGCGACAGTAGACGCGACCACCGCATTCTGCGCAGGCTGCTCGACCAGCGTGGTGAAGCTCGCCGACAGCGGCGTGGCGCGGTTGCCAGCGGCGTCGAAGGCGCGCATGCGAACCGAGTGCGCGGTGCCTGCAGGCCGGCCAGAAACCACCACCGACCGGGCAGCATTGGCGATCAGGCTGTAGCTCGTGCCGCCGTCGATGCTGTATTCATAGCCAGCGACGCCAACTGCATCGGTCGCTGCCGAGCACGACAGCGTGGCGCCCGACGTGGTGATGGCGGACACCGTGATCTCACCTGTCATTACCGGCGCGGTGGTGTCAGTATCGGGCTGTTCGATCGCCGTCATGTAGGCAGTCACGGCATCACTCAACATCGCCTCTTGTGCGGCGGTGCGGCCAGACCCGGCGATGAACATTCCGTATTGACGAAGGGTGCCGTTCACGCCCGACGTGTTGTTGCTGGAATTGCGATTGCCGACGAAGATCATGTTGCTGGACTCGCCGACATCGGTGTTGACCGTGTCGGTCGTGTGCACCTGCGCGCCCTTGTTGTACAGCGCGCACGCGCCTACCGATTTCCGGCTCACGCTCCACAGCCCGGACACGTCAGCGATGCCCGCATAGACGTTGTCGGCGCTCGTGTTCGAGTTGTTCAAGCGGAAGTTCGCGGTCGTCGGGTTTTTAGCCCCGGTCACGATCACGCTTCGGCCAGTGGTAGTCGAGTTGAACCCCAGGTCGACGCCACTTGTGTCAATATTGCCGCGCACGTAATACGCGTAACTGGTGTTGCCTGGCGCCAGCTTCGAATCACCGGTCACCGGGTTGACGCCCGTATTGATGAAACTCGCCGTGCTGGTTCCGGTAAAGCCTTGATCAGCCGTGAAAGTCATGCCCGAGTTGACAGCCAATGGACCGCCACTCTTTACGTTGACCAGTGCGGCTTGCTCGGTAGCTGACGCATAAATCTGCATTACAGCGATGCCTGACAAAAGCCCCTTGCTGATCAGCGTGTCAAAAAACGAAGCCATCTTAGTTAGGCGGCCAGCGGTGGGGGCCACGGTCATGCGTGACGCGTACAGCTTTGCGGTTTCGAGCCCCGACATGCCCTCCTCATACATGAGGTCACCATGAATCACTACGCCGTTCGGGCCATAGTGCACGGTGTCTGAGCCGTCGATCGTGACCGAGTCGGCGCTGAACCAGCGGCAATATGCCTTCGTCTCGCCGACCGTCTGCTGGGCGGCGCGCACCGGCGCGGGGTTTGCCCAGGTTCCGGTCTGGATACGCGAGATAACGAATGGCGTCGTGCTGGTGATCACGCCGGAACTACGCACGGAGTCGATGAACGCGGACAGATTAGTGCCGTACGCATTCGCGACTGTGGCAGTTGACCCCGCATCGTTCTCGCCCTGCGTCCAGTTCATGCCGCGAATATTGACGGTATGACCGGCAGCAGTCAGATTGCCTTTAGCATCAGCAGCCCATGCGACCAGTTCGTCGAACAGGTCGTCGCGCAGGGCGGGGTCCCAGCAGCCGCGATTGGCGGTACGCGCATCTTGCGACAGCGAGGTTGTGCTGTGCGCCTTTTTGACCATGTACAGCGGAACGCCGGGATTGTCGACCTTCCAGCGCCGGGCGTATTCAGCTTCGGCGCCGAAATAGTTTTGCGACGTGTCCGGGTATTTCCCGCCCTTCAAGTGCGCGGCCGACGTGACCTGCGCTTGATACGTGAGCCACGCCTTGCCGAAGGGGTCCCAAATATAAACATCGGCCATCGGGCCGGCGATTGCGGTCGGGACCGTCTGTGCGTTTGTCGTGCCGTTGCTGTTGCACTGCGACTGCCCGGCGAAGATAACCAATTGCGCGACGGCCATAATTTATTTTGCCTTGCTGAGGGTTTCGAGGATGCCGTCTATTTCGGCGCGTGGCATCTTGGCCTGTTGCTCGGCGCTCACGTCTTTGCTTCCAGCTCGATTGTTTTCATTCGCCCGCGCCGCTCGTACATCACCGTGGTGACGCCGAGTTCGCGGAGCATGTTCAGTGCGCGCGCATGCGTCGCGCGGTCGATCTTGCCGACGGCGCCGTGCACATACACGGTGCTGCTTGTCAGGTGGTCGACCGCAATGATCCCGAGGTATGGCCGGCGCGCCTCGTAGCCGCCAGGCTCGGCGTACACGCGGATGGTCGAGGCCTTGCGGGCCATATGCAGGTGGGTCATCGCGGTCTGCCCTTGTTATTTCGCAGCGCGGCCGCGCCTGGCGAGCGCCGGTGCTTCGACGGCTGCTGGTGCTTCAGCAACTGGCGGTGATTCGACGACTGCAGGGGCCTCGACATCGGCCGAGATCGTCCATCCTTCCGATATCGAGATCTTGATCAGGTCTTCATCGTCGGTATCGATCTCGGCGCCAGCTTCGAAATGCTGCACCTCAACGCCGCGATGAGCCCAGCTGAAGTCTTGTTGAGCGATTAGTTTCATTGCTACCCCAGAATGGAAAAGGGCCGCCGCAGCGGCCCTTCCCGGGTTGAAGGATTACGCCGCAGCGATCTTGAGCAACTTGATCGCCTGGGTGTTGCGCAGCTTGCCGCCCACGCGCTTACGCACGTAGAACTTCACGAAGCCAGGCGTGGTGATCTCGTCACGGGTGATGCGCATGCCCACGCGATCGCAGATCAGGTAGCCTTCCTTGAAATCACCGAACGCCAACGGGAACGCATTCGCAGCCAGCCCCGGCATGTCTTCGGCTTCGGTGATGCCGTAGTTCAGGAAGGTCGCCGGCTGGCCAGCGGTCAGGGCCGGCTGCCACAGGTAACGACCGTCCAAATCCTTGTACTTACGCAGCGCGGCCAGGATCAGCTTGCTCGTCAGCCACTGTGCATTGTTGCGATAGCGGGCGCGCAGCGAGTAGACCATATCCAAGAAGACGTCCGGGTTGCTTGGCAGTGCGGCCGCTTGGCCCGATGCCAGGTATTGCAGGGTGCCGAAGGCGCGCTGTGCATCGGCGGTAGCCACTGGAGCAGGGCCGCCCAGGATGCCGGTCGGCTTTTTGACGCCATTGCCGCTGATGAATGCGACACCTTCGCCCACGGCCATCGATTCCGACGCCGAGCTGGTGAGCCAGTCTTCGACGTTGAAGAAAAGATCGTCGAGCGATTCTTCCGAGGCCTGCGGTTTGGCGGAGGCCATGCCGAAGGTCGGCACCACTTCAACCAGGTTCGGCGTGTCAGTCTGGTTGCGTGGATCGGTTTCACCGACCCACTCGAAGCCAGCGCCGCCGATGTCGAACAGTTCCTTGTAATCAGTGCTGCCGACCTGGCGAACGGTTGCGATCTGGCGAATCGGCGAGATATCGGCTGACAAGCGTGCGATCGTGCGCTCGATGACTTCTGGCAGCGCATAGCCGCCGGCGGCGTTGCTACCGACGGTCGCTTGGGTGGAGCGGCGCTCGCCCGGGCCAGCATTGCCTTTCGATTCCAGCGCCTGGAAGGTCTGCTGCATGCGCTGCTCGCGTTGGAAATCTTTCGGCGCGCGGATCCAGTCGTACAAGGCTTCCTTGTATTCGGTCGCCTCCTGGCTTTCGCCCGGGCCGCGATCGCCACCCGAGAATGCACCAGGGCGGGCCAGCTTGGTCTCGACCTTTTCGAGGCGGGACTTTTGCTCGGTCAGCGAATTCATCGCTTCGTCCATGCGCGCCAGCTTGGCGTCGAAGTCGGCCGTGGGCTTACCCGATTTGATCGCCTCGATGCGATCATCGTTGGTTTTCTTGTATTCGGTGAAGGCCGTGTTGATCTTGTCGATCGCCTCGGCAACCGAGCGCAGGGTAGGCTCTTCGCGCATTTCGTACGGCATGGCGGCCTTGGCTTGGAAGGCGGCGAAGTGCGCTGCCATCGTGACGGCCAGCAGGGTGGTCATGTGTTGGGTTTTGTTCATGGGTTCTTTCAGGAAGTGAGGGAAATGAGCAGCCGCTCGGCCGCCTTCATGGCTGCTGTCGCCTCATGAGCGTCCCGCTCATCCAAAGCGATGCGTTTGACCTCGGCGATCAACGCCTTGGCCGCGTCGGCCGAGAATCCTGCATCCCGCAGGGACTGCTCGGCTTGACGAATGGTTTTGACGCCGGCGACGTCGGCTGCTTTGATGCCGGTGATGCGCGACTTGTCGTTCGAAGGGAAGGTGACCAGCGAGACTTCCCACAGCTCGACCTCGGTCAGCGTGCGCACGTCCGTGTCTCGGTCGTACCCCCACTGTTTCGACACGAAGCCGATCGACAGGCCGTTGAGCGCGCCCATCTTCATGAGCGCGTAGGCTTCGGCGCCCTTGACCGTGTCCAGGGCCAGCCTGCCCCTGATGAACAGGCCCTTGCTGTCCTCGAACATCTCTGTCCACACGCCGATCGGGGTCGTGGCATCGTGCTGCCAGAGCATTGCCGGCATGGTGCCGGCTGATCTGTGCGCGGCCAGAGTGATGGCATAGGCGCCGGCCTCGATCACGTCGTCGTAGCTGTCGCGCACACCGAAGACCGAGGCGTAACCCTCGAACGTGCCGTCGTCGCCCACCGCTTTCAGTTCGAAGGCGATGTTGCGCACCTCGCGGCCGCCAGCGCCCGACTTACGCTCAAGATTCGTCGGCATCGGGCTCTGCAGGAGGCGCGGCGCCGGACGTTCAAGTGTGCGCTGTACTGCCGCTTCCAATTTACGGGGCGTCGGGCGCACTGGCTGTTTCTTCATCTTCATTTCCTTGTTTGGCGCCCCGCGTCATGTTCATCGGGGTCAGCGGTACATCGAGCCCCGGTAACGGGTCCAGGCCTTCGCGCTCGCGGATTTCGTTGCCGGTGTAGATGCCCAGTTCGATCATCACGCGTGTCCACTGCGCGCGCGCGGCCATGGAACCCTCGGTCAGATACCGGGTGTCGAACTCGACGAACAGTGGGCCGGAACCGTCGAGCAGGGTCTCGTCCGTCCGCTGCGTCCAAGCCTCGTGCCACGGCGCGAGCGTGTGTTTTACGTGCGCCGCAAAAAATGCTTCCGAGCTGGCGAACGTCGCCGACTTGTCGTTGTGGCCGACCATGATCGGGAACACGCCGTATCCGCGGCAGATCTCTTCGATCTGCAGGCGGCGCGTTTCCACGTGCTGGGCGTCGACGCCGGTACTGGCCGTTGGCGTCCACTTCGCGGCGTTGTCGAGGACCAGAGGATCACCGGCGCGCGCGCTGCCTGCGAGCCGCTTGATCCATGCGGTCAGGCGCTCATGCTGGGTTTCGTCGAGCGTCTTGTCGACCGAGTAGAGTCCGCTCGGCTTCAAGCCGTTCTTGTGCATCGCCGCCTGGCTCTGCTCGGTGACCATGGCCAAGCCAATTGCCGAGCGCGCCAGTTTCACCGCGTCCAGGCTACGGACCCAGTCCCACTGGACACCGTTCAGAAGGAACACGTCGTCTGGGCCGAATTCACCGATCAGGCCGAACTCGTCCCAGCAGCGGTAGACCAGCTCGTAGCGGGAATGGCGGTAGACCTCCCACCGCCCCGGTTCGACGGGAATTAGCTCGCGCACGCGCCGATTGTCGCCACGAACCTTGATTGACAGACCGGCGCCGCACAGCGCGGCGTGTATCGTCATCTGGCGCCGCCATTCAAACGAGGTCTGCCATTCGTTCGGGCGCCGAGCCAGTAGCCGGTATTCCGGGATATTGGTTGCGCGCTCGCGCCGGCCGTCTGGCTTGTCGCGGAACACTTCGAATTTAGGAGTTGCACACCCGTCAGCGATGACCTTCACGCAGGCCAGCACGGTCGATACCTGCAGGGCCGTGCGCTCGTTGACGGTCATGCCGCCGACAGTCGCGCCACCGCCGCCGTCGATCAGCTTCATGACCTGCTCTGCAGTGAGCTGGGCCGACTTGCGGCCGAGAATGCGATCGAGGAATTTCAAGGTTTGTCCCAAAATGATTTCACGGGCTCGGCCGCGCGGATGACAAGGGCAGCGGCCATCACGGCAGCGAGAATTACGTCAATGCGGCCGGTCGCTTTCTCTTTGTCGAGCTTGCGGCTGCCGGTTCCGTCCTGCACCGTCACCGCATTGCCGGCGCACATGGTGAGCACCTTGTGCCCGTTGTGTGCGATCTCGCCGTTGAGCAGCATCGTTTCAAACTGCTCAATAGCCGGGCTCATGTCTTTGTAGCCCTGGCCGAACGCCTCCATCGGCGGCAGGCTGATGCCGTCGTCGCTGGCCATCTGCTGCAGGTCTTCGATACGCCAGCGGTCATACGCACACGCTGTGATCTCGAAGAAGTCGCACATAGCCGACAGTTTTTGCAGAATGATTCGTTTGCTGATTGCCCGGCCCGGCGTCGTTTCGAGCAGGCCTTCAGCCTTCCAATCCACATAGGGCACCATGTCCTGTTGCGCCCGCCGTGCGAGGTTGTCGTCTGGAAGCCAGGCATACGGCACCAGCTTCCAAGGTTCGCCCGGCTCGATCGGCTCGACCAGGAACACCAGACCCGTAAGATCGGTGGTGCTGGACAAGTCGAGGCCGGCCACCGCGCGGCGCCCGCGCAGCGACTCAACGTCATAGTCGAGATGCGCCTCTTTCCATACCTCATGGCTGATCCAGGGCGACTCGGCGTCGGTCCACTGGCAAAAGTTCAGTCGGCGCACGATCGCCTCTTTCGAGGGCATGCCTTTCGCCTCGGTTACTTGCTCCCGAATGTATTTGTAGCCAGGCAAGTTTGCATCCTGCAGGCTGGGGTTCGCCTTCGGCCAGCATTCTTCGCTTTCGAACGGATCGTCTTCCTCATCCAGAGAGCAGATGTAGGGGAAGAGTGCATCGTCCAACGCCTCGCCGTTCGCGACCTTCGCGCCGTATTCGTGATAGCTCCAGCACGGCGACTTGCGACTCGCGCCAGCGTTGGTGATGATGAAGATCAGCGCTTGCCGCCGACTCTTCGTCCCCGCGCGCATCATCTCCAGGACGGTTGCGGTTTTGTGTTCGTGGTACTCATCGATCAGCGCAATGTGCGGGCGTGGGCCAGACTGGCCGTCGTCGCTGCTGATCGGACGGAAGAAGGCACCCTGCGCCAGGTACGCCAGGTTCCAGGCCTTCTCACCGGTGCCACTTTTCCTGAGACGCTTCTGCAGCGCTGGCGACTGGTCATGCATGGCGACGGCATCGCGGAACAGGATCATCGCCTGGTCCTTCTTCGTCGCTGCGGCGTAGATCTCGGCTCGCGGCTCACCGTCGGCCACCAGGCCTTTCAACCCGACGCCAGCAGCCAGCGGCGATTTGCCGCTACCCTTTGCCGTTTCGACATAGACCACGCGGAAGCGCCGGTACCCGTCGTCTCGCTTCCACCCGAAGATGCTGCCGACCACGAACTGCTGCCACGGCAGCAGTTCGAATGGCTTGCCCTCGAAGTCGCCACCGTTCAGCTTCAATACGTCACGGTAAAAGCCTATGCCCTTGAGGGCCGCCGCGACGTCCCACACCAAACCGCGTGCTGCGCCTTCGGCAACGTCGGCCAGATGACGCGCGCACTGGTTGCGCACATGCGGCCCGGCGATCCGAGTGCCAGCGACAACCTCGCTCGCGTACGCTGAAACAGGGTCAGCCGAAGTATTCGGCGGCGGGGTCTTTTTCCTTGTCGCCATCCGGGAGGTCCACGTTTACTTTTGATCGCGCGGCCGGCGTCAGGCCGAACTCCACCAGGTAGCTTTTGAATTGCGCGTCGGCGGCGCGCAGCTGGTTGACCGCAGGGTTGTTTTTGATAAGTCGATTGCTGTTCTGGTCAATCGACGTGTAGGTGCGGCCATCGCGCTCGATCAATTCCCGGCATTTCAGGATGTCGGAGTAGCAGTCGCAGAGGCGCTCGAGCGCCAGACCGTCAGCCTCGGTGAGCACCCCCATCCGCTTCAGCAGCGCGCACAATTTCTTCCACACCGCCTTGCCCTTGGCATCGAGGTGTACCGGGCAAACTGGCGTTTTTGTACGTGGTTTTGGTTCTTTTTTGTTCAGTGGCCGCTTGCCGGGATTGCCCGTAACCAGCTTGAGCGCACTGGGAGTCGGGCGCCTTCCGGCCATAATTTCAGTCCCAGAAAATAAGTTTCATTTCGCGGTTATGCACAAAGAGGGGGCAGGCGGTCCCCATGGACGAAAGTCCCAGAGATTTAAGTGCCCCCCGGATAATGTTTCCAAAATATAATTGTTTTTACTGAGAATCTTTCTTTTGAAGCATCAAACCGGCCAACCATCAGGGCCTGCAGCGCGCTTCAATCGCTTGCGCTTGCCCTGCTCTGCTTCAGTCTTGATCGCATGGCATGGATCGCAGATCGCTTCCAGGTTGGAAGGGTGATCGGTCTTGGCGCGCGTCCAGCGCAGCTCGGTGGCCTTGGCCTTGCTGACGATGTGGTCGACTGCGCGAGCCAGGGTGGTGCGGCCGGCGCGCTTGCAGCGTTGGCACTCGCCTTCATCGCGCTCCATGACCTGATTGCGAACCTTGACCCACGCGCTGTCATAGCCACGCTCATGGCGGCTCTTCGTGCCCCAGACCATCAGCTGGCGTTCGGTACCAGCGCCGCGACCTCGTGCAGCAGTTGGCCTGACTTGCCATAACCCTTGGCTCGCAGGATCTCGAAGGCACGCTCAGACTCAGCCAAGCGCTCGCAGATGGAGTGCAGCGCAGTTTCATCAACGACATGGAAGACCATGGCCGGACGGTTACCGGTAACGGCGCGGATGATGGCGTGACGGTAGCTGACGACAGGCTGGCTCACTGGGATACCTTGAAAAGAAAAGCCGCCCGGCGCATGGATGCGAGGGGCGGCGAAGATCCTGCTGGTGCAGGACCGGAGACACGGGGGCAGACGGCGGGGCTCTCACCCGCGGCTTATGTAGTAGGCGATTTGCGCGCTACCACGCTGCTGCGTCCGCATTGAATGGGAGGCGTCACGCTATCCAGTCGGCGAGCCCCCAAGCTATCTGCAAGGTGGGCCGCAAACGCAAAAAGCCCGAACGTTTAACGGTTCGGGCTTTTCTCTGGACGTGCGAAGACGGCCTAAGCCGCGACTATATCAGAAAAGAGTTGCCGTGCAAATGTTTCGCTTGAGCTTCTGAGTCAGTTCGTTACGCGCCTCGGTAGCCACGACGGTCAGGTCAGCATTCGGAAACTTCCATACGCTCGCGATGCTGCACATGCGGTAGATGGCCCACACGTGGATGCGGCTCAGGCTGTTGATCATTGCGTCGGTAGCGGCGCCGATGCGGTGGTCCGCATCCTGCTGGGCCTCATGGATATCGGGCGCATGGCCTTCCTCGCCAGACAGGCCGCGCATCGTCTTCATGCCCAGGTCTTTGTCCTGGTCGCCGGTCATCCAGTCCTTCCAGCAGGCTAGACAGGTATCGAGGCCATCGGCCTTTACGAAGTGTTGAAAAGGTGCCTCCGCCTTGCGGACTCGGCGGAGGTTTGGGGCATTGAAAAAGCCGAGTGCAGCGGTGGTCATGGGGTTCTCCGAAAGACGACCAAGCGAGCGTAGCATATGCCACCAAGAAATTTCCGGATTGAATTTGTTTTCACGAGGCACGTTTACAACAGCGTAGCGCTCTCCTTCATCTCGGTGACCACGATGCGCACCTGGCCACCGCGCACGACCTCGCGGCGCACCAGGTGGAGCTCATCGATCTGCTCGTCATCGATCCACACGCCGGCGGCGGTCAGCGCGTCCTGCAGCGACTTGGCGCGGTTGTCGATGTCCTGCCGCCGCCGGTTAGCTGGGTAGATCGCAGCGAACAGCGACACGCGCCCGAGCAGCGGCTCGACCTGGGCGGCAGCGACGATCTCGGCCACGGCAGCGCGGAATGCGATCCCGGCCGGCTTGATGTATCGCCCACCACGCGGGCGCTGGCCGTAGTAGTGGTTGATCGTTGGCGGGATGGGTAGGGTCAGGGTGATCACGCGGCGATTCCTTCGAGCTTCAGTTTTTCCTGGGTGATGACCATGGCGTGGTCGAACGCGTCTTCGAGCTGCTGGCGCGTGATCCAGCCGGGCAGCGGGCGCCTGCCGTCGAGCACGTCGTGGCAATCGCTGCAACCGAAGCATGCGGCGCTGTCCGGTGCCTTCAGGCCCATCCCCTTCCCGTCTGCCAGGCGGTTCGAGTGGCACAGCACTGTGGTGGCCGGGTCGCGGTTGCACACGCCCAGCAGCATCAGCGTGCAGTCTCGGCCGCGCGCGGCGCGCCGGGCCGGCGTCGACTTGGCGCGGGACTTCTTCATCGGCTTGCGGGCGAGCTGCACGGCGGCGACGCGCAGCAGCCCAGCGCCAGCGACAGCTGGCTTGAAACTGGTACCACGCGCCATCGGCGTCTTGCGCTGCAGCGGCTTGCCCTGCTTGAGGGTGCCAGTGCGGGCGATGGGGGTGGATCGGATCATGACGCCTCCATCACGGCTTCGATGAAGACGCGCGCCGCTTCGGCGTTGATCGCGTTGCCGTAGGCCCTTAGTCGGCTGGCTCGAGTCTTGGGTCGTAGTCCCCCCATTGAATCCGGGTATAGAACTTCACCGAGAGGGAAGCTAGCGCCGGCATCCTGGTAGAGGTTTTTATACCCAGCTTCCGATGCAAACCGTGCCATTGCTGATGACAATAGACGCAGAGCGTCTGCCAGTTCTCGGGCCGGTTGTCCTGCCAGTCTTCGTTCACGTGATGGATGGCCAGGCGCTCCTTCCCGCCACAGCATTCGCAACTCGTTTTGAGAGCCGCCTCGCGGGCTTGCACCATGATCTGCGTCCGGCTGGTGCCTTTCTTGCCCCGTGTGCTCGAACAGGTACGAGAGCAAAACTTGCGCTTCATGAACGCTGAATACTCCTCCTCCCCACTGGAAAAGACCCGTGGAATGAGTTGCGAGTTGCACCTCTCGCAAAATCGTTGCGGCTTGGGTTTGTAATCTGCGCGCTGCTTCATTTAAGATTTCCTCGATTTCGGTTTGGAGTCCGGCGCACAATGATCCCACTCGGGCGGGATGCCCATCAACCATCTGCTGAATTCTGGCTTCAACTGGCCGCCACTTTCCATCCCGGCATCCGAGCCAGTCAGCATCGCGCCAGAAGCCGTTAGTCGGGCCGGGCCGCACATCTGCGCCATAATGTCCAGGCTCGGCGAGCCCAGCCCCTTGCCCGGATATTTCTGATACTCGGTCGCCTTGCGCTTCTCCCAGTTTTCCAAGCTCTCGTCCCGGCCGCTCGTACGCGGCGTGGGCCAGCCCGACAGGCACGCAAACACCTGCTCCGACAGCGGCTTGCCCCGCACTTCCTCCAATCGCCCCGCCAAGAACTCCGGCGATGCCGACGCGCTTTTCCAGTCCCTTGCCGCCGGCGTCGGCCACCCAGTAGAGCCGGTCGCGGATATGCGGAGCACCGACGCCCGCAGACGGGAACGGGACCGCCCCGAACCGGTATCCCACGCCTTCCAGGTCGTCTTGTACAAGGTCGATCCAAGGCTCGACGTCTTTACTCGCAACCTGCTCTCCAATGACGACTGCAGGGCGGCGCTGGCGGATGAGGTGGTGGAATGCCGGCCATAGGTGCCGCTCGTCAGCAAACCCAGCTCCTTGGCCTGCCGCGCTGAAAGGTTGGCAGGGGCAGGAACCAGTCCAAACAGGTCGGTCATCTGGCCAGCCGGCGCGGCGAAGTGCCAGGGACCAAACGCCGATGCCGGCGAAGAAGTGGCACTGGGTGAAGTCCTGCAGGTCGGCGGGGTGTACATCCTCAATGCTCCTGGTGTCGACCACGCCGGGGGCGATGTGGCCGGCCGCGATCAGGTTGCGCAGCCACTCAGCTGCATATGGGTCGATTTCGTTGTAGTAGGCGGTCATGCTTTTGCTTTCTCCTGCTGCTGCGCCACATACCGCGCACGTGGCGCCCGGTCTTTTGCCTCTTTGAACAGCGGGCACGGGTGATAGTCCCAAGGCTTCTCCTGCTCGTGGCCGATGCACCAGCCGTGGCCGGCCGGCAGGTCAGCGCGCAATGTCGCCTTGAAGCGCTCGCACATGGCGCAGGGGTCGTGCAGCGTGGTCATGAGTGCCCCTTCCCGACCGCACGCGCGGCATCACGCTTTTCCTGCAAATGGACCTGATGCCAAACTGGCCCGGTCGGCCATTCGCACGAACTTCGGTTAAAAAGCCTATAGTGTTGGTTAACAATTTCGTAAGGGAAATGAAGATGAATACATTTACACCCGACGAATCTGTCAATCCTTGGGACGAGGGCGACTATCGAATCTATGGAATTGCCATGCGATCTCCTAGCGGCGGATTCTGGCCGGCGTACTCTATCGAGCGGATCCATGGAATAGCGAACGCCCCTGTTGAAGTTGTCGCCCGGCATGAAATACGGAATCGGGTCTTCAACTCCGAAGAACTCGCTAAAGCCATGGGCCTTTCCCATGGCGTGCATCGCGTGCGCGACAGCGGTGACTTTGGTAAATAACTTCAGCATGCTGCGACCTCGGCGCCCGCGCGCTGGCGCAGCGCCACCTGGTGCTTTGCCCACTCGCCCGCAATCCAGGTCACGCCCTTTGGGGTGAAGCGCGCAGCGTTGTAGGCGTGGCCGCTGACCTGCGCCGTGCCGGCCTTGACGCAGAAGCGGCCGGCGTCGATGTGCTGCGCGTGCGGGGTCAGCTCGCCGGCCAGGCGGTACAGGATCTTCGCGTCGAGCAAGAACTCGCGGAAGTCGTTTTCCTTCGCGTTCAGCAGCTTCGCCACCTGGCGGAAACCCTTCGTGCCGGTCGAGTCGGCGTAGCGCTCGACGAACTCCACGGCCGGCGCGGCGGCGGCCAGCTGCTCGGCCTGGGCGGCAATCACGTCCTGCTGGTCGGCGGCCAGGCGCAGCGCGTCGGCAAACGATTGCGGCAACGCTTGGGCCGGGGCCGCAGGCACTGCTTCCAGCGCCTGCCAGCGATCGATGATCCGGGCGCGCAGCTCGGCGCTGTAGCCTGACGCTACGACCATCGTGTCGCGGAATGACAGCCAGAACTCGGTGTAGCACTGACCGTTCTGCGGGTGCTGGTAGGGGGTCTCGTTCCCAGAAACGATACCCTCCGCGATCAGCCGCCTCACGGTTTTCAGAACGCTCTCGTGCGCTGCGCCCGTCAGTCGAGCGATCTCCCGGCTCGACATGGTTGCTTCGGTGGTGCTGGCGATGCTGGCAGTTTGCAGTGTGGACATATCGAACCTCTACTTTTCGAATGATGGTCTAGTGGGCGCGCAGGCTACAGCGCCACGCCGAGCTGGTCGTTGACGTAGCGGCGCGCCAGCTCGAGCGCTTTGTCGTTCAAGCCGAATTTCAGGGCGTAGTGCAGCTCGCTGAGGGCGCTGATCGCAGCTTCCTGCGACATGCTGCTGCCGGCCGTGACATTTCGGGATTCGAGCTCTTCCACCAGGTCATCAGTGTCGAAATCATCGAGATCGACTTCCACTTCAACGCTTATCGTTTTGTACATTTTGGGAACCTCATCGTTATGCGCTGGCGCGCGGATTGGTTTCGGCTTTCGCCGGGTGGCTGGTGGTCATGTGTTCGGGCCCTGGCGGCGCGCGGCCTCGGCAGCGCGGATGCGGGCGTCGTATTGCTCGTAGCTCTCGTCGGTGCCCTTCGGGTCCATGCCCTGCGGCTTGCGGACCTGGATCGGCGCTGCTGGCGGCTTGCCAAACGACGTGGTCGCCGCCGACGGCGGATTCAGCAGCTCATCGACCATGCCAACGAGGTAGTTCGGCGGGATCCTGGCATTCGGTCCCTTCTGCTCCCGTGCCGTGGCGATTGCGGCATGCAGCACCGCCATCGGGACTTTCCGTGCCGCCCAGTCCATCACGGCCGGGTGCGTGAACGTCGCGCTGACGCCCAGCTTGCGCAGAGCCACCGACAGGACGACGGCAGGGTCAGTGCTTTCCGGCAGGTCTTCGCGAGGCGGCATTGCGGCGGCCCGTGGGCTGTCGGGTTCGGCAGGATCAGGATCGACGACGACGACATCGGCGTCAGCCGCAGCGCTCGCGCTGTCGTCGTTGTTCTTCTCTTCTCTTCTCTCCTCTTCTCTAGGCGTGACTTGGTGTGACATGGCGTGACTTGGCGTGACGCCAGCACTAGAGCCAGAGTTGGCCTTGTCACGCTCACGTTGCTCACGCTTGCGCTCGGCCGCCGTTGGGTCGCCACGCTCGCGCTTTGGCTGACGCTCTTCCCAGCGGGTGACACGATCGCCATTGACTAGTGCGCGGCCCTGCATCGCTTCCAGAATGCGCGCCGTGGTGCCGTCGTCGGCGCCCAGCAGAAAGTCCGTCGCTTCGCAGTCGATCGCACCGAACAGGCCGCGCTCAGTGTTCGCGCTGGCCTGCTCCAAGATCAGTGCCCACACGGCGATCACGTCACCGACGCGCGCGGCAGCCTTCCGGGCGACCAGGCCGAACTTCGGATCGTTCACGCTGCCGTGGTGCCAGCGGAACCAGTCGATACCATTGGCCATCAGTGCGTCCCCTGGATGATCGAGAGCTGGCGGTCGTCGACCGGCTTCTCGACGTAGATGAATCCGCGCGTGCAGTGCTCCAGCTCAGCGAGCTGTGCAACGTCGCAGGCGCGATCGCAGACGGCCGAGTGCTGGCCCTGGAACAAGCAGCCGCGGCAGCTCTTGGCCGGCCTGGTGGTGAATTGCATGTTCTCGGGCGACTTCACCTCTTCGCAGCGGCCAAGCCACTTGTGGATGCTGACGTAGCCTTTCATGTTGGCCCCACAGGATTGGCGGCGCGGCGCTCCACCATCGGTGGACCGAACAATGCGGTGTGCAGAGGATCGCGACGGTTGATCGCTGGATAGGTGGTGCTGAGGACAACATGCGGCAGGCCATCGTTCTTCGCGCGGCCGCCGCCCTGGTGCACTTGGCGCGGCTGACCGTATTCGTCAACCGCAGGACCCATGCGCCACTCGTTGACGAAGCCGCCCTTCGACGAGGGGATGCGTACACCGTGGATCACGCCAAGCGTGCGCAGGTAATCCAGGCGTGTCGAAATCTTTTCGGACTCGACGTTGAGGTGCTCACTGATCTGAGCGGTAAGTGTGAGGCCGCTGCTGATGCAATCGAGGATGGCAGCGCGCAGTTCGGCCTTTTCGAGCGTTGTGAGGAAGGTCGTCATTGCTCGCGCCCCGCTTCATCCGTCGCAGCGCGCAGCTGTTGTTTGACAAGGAACTGGCCGTCGCTCGAGCGGACGTCGACGCCCTGCTTTTCTACGCAGCGCAGCACGTAGGCCCAGACGTTCACTTTCCTCTCGGGCGTGAACCTGGGCGGTGGGTTTTGTGGTTTTTGACTCATTCTGTCCTCGGCTCTCGGGTAGTTCAGTTGCGCATGCGCAGCTCAGGGCGGCGCGCGCTGCGGGATGGGAACATGGCCATGCGTTGGCCAATGGCCGGCCTACCAGGCACCACCTTGCTGGCAGTACCATTTCGACTGTTGCGCCAGATGTCACGCAGCATTGCGCTGTGCGATTTGCCCTGCTCCTGGCAGTCGCCGGTGAAGTCGACGAACTCGTCGGCAGTCAGGCAGGTTTTTACGATGATGTTTCGTGGGTGCTTCATTAGATTCTCCAGTGGGTGATTCTTCGGGGGTACTTCGTGGGCGAGAGCCCGGGCTTAACTTTTGTTCGAGGAAAGCTGCAGTAGTTACTGCGAGCTGGCAGGTATGCGAGGCTTCTTGCATCGTTGCTTGTGAAGTTCCAGCAATCGACTTCCGATCAGCATTGATGGTCGGGCGCCACGTTTTCCGTGCCGAAATGCATTGATCGTCGGCTGGCTGCAAGGGACCAAGTCAGCAAGTTGCTGCTCGGTCAGGCCAGTCCCCAAGAGGTCGGATGTGATTTTTTGGAAGTCCATGCGGCTATATTATCACGTTCGTGTTTGGCTAGTAAACACCATCGTGATTAAAATGTGTATTACATTCGTGATATGAATAATCTGGCACAACGTTTAGCTGAGGCGCGCGAGCGCAAGGGGCTGACGCAAGGTGCGCTTGCGAAGCTCGCGGGCGTCTCACAAGGCACGATCGGCAACCTGGAGGCGGGTCTACGCAACTCGGCCCGCAAGATCCTCGACATCGCACGAGCCCTGGACGTGGATCCAGCCTGGCTGGCTAACGGAAGGGGCAGTCTCGAAATCACTTCAGGGGCGGCGGGAGGGGTCACCGAAAGACCAGCGGCGATACAGACTGAGGACGGCTTTATCACCGGCGATCCGTCAATCGACCGCGCCGGCATTGGAGTGCGGGTGGGCGACGGGCCGGCAACGATACCCATTCGCGCCGTGAAACTGCGCCTGCAGGCGGGAGTGAGTGGGTTTGTTGCTGAGCCCGACATGGAAATAGACCATGGCTACTTCCAAGTTCCGAAGGAGGTTATCGAGCAACTGGGCCTAAATCCCGATGACCTTATCGTGACGACGGTCAGGGGGCGCAGCATGGAGCCGATGATGTTCGAGGACGATAAGGTGCTCATCGATACCTCGAAGCGTCGCCCAAAGGACAATGAATGCTTCGCAGTTAATTGGAACGGTGAACCGATCGTGAAGTGCTTGATCAAGAAATCTGATAGCTGGTGTCTGTATTCCTTCAATAGAAAGTTCGAATCGATTGATGTGCGCAGCGGCCAGTGCAGCATTATCGGCATGGTAGTGTGGCAGCCGGCCAGGATCGTGGTGGGGAGACTCTGATGCAGGATGCGTGCGCCGAAATTCCCTTTATCCGCGGCCAAGCCGCATATCGTGTTGACGTTGCTGGCGAATCTTTTTACGACGACAGCTTCAAAGAGCTTTGCGGCGAGCGGACAATTGAGGGAATCCGCACGGAAGTGACTGCGCAAATGGAACTTTGCGACGACAATCCTTATGACAACCGCGCTGTTCGTGTGACGATTCGAGGCCATCAGGTTGGGCACCTCTCCCGCGAGGACGCCCGCGCATTCCGGCGCCTAGTCCGCTATGGCGCGCTTGCCGAGCACGAGGTATTCCAATGCGCTGCCATCATCGTTGGCGGATGGGATCGTGGCGAGGGCAAGCTTGGAAACTTCGGCGTGCGCCTTGATTTGATTTTGCATGATGACTAGAGGCGCTACGGCACGCCAAGATGCCGAATGGAGATTACATGAACTCGATCCAACTGGAGACATCGCAGCCTATGCATCTAAACCAGATTGATCGCCCGACCGTGCGCCGTTTTGTTGAGGAATATCTCCATGCCGCACAAGAGGCGGGCGCGCGGGGCGAGAACATTCATCAATGGAGCCTCGATCAACAGGACAAGGTCACACAGTATGCCTCTACATTGAGTGAGTCAGACGCTACTTTATTCTGGACGCTTTATGGAGAGGAAATGATGGCATCAGCGAACACAATTAACGATAAGACGGCGACACTGAATGCGCAGTCCACTCAGATTCATCTTCAGGCAGCGCAAGATGCCAGCAATGTTGCAACATGGATTTCCATAATCTCATTCTTCGCGTTTGTTATTTTCATGATCAGCCTGTTTAAAAACAGTTAGGCGCTACGGCACGCCTGGATGTCGATCCAACGAACAATCATGGAGCTAATAAATTCGCGATATGACAATGAATAAGAACGAAAGAAAGTTAGTGCTCGCGCTCGCTAAAGGATTGGTGCATCAATTAGATGTAAACATGAGGTTAATAAGCATGCTTCCAGCGGACAAAGCAGCTGATGTGCAGCCGCATCAAGACAATATTGAATCCGAGATTGAATCATTCATAAAAATTATCAAAGAAGAATGGGATACCGATGGCTAGAGCTGAGATACACGAACTAAACAGCGCGCAGAGAAGGCTTGACAGTAGAGGCGGCCCGCCGGATGATCCAGACATGGAGCCACGCGTAAAAGTACTTGAGAAGTTTGCAGATGATGCCCGCAATGAGCTGCGCACCATCGATGTCCGCCTGGCAAAAATCGAGACTAGGCTCGATAATTTTGCAACCAAGGAGGATGTGAAGTCGCTCAGTGCCGAGATGCACCGTGAGCTGCATGCGACGACTTGGAAAATTATTGGTGCCATGGGCTTAATTTGCGCTGCCGTGTTCTGGATGGCGCGCAACATTCAGCCTCCACAGGCTGCCTTCTCGACAACGACTTCCGCCCCAGCCCCGGCGAAAGCCCTAGCCACAGAATCGCCGGCGGCGGCGCCGGTTCTTAAATGATTGAGAACATGCAACTGCGCATGGACGGTCGACTTTCCTCAATTGAAGGAAAAATGGATGCGCTTGCAGCTCAAGTAAGTGGAAGCGAGCGAGCAATGGCCCTTCTTGCCGGGCGGGCAGTGGCGGCTGCCGAGAGCGCGGCGAACCTGAAGCAAACGCTCTGGATCACCTCGATCTCGACGATTCTCGCAGTGCTCGGCATTGCGCTGGCGGCATACTTCGGAACTTAGTCATCTAATATCGGGATCGTCAGCTCAACTAATTCTGCGTTTGAAGCAGGTCGGTCTGCGGGGTCACCAGCTACGCCGACCGCTCCACCACCATCGGAGCCGACCGCGAAGCAATAGTCTTCGAGCATCACCTGCGCTGCGCAAGCATCAGGCTAAAGTCCTTCCTCGGAAGGCCTCTACAGACCGGGGATTGCAACCCACTGTAGCGACAACAGGGCCGCCTACGGGCGGCCTTTGCTTTTCCGTCTCGATCTCACCCGCCCAGCGCGGGTATTTTTTCGTCTATAGCTCGGGCCGGCTACCAGCGAAAATCACGCCAAGAAAATTATCGAACCAAGATCACGTATGTGTTTGACAGATTCAAACACATACGTGATAATTGATCGCATCAAGACCGACCTCAGCACCCGAGATCGGGCAGTAGCCACACAGCGCGGCTTGGGAAGTACTCGACCAACCATCGGTGTTTCAAGGGAACCGAGTCGCGCTGTGTGGTAGCTGGCAGGAATCAAGCGTTCTGCGTCGCTTCTAGATTTACGAGGCCTGGCAGCCGCCACTCAGACACTCGGCCTGGCCGAAAACGAAACGGGAGAATGAACATGGCATGTCGCTGCAAAACCGAGATCGAAGAGAAGTTGCTTGAGCGCTTCAAGGAAGTGAGCCCAGAGGCTCAGGCGCACGAAGTCGAGCTGACTGGCTACGCATTCATCCTGGGCGACCAGCTGGAATACAAGGGCTGCATGAAGATCGACGCGATCGCCGACTTCCCGCTTCGCAAAGGCGGCCTCAAGCGTAAGACACAGCAGCAAAACATGATTTTCACCTTCTGCCCGTTTTGCGGCGTGAAGTACGGGGCCGAAAAGTCCGCCGTCCCAGTCGAGGCTGACGAGGTGTCGGCATGACCCAGCAGTACGACACCGAGTACCTGAGCCAGGCGATCGACGAAGAGATCGTGCTGGCCAAGCTCGACCGGAATCAGCGCGGCAGGAAGCCGGCGACCATCTGGCGCGATGTGCCGGTGCACCAAGTCGTGGCGGGCAAGACGCCGCTGGGCATGTACGGCGGCCTGCACAGCGCCGACCTGCCCCGCTACCGCCGCAACCCGCGCGACGCCGGCGAGCTGTGCGTGAAGCGCGGCCTGAACGTGAAGCACGACCACGACGAGCATTGCGTGTCGGCTTCGTACGGCAGCAGCCGGCGCGCCGTGACCGAGTACTACGGCATGCACCCTGACGTCGCAGCGGCCACGATGGCGGCGATCACCCGGGCTGCAATCCAGATGCTGACCGAGAAGCGCGACGAAGCTGCCGCGCTCAACCCTACCCGCGCACCGGCCCGCCGTCGGGTTGCTGCGCGCCCGAAAACGAAATGAGGACCGCCATGAGCTACCGCATTACCGCCCGCACCAGCGCCGGCAGCACCACCTACACCGCCATCGGCGACCGTGATGCGCTGATCGATGCAGCGTATGACGACGGCGCCCTGGGCGTCACCGTGATGACTCAGGGCTGACCATGGCCACGAAGAAGCGCACCCACTACCGCGAGCCAAGCGGCGACTCGCTGACCTGGACGAAAGAAGATCGCCGGGCGATGCGGCAGTCGCGTGCCAACAACCAGTCCAGCCGCTACCAGCGCGAGGTGGCGATCGAAAAAGCTCACGCCGCAGCGCGGCCACAGGAACCTACCAAATGACCATGACCGACACCACGCAAGAATCGGCGCCGCTCGCGCCGGCCGGCGTCATCTACCAGTATCGCGCGCTGTCCTGGTGCGATCGCCGCTGGAGCGACATCGTATCGATGGACGAGCTTAACTTGATCAAGGCCTCCCCGGACATCTACGCAGTGCGCGCGCTGTCCCTCGTGCCGATCGATGAACTGCTGCGCGCGCCGGCCGCGACCGTCAGCACGGCAGTGACAACCATCGCCCAGGCGCGCCGCGACCGCGACGTTATCGGTGGCCAGCTGCGCCGCGCGCTGGCCGCGCTGGAAGGGATGCCATGAACGAGCACCGCCTGCGGGCCATCAAGTGGAAGTGCACGATCGTCGTGCTGTATTGCGCCGCATGCGCCTGGGCCATCGCTCACGGCTGGTCGAGCGGTTCGGCGATCGCCCACGGGTGGCCGCTGTGACCTTCGAACAACTGCGCCTCGAGTACCAGTGCCCGGAGAGGCTGGCGCGCCGGCTGTTCGACGACTGCGCCGAGCTGCGCGCCCAGCTGACCGCCACCCAGGCAATGCACTCGCTCGAGCAAGCGCTCCGGGCGCGCACCGAACGAAAGACCACGTGGCCGCCAGCGCGCCGCGTCAACCGAGACCGAGAGGAAAACTGATGGAACACGCACTCCCCCGCCGCACCGCCGGCATCCCGCGCACCTGGTCGCTGTGCATGACCAGCGAGAACCACGGCACCGTCGGCCCGGCCGGCTGCACGTTCAGCCACGCACCCGATAAGCACGAGCGCGTGTTGGTGGTCGAAGTGCCCACCGCCGCCGGCGCGCCGGTCGACCAGGTCAACCTGCAGCTGGTCGGCGCGCGCCGGCGCCGGCCGGTGGCCGAGTTCAAAGGCTACATCGATGGGCAGCCGGCCGTGACCTGGCTCGATCGCGACAACATGCCGCGCGTCGGCACGAAGCTGTACGCGGCGCCGGTCGACGTGCAGGGCGATCCGGCGACCGCGCCTCTGCCAGCCGGGCAGTCGATGATCGGCAAACTGCTCGACCAGTTCTCCGAACTGCCGGTGCTGTGGGGACTGAACGAGCCGGGCGCGTTGGTGCGCCATAGCGATGTGTTCAAGATGCTGGTCGCGGCTGGCAAGGCCGCCCAGGCATCTACATCAGGCGAGCGCCAGGAAGGCGGTGCAGCGTGAGCATCGCCACCAAAGAGGCCCTGACCGCCGACACCTTCAGCGACTTCGTGCAGCGCCTGCGCCACCATGTCCGGGGTGAAGGCGTCAACTGGCACCACACAGCCGATGCCCTGTTCACGGTGCAGGCGCGCCAGATCCACTTCGGCATCGACCCTGCCTATGCCGATAAGTTGGCCGTGGCCATCGAAGACAACATGTACTTCAGCCCGCAGGAATACTGGGATAGCTGCGACGCCGAGTTCCGCGCGCATCTGGATGGTCTCGCACAGGAAGATCATGACGGCCCGTTCCTCGCGCTGGAGGAATGCGACCAGTGGGACATGCTCGGTGCGCTGGACGACCACACCGTTTCAGGCTGGAGCGAACGCTGGGAGCATGTGAACTCGCACTTCACGAAGGAGGCCGCCGAGGCATTCATCGTGCGCAAGATGCACGACTACCGCAAGGGCATGCGGGTCTACGTGGAGGCCCAGGTCTACTGCTGGGAATTCAACACCATCATCGCCGGCTTGATCGACGGCCGCATCGTATTCAAGGATCCAGCATGACCACTACCCCTACCGCATCCCCCGGGCCGCTGGACCTGGCACGCCTGGAAGCGCTGGCGCGCGCCGCCGACGAAGGCGAAGGCCAGCACATCTACACCAACCCGCGCGACTCCGACGGCTGGCAGGCAAAAGAAGCCTGGCACCATGCTGCGTCGCCGGCCGCCGTACTGGCCCTGATCGCCCTTGCTCGCCGCGCCCAGCCATACGCTACCGGCGGCATGGTGCCGGGCGGGTTGCACCTGGCGGGCGAAGGCTTGCGGCCATTGTGCGGCCAGCCAGAGAGCGAGGCGACGCAAGCCGCGCCGCTGAGCGAAGTGCAGATTGATCGTATTGCACGAGCCTATTTCTCCGAACAGTGGGCAGTTCAGCATGCCAAGGATGTGATTCACGACGCATTCGAAGACGCTCGCAAGTCCGCCACTTTGTCGCCTCTTTGTGGCGCCCAGCATGCAGAGAGCGGCAAAGAAGTGGAGCAAGAACTTCGTAGTCAGATGGCCTTTATAGCAGCCTATGACGCAAATGAGCTGGACGGCGGCGACAGTCAAGAAGGCATGAGAGCAGCAGACCGTTTAGCGTGCATCATCCGGCGTGCACGCAAGACACTTGATGTGTGTGATGCCCTCGCCGCCCAGCAAGCCGCAGCACCCGGCGCGCTGACACGCGATGCTCTGGCGCAAATGTTGGCGGGGAAGCACGTCAACGATTACGGCTACCGCATGCTGCTGAACGGCGAGGAAATCGGTTTCAATCTGGACAACCTGCTGGACATTGTGAAAACGGCCGCAACTAGCGCCCCCGGCACACCGGAAGCGCCGAAGACCGCAGCCGCGCGCGACGTGCTGGCCGAGCGCCAGCGCCAGGTCGAGCAGGAAGGCTGGACGTTAGAGCGCGATGACCAGTATGTGGATGGGCAGTTGGCAAGCGCGGCTGTCGCCTACGTTCAGGTCTACACGCCATATCTCGTCCCGCATTCCTGGCCGTGGAGCACCCATTGGTTCAAACCAGCCGACGACAGGCGCAACTTGGTCAAGGCAGGCGCCTTGTTGCTGGCCGAGATTGAGCGCCTGGACCGCGCCGCCCAGCTCGACGGCGGCCAGGAAGGGAGCGACCGTGGCTAAAGCGAATCCGAAGGCATGGTTCCCCGGCTCTGATGCGCGCATGAGCTACAAATCGGTCGACAAGCACGCGCGCAGCTTGGCTGTTGCTCTGCCAGATTACCGTCCTTATTTCGCTACTTGGAGCGAGGCGCACAAGTGGATGGTGAAGCGCGCCGATCGCCGTTTGAAAAATGCCCAAGACGAACTAAGAAGTGCCACGAACCACCATTCCAAGGTTAGGGCGATGACCGAACCGAAGCAGGAAGGGAGCGAATCAAATGGCTGATACTTTGCGAAATATCGGCGAGCAGATGGCGAACGTGATGTTCAACCTGGCGCAGCGGCCCGGCGAGCCGCTCACAGGCGACGTCGTGGCCACAATGGATAGCTTGCGCAAACAGTGGGATGCAGCCCTTGCTTCTCGCCCTGCTGAGGTGGACGATCAGCAGCCGGCACCGGCGACCACCTGTACGCACTCATTGACTATTACTCGGATCGGCGAAGGCGGGGCATGGTGCTGCCACTGCGGCGCGAAGGCCTTTGAGGTTGAGTTCCGGGAGTGCCGGGGATGCGAGTTTTATCGGCGACTATCCGGACTGTCGATGTGTAAGCGCTACACGATGGCCGTGTCGCCAACGATGCACGCCACCTATCGAGTTTCGGATGGCACGTGCTTCGTGCCGGCGATTGGTGGCGGTTTGACGGTGGGCGCCCAATGACCTTGGACAGTATCACCCACACGGCGCGCCGCGATCACCTGTGCGCCTTCTGCGGCATGACCGTGAAGAAGGACGAGCGGTACGTGCGCGCGCAGTCGCCGGGTGGCGCGCAGGCCAAGAAGGCGTTTCACAGCAAGTGCTACGCCGGCCTGGTTGCCAGCGCTGGGCGAAAATAGAAGTTGGAAAGGGTTTTATGATGTCCGAAATGTTCTTGAGTTCCGACGAGATCCACAGCATGACCGATCGAGTGCAGCGCCGCGCGCAGGCGAAGATGCTGCGCGCGATGGGGATCGAGTTTCGCCAGCGCGCCGACGGCAGCCTGGCCGTGCTGCGCTCGCACGTCGAGCAGCTGTTCGGAGTCGCGTCGGCGCCGGCCTCGGCACGGAAGAAGACGCCCACGGAACCGAACTGGGGAGCGATGAATGCCGCGCGCGCGTAAGCCCGAGAACCAGGGCTTGCCAAAGCGCTGGCGCCTTGCCCATGGCTGCTACTACTACCAGGTGCCGCCCGGCCAGGAGGCCGCGTGGGACGGCAAGCAGACATTCCGGCTCGGCGCCAACCTGCCAGAGGCCTACAAGGTGTGGGCCGAGCGGCTGCAGGTGGTCGACCGGGCGAAGACTGTCGCCGCCCTGCTCGATCGGTACGCGCTCGAGGTGATCCCGCTCAAGAGCGTGACGACCCAAACGCAGAACGCGTCGGCGATCAAGCCGGTGCGCGCGACGTTCGGCCCGATGGCCTTGGCTGACATCAAGCCGCGGCACGTGTACCAATACGTCGACCGCCGCGAAAAGAAGACGGCAGCGCGCCGGGAAATGGAATTGCTGTCGCACGCGCTGACAAAGGCCGTGGAGTGGGGATACCTGGACCGCCACCCGTTCAAGGGCGAGGTTAGGCTGGAAGGAGAGAAGCCGCGCACGCGCTACGTCGAGGACTGGGAGATCGTCGAGTGCTTGTCGCTGGAGGCGCGCCGGAAGTCGGGCAGCGTGTTGGCGGCCCAGGCTTATATCCGCCTGAAGCTGCTGACGGGCATGCGGCGCGGCGACATGCTGCGCCTGACGATGTCGGACCTGCAGGAGGACGGCATCTACGTCGAGCCCGGCAAGACGTCGGGGTCGACCGGCAAGCGCATGGTGATCACCTGGTCGGACGAGTTGCGCGAGGCGGTGGCCACGGCGAAGGCCGCACGACCGGTGCCGCTGTCGCCGTATCTGTTCTGCACGCTCGCCGGCGAATGCTACTTCAAGGACAACGGCCGAGCAGGCAGTTGGGAATCGCTCTGGCGCAACTTCATGGCCAGGGTGATGGAGGAAACGAAGGTGACCGAACACTTCACCGAGCACGACCTGCGCGCCAAGTGCGCCAGCGATGCAAGCACCCTGGAGCATGCCCGCAGCCTGCTCGCGCACGCTGACAGCAAGATCACGGACCGGGTCTATCGGCGCCGGCCGGACATGGTCAAACCACTGAGGTGACCATTTGAATAGTACAGCCCAAATCTATAGTAAAACGGGCAAAAAAAATCCTCCGAATCAGGAGGATTTTATTCACTAAATCAATGACTTGTGTTCTGGCGGAGAGAGGGGGATTCGAACCCCCGGTAGGCTATGAACCTACACACGCTTTCCAGGCGTGCGACTTAAACCACTCATCCATCTCTCCTGATGGTCGACGTGTGCGTTCCACGAAGCCGCTCATTATAACAACAATTCCTGGTAGTACAAGACCGACCTGACAACGGTCGGGCAAGCCCCTTCCCCCCAACCACCCGCGAATGGTATCGTTCCCGGCTGGCCTGCCCATCCGGCACGCTACCCGCAACGGATACGTCGTGAAACGCACATCACTTTATCTCATCATCTTCGCCGTGGCTGCCGCCGGTGCCGGCGCCGGCTCATGGCTCGTGAACCGCACCCCGACCGGGTCGCCGGAAACAAAGCCTGCCCCCGCAACCGCAACCGCCACCAGCACCCAGGACGCCAGCGCCATCGCAACCGAACTGCGCGCCATGCTCGACGCCTACCGCAAGATCATCGTGCTGACCCACGACGAGGCCACCTTGCCCGCCGCCGAGCGCGCGCAGGCAAACCGCATCGGCCAGCAGCTGTTCCACGAAAACCAGGAACGCA
>Ga0308158_10001149_pt1 | contig 30268 bp, 18 predicted proteins | sample PhyBR2_FD_201038 | JGI IMG/M metagenome (GOLD analysis project Ga0308158, IMG submission 201038) | Phyllosphere microbial communities from UC Gill Tract Community Farm, Albany, California, United States - DLSLB.R2 | ecosystem: Host-associated > Plants > Phyllosphere > Unclassified | place: USA... | reverse complement strand
TTCACGCCGGCCTCATGCTCGCGCAGCACGCCAATGATCTGATCCTCGGTAAATCGGCCTCGCCGCATCACTCGTCTCCATCTGACGAGCTAACTTACCAATGGCATGATTTCTGGGGAGCAGGTCAGCGGACGCGCGGTATCGCGTTAAAGTTCGTGCTATCAATGACACCATCGTCGAAAGGTTAGTCGTTGCAATGGCATCGGCAAAATGATCATGGCAATCGAGGCATGTCCGCAATCGACGCCGTGATCGCCGTGGCGCTTTAGATGTGCGTCGCTGCCGCCATCAGATCGACGTCCGTCAGATCGCGGCAATCGATCCACCATTTGGCGTCAGTTACTTGAAGGCAAGCGTAACACTCGGCGCCGCTTCTGGAGTTGGTTAGGACTACGAGCCGCTTGGTCCTGATGGTCGACGCCCAGCTAATTTGTCGATCGGTGCCGGTTAACAGGGGAAGATCGAGATGGGAAATAGCAGCGCTGCTCAACGCTGCCGCAGCGGCTTCCTTTGCTCGCTTTTCCGCAACGAAGCAGTCTCGACAGTTCGTCGTTTTTAACCACCGGGCCTTGCGTTCCTGCTGACTGTCAAAACCAGTAAGATAATGACCCTGCTCATGACCGCAGGCGTGAATGATCCGCTGTTCCATGGCTAGGATGATGGCTGTTGATGGTTTGTGCGCAACGGCAATGAGTCAGGTTGAATCAGAATTGCGCCCAGTGACTGACAACTGAGGCAAAGGCATCCTCTACCGGCTAAGCTGACGCGACGCCGTCAGCGTTTACCAGATCTGGGCCAACCAATGTGCCGATAAGCCGGACGCGTTTTTCTACCAGATCTACGGGGGTGCGATGCAGTTCCACTTCGTAGCCCCCACCGACATCGCGACGAAGATAGAAGGCCCCACCATCGCGGATCAGCGTGCCTATCTCATTGATCCGGGTGCCAATCGCTACCATCGCTGCGTCGTCGCCTTATTATGATCGGTAAAGTTGCGGGAGAACCTCTGCGTAACCGATGTGCCTCGGTGGGGGCGCATGATCCTGCACCTCCGTTCCCGACAGGGGCTCAGAGACTGATATTCCGCCGCGCCATTTCAACGAACGCCATATTGCCGATTTGTGGGCGAGGCTCGGCCTTAAAGATGTCGGCCAAATCGAGCAGATCCTCATTAGAAAGGTCCGCGATCGAGGCTTCAATCTCGGCAATGCGCCGCACGGCGTCATCGCCGCGATCGGCGACCCGCTTCATTCTTTTCTTGAGCATGTGGCCCTCTATCACAACCGTCGCGGAGGCGGCAGGGGCATTGACGGCTGATTAATTGAGGTCATTCCGCAAGGACGTCCGCTACCTGCAGACGAAGGAAGTTCTCCTATGACGAACAGAACCGCGTTCTGGCGGATATTGGGCGGCAGGAACGTACAGCTTTTACGGTATAGCGTATTTTATGGTGCGGACGGACTGTCCGCATTTTTGGTTGGAGGGGCGCATTTCGGTTAATGCGCGCTACGTCCGGCATGGTTTACCAGACAGGCCCCCCCTCGTGGCCAATCTTTTCTGACTTATGCTAGCTGATTGACCGTCCGCGGCATGGCGATCAGTGCTAAGCGGTTCAGCGATGCTAATAAAGCTGCTGGCGGTAGTGCCCGCCGTCACGATGGCTGCTCATTACATGGTCGCAATTATGCGCCGTAGTGACCGGTCCATTTCGCATAGGCGTTGAAGACTGCCACGCCGGTTGCGTTGAACCACGAATAGCCGTTGCGCCGTTCTAGGCTTAGTGCATTCACGTCGTCCTGGATGGATCTGTCACGGTCACCAAAGATCGGTCGTTGGCTGACAGGATCGTAGAACCGCGCCCAGATAGGCCCGGCACCGAGTTGAGAAACCAGCCGCCGCCCTTCTGGTCCAGAGGCGGCCTTCCAGACGACGTCGTAGAGGCCATGCGCTGCGAACCATGCGGCGCCATCCATGATCGCCTGTCGCATTGCGGGTGTCGGATGCGGCTGCTGCATTAGGAAGCGGAGTGCGGCGGCGCTTTCAGCAGTAGCGAGCGCGATGGGTTCGAAGTTGCGCGCACCGACGGGCTCACGTGTCAGCGGGTCATACTGTTGCGCCCAGATCGTACGGCGTCCGCCAACAATGATCTGCGTGGCGAGCAACGTCGAAATCGACCGCTCAGCGGCATCACCCGCGGCAGTCCGCAACGCGGCGGGGACGAAACCGTAATCGCCGGCTCCGGCGGCCGTGCGCTGGAGCAACGCGGTCGCCTTGATCATCGTGTCGTCGTTTAGCGTCAACGCGTCATGGTAGCCGCCTTGAAGCGGATAGACCTGCGGCCATCCGCCGCCCGGCAGTTCCGCCTCGAGCATATAGCGGATACCCTTCGCGAACGCGGCGCGATACGGTTGCCCATCGGCACCGGGCCGCGCCGCCTGCACGCGAGCCAGAAACGCGAGTTCGGTAGTGGTCGCATCATTGTCGAGCGTGCCGATGAAGCTCCATCCCCCGGCGAGGTCCGCCGTGGCATGACTGCCGGCCTTGCTGTCGAACGGCAGGTACATCTGGCCGGGCACCCGTGGTGGTGCGTTGCGATCCTGATTCTTGCCCCAACCGCCGGTCGGCGTCTGGAAGCTGACGATATTGTCGGCGACACCACGCGCCTCCGCACCGGCATACCAGGCGGGGTCACGGTCGAGCGGCATCGTAATCCCCTTGCCCTCAGGCGGGGGCGGCGGAACAGCGGCGAGTCCACGGCGCTCCGTGGCGAGGGCAGCCTTATCTCGAGCCATGGCCATGGTCGAACGTGCCATATATGACTTCCACAAGATCCGCTTCGCTGTAGCCAGCTCCGCCAACCGATCGACTGTAAGCGAAGGCGGGGGCGTCATGTGCCCGATCACTGCGGCAGCGAGCGGTGCGGCCGCTGTCGAGACCAGGCACGCCAGGATCCACATCCTCATTCTCTTATCCTCTCCAACACCGGTTCTACCGGCTGATCAACATTATCTTGCCTGCCTATGACACCGGTGGCAATAAAATGCTTGCGGCGTCCGGGAAACCGGTTAGTTTTATCGCTAACATGAGAGTTCGTTAGAACCGATGCGAGAGGGTGATCATGTCGAAACTTTCGAAACAAAGGCAACGGCTTAGCGTTACAAGACGGGCTATGCTGGCATTCGCCGGCGCTGCTGGAATGACCTTACCGTTTTCCAGGGTCGAAGCCGAATCGCCAGTCGGCCGGCTTCGTGTCAGCCTAGATGATACCGGTATCAACTCACTTGGTGATGCCCTGGCGCAAGCCGCCGGGATGCGTGAACAGGTGCGGATCGAAGTTGAGCCCGGTGTTTATCGCGAAAAGCTGCACGTGGTGGTTCCCGGGGTGATGATCGTCGCGACCGCACCGGGCGTGGTCATCGTGTATGGTGCGGCGGCGGGGCATCTCGCACCCGACGGCAAACCCTACGGCACCAGCCGCAGTGCGACGCTGACCATCGACGCGCCTGGGGTGACGCTTCGTGGTCTGACCATACGCAACGATTTCGATTACATCGCCGACACCGTTAGCCACGCCAGCGGCGGCGCGCAGGCGGTGGCGCTCGCGATCGCCCGCACGGCCGATCGTACCTTGATCGATCAGTGCTCGATCGTCGCCTATCAGGATACCCTGTACGTTGCCGCGCGATCGCTTTTCCGGCGCTGCCGGATCGCGGGTGGGGTAGATTTCATCTTCGGCGGGGCGGCGGCTCTGTTCCAGGCCTGTGACATCATCACCCGCCGCGTACCCGGTGCGCTTGAAAGCGGGTTCATCGCGGCCCCCAGCACGCTCGCCGTCGATCGTTTCGGCCTGGTGTTTGAAGCCTGTCACATCACCCGGGAAGCCGGTGTTCCGGACGCATCCACCTGGCTCGGCCGACCATGGAGGGCAGGCGGCAATATGGCGATCCTGGGTGCTGCCGCTTTTCTGCGCTGCCGACTGGACGCGCATATCAAGCCCGCCGGCTGGACCGGCATGGGCTTCACTGATCCAGCGGGCGTCCAACGGGTGCTGGCGCCCGACGAGGCGCGATTGTTCGAATGGCGGTCGAGCGGACCCGGCGCGGCGCCCGCCGCGCCGACCCGCCGCCGGTTGGACGAAACACAGGCGGGCGGCTTCACGGCTGCCGCGATTTTACAAGGCTGGGCTCCATGAGTGCCCCGGCCACATCACGGGAGAAGACGATGACGAAGGTGGGGACCAAGACAACCGGCGGCGCGTGGGCGAAGGCGGGGACATCATTGGGGGCGCTGGCGCTCGCCAGCCTGATGGCGGCAACGGGAGTGCAGGCGCAGACGACCCCGGCCACGCAGACCGCGCAGCAGACGCCCCAAGCATCGCCGGTTCCAGGTTCAGACCCTGCAGTCGATACCAGCGGCAATCCGACGCTGACGCCCGCCGTGGATGGTCCGTCGCTGGCGAACGACACAGGGGCGACTACCGCGCAGACCGAATCGACCACCGGAGAAGGCAACGGCACCGATGCTACGCAGGACATCGTCGTCACAGGCTTCCGCGCTTCCATCCAAAGTTCGCTAAACGAAAAGCGCTATTCCGACGTACAGATCGATGCGATCAATGCGCAGGATATCGCCGATTTCCCCGACGCTAATCTGGCCGAGTCGCTTCAGCGCTTGCCGGGCGTATCGGTCGACCGCGACAATGGTGAGGGACGCGGCATCACCGTTCGGGGCCTTGGGGGCGATTTCAACCGCACCCGCCTCAACGGGATCGAAGCGCTGTCCACCGCCGGCTCGAACGATGCGGGCACCAGCCCCAATCGCAGCCGCTCGTTCGACTATTCGACCTTCGCCTCGGAATTGTTCAGTTCGCTGAAGGTCCAGAAGACCCCTTCGGCAGAGACCGACGAGGGATCACTGGGCGCAACGATCGACTTGGAGACTGGCAAGCCTTTCGATTTCAAGGGCACGCGCATCGGCGGATCCGCGACTGCGAGCTACAACGAGAACAGCAAGAAGACTAACCCACGCCTCGCTGGCCTCGCCTCGTTCCGTTTCGGGGCGGACAAGCGCATGGGGTTCCTGTTCTCGGGTGCGTACAACAAGACCGTCAATGTCATCGACCAGTATAGTCGCGGTGTTGGTGCCTCAGACTACCTGTATCGCAGCAGCCAGTTTGTCGGGGAGGGAACGCCGCAGCGTGCAGGCTTCTCGGCGCCGGTCGGCACGCTCAACTACGCCAATCCGGATGCCACGGCATTCCAGACGGGCTCTGACCCTGCAGCGTATGCGAAGCTCTATCCCGGTGCTCCCTTCAACACGCCCGGACGGTTCGACGATTCCACGGTGCGTATTCCCGCGCTACCGTCGCTCACCCATCAGGTTGTGCGCAATCAGCGACTTGGCCTCACGGGCGCCTATCAATGGAATGTCACCGACAAGACGCGGATATCGATCGATGGTCTGTATTCTCGCTTCCACAACGAAAGCGAGAACAACCAGTTGTCGCCGGTCGGCCTCAACCGAAATAACACGAATGCCGCCTACAATAGCGCCAACGGACGTCTGACGCCGACTGCGGCGCGCGCCGCCTATCCCGGCCTTTGTACGCCGGCGGCAGGCAGTTCCATCGGCGTTTCGCAGGATTGTGGCCAAGCGAACTATGGTACGACCCCTGCATTCGGAACCGCGTTCGATGCTCAGGGACGTTTGGTCCCCTCCGTGCTCGGCAGTGGGGCTGTCGTTCCGGGAGCCGTCAGTCCCGCCAACGCTAATATCTTCTCGACCAATCCCAACAATCTTGATCCCTATGATTATTACAACAACCCTAATTCGGTCGGCTATGTCCCTTCGAGCAACGGGCTGGGCTATCGCGGCCAACTGATCGGGCGACCGGGTGTCGACGTGCTCGACGCCAACGTCACCAACGGACTTGCCGATTACCTCAAGCTCCGCAATGTCGATATGCGCTCCGCCGTCGACTATGCGGAGTATACGACCAAGTTCTGGCAGGGGACCGCCCGACTCGACCATGAATTCACCGACAATTTCAAGATGGCGGCGATCTATGGCCGATCGCAATCGGTGAACCGCTCGACCGGATTGCTCGTCGAGTTCAACCGTATGGACTCGCCGCAGACGTTTACCTTCGACGATCGAGCCGGCGGTGCGATGCCCCTGGTAGATTTCGGCTTCGACGTCGCCGATGCCGCGAATTGGCAGACGGTGAAGGGCTTCTCGGCGATCCGCCACTATGAACGCTATGTGCGCAATACCTACGAATCCATGCGCGCTGATTTCGATTGGCAAGTGAACGATCAGTTCAACATCGGTTTCGGCGGCACCCTTCGCCGCTTCGGCTTCGACACTTCCCAAGCGGAGCGCAACACTGACACGCTCAACCCCACCTTGCTGGAGGCGGGGTCGACCACCGCCGCGAACAGCAAGGTCGTGCCGTTCGGACAGGGATTGCAGACGCCCGCGGGCACGGTCAGCAGCTTTCTCGTTCCCGATCTCGCAAAATTCAACAACCTGCTCGATTTCCAGTGCGACTGCATCAACAAATACGGGGACTGGCGCCTTACGCGACTGCGCAACGGCGGATCGGCCAACTTCGGTGTCGATGAATATGACAAGGGCCTGTACCTCCAGTTCGACTTCAACACGGAGATCTTCGGCAAATCGCTGAGGGGCAATGCTGGCACTCGCGTCGCCTTTACCGGTGTGCGTTCCACCGGGACGTCCCAGGCTGGGCGGCCGATCGTTGGCACCAACAACTATACCGACTGGCTGCCGTCGCTGAACCTCAACTACGAGATCGTACCGAACCTGATCCTGCGCGTCGGTTTGTCGAGGGTGATGGCGCGACCACTGCTGGGCAACCTGTCGCCGACGATCACATCCATATCGATCCCCAGCAACGGCGATAACCAAGGCGCATCGTTCACGATCGGCAACCCGCAACTCGCACCGTTCCGATCGAGCAACATCGATCTCAGCGCGGAATGGTATTTTACCCGCAGCAGTCTGCTGTCGGTGGCTGCATTCAAGAAGGACGTTTCGAACTTTCCGCAGACCGTTCTGTTCGCAGCCCCGTTGTCGCAGTTCGTCGATGACGCAACCCGTCAGGCCATCCGCGCGCAATATAACAACGTCAACCAGCTCGCATACCTAGACGCGAACAACCCGTTCATTGCGCGTCAGTATCGGGATGCTCCGGGCGGTTACATCGAGGGGCTGGAATTCAATTTCCAGCAGAACCTGACTTTCCTGCCCTGGGCGTTCCGCAATCTCGGCGTGCTGTTCAACTATACGCACATCAAGTCGGAACTGAACTATATCCTCGATCCGGGCGCGGTTACCGCCGCTGGCGTGCAGACCCGGCCGCAGGTGCTGGGTAAGGGACCGTTCCTCGGCGTCTCGCCAGATGCCATCAATGCGACTTTGTTCTACGAGACGAAAGCGTTCCGCGCCCGCGTCTCAGTCGCTCAGCGCACCGGTTACAGCACAGCCTATCCGCTGGCGGCGGGTTCGTGCAGTCCTGGGCTGACGACGGTAGGCGCAGGCACCGTGGAAACGGTCGGCTGCGATAGCCCGCTCATCAACGATTTTGGGTTCAGCCGATCGACCACGAACGTCGACGCCTCGATCAATATCAACCTCATGCAGGGGCTGTCGATCTCGGCGGAGGGGCTCAACCTCACCAACCAGACCAGCAACCGCTACGCGTATGATGGGCAGCAGGCAGTGTCACAATACGGTAGTTCGGGCCGCGTGTACCGTCTCGGTGCGCGGTTTAGCTTATAAGCTATGCGACGGTTCCCCCACCTCCCCGGGGGTAACTCCGGCCCCGCATGGCGGCAACGTGATGCGGCGCTATTTTCTTCGAAGGGACGAGGGCCATGAAACGACGCGATGTCCTGCTTGGTGGTCTGGCGTTGACGGGCACATCGGTGGCACGGTCGCTCATGCAGGCGGGATCGAGCTTTGGTCCCGCACCGCTGCCGGGCACCAAGCGCGCTTCCGATGTCGACGACAGCGGCCGGATCGTACCGGCACCGCCCAAGGGCTACTGGAAATTCAGCGGCGTCAGCGGCCCCGGGCGCCGCGCCACCGCGGCGAGCGCCAGTGGCGGCTGGACCAGCGGCATGCCCGACGTCCGCTACAAGGGGCTGGGCACACCGGTCTATTCGGTCGCGCCATGGAATGATTCCGATGCGGGTACCGCGGTGAAGGCGGGGCTGCTGCCACGAATTCGCCCGCTGCACGACGTCCATATTCGCGACACGATCGTCTGCCCCGGCGGCGACGGCTATTACTACATGACCGGATCGACCGGCGACAACATCTGGGCGATCAACGACGGCGTCGAACTGTGGCGATCGAAGGATCTCGACCGCTGGGAGTATCGCGGACTGGTCTGGTCGATCGAGCGCGACGGCGTGTGGGAGAAGGCGTGGCGTATGCGGGCCGGCGTGCCGTTCCGCGCGCTCTGGGCGCCCGAGATCCATTTCATCCGCGGCAACTACTACATCGTGCATTCGATCAGCCGGGCTGGCCTCGCCTTGTTGAAGAGCACCACTGGCCGCGCGGAAGGGCCGTATGTCCACGCCTTCTCGCCCGATGCCCCGATCCGCCGCAGTATCGACGCGACCCTGTTTGACGACGGCAAGGCGGTGTGGCTGACCTATGGCTCGGCGGATGAGATCGTCCAGCTGAAGGACGACCTGTCCGGTCTGGCAGGCGACTGGCAGAAGATGATCGCAACAGAATGGGACAACGATCCAACGCATCATCGCAGCCCGTGCGGCCCCGACGGTTGCCGCAAGTTGGGCTACGAAGGCGCGACAATGTTCCAGCGTAACGGCGTTTATTACCTGGGCGTCGTCGACCGCTACGAGGGCCGCTATTCCTTCCGCATATGGTTGAGCGACGGACCGACAGGGCCGTGGCGCGAACCGCATGAGGGCGCGCCGTGCTGCGGCGGCGGCAACATCTTCCGCGACCGCCAGGGTCGCTGGTGGCAGACCTTCTTTGGCAACGACGAGGCAAGCCATTTTCGCGAAAAGCCCGGCGTCGTGCGGATCGATTTCGACGCGCGCGGCCATGTCGTCGTCCACCGCGACCAACCCTTTCTGATCCAGGAGCCTGCATGACCGATTTTAACCGACGCGACGCGTTCGGGCTGGCGCTCGCCGGCAGCGCGGCGCTGATCCCCACAGGGCCCGCCGCCGCCGCCCCGCCCGCCGCCGCCCCGACCTGGCGGCGCGGTTTCGAAGGGCAGCGGATCGCCGACCTCGGCGACGGGCGCTTCCTCAACCCGCTTATAGGCGGCGACCGGCCTGATCCCGCCATCTTGAAGGACGGCGCGGACTACTACATGACGTTTTCCAGCTTCGACAGCTATCCCGGGCTGACGATCTGGCACAGCCGCGACCTCGTCAACTGGCGTCCGCGCACGGCCGCGCTGACTCGCAACATCGGGTCGGTCTGGGCGGTAAGCCTGGAAAAGCACGGCGGCCGCTACTTCCTCTATATTCCTGTCAAGGCGAGCCCGAACGACATCTACGTCATTCACTCCGACCACATCGACGGGCCGTGGTCGGACCCGGTCGCGCTCGGCCTGCACAGCCATATCGATCCCTGCCATGCGGTGGGCGAGGACGGATCGCGCTGGCTGTTCCTGTCGGGCGGCGATCGCATCCGCCTCTCTGACGACGGCCTGTCGACGGTCGGCGAGGTCGAGCATGTTTACGATCCCTGGCGCTACCCTGACGATTGGGACGTCGAGGGTTTCAGTCCCGAAGGACCCAAGATCCACCGTCACGGCGGCTGGTTTTACATGATCACGGCGGTTGGCGGCACAGCCGGCCCGCCGACCGGGCACATGGTGATCGTCGCCCGCTCGCGATCGATACACGGGCCGTGGGTCAACGATCCCGGCAATCCGATCGTTCGCACGGTATCGATCGACGAGAAATGGTGGTCGCGCGGTCATGCAAGCCTGGTCGAGTCGCCCGACGGCGGTTGGTGGTCGGTCTATCACGGTTTTGAAAACGGTTTCTGGACGCTGGGGCGGCAGGTGCTGCTCGATCCGGTCCGCTGGACCGCGGACGGCTGGTTCCGGATGACCGGCGGCGACCTGTCGAAGCCGCTGCCCAAGCCGAAGGGCGGACAGGGTGGCGCACATGGCCAGCCGCTGTCGGACGATTTCAGTACGCCGCTAAAGCTAGGCGCCAAGTGGAACTTCTTCCGCCCGGGCCCCGCTGAACGGAACCGCATCCGCGTGGAAAAGGGCGCGCTGGTGCTGAAGGCGAGCGGCACGGCGCCGGTCGATTCCTCACCGCTAATGCTGATCGCCGGCGACCAAGCCTACGAATTCCAGTGCGATATCGAGATTGCGCCGGGCGGCACCGCCGGCCTCGTGCTGTTCTACGACGACAAACTGTATTGCGGATTGGGCTTCGACGATAAGCGCTTCGTCACCCATCAATACGGCATCGAGCGTGGTCGCCCCGCCAACCCGCACGGTCGGCGGATGTCGATCCGCATCGCCAACAAGCGTCATATCGTCGCGATCCACACCTCGGGTGACGGAGGCCGGACGTGGCAGCGCTTCGACCGCGGCATGGAGGTGTCGGGTTATCATCACAACGTCCGCGGCGGTTTCCTAATGCTGCGTCCGGGCTTCTATTCAGCGGGGGCGGGCGAGGCGCGGTTCCGCGACTTCCGGTTTCGCGCGCTGTGATGCGGCTGGCAACGCTGCTGCTAGTCGCGACATCGACGACCGCCGTCGCACAAGACCTTCCGTTCCGTGACGTGTCACGATCTGCGGAGCAGCGCGCGGCCGATCTCGTCGCACGACTGACGCTGGCGGAGAAAGCGGCACAGCTGAAGGACAGCGCGCCGGGCATCCCCCGACTTGGTATTCCCGCTTACGCCTGGTGGAGCGAAGGGCTGCACGGCGTCGCGCGTGCGGGCAATGCCACGGTCTTTCCGCAGGCGATCGGTTTGGCGGCGACTTGGGACGCCCCACTGGTCCAGGCGACCGCCGACGTCATCGCCACCGAATTCCGCGCCAAGTATCTCTCCGCGCGCCACCCTGACGGCAGTTCGGATCGGTATCGCGGGCTCACGATCTGGTCGCCCAACGTCAACATCTTCCGCGATCCGCGCTGGGGTCGCGGGCAGGAGACGTTCGGCGAGGACCCGTACCTGACCGCGCGTCTTGGCGTTGCCTTCATCCGCGGGCTGCAAGGCCCCGATCCGGCGCATCCCACGACCGCCGCCGTAGTCAAGCATTTCGCGGTGCACAGCGGCCCGGAAGTGGACCGCCACCGCGACGACATCCACCCGAGCCCGCACGACCTAGAAGACACCTATCTTCCCGCATTCCGCGCTGCCACGGTCGAGGCGAAGGCAGAGGGCGTGATGTGCGCGTATAACGCAATCGACGGCGTTCCCGCCTGCGCCAGCCCGCTGCTCGACACCCGGCTGCGCCGCGCCTGGGGCTTCAAGGGCCATATCGTGTCCGACTGCGCCGCGGTCGCCGATATTGTTCTGCCGACCTCGCACGATTACGTCCGAACTCCTGAACAGGCGGTCGCCGCCGCCATCAACGCCGGCACCGACCTTATCTGCCTGGAGTTCGGGCGCGACAAGAGCGCCGACCCACAGATCATCGTCAACGCGGTCCGCCAGGGTCTGCTGACGCTAGCGGTGCTCGACCGCGCGGTGACGAGGCTGTTCGCCGTCCGCTTCCGGCTCGGGCTGCTCGACGGCGGCGGTTATGCGGGGATCGCCAATACTGATTTCGATACGCCGGCCCACCGAGCCGCCGCACTCGACGCGGCACGCAAATCGATGGTGCTGCTGAAGAACGACGGCCTGTTGCCCATCAGGGGCACGCCGCGCCGCATCGCGGTGATCGGACCCAACGCGGACAGCGTTGATGCGCTCGTCGGCAATTACGCGGGCACGCCGTCCGATCCGGTAACGGTGCTCGCCGGGCTGCGCCGCCGCTATCCGGCGGCACAGATCGACTACGTCGAAGGTACCGGGCTGATAGGCCCGCCGATGAAGCCGGTGTCCGTCGATGGGTTGTGCACTGACGCTACCTGCACCACCCGCGGCGTAACCATCGAGGAATTCGCTGGCACCGCACTCGCCGGCAATCCGGTGCGTCGGGCGGTCGATCCAGCCGTCCGCATCAGCTGGGGACGCCCCGAACGGCGCGAGCGTACGTCCTCGATACGTTGGACAGGGTATTTGACGCCGCCGACCAGCGGTCCTCACCGTTTTCGCCTCGACGGCGACGGGGGGTATCGGATCCTCGTCGACGACAAGACCGTTGTCGATGCCTGGGACGCCGCCGACCCCGCCTCGATCGCTGATGGCGCGGTCGACCTCAGCGCAGGGAAGCGCCACCGCCTTGTCGTAGAGGCGATCCAGACCGGATCGCGCGGCGACCAGAGCCTGTCGTGGAGCAGTTCGGCGAGCGGCGGGGATGCGGCGGTGACCGCGGCGCGCGCGGCGGACCTGGTCGTCTTCGTCGGCGGGCTGACCGCGAAGTTGGAGGGCGAGGAGATGCGCGTCCATGCACCTGGTTTCGCCGGTGGCGACCGCACCAGCCTCGACCTGCCCGCGCCGCAGCAGGACCTGCTTCGGCGGGTGCAGGCGACGGGCAAGCCGCTAGTGCTGGTGCTGATGAACGGCAGCGCGCTGGGCGTCGGCTGGGCTGACGCGCACGTGCCCGCGATCGTCGAGGCATGGTATCCGGGCGGTGACGGGGGCCGCGCGGTCGCTGAGATGATCGCGGGCGATTATAGCCCGTCCGGGCGGCTGCCGGTGACCTTCTACCGTGATGTCAGTCAGTTGCCGCCGTTCAAGAGCTACGCAATGGCCGGGCGTACGTATCGCTATTTCACCGGCGATCCGCTGTACCGCTTCGGCTACGGCCTGAACTACACCCGTTTCGCGTATGCGTCGCCAAGACTCGACCGCGCGTCGATCCGGGCCGGCGAGGGCGCGGCGCTCAGCGTCCGCGTGACCAACACGGGTTCGATCGCTGGCGATGAGGTCGTCCAACTCTACGGCACGCAAATCACCCCCGGCGCGCCGATCCGCGCGCTGATCGGCTTCCAGCGCATCCATCTGAAGGCGGGCGAGAGCGGCGACGTGCGCTTCGCGATCGATCCGCTGGCGTTGAGCGTCGTCGATGCCGCGGGTCGCCGACGGATCGTGGCGGGAAGGGTCGACCTGTGGGTCGGCGGCGGGCAGCCTGCGACCCCTCGCGAACGCGTTCCCGGTGTCAGTGCGCGGTTGACCATCGCGGGCACGCGCCACCTCGACTGAGACGCCTCATAGGAGGATTGTTAATGCAAAGGGATAGGACATGATGACCCGCTACTGGCCCGCGCTGGCGATCGGTATCGCCGGCATGGCTTCCGCCCAGATGACGCCGCCGCCGGGCAGTCCGCCGGTGCGCAGGATAGAGCCGTCAAAGATCGTGCTTGTCGGCGATTCGACCACCGCGGTCATAGGTGGCTGGGGGCCGGCATTCTGCGCCGACCACGTCACCTCGTTCATGGCCTGCATCAACCTCGCCCGCGGCGGGCGCAGTTCCGGCAATTACCGGTGGGAAGGGTCGTGGGACATCGCCAAGGCCGAAATGCGAGTTGCCGGCTATCGCAATACTTGGGTGCTGATCCAATTCGGGCATAACGACCAGCCGGGTAAGCCGGGCCGTTCGACTGACCTTGCCAATGGGTATCCGGAAAACCTGCGCCGCTACGTGCGCGAGGCTCGGGCGCTCGGTGCAACGCCGATCCTGGTGACGCCGCTGACCCGGCGCATCTTCCAGGACGGTCGACTGGTCGATGATCTAGCGCCTTGGGCTACGGCGGCACGGCAGGTCGCGACCAAAATGAAGGTGCCCTTGGTGGATCTACACAGCGACAGCGCGGCGATCGTCCAGGCGATGGGACCAGCGGCATCGCAGATGTTCGCGCAGATGCCGGCTGGTTCGACGCCGGTGGGGTCGGCGGCTGCGCCAACTGCGACCGAGGTGCAGGTGCAGCCGCTCGCCGCCCCCAAGCTGTCGTTCGACAACACCCACCTCGGCAAACAGGGTGCCGCGTTCTTCGCGACGATCGTCACCAAGGAGCTGGCGGAGGCGGTGCCTGACATGCGCCCGCTGCTCGTCCCATGATCGAAAGACGTGTGATGCCCGAGATCAATCGCCGCGAAGCGATCACGGCCCTTTCCGCCGGTGCGGGCCTGTCGGTGCCGGGAACCCTGGCGGCGGTGCGCACGGCCGATGCGCCCGATCGCAGCGCTGCCTCCACCATCCTCTGGTACGCGCAGCCCGCCACCAGCTGGGTCGAGGCACTGCCGGTCGGCAACGGCCGGATCAGCGCGATGGTGCACGGTGGCACCGACCACGAACATATTCAGTTGAACGAGGATACGATGTGGGCCGGGGGCCCTTATGATCCCGCAAGCCCCGATGCGCTCGACGCCCTGCCCGAAGTCCGACGGCTGGTGTTCGCCGGCCAGTTCGCCGAGGCGCAGGCGCTGGTTGGCGAGAAAATGATGGCGCGGCCAATTCGCCAGATGTCCTATGGCACGATCGGTACGCTGGTGATCGATCGCGCCGGTGCGCGTGCCGCCGCGGCACCGGCGGCGGCCCCCAAGGGGCTGACGAGCGAAGTGACGCCTGCTGCGTCATCGGTTCCCGTACCCGGCTATCGCCGCGAGCTCGATCTCGACGCGGCGGTCGCGACTACGCGCTGGACCGATGGCAACGTGACCTACCGGCGGGAGGTCATCGCCTCGCCTGACGATCAGGTCGTAGTCATCCGGATGACCGCTGACCAGGGCGGCAGCCTCGACCTTGATCTGTCGCTGACGACGCCGCTGAAGCAGGCCAGCGTCGTGGCGGGGCGTGATGAGAGCGAGATCATACTTGCCGGCCGCAACGACCCGGCGCACGGCATCGATGGGGCGCTGCGGTTCGAAGCGCGGGTGCGCGCGCTCGCGACCGGCGGCAGCGTGCATCGCGAGGGCGAGCGGCTGGCGGTGCGCGGCGCGCGTGAGTTAGTCGTCCTCGTAGCGATGGCGACCAGCTACAAACGGTTCGATGACGTCTCGGGCGATCCGACTGCGATTACCTGCGGCCAGATCGATGCCGCCGCCGCGCGTGGCTATCGCGAAGTCGCGGCCGGCGCGACTGCAGCGCACCGCAAGCTGTTCCGCCGCGTCTCGCTCGATCTCGGCCGCGGCGGAAGCCCCGATCGCCCGACCGACCACCGAATTCGCGATGGCGAAACGGGTGACGATCCGGCACTGGCAACGCTCTATTTCAACTATGCCCGCTACATGCTGATCGCCTGTTCTCGGCCCGGCAGCCAGCCGGCCAACCTGCAAGGCATCTGGAACGACACGCCTAACCCGCCATGGGGCGGTAAATACACCGTCAATATCAACACCCAGATGAACTATTGGCTCGCCGAGCCGGCCAACCTGCCCGAATGCGTAGCGCCGCTGGTGGCGATGGTGCGCGACCTCGCCATTACCGGCGCGCGGACCGCGAAGACGATGTACGGCGCCCGCGGCTGGGTGTGTCACCATAACACCGACCTGTGGAGGGCGACCGCGCCGATCGACGGCCCCGCCTTCGGAATGTGGCCCACGGGCGGCGCTTGGTTGTGCACGCATCTGTGGGACCATTACGATTACGGTCGCAACGTCGACTATCTGGCGTCGGTCTACCCGCTGATGCGCGATGCGGCGCTATTTTTTGTCGATGTATTGCAGCAGGACCCCGGAACCGGTTTCCTCGTCACCAACCCGTCGTTGTCGCCCGAGAACAACCACGGGCACGGCTCCTCGATCTGCGCCGGACCGACGATGGACATGGCGATCCTGCGCGACCTCTTCGATCAGACGGCTAGGGCCGCGGCGATCCTGGACCGGGACGCCGATCTAGCCAGCCAGTTTCTCTCCACCCGCGATCGGCTGGCGCCCTACAAGACCGGACGTCAGGGCCAGTTGCGGGAATGGCAGGCCGACTGGGATGCTGAGGCGCACGACATTCACCACCGTCATGTCAGCCACCTCTATGGCGTCTATCCCAGCCAGCAGATCGGTACGACGACGACGCCCGCACTTGCGGCTGCCGCGCGCCGGTCGCTCGACATACGCGGAGACGAGGCGACCGGCTGGGCGACGGCATGGCGAATAGCGCTTTGGGCACGGCTCTGCGATGGCAACCGCGCGCATCGCATCCTGCGCTTCCTCATCGGCCCGAAGCGCACCTATCCAAACATGTTCGACGCGCATCCCCCGTTTCAGATAGACGGCAATCTCGGCGGCGCGGCGGCGATCGCCGAGATGCTGGTGAGCAGCGCTTATGACGAGATCGTGCTGCTGCCGGCATTGCCTGACGCTTGGCCGGCGGGAATGGTGAAGGGCCTGCGCGCTCGCGGCGGTGTCGACGTCGCGCTTTCTTGGTCGGCCGGCAAGTTGACCGAGGCGACACTCCGTGCTCCGCTCGGCGGCAGGGTGAAGGTGCGCTCAGGGCAGATCGTCCGCACGCTGACGCTACGACGAGACAGCCCGGTTCGCCTGATCGGCTCAGATATCAGAGGCTAATTTCCCCGAGATCCGTTTTATGACACTCTGGCTGAAGCGAGTATATTACGGGACTACCAAGCATCTCGGAAGCGTCCATCGGGGCCGGGGGCATGTAGTTCTGCATATCGAAGTTGTCACGTTCGGGCAGCGGGGCAGGGGCTGCAAGTCCGCCTCGACGTCAAAAAGATTTTATCACTGTCGGTACCTACGGATCGGTGAATCCTCATTTATTGATAAAAATACCGATCATGATTTCTCGTGAAAAGCTTAATCATAATCGCTTCCGTCCCGACAACAGTAAGTTGCGGTGATAGGTGGTAGACCATTTGCTACTGTTACCGTCGGCAATTGTCAGCCAAGCCATCGCCTCTGCCACGCGAGTGCCCGGTTCGAGGGGGATCCGGGCCAGTTCGGTGTCGAACGATGCGAAATAGGCAGGTTGACCCTGCCATTCGGTGAGGCGTTCGCAGGCCTGCTCGATCGACCAGCCGTGGAGGTGGATACCGAGATCGACGAGCGCCCGGGCGACGCGGAACAGGAGCCAATGGGTGTGGCCAAGCGCATCGTGGGGGTCGGCATAGGCGCCGGCCTTTTCGGCGAGTTGCTCCGCGTAGATGCCCCAGCCTTCGACGAAGGCTGACGCGTATTCGATGCGGAGCGAGTGGGGCGGGGCGGCACCCTCAAGGCCCAGCTGGATCATGTGGCCGGGAAGCAGTTCGTGCGCCACGACGCTAGGAAGCGTCCAGCGTGGACGGCGGCGGATATCCTTGAGGTCGACGACATAGGCGCCGGCGCGGGTTGGAGTCGGGACCTCTCGATAGCCGCCGCGGCCTGCGGCGATCTGCTTGGCGGATAACGCGCGTGCGCTGGCGTTCAAGCACCAGAGAGGAATCTCGCCGAAGGCCATCGGGATTTTGTCTCGTGCGGTGGCGAGCATGCGGTTCATGTCGCCAATTGCTTCGGCGCGACCAGCGTCGGTGTCGGGATAGAGGAAGCGTTCGTCCCGCCAGAGCCTGGCATAGCGTGCTGCGACTGTCCCTTTGGATACGCCGATCTGGTCGAACAGGTGCGTGGCACGGGCGTGAAGGCGGTTCAGTTCGACGAGGAGCCGGCGTTCCGCATAGGCCGGCGTCATGGTCCCGAACGAGCGTTGCAGTTGTAGCGCGTACCAGTCCGCGCCGCCCTTCAACCGTCCGACGCCCGGGGCGGAGGGTGCAACGTCGCGGAGACTTTCGAGTGCGGCGATCTGTCGATCGATCGCGGGGTTCGCGGGAGCGGAGCGAAGCGCGGCAACCGTGCGGTCCAGAGACAGGCGGGGGAGGCGGAGGCCGCCGGCGGCATCGGCGACCATCGCGCCGGTGTCCGCGTCGATCTTGATCGCATCGGGACGTGCCGCCTTCCAGGCGCCGGTCGTCGGTGTGACCCGGTAGGGGCTACGTCCGGTGCGGCCGAAGGCGGACCGCGCGAGGACTGCATCGATCGCGAGACCGGCGCGGGCGGTCGTTAGGTCGAGACGGTCGCCCGGTTGCAGGGACTGCGCGTCGAAGGGGGCGAGCAGGCGGAGTGCTTCGTCTGGATCGCTCGCTGCGGCCGCGTCGAGAGCTAGGCGTAGAGACGTGGTGGATTGTGCGTGGATTTTTCCCGGGACGAAGGCTGCGGAAGCTAATCCGGCGATCATGGTTCGTCGGTTCAGGGTCATCCTATACGCCTCCGTTCGCCCTGAGCGAGTTCGAAGGGTGTGGCCCAAGGCAGGTGTGTTTCGACTTCGCTCAGCACGACCAAGATGGGGAGCAGCCCACGCCGGAGCGGGCGGGGGTTAGGCGATGGGTGATGAGTCATTGCGCGTGCGTCATCGCGGCAATGGCATGCGGTTGTTGGCTTGGGTGATCTCGGGTTCGTCTCCCGCGAGCGCGATCTGAACGGCCAGCGCCGCGGGATCGACGCGGGGCGGGATCGCCAGCTTCACGATTGCGGTCTTCGGCCGAAGATCGAGCGGGGCGGCTAGCAGGGGGATGCCCGCAGTGGCGACGATCTTGCCCGTCGCGTCGACCAGTTCCGCACGGCCGCCTTTAGCGTCCTTTGCGCCGAGGCTGTGGACGGTAACCGTTACGCTCCCACCCTTCACGATTACGTCGTCAGTACCGATGCCAAGATCGGCGCGCTCGTCGACCGGTGCGCCGGCTTCGACCAATGCGAAGTCGAACACCGTAGTGCCAGGTGCGAACGAGACGTCGGTGCTTGCGCTGCGTTCAAGCGTCATCATTTTCGCAGCCCCGATCGGCGCAAGCGTCTTGCCACCGTCGGTGCTGCTCGACGCCCGCATCGACCAGCGCCCTGCGGTGACGGTCCATGTCGACATCGTCGCGCGCTGGGCGTGGTCGGTGGTGTTGTAGGCGATCACGCGGAACCTAGTCGGCGTGGCGCCGGGTAGCAGAATCGCGACGCGCTCGGCTGCCCCCGGTTCGGCGAAGCGCCAGCTCACCGTGTTGCCCGGCCAGCTTTGATTGCGGCGGAGCGCAACGCCCCCGAGCCGTTCGCGTTGCAAGATGTCGCTTGGCTGGTCGACGCGGTCGCTCCACCAATGGCCCTCGGTGTACATGTCCATGTGCTGAGACTTGTCGGCGATCGCGTCGGCGTGAAGTGCTTCCAGCGGCGCGGTGTCGCCGGTCGCGGCCCATGCGGTGTAGCGGGAGAACGGGTCGTCCGCCCTCTTCTCCGCCAATTTCCTACGGGCCTCAGCGCCACCCGGAAGTGCGTCGAATGCATTCTCGCTGAATTCGGCCAGCGCGCCGGGGCCGGCTTTCGTGAGCCGTGCTTCGATCGGGCGGAGGTATTTCGCATCGCCGGTGTAGCGCCATGCGGCCCACGTCGCCTGCAGCGAGGTAGTGATGCCGCCGCCGTCGCCGACCCGCTCGGCGTCGGTGCGCCAGTTGATCTCGTTGGGATAGCTCCAGCTGCCGTCTGGCCCCAATTTGCCGTGAGCCATCCAGCCGTCGATCACGCCGGTGACGAGACCGCGCGCGAGCGGGTTGGCGTTGTAAAGACCGACCAGCATCGGGCCGTGCATGACGGTGAACGCATAGGGCTTCTGCCATTCCCACGCGCCTTCGCGGTACATTTTTCGCCCGCCATACCAATTGCTGGCGAAGTGCATGTGGCCGGCGGGGTTCTTGAGGATAACGGTCTGCAGGGCGCGCGTGTTATCCATCAGGCGCTCGACCGCCTTGGGCTCACCCCAGTTGAGATAGAGGCGCTCCGCGTTGCTGTTCAGGCCCTCCTCGTACGCGTGAAGTTCGTCGGCGGTAATGTAGCCGAGCCCGTTCACGATCATGCCGTTCTTGTAGACCGCGTCGGACAACGCCCGGAGCGAAGCGTTGATCTTGTCGGGTTCGACACCCATCAGCGCGAGGCCGGGCCATTGCTGCGTCAGGTCGGTGTCGTCCGAGATGCCCCCGCCGAAATCGCCATAGGGGACCTGGCGTTCGTCGATCCACCACGTGACGAACTGGCGGACACGCTTCAGGTCCTCGAGTTGGCGGAAGGCCCACAAGGGAGCGCCGGCGGGCGCGACCGGCTGGACGAAGGCGGGCAGGTTTTCGGGACGGTAGTTGATGTCCGCCCAGTAAGCGCGGGCGCGCGCGTTGTCGGGGTCGACGCGGAGCAGGTCGGAAATGTCGGCGAACAGGCGCTGGTACAGGCCGGCGCGCTTCGACGCGGTGTGCTCCTCGACTAGGAAGCCCCAATTGTCCTTCACCTGCGCCATGCGGTCGGCGATGTGCTCGGCGCGCGCGGCGGCGCGGGGTTTGAAGACGAGGCGGATCTTGGCGCCGTTGAGTGCGGTGGCGTCGAAGTCGGGGGCGGCGCTGGCGATCGTGAGGTACAGGCTGTCGTTGGGAAGGATGCGGTCGCGCAGGTCGAGCCAGAGCGTGCGCGCTTCGTTCGGACGGACCGAGACGGAGAGGTCGATCATGTCGCGGCCGGGCCAGATCGGATCCTTCACGCGGATGTTGAGCGCGATCAGGCCGGCGGCGTTGGGCTTGGCCTTCAGTGCGGGGATGTCGATCGCGATGCCGTCGAGGCCATCGTTGAGGTTCTGCCAGCCGTAGTCGAAAGCGCGGGCGAGCGGGCGGTCTGGAAGCGCATCGCCGAAGCTTGCTGGGATCAGGATGTGAACGATCGGCGCTACGTCAGTGCGGCGGACGGGCGCGCCGGATGCGCCGCCGGTGCCTGCGCCGACCGCGGCTTTAAGGCCTGCGGAGGGCATGGCGACGACGGTGCTGCGCTCGTCGGGGGCGAACCGACCGGCGATGTAGCCGTTGACGGGGGCGAGCGCGGCGAGGTTGGGAGAGGCGGCGGCGTCGACGGTGTAGGAGAGTTTGAAGCTGCCGGCGGGTTCCGTGCCTGCGCCGATGTCATAGGCCCAGAGTTCCTGGATCGGCTGCTCCTGCATCGTGTTGGTGAAGCTCAGCGTGCCGCCGGTGCGGGGGGCGAACTGGTCGACGCTGCGGACTACGCCTTGCGGGCGGTTGGCGATCGGGCTCGTCTTGCCGCCGTCGCTCCAGTCGAGGCGGCCGTATGCCGCGCCACGGATCTCGACGCGGTTGACGCGTTCGCCCAGCGGGATGGTCAGGTCGTAGCGCTTGCCGCCTTCGACATAGGTGTTCCAGTCGGGCAGCTCGAAATAATCGTCGCGGCCGGGCAGGCGGGAACGGTTGTAGACGCCGGGCCAGGTCGTTTCGGCGATCCCGTCTACGCCTTTCCACATCCATTCCTTGAGGTCCTTCGCGTCGGCGAATTCGACTTTCCGCACGCGGGTGATGGAGGCTTCGAGAACCGGCGGAGCGGTCTTGTCCCAGCCATAGCGGTGGAGCCAGGCGGTGCGCTTTGCAGCAGCGTCAAGCGTCGGCGCGGAGGATGGTTCGCGCTTGTCGGCGAGCGCTGCGACGTCGGTGGCGGGGAGCATTCGGTCATAGACGCGAACTTCGTCGAGGTCGGAGCCCCGCATGAAATTGTAGCGGCTCTGGACCTGATGCGGGGACATCACGCGGCCGGCGAGCCCGAACTGGTCGAGGCCGCTGTCGAGGTCCGCCTTCTGATCCTTCCGCGCGACCAGTTTGCCATTTACGAAAAGCTGCACGCCGACCGTCTCGTCCCAGGCAAAAGCGACGTGCGACCACGTGTCGGCGGTCGGGGCCTGCGGAATCGTCCACGAGACGCGGATCCGCGAGAGGTTCGCGTCGGTCACGAAGGCGTCGAAACCGTGGCCGTTCCAGTCAATCCGCAGGAACGCCATGTCCCAGCTCGAATGGTCCGCAAAGCCGGTGCGGAAGATCACGAACGGGGCTTCGCCGACGGCGGTGCGCGATCGCCAGAAGAAGGCGAGCGTGCCGCGATCGGCGCGGATGTTGCCGGGTGCTATCCAGGCGACGTAACCGTCGTCCGCCCACCGTGCGGCGCCGCCCATCGCGCCATCCGGGGTAATGTCGACACCGCTGCGGAAGTTCGGAACGGGATCGCCGCTTGCATAGTCGGCGGTTAGGGTCTTGTCGGCGGAGGCACGGAAGAGGAGGCCGGTCGCGTCCTGCGCGTCGGCGGGCGCGATGCTGGCAACTGCCAGTGCAAGAACGGATGCCGTGGTGAAACGCTTCACTGCTCTCTCTCCTGGGGGCCAATCGGCATTAAGCGATTTGGCATAGTGTTCGTTGTCCTGAGCTTGATCTCCCGCGAAGGCGGGAGATCAAGGGGGCAGCCCTAATCGGCGTTCACTCTCGCCAACCGCGGTGAAAGTAGATGCACGACGGTAATCGCGATCAGATACGTGCTGCCCGCAACCGCGAAGATCAGCGTGTAGCTGCCTGTGGTCTGCAAGACGTAGCCGGTGAACTTGGCCATCATCATGCCGCCGATCGCGCCGACCGTGCCGCCGATCCCGACCACCGACCCGACCGCGCCGCGCGGGAACATGTCCGACGGTATCGTGTACAAGTTCGCCGAGAATGCCTGATGTGCCGCCGTCGCCAAGCCGACGATGCCGACCGCCAGCCAGAGATTGTCGACATATTGCGCGAAGAAGATCGGCATCACCAGGAACGCGCAAGCCAGCATCGTGACCTTTCGCGCGAAATTCGCGGAATGCCCTCGCTTCATCAGCTTCGACGACGACCAACCCCCTGCGACGCTGCCGAGATCGGACAGCAGGTAGATCGCGACCAGCGGCGGACCGAAGCTCTTGAGATCCAGATGGTATGTCTTCGCAAGAAAGTCCGGCGTCCAGAACAGGAACAGCCACCAGATCGGATCGATCAGGAATTTTCCGAGCGCATACGCCCAGGTCTCTCGGTAGCCGAGCAGCTTTAGCCAGCCGATCTTCTTCGCCGGATCGGCCGGATCGCTCTCGATATGCGCGAGTTCGGCTGGCGACAGCTTCGCCACTTCGCGCGGACGACGATAGATCGCGATCCACGCCACCAGCCAAATCAGGCTGATCGCGCCGGTGATGATGAATGCCATCCGCCAGCCGAACGCGATTGTGATGATCGGCACGATCAGCGGCGTGATGACGGCGCCGATGTTCGCGCCTGCGTTGAACACGCCGGTCGCGAACGCGCGCTCCTTGGCGGGAAACCACTCCGAGACCGCCTTGATCCCCGCGGGGAAGTTGCCCGCTTCGCCAAGGCCGAGCACGACGCGCGCCGCGGAGAACTGGAACGCATTGCCCGCGAACCCGCACAGCGTGTGGCCGAGCGTCCAGATCACGAACGCGACCGAATAGCCTATTCGCGCGCCGAGCACGTCGACGATCCGGCCGAAACTTAGATAGCCGATCGCATAGGCGGCCTGGAACCAGAAGATGACGTCGGCATAGGTCGTTTCGTTCCAGCCGAGTTCGGCGGAGATGGTCGGTTTCAGCACGCCGATCATCTGCCGGTCGACATAGTTGATTGCGGTCGCGGCGAACAACAGGCTGCAGATCAGCCAGCGATAGCGGCCGATCTTGCCGCCTGCCCCTGCGTCACCGATCGCGCCCTTCGCGTTGGGCGCGCCCACCTCCGGCATGTTCATGCTCGCCATTGGCTTCTCTCCTAAAGACAGCCACTAGCGGGCCTTGATGGTGCAGTGGACGGCGAACCGTCCGTCGAAGCGTGCCTCGACCCGGTCGCCGATCGCGACCGGATGGACGCCGGTGACCGCGCCGGTCGAGACCCATTGTCCCGGCGACAATGCGATCCCGCGCGCGGCCATATGCTCGAGCAGATAGCGGACCGCGCCGAACGGTCCGTCGAGCATCGTCGCACTCGTCGCGGCACCGATCAAGGCGTCGTTGATCCACAGTTCGACCGGCCAGTCGTTGACGTCGCCCTCGCGCCATCCGTCGGCATCGGCGCCGACGACCAAGCCGTTATTATTGCCGAAATCGGACACGGTGACGGTCGGCCCGAGCGCGTTGATCCCCGGAAAAGGCGAACTCGCGATCTCGATCCCGACATGCACCGCGTCGACCACCGCGCGGGCCTCTTCGATCGTATAGGTCGACTTGGCTGGGTCGGGCGCGGTGCCGATCCTGAGCAGAAATTCGGCCTCTGCAGCGGCAAACCCTTGCGCGAACACTGGCATAGCGACCGGATCGGCGCTGGCCATGACGATTTGATCGGCGAAGATGGGGCCCGTAAGGCGGTCGATCCCGTTGAGCGGCGGATTAATCCGGCCGACCTTCCAGCCCGCGACGACGCCGTCCGCGAGCAGCAGCGCCGCGTCCTGCACGGCATAGCCCTCGTCGAGCGTGACCGGCACATCACCGGGAAATTCGGGAACGACGCCACCGTCGCGGCGCGCCTCCACGAAAGCCTGGGCGATCCGTGTCGTGTTGGTCGTGTTCGGCTGTGCCGCCAAGAACCCCTCCTGTAATGTCGTTCTATTTTTTCGAAGCCTATGGGAAACCGGTGTCACTGACAAGCCAACTTGCTCAGCCCGCGAACAATGAGCCCCAGTTTTGGTCGTGAGCATCGGTCGCGGCGTGGCCGAGTGTGGCCATTAACTCTGCGTCCTCAAGCCCTTCGCGAGGAATGCCGAGGGCTTCGTCAGCCAAGCGCGCGACGATATCCGCCGCGCTGCCCTCGGATGCCAGTATGGCCAGCCTGTCGCCGGCGGGGTCGACGATTGGCTGTCCACTGCGCGATCGGCGGATCAGGAACGCGGTCCAGGCGCCGAATGCCGCGACGACGTGCGTCGGCATGCGTCCCGCACGCCGGTTGGCGATCAGCGTGTCGCCGAGGCGATAGGGCAGCTTCTGCGAACCATCCTGCGCGATCTGGTCGAGCCGGTGGACGATCACCGGGTTGCGGAAGCGTTGCAGAACGGCTGCGCAATAGTCCTGGATGTCGAGCCTGTGGACCGCGGGCAGCATCGGGATGATGTCGCGGGCGATCATCGCGTCGACGAACGCGGCGAGTTCCGGGTCGCGCATCGCGTCGGCCACGCTGCCCGATCCGCGCAACAGGCCAGCATAAGCGAGCGTGGAATGCGCGCCGTTGAGGATCCGCAGCTTGGCCTTTTCATAGCCGCCGACGTCGGTGGTCATGGTCGCGCCGACGCTGGCGAGGTCGGGGCCGAGCGGGCGTCCGATGTCCTCGATGACCCATTGTGTGAACGATTCACGCTGAACCGCGGCGCGATCATCGACGCCGAGCGTCGCGGCGACATCGGAATAGAGCGCGGCGTCGCTTGCCGGGGTGATCGAATCGACCATCGTCGAGGGCACGCGGACCTCGCTCGCGATCCAATCCGCAAGTCCTGCGTCGGTTCGTCCAGCAAAGGCGACAAGTGCGGCATGCAACTTGGCGCCGTTGCTCGCGAGATTGTCGCACGGCATCGGCACGAACGGGGTGGTCCCGGCGGCCCGGCGCGCGGCGAGGCCAGCGACAATCCAGCCGACGACGCTGCGCGGAACCGTCGTTCCGCCAAGGTCGTGGACGATATCGGGATGGCCCATGTCGAGCGAGCCATCGCCTGCGAGACAATAGCCCTTCTCGGTCACGGTCGACGTCAACAGCGCGACGGCCGGGTCGGCAAGCAGCGCGTGGGTCTCTGCCGCGTCCTCAGGCCCCAGGAAGCGGCGGTGCGCGCCGATCACGCGCATCGATGGATCGGCGTCGCGGATCGCAAGCGTATAAAGCCCGTCCTGCTCCGCCAATGCGTCGATCGTGCCGCGCGTCCGCATCGATACCGCGGCGATTCCCCAGCGAGGATCGTGCATTAGCAGGTCGTCGACATAGGCCGCCTGATGTGCGCGGTGAAATGCGCCGGGGCCGAAATGGACGATGCCGACGCCGCCGGGTGGGCGCCCTTTCGGGCTTTGCACAGAGTCGGCCATGGTGGACAGGCTTGCGAAAGACAGTCGGTTCACAGCGTTACGCCTCGTTTCCAGATCGCGATCTCGCGTTCGCCGTTGCGCTCGGCGGCGGTCTCGGCACCCGATGCGACCTGCATGATGCGCGAAAGCAGCGCCTCTTCGGTTGCCAGGAACCCGTCTTCCAGCACGGCGCCTGCGTCGAAATCGATCCAGCCGGGCTTGCGCGTGGCGAGGTCGGTATTGGACGCGATCTTGATCGTCGGCACGGGGAAGCCGAGCGGCGTGCCGCGTCCGGTGGTGAACAGGATCGCGGTCGCGCCCGCCGCCGCCAGCGCGGTCGATGAGACCGCGTCGTTGCCCGGCGCCTCCAGCAACGTGAGGCCGTCGATCCGGACCCGCGCGCCATAGTCGATCACGTCGGCGACCGCGGAACGGCCCGCTTTCTGGACGGCGCCGAGCGACTTTTCCTCAAGCGTGGTGATGCCGCCGACGACGTTGCCAGGTGAGGGGTTCTCCGACACCGTCTCGCCGTGATCGAGGAAGTAGCGTTTGAAATCGTTCACGACCTCGACGATCCGGTCGAACACGGGCACGCTCGCCGCACGGTTCATCAGCATCTGTTCGGCGCCGAAGATCTCGGGAATTTCAGTGACCAGGACGCGGCCGCCTGCCGACGTCACGCGGTCGCTCATTCGGCCGACCAGCGGGTTGGCGGTGAGGCCCGACAGGCCGTCCGACCCCCCGCATTTGACGCCGAGGACGAGCTTGTCGAGACCGACGGTCTGTCGTTGAGCGTTCGCCAGCGCGGCGAGTTCAGCGACCAGTGCGCAGCCTTCCGCGATCTCGTCACCGCTGACCTGCGTCGTCAACGTGCGAATCAGCGCGTGGCGTGACTCCGGGATCGTGGCGAGCAACGCCCTGATCTGGTTCTCCTCGCAGCCAAGCCCGACGATCAGCACGCCGCCGGCATTGGGATGGCAGGCGAGGCTCGCCATGATCGTGCGCGTGCCCTCCAGATCCTGGCCGAGCTGCGAGCAACCATGCGGGTGCGTGAAGGCGTGGACGCCGTCGACGCTATCGCCGACCAGCACCGCGGCCTTGGCCGCGATCCGCTCGGCGGTGCGCGCGACGCAGCCGACGGTCGACAGGATCCAGATCTCGTTGCGCGTGCCGACGCTGCCATCCGCGCGGACATAGCCTTCGAAAGTCGTTGCGGATGCACTCGGCGCCGACGCGGTATTGGCCGGATCGAACCGGTAAGCGAGTGTGCCTTCTAAGCCGGTCTTTAGGTTGTGCGAATGCACGTGTGCGCCGGGAGCGATGGGCTGCGTCGCGGTGCCGATCGGGTAGCCGTATTTGACCACCGGATCGCCAGGTGCGATTGACGCGAGCGCGATCTTGTGACTGCGCCCGATATCTGCGGTCAGTAGAAAGCAACCAGCGTCGGCACCCTCGCCGACGGTCACGACCTCGCCTGCCAGCGCGTCATGAAGCAATGTCGCCACGCTGTCGCGCGGATCGACCCTCAGAGCCTTCGCCATCGCATCCTCTTATGTATCGGTAACCGGTGTCAGCGTTATGCTTTTTCGATAGCTTTTCCGCAAGACGGTTTGATCGGCGCGAGCTATGTCCTTGCGATGCAAAAGACCGGTCAGCCGACGATCAACGACGTTGCCCGAATTGCCGGGGTATCCAAGAAGACGGTGAGCCGCGTGATCAACCGATCGCCGCTGCTCAACGACGATACGCGCAAGCGTGTCGAGGACGTGATCGGCGAGTTGGGCTATATCCCCAATCCGCAGGCGCGAGCGCTGGCGCTCCGCCGCAATTTCCTGATCGGGCTGGTCCACGATAATCCCAATGCGCAGACCGTGCTGAACGTGCAGCAGGGGATGCTCGAAGCGTTGCAGGGCACCGAGTTCGAGATGGTGGTGCGCCCGCTCGATCGAGGTTCCGCGACGATGCTCGACGACCTCAGGCATTTTCTCGAGCGGCAGCGATTGTTCGGCGTGCTGCTGATGCCACCGGTCAGCGAGAATGACTCGGTCGCCAAGCTATGCGATTCGATCGGCTGTCGGTACGTCCGGATGGGCTCCGCAGTGATCGACGATACCGAGCACATGGTTGCGTCGAACGACCGTGAGGCGGTGCGAATCGCGACCGAGTATCTGATCGAGCAGGGACATCGCCGGATCGGACTGGTCGCGGGGCCGCAGGGGTTCCGTTCGGCGCGCGAACGGCGTCTGGGCTTTGAGGATGCCTTGGCCGCGGCGGGGATCGCCTTGCCGCGCAGCATGATCGCAGACGGTAACTACACATTCGAGTCGGGGCTGGTCGCGGCGGAGCGGTTGCTCGACGTGATGCCGCGACCGACCGCGATATTCTCGTCGAACGATGAGATGGCGGCGGGTATCATTCATGCCGCGCGACAACGTGGGCTCGACATCCCTCGCGATCTCTCGATCATCGGCTTCGACGATACGCCGATCGCCGCGCACGTCTGGCCGCCACTGACCACGGTGCGTTGGCCGATCGCATCTATGGCCCGCTCAGCCGCGTTGAAGTTGATTGCGGGTGTCGACGATGGCAGCGATCTGGTCGAGGAGCCGTCGCTGTTCCTGTCGACCCTGATCCGACGTGCATCGGTGTCGCCACCGGCCGATGCAGAGGCGTAAGCCGATTGCCGGAAATCACGGTTGCGCGATCTGCTGACACCGGTTACCAGATCCACCGAGGATCGCGTCAAGCGGCAAGGAGGATGGACGATGGCAAGAGCGCTGGAATTGCATCCGGACCGCCTTTTTCCGGCGGAACCGGCGACGCGTGCGATCGCGCGCGCGCTGTACGCCGAGGTGGCGGCGTTGCCGATCGTCAGTCCACATGGGCATACCGATCCGACCTGGTTCGCGGACAACGCCAACTGGACCGACGCGACCTCGCTGCTGCTCGCGCCCGATCATTATCTCTACCGGATGCTCTACAGCCAGGGCGTCGACCTCGATGCGCTGGCGATACCGCGGCTAAGTGGCACGCCCGCGACCGACCCCCGCGCGGCGTGGAAGCTGTTCGCCGAGCATTATACGCTGTTTCGCGGTACGCCGTCGCGGCTGTGGCTCGATCATGTGTTCGCCGACGTATTCGGGATCGACGTCGCGCTCGAAGCTTCGACTGCGGACCGGTATTTCGACATCATTGGCGAGAAGCTGGCGTCGGAGGCGTTTCGGCCACGCGCGCTGTTTGACCGGTTCGGTATCGAGTTTCTCGCGACCACCGAGGGCGCGCACGACGATCTCGGCGCGCATCGCCGCATCCGTCAGTCGGGCTGGAACGGGCGCGTGGTCACCACGTATCGCCCGGATGGCGTGATCGACGTAGAGCATGAGGCGTTCAAGCCGGCGATGGCGCGTTTTGCCGAACTGACCGGCGCGGACGTGTACGACTGGAAGGGCTATCTCGCCGCGCACCGTAAGCGCCGGGCGGACTTCCGTGCCGCAGGTGCCACCGCGACCGATCACGGGCATCCGACATCGGCGACCGCGAACCTTTCCGCGGTCGAGGCCGAAGCACTGTTCGCAAAGGTGACGCGTGGCGACTGGACGCCGGCTGACGCCGAACTGTTCCGCGCGCAGATGCTGACCGAGATGGCGGCGATGTCGGTCGAGGATGGCATGGTGATGCAGATCCACCCCGGCTCGTCGCGCAACCACAATGCGGGTCTGTTCGCGAGCCATGGTCGTGACAAGGGCGCGGACATTCCTACGCGAACCGATTACGTCCATGCGCTGAAGCCGCTGCTCGACCGGTTCGGGACCAACACGCGGCTGTCGATCATCCTCTTTACGCTCGACGAAAGTTCGTATGCGCGGGAGTTGGCACCGCTGGCGGGGCATTATCCGTGCCTTAAGCTGGGGCCGTCCTGGTGGTTCCACGACAGTCCCGAGGGGATGCGTCGGTTCCGCGAGATGACGACCGAGACCGCGGGCTTCTACAACACCGTCGGCTTCAACGACGACACGCGGGCGTTTCTTTCGATCCCGTCACGGCACGATGTCGCACGGCGGATCGACTGCGGATTCCTGGCGCAACTGGTCGCCGAGCACCGCCTCGCCGACTGGGAAGCCGCCGAGCTCGCTCATGAGCTTACCAGCGGCCTCGTCCGCCGTGCCTACCGTATCGACGAACCCCTTTTCGCTGCGCAAGCGGCCTGACCGGAGCTTACCATGTACGAACGCACCTATTACGCCACGCACCCCGACATGATGGAATGCGTCTCCAACGACGAACTGC
>Ga0308158_10001147_pt1 | contig 30285 bp, 22 predicted proteins | sample PhyBR2_FD_201038 | JGI IMG/M metagenome (GOLD analysis project Ga0308158, IMG submission 201038) | Phyllosphere microbial communities from UC Gill Tract Community Farm, Albany, California, United States - DLSLB.R2 | ecosystem: Host-associated > Plants > Phyllosphere > Unclassified | place: USA... | reverse complement strand
ACCGAGGTCTGGGTCGGCACGACCATGAGCGCCACGACGATCCCCGCGATGAACGCCGAAGAGGTGTAGGCACCGGCGTCCGTCAGCCGTGCGCCGGCCTCGTCGGCGACGCGGAAGATCGGGATCGAGCCGAAGTAGGTCGAGATCCACTGGGCGACCGGGATGACGCCCGCCTGGAGGAAGAACACGCCCCACAGCCCGAACACGACACTGGGCACGGCCGCCATCAGGTCGACCATCGCGATGAGAAGGCCCCGCGCCCGTGGCGGCACGATCTCACTGATGAGCAACGCCGTCCCCATCGCCAGCGGCACAGAGATGGCCATGGCAACCAGGGCGATGGTCACCGTCCCGAACAGCACGGCGGCGACACCGAACGTGCCGGTCTCGGGCGACCATTCCTGCGTCGTGAGGAACGACGGACCCGCCACCGCGAGGGCGTCGCCGGCGCGCGCCGTGAGGAAGATCCCGACGGCGAGCATCACGGCGACGGTGATGGTTCCCGCGGCATACGCGGTGGTCCGGAACACCCGATCGGCGATAACGGGAGCGCTCTTCAACGAGCGTGGTTTCGGCTTCGCCGCGTCCGTCGTCGGCGGTAGCACCGCCGTCGTGGTGTCCGTCATGCGCCCTCCATCGATCGCGCCGGGAGTCGGCCGCGCCTCACGTCGCTCAGCCTCGAACGACGAGGGGAGGATCGCGGGGCGCCGGTCGACCGGCCGGTGTCGCGACTCGGCTCGCTTCCCGTGGAACCGGCTCGGGTCGCCGGCATTGCGAGGCTAGGAGTCAGCCGTGAACGGCACCCGGTTCGACTGTCCACGTCGGCTGGCGGGGTGGTGAACGAGAGACGCTCGAAGGTGAACGAGGGACGACGCCGGTCGAGGCGTCATCGAGGTCCGCCCGTCGGCGTGGCGGTCGGGACAGGCGTCGGCGTGGACGACGGAGACGGCGGGTCCGGCGTCGGAGTCGCCCGGGCTGCGGCCACGAGGATCGTCACGGCGCTTCCGAGACGGGCGGCGCTCCCCGCCGCGGGTTCGACGCCGACGACGGTCCCCATCGGTCGGTCGGAGGCGACGGTCGTCTGCGCCGGGACGAACCCCGCTGCGCGCATCGACGAGGCCGCTGCCGCGGCATCCATTCCGACGACGTTCGGGACGAGATTGGATCCGGATGCCACGACCAGACGCACCGCGGAACCACGCGCCACCGCCGTCCCGGGGGCCGGATCGGAGGAGAGCACCGTCCCCGCCGACTGGGGCGCGTCGCGCTCGGTGATGTCGCCGACGACGAACCCCGCCGCCGCGAGCGCGAGTCGCGTGTCGTCGAGGGAGCCGAAGGCGGGCACGAGCGCGGTGGCGATCGGTGCGGGCGTGCCAGGGTCGGACGCGGTCGGTTGCGGTGTCGATGTCGTCGTCGCGGTGGGCACCGGAGCCGAGGCCGCCGCGGACGGCTCGGCCGCGGGCGCCGCACGACCGGCGTTCGCCATGAGGGGGACGGCGGCCGCCGTGCCCGCCAGCAGCAGCACGATGGCCGCGATCGCTCCCCACCGGGGTCCGTGTCGCGTCGACTCGTCCACCGGCGCGGGGGCCGGTGCCGAACCGGCACCGAGAGGGGCGGCCGCCAGGACCCGTGTCGACGACACCTCGTCATCGCCGGGGACGCGCACTCGCGCGGAGGTGACCGCCTCGAGGACCGCCGCGCGCATCTCGGCGGCGTCGGCGAAGCGGTCCGCCGGCTCCTTGAGCATCGATCGCACGACGACGCGGTCGAGCGCACCGGGGACGGAGCGGACGGCCACGGACGGGACGGGAGGCGGGGCGTGCAGGTGCGCCCGGATGACGGCGGACCGGTCACTCCCCGTGAACGGGGCGCGTCCCGTGAGCGCGAAGTACAGCATCCCGCCGACCTGGTACAGGTCGCCTCGCGGGCCGACGGGCTGCCCGCTCAGCTGCTCGGGCGAGGCGAACTCGGCGTTTCCGACCACTCCCGCGGTGACCGGCGACACGGAACTGCGCAGAACGTCGTCGCCGTGGGCCGTCTCTCCCGCCGCATCGGCGAGGCCGAAATCGAGGAGCGTCGATCGGGGAAGGCCGTTGTCGACGACGTGCACGAGCACGTTCGCTGGCGACACATCGCGGTGCACGAGACCGACCGCGTGAGCGGCACCCAGCGCATCGAGGATGTCCCCGGCCACCGCCGCGGCGTGGACCGCGGAGAGCGGACCGGTGGCACGGACGTGCTCAGCGAGGGTCACGCCTTCGACGATCTGCTGGGCAATCCATGCGATGGGGATGCCGTGCTCGCGGAAGGTCCCCATCTCGACGACGGCGACGATCGACGGGTGGGAGACGTGCGCCGTCCGCCTGCCCTCGCGGAGGAAGGCCTCGCGGACGGTGTCGCTCTGAGAGAGGTGGGGATGCAGCAGTTTGACGGCGACGGTCTGACCGGTCACCTCATCCCGGGCGCGGAAGACGGATGCCGTTCCCCCGGTGCCGAGGAGCCCTTCGACGCGGAACCTCCCCGCGACGAGACCGCCGGCATCGTCTACCATCAGTCGGCTCCCTCAGACCGGCCGACCGGCTGCCGCAACCCCGCGCGCCGACGAGCGATCACGCGGGCTGCGCCGACACGCGCGACCGACGTCCGGAGGCGCTGCCGATGCTGACGCCCTCGACGACGTCGGCGGACCGGAACACCGCGACGGCTGCGCGGCCGGCCGCGGACGCCTCGCCGGCGGACTCGTACCAGCGCGCGGCGGTCGCGATCGGCCGATCGCCGCGGCGCAGCACCCACGCGTGCTTGGTCGCCACGGGGCCGCGGACCGTCGACACCTGCATCTGGTCGGCGCGGGACTGCTCCACCCGGGCCGCGTCGACCGCGACGGACGGCGACGCGAAGACCGTTGCGCAGCGAGCGAGCTCGCGGTTATTCGTCGCGAGGAGCCGCCAGACGCCGAAGACCCCGATCGGGGCGAGAGCACCCGCGGCCGTGGGGCTCTCCATGAGGGCGAGCTGAGATGCCGCCAGCTCGGGGAGGAGGTACGAACGGAAGAGCAGCCACGCGCTCAGGCGCGGGTCGCGCGCCGAGCGGAAGGTGTCGAACACCACGCGCGCGTGCGCGGTCGGTCGTGTGGAGAGCGGTTCGCTCACGGAAGGCCCCTGTCTGACGGACCTCTGCGTCGGGGCTTCGGGTCCCCCACGCTGTTCCGCAGAGAAGAACGTCCTCCCCCCGCATGGCCGTGGCGCGAGCAGAGGGTGAACGAGCGGTTCACCACCCCGCAACGATTCGTCGCGAACTCATAAGCGACGTTCACCAGCCGGTTCATCCGGCATGGTGACGTCCGGCGGGTACGTCAGCGACACACGTGCGACGGAACGCGCGTCAGGAGACGCGCGCCCGAGGACGGACCCTCCGCGAACACGCCGCGGTGGTCGGCTCAGAGCGTGCGGCGCCCTTCGAAGGCGCGGCCGAGAGTCACTTCGTCGGCGTATTCGAGGTCGCCGCCGACGGGGAGACCGGATGCCAACCTCGTCACGCGGATCTCGAGGGTGTGCAGCAACCGGCTGAGGTAGGTCGCCGTCGCCTCGCCCTCGAGATTGGGGTTCGTCGCCAGGATGACCTCTTGAACGGTGCCGTCGGCGAGCCGTTGCATGAGCTGGGTGACACGCAGGTCGTCGGGGCCGATGCCCGCGATGGGGCTGATGGCGCCGCCGAGCACGTGGTACAGCCCGCGGAACTCTCGGGTGCGCTCGATGGCCGCGACGTCTTTGGCGTCTTCGACGACGCAGATGAGCGTCGCGTTGCGGCGGGGGTCGCGACAGATCGAGCAGCGATCCTGCTCGGAGACGTTGCCGCAGATCTCGCAGAACTTCACCTTGTCGCGGATCTCGCCGAGGAGCGTCGACAGGCGCGATACGTCGAAGGACGGCGACTGGAGGATGTGGAACGCGATCCGCTGCGCAGACTTCGGGCCGATGCCGGGGAGGCGTCCGAACTCGTCGATCAGGTCTTGGACGATGCCGTCGTACATCAGTTGAACCTCGTCGGGGGCTCGTAGGGTTCGTCGCGCACGTAGGTGGCGCCGAGCATCTGGCGGACCACGGCCTCGCCGTACCGCTGGACTCCCCCGCTGAGCGGGGCCATGCGCGGGACGACCACGGGCGGGATGGGCGCCTCGACCTCGTCGACCGGGGGGATGACGTCGTCATCGTCGACCTCGTCGGGGGCGGGCACCGAGGGGGTGACCTCGCGCGGCGGCAGGACGGCGCCCTCGTGCACCGCCGCAGGAGCGACGGCCGTGGCTTCATCGGGCTCGTCGTCGACCGCGAGCGCCGTAGACGGTGCCACGGGAGCCCGGAGGGCGGTCGGCGCGGAACCGTCGGATGCGGGAATCGGGGCGACGGCCCATTCGGTGACCGACGACGAGTACGGCGCGGAGGTCTGCGAGCCACGCGGACCGGACGCCGGGGCCCCCGAGGTGGGACCGTGCGTCGGCGCCGAACCCGCCGGACCACGAGACGGCCCGCCGGGACCGGAGCCTCCGGGCCCGCCCGAACCGTCCTGCTCGAGGCGCGCGAGGTATTTGACCCGGATGCCGAGGACGGCCTGGATGGCCTGGCGGAGGTCTTCGCTCGGACCGCCCTCGGGGGTGCGCGTCTTGAAGGCCGTGAGGTCGCTGGCCGTGCGGAACGCCAGGGTGAGCACGTCGCCCTCGAAGGCGGCGACCGCGGCGGTGGAGACGACGAGCCACGACGACCGGCTCGCGACCTCGAGCTGACCGAGCACTTCGGGCCACGCGTCGCGCACGTGGCCGAGCTCGATCGGACCGACCGGGGTGGCTGGAGGCGTGGGCGCGGTCGGTTCGAGAGGAGACGCGTCGTCGGCGGGCGGGGCGTCGGCGCTGGCGGCGTCGGCGGCCGGAGCCTCGGCGAGCGGAGCGTCGGCGCTCGGAGCATCGACCGACGAAGCGTTGGCCGTCGGGCGGTCCCCAGCCTCAGCGACGGTCGGCGAGGACGCGGAAGACGGTGCATCGTCGGGAGACGACGCGCCCACCTCGGACTCCGCTGCGGTCGACGCCGACGTGGAGTCGGCGTCGCGCTCTGCGGCGGCGGTCTCGGGAGTGGGAGCCGTGTCGAAAGGATGGGCCTCGTCGGAGGAGACCGCGCGGGCACGACCAGCCGCGGAGGAACCGGTTCGCGCGGGAACAGCCGCCCCCGGCATCGACGCGCGGTCGGGCTGCTCCTGCCCCCGGCGATCTACGGCGGCGGCGGGCGCGGACATCGGCTCGTCGTCGAACGGCGGAGGAGCATCGTCGTCGGTGAACGGCGGCGGGGCGTCGTCATCGCTCGGCAGGGGCTCGGCGGACGTGTCGGGTCGGCCGGGAGCAGCGTCTCTCGAGGGCGCGACGGCGGCCGACACCGCTTCGGACGGGGCCGCATCCGGCGACGCCGCCGCGGCGGGGGCGACGGAGGGGGATGCCACCTCGGGCGCGGCGATCCGCCCCGGAGACGCCACGGTCGGCGATGCGACGGCGGCGGAACCCGAGCGAGGCGAAACGGTGGGCGAAGCGACCGTCGGCGACGCGATACCCGGAGAAGCCACACCCGGCGAGGCGACACCCGGGGAAGCCACACCCGTCGACGCGACACCGGGAGATGCCACTGGCGCGGACGCCGCGCCCGGCGCCGCGATCCCCGGCGAAGCGAACCGAGAACCACCCGGGCTCGCGACCGCGGGGGCCGCCGGAGCCGCACCCCGGGTGGCGATGTCAGCGGAGGGCGATGCCGGACGCCCCGTGGCCGGGGCGGGGGCGGACGCTCCGCCGCGTGCCGCCTCGAGGTCGTGCGCCATGGCGGGCGATGTGCCCTGGGCGACCCCGGCGTGGGTGAGCACGCGCGCAACGAGAAGCTCGAGCTGCAATCGCGGGGACGTGGCCCCGGTCATCTCGTCGAGAGCCGCGACGACCAGGTCGGCCGTGCGCGAGAGGCGCGCGGCGCCGAAGGCTGTCGCCTGGCGCGACATGCGCTCGAGTTCGTCGTCGGGCACCCCGCGCAGCACCGCCGAGGCGCCGGCACCGGTGGCGGCCACGACGATCAGGTCGCGAAGCCGCTCGAGCAGGTCGTCGACGAACCGACGCGGATCTTGACCGGTCTGAACGACCCGGTCGACCGCGGCGAAGGCTCCTCCGCCGTCGTTCGCGGCGAAGGCGTCGACGACCTCGTCGAGCAGCTCGGAGTGCGTGTAGCCGAGCAGGGCGACCGCGCGCTCGTAACGCACAAGCACGTGGCCGTCGGCGTCGGCGTCGCTGCCCGCGATGAGCTGGTCAAGCAACGAGAGGGTGTCGCGCGGCGACCCTCCGCCGGCGCGGACGACGAGGGGTAGCACGCCGGCTTCGACGCCCACGCCCTCGGTCTCGCAGAGCTCTTGGACGTACTCGAGCATCGCGGCCGGCGGCACGAGCCGGAACGGGTAGTGGTGCGTACGCGAGCGGATGGTGCCGAGCACCTTCTCGGGCTCGGTCGTGGCGAAGATGAACTTCACGTGCGCGGGCGGCTCTTCGACCAGCTTGAGCAGGGCGTTGAAGCCCTGCTGCGTGACCATGTGCGCCTCGTCGAGGATGAAGATCTTGAAGCGATCGCGCGCCGGGGCGAAGATCGCGCGCTCACGCAGGTCGCGGGCGTCGTCGACGCCGTTGTGGCTCGCCGCGTCGATCTCGACCACGTCGAGCGAGCCGCCGCCGCCGCGCCCCAGCTCGACGCAGCTGTCGCACGTTCCGCACGGGGTGTCGGTGGGGCCGGCTGCGCAGTTGAGGCAGCGGGCGAGGATGCGGGCCGACGTGGTCTTTCCGCAGCCGCGCGGACCGGAGAACAAGTACGCGTGACCCACGCGGTCGCTGCGCAGGGCGGTCATGAGCGGCTCGGTCACCTGCGACTGCCCGATCATCTCGCCGAACGCCTCGGGGCGGTAGCGGCGGTACAGGGCTGTGGTCACTCCCCCAGCCTACGGCGTACCTCCGACATCTCCTCCGCGGCCGCTCCCCGCGCGGTTCACCCTCCGCGTGGGGGGTGTATCGAGCACCGGATGCCGGATCCCCACGCCGCGACGCCGCCGCCGCCACGCCGCTCGACGCTCGACCGACCCGCCCGCCGTCACCGGAACAGGAGACGTCTTCGGAACAGGCCGGTTCTTCTCTCGCCGCCCTGTTCTCGTCGCATCCGCCTGTTCTCATGCCATCCGCCGCGCCCCCGACGCCGGCGCCGCACCGCTCCCCCGAAACGCCGAACGCGGCGACACCCCGGAGGATGCCGCCGCGTCACGGAGACTCAGAAGCCGCCGTCGAGTCCGACCGCGATCGGGCCGGTGTCGTCGCCGACGATCGGGATCGCCGTGGTGACGATCGGGACCGACGCCGACAAAAGCGTCCCGTCCTCGCGCACCGATCCCTCGAGCTGCCGGATCGACGGGCGTCCCGGACGCACCGGACCCTGGCCGTGCAGCGCGACGCGCACCGTCTCGCCCGGGCTGACGGTGTAGTCCACTCCGCGCACCGCGAAGGTGACCGCTTCGCCCTCTCCCCCGGCGCGCAGGGTCAGCGCCGACGCGGTGAGGGTGATGTCGAGACGCGTGCCGTGCCAGTGCAGCACGTACGACAGCTCGGGCCAGTCGGCGGGCAGACGCGGGTCGAAGGTGAGCAGACCGAAGTGGTCGCGCATGCCGCCGAAACCGCTCACGAGGGCCGTCCAGACGCCACCGGCCGAGGCGACGTGCACCCCGTCGGAGGCGTTGTGGTGCAGGTCGCCGAGGTCGACGAACGCCGCCTGACGGAAGTACTCCAGCGCGAGGTCCTGGTAGCCCACCTCGGCCGCGAGGATCGACTGCACGACCGCCGACAGCGTCGAATCGCCCGTGGTCAGCGGGTCGTAGTACTCGAAGTCGGCGAGCTTCTCGGCATCCGTGAAGTGGTTTCCCTGCAGGAACAGCGCGAGCACCACATCGGCCTGCTTGAGCACCTGGTACCGGTAGATCACCAGCGGGTGGAAGTGCAGCAGGAGCGGGCGCTGATCGGGCGGGGTGTTCTCGAGGTCCCAGATCTCGCGCTCGAGGAAGACGGCGTCCTGAGGATGGATGCCGAGGGCCTCGCTGAACGGGATGTGCATGGCCTCGGCGGCTTTGTCCCAGCGCTCGGGCTCGGAGGGGTCGAGGTTCATGCGGTCGGCCATCTGGGCGTAGGCCTCGGGGCTGTTCTCGGCGAGATCGCGCACGGTGCGCGCCGCGAAGCGCAGGTTGAAGCGCGCCATGACGTTCGTGAAGAGGTTGTCGTTCACGACGGTCGTGTACTCGTCGGGCCCGGTGACGCCGTGGATGTGGAACGAGTCGTGCTCGCCCTCGTCGGCCGCGTCGCTCGAACGCCAGAACCCGAGCGTCGACCACAGGCGCGCGGTGTCGACGGCGATGTCCACCCCCTCGCGGGCGAGGAACTCCTCGTCTCCCGTCGCGCGGACGTACTTGGCCAGGGCGAAGGCGACGTCGGCGTTGATGTGGTACTGCGCGGTGCCGGCGGCGTAGTACGCGGAGGCCTCTTCGCCGTTGATGGTGCGCCAGGGGAACAGCGCCCCGGCCTCGTTGAGCTGGTGCGCACGCTTCCGCGCGGCGGGGAGCATGAGATAGCGCATGCGCAGCGCGTTGCGCGCCCAGAGCGGCGATGTGTACGCCAGGAACGGGAGGACGTAGACCTCGGTGTCCCAGAAGTAGTGGCCGCTGTAGCCGGATCCGGTGACGCCCTTGGCGGGAACGCCCTGTCCGTCGGCGCGGGCCGCGGCCTGCGCGAGCTGGAACAGACACCAGCGGGTGGCCTGCTGCAGGTCGCCGTGACCGCCGATGCGCACGTCGGAGCGGTCCCAGAAGTCGGCGTACCAGGCGATCTGCTTCTCGACGAGCTTGTCGATGCCCGTCTCGACAGCGCGGTCGAGCGTGCGACGGCAGCGGTCGAGAAGCTCACCCGTGGGGACACCCCGTGAGGTGTGGTAGCTCACGAGCTTGGTGATCGTGGTCGGGACGCCGGCCCGGGCATGGACGCGATAGACGTTCTTGGCGATGTCGGGCTCGATGAGCTGTCGCGAGGTGTACTCGTTCTCGGTCTCGACGAGGTGGTCGGCGATGACCGCCAGGGTCATGTTCGACTCGCTGACCTCGTAGCTGAGCGCCGAGCGGTTGCCGTCCTGCCAGTACTCGCGCGGCTGCAGCACGCGGTCGCTGAGCTTCTCGGTCTTCCGCGGGTCGAAACCGGACTGCTTGGATGCCATCGGCGAGCCGCCGTAGATGCCCTCGCCGTCCTGCCGGTTCAACAGCTGGCTGCTGACGGTGACGGGAGCGTCGGCGTCGAGCACCGTGACGGTCAAGCGGAGCACCGCGAGGTGCTTCTCGTCGAAGGACACGAAGCGTTCGTCCTCGATGCGGACGCGCTTGCCCGAGGGGGTGACCCACAGGATGTTGCGGCGCAGGATCCCCTGGCGCATATCGAGCACGCGCTCGTACTCGCGGACGTCGGCGACATCGAGCGAGAGCGGCTCGTCGTCGACGTAGACGCGCATGACCTTGGCATCCGGAGCGTTGATGATCGTCTGCCCGACCTCGGCGAAGCCGTAGGCCTGCTCGGCGTGACGGATGGGGAACGTCTCGTGGAAGCCGTTGATGAACGTGCCCTGCTCGAGGGCGAACCGCCCCTCGATCGAGTTGCCGCGCAGGCCGAGGTAGCCGTTGCCGACGGCGAAGAGGGTCTCGGTGACCCCCACGTCGTCGATCGAGTACTCGGTCTCGACGAGGCGCCATTCGTCGACGGGGAAGCGATCGCGATCGATCATCGGGGGCGTGCCTTCCGGTGGCAGGGTCGAACGTCGACGCGAGACGGCGGGGGGCCGCTCGCGCGGGTGGTGCGCGGTGTCGCCGTGCGGGACAGCGCGGGGGTGTCGCGGGTGGTGACGGCTCAGTCTACGAACGCGGCGAGGTCGTCGACGACCACGGTGGCCCCGGCGGAGCGGAGGTCGTCGGCTCCGACGCCCCGGTCGACCCCCACGACGACGCCGTAGCCGGCGGCGACGGCGGATTGCACGCCGCTCAGCGCGTCTTCGACGGCTACGGACCGCGCGGGGTCGACGCCGAGCAGCCGAGCCGCTTCGGCGAAGACATCGGGGGCGGGCTTCGACGAGAGGTGATCGCGCTCGGCGATGACACCGTCCATCACGACGGGGAAGCGGTCGCGGATGCCCGCGGCTTCGAGGACCTCGACGGCGTTCTTCGAGCTCGAGACCACTGCGATGGGGGTCCCCGCCGCCTGGAGCACGTCGAGGAGCGCGACCGACCCCGGGTAGGGGGCGATCCCCTCGCGACGGAGGATCTCGGAGAAGACGACATTCTTTCGGTTGCCGACCCCGCACACGGTGTCTTCGGACGGATCGTCGGAGGGGTCGCCCCACGGCACCTCGACGTCGCGGCTGCGCAACAGACTCGCGACCCCGTCGTACCGCTTCTTGCCGTCGACGTACTCGAAGTAGTCGCGATCGGTGTAGGCCGGCTCGATCTTCCACGCCGCGAAGAGCTCGTCGAACATGGTCTTCCAGGCCCTCATGTGCACCTCGGCCGTGGGTGTGAGCACGCCGTCGAGATCGAAGAGCACACCCTCGAATGCGGTGAGGTCAGGCAGGTCGGGGCGGTCGGTCACGGCGGGCTCCAGGTCGGGATGCGGTGCGTGGGCGGCGGGGCCGCGGCGCTCTCAGGGTAGCGGGCGGGCCCCACCGGGGCGGGTCGTGGCGTCGGTTCATTCAACCCGGTAGAGGGTCGATGGGGGTCAGTTTGCGACGGACAGCGTCTGCCGAGCGATCTCCAGCTCCTCATCGGTGGGTACGACGAGCACCTCGACGCGCGAGGAGTCGGTGGAGATGCGCCGGATGCCGCGACCGCGCGTCGCATTGCGCTCGGCGTCGATCTCGACCCCGGCGAATCCGAGCGTCGCCATGGCTTCGGCGCGCACGGCGGCGGCGTTCTCACCCACTCCCGCGGTGAACGAGATCACGTCGACCCCGTTCAATTGGGCGAGGTAGGCGCCCGCGTACGCGCGCAGGCGGTGGATGTAGACGTCGAAGGCGAGGCGCGCCGCAGGGTCTCCCGCCTCGCGTCGCTGCTGGATGTCGCGCATGTCGGACACCCCCGCGATGCCGAGCAGGCCCGAGCGCTTGTTGAGGAGCGTGTCGAGGTCGGCGGTCGACATGTCGGCGCGCCGCGCGAGCTGCAGCAGCACCGCCGGGTCGAGGTCGCCCGAGCGTGTGCCCATGACGAGCCCCTCGAGCGGGGTGAGACCCATCGACGTGTCGACCGAGCGGCCGCCCTCGATCGCGGCGACCGAGGCGCCGTTGCCGAGGTGGAACACGATCTGCTTCAGCTCGGCGAGCGGGCGCCCCACGAAGGCGGCCGCGGCCTCGCTGACGAACTTGTGGCTGGTGCCGTGGAAACCGTACCGGCGGATGCGGTGAGCCTCGGCGACCTCGCGGTCGATCGCGTAGGTATACGCCTCGGGGGCGAGCGATTGGTGGAAGGCGGTGTCGAACACGGCCACGTGCGGGACGTCGGGGAACGCCTTCTTCGCCGCGACGATCCCGGCGAGGTTCGCGGGGTTGTGAAGCGGCGCCAGCACCGAAAGCTCGTCGATGTTGATCTCGACGAGGGGGGTCACCACGGTGGGCGCGAAGAACCGCGCACCTCCGTGCACGACGCGGTGACCGACCGCGACGGGGGCGTGCTCGTCGAGCGAAGGCCCGTGCGCGGCGAAGGCGTCGAGCATGACCGCGAAGCCCGCGGTGTGGTCGGGGATCTCGCGCTCGATCGTGTACGTGGCATCCGTCACCGTGGGTGCCGGAGCCTCGGGGGCGGCGAGGGCGGCCGCCGTGACCGTGTGGGTCGCAACGCCCGTGCCCTCGCCGATGCGCTCGACGAGACCGGATGCCAGCACGCGCTCGTGCGCCATGTCGAGCAACTGGTACTTGAACGACGACGAACCGCTGTTGACGACGAGGACGACGCTCACTGGGTGCCCCCCTGGGCCTGGATCGCGGTGATGGCGATGGTGTTGACGATGTCGTCGACGAGGGCGCCGCGCGAGAGGTCGTTGATGGGTTTGTTCAGGCCCTGCAGCACGGGGCCGATGGCCACCGCGCCGGCCGAGCGCTGCACGGCCTTGTAGGTGTTGTTGCCCGTGTTGAGGTCGGGGAAGACGAACACCGTCGCCCGACCGGCGACCTCGGAGTCGGGCATCTTGGCCCGCGCGACGGCGGCGTCGGCCGCGGCGTCGTACTGGATCGGCCCCTCGACGAGCAGCTCGGGCGCGCGCTCGCGCACCAGGGCGGTCGCGGTGCGGACCTTCTCGACGTCTGCTCCCGTGCCCGACTCCCCCGTCGAGTACGACAGCATGGCCACGCGCGGCGCGATGCCGAACTGCTCGGCGGTCGCGGCGGAAGACACCGCGATGTCGGCAAGCTGCTCGCTCGTGGGGTCGGGGATGACGGCGCAGTCGCCGTACACGAGCACGCGATCGGCGAGGGCCATGAGGAACACGCTCGAGACGACCGAGACGCCGGGGGCGGTCTTGATGATCTCGAACGCCGGGCGGATCGTGTGCGCCGTGGTGTGAGCGGCTCCGGAGACCATGCCGTCGGCCAGGCCCAGGTGCACCATGAGCGTGCCGAAGTACGACACGTCGGTGACGGTGTCGGCGGCCTGGGCATAGGTGACGCCCTTATGGGCGCGGAGCCGCGTGTACTCGGTTGCGAACTTGTCGACGTGCACGGCGTCGAAGGGACTGAGCACCTCGGCGTCGCGGATGTCGATGCCGAGCTCGATCGCGCGCCCGCGCACCTCGATCGGTTCGCCGAGGATCGTGAGGTCGGCGATGCCGCGCGAAAGCACGGTGGCGGCGGCGCGCAGGACGCGGTCGTCGTTGCCCTCGGGCAGCACGATGCGGCGCTTGTCGCTGCGGGCGCGGTCGACGAGGCCGTACTCGAACATGAGCGGGGTGACGACGCTCGGGCGGGCGACGCCCAACTCGCGCGTGAGCAGCTCGGTGTCGACGTGGCGCTCGAAGAGCGCGAGCGCGGTGTCGTACCGGTGCTGCGAGTCGGCGGCGAGGCGACCGCGCGTGTTCATGATGCGCACCGCGGTGTCGTAGGTGCCGAGGTCGGTCGCGATGATCGGCAGGGGCGAGCCGAGGCCGTCGATCAGGCGCACGATCGCGTCGGGCAGCTCGAACCCGCCGTTGAGCACGATGCCCGCGAGCGAGGGGAACGTGCCCGAGGCGTTGGCCAGCAGGGCGGCGATCAACACCTCGCTGCGGTCGGCCGGGATGACCACGACCGCCGACTCCTTGAGTCGCGGCAGCACGTTGACCATCGACATGCCGGCGACGACGACGTCGAGGACCTCGCGGGTCAACAGAGCCGGGTCGCCCTTGATCAGCTCGCCCTCGACCGAGCGCAGCACGCCGCGCACCGAAGGGGCGATGAGGAAGCGGTCTTCGGGGAGGGCCCACACAGGCACGCTGCGACGCTCGGCCGGAGCCCCGACCGGAACCGCGTCGACGACCTGACGCACGGATGCCGTGATCTCGTCGAGGTGGTCGGGATCGGCGCGGTTGGCGATCACGGCGAACAGCGCGGCCCGCTCGTGCTGCAGCTCGGAGACGGCGAGCGAGGCGATCTGCCCGACCTCGTTCGGGGTGCGCGCGACCGACATGCCCAGCGTCTCGCTGTGACCCTGCTGCGCGCGACCGCCGAGCACGAGCAGCACGGGGGCGCCGAGGTTCGCCGCGATGCGGGCGTTGTAGGCGAGCTCTGCGGGGCTGCCGACGTCGGTGTAGTCGCTACCGATGATGACGACCGCGTCGCACTGGGCCTCGACGGCCTTGTAGCGCTCGACGATGCGGGCCAGCGCGGCATCGGCGTCGTCGCGCACGTCGTCGTAGGTCACGCCCACGCAGTCGTCGTAGGCGAGGTCGACGCTGTCGTGATCGAGCAGCATCTCGAGCACGTAGTCGCGCTCGGCGGTGGAGCGCGCGATGGGCCGGAACACCCCCGCGCGCGGGGTGACGCGGCTCAGGGCGTCGAGCACGCCCAGAGCCACGGAGGACTTGCCCGAATGACCTTCGGCCGACGTGATGTAGATGCTCTGCGTCACGGAGCCAGCCTATTGCGGGCCTCCGACACCGCCGCGGGGTTGCTTCGGCGTCGAGTGATCAGGAGCGGTGCGCGGACAGGATGCGCGCACCGGCCGAGCGGAGGTCCCCGGCGAGCGCCGCGTCGGGGTCGAGGTCGGCGATGATCCCGGAAACCCCGTCGAGCGGGAGGATGCCGAAGCGCGACGCCGTCCCGAGCTTCTCCTCACTCGCGAGGACGAACGTCTCGGCCGCGCGGGCCGCGAGCGCGCGCTTCATGGCCGCCTCCTCGGCATCCCCCGTCGACAGTCCCGTTTCGGGGTGAACCCCCGTCACACCCAGGAAGAAGAGGTCGGCGCTGACGCTCTGCGCTGCTTCCATCGCCGCGGCTCCGCAGGCGACCGCCGAATGCTTGTAGAGGCGCCCACCGAGCACGATGACCTCGGCGTCGTGATCGAGGAGCGCGGCGGCGATCGTCGGCGAGTGCGTGATGATCGCGCCGCCGAAGGAGCGTGGCAGCAGGTCGACCATCGCCAGGGTCGTCGTGCCCCCGTCGAGCAGGACGGTGGAGTCGGGCTCGATGAGGGCGACCGCGGCGGCGGCCACGCGCTCTTTACTCCCCCGAGCGACCTCGCGACGGGCGGAGTAGTCGGCGACGGCCGGCGACGCCGGGAGAGCCCCGCCGTAGACGCGGACCGCGCGGCCCGCGGCATCCAATTCTCGAAGATCTCGGCGGATGCTGTCTTCGGAGAGTCCCCACTCGACAGCGATGTCCTTCACGACGAGACGCCCATCGCGCTGGAGCCGCTCGAGAAGGGCGTCTTTGCGGGCGGCAGCGAGCATGGTTCACATTGTTGCACGTTTCTGCACTATCGTTCCGAATCATGAACGACGCGCGCCCCGGCACCACCGTCCCCGATCACCGCGGTCGCACAGGGCTGCACCTCACGGGTCTCGCCCTCGACCGCAACCCGCGGGTGGAGGTCACCGACGTCGACCTCCTCGCGGCCGGCTGGCACGTGCTGCGGGCGACGACGTTCCGCTACCGCGGAGACGACGGCGAGTGGACGACCCTCACGCGCGAGACCTACGACCGCGGCAACGGGGCGACGATCCTGCTCTACGACCCCGACCGACGCACCGTTCTGCTCACCCGGCAGTTCCGCTACCCCGCCTACGTCAACGACCACCCCGACGGCATGCTCATCGAGACCGCCGCAGGCCTGCTCGACGACGACGATCCGATCACCGCGATCTGCCGCGAGGCCGACGAGGAGACGCGGGTGCGGGTCGACGAGGTGCAGCACGTGTTCGACGTCTACATGAGCCCGGGATCGGTCACCGAGCGGCTGCACTTCTTCGCCGCGGCCTACGACGGCGCCCAACGCGAGGGCGACCGCGGGGGCCTTGCCGAAGAGAACGAAGAGATCGAGATCGTCGAGTACGACATCGACGTCGCGCTGGCGAAGATCCGCGACGGATCGATCCAGGATGCCAAGACCATCATGCTGCTGCAGTGGGCGGTGCTCGACGGGCCCTTCGCCCGGTACTGAGGCACGGCATCCGAGATCGGGCTCCGGGCTCCGGTTTCCGGGCAAAGAAAAGACCCTCCGCGCACCCGGTAGAGCCTGGTTACCCTTGCTACGTTTCCGTCCTGGGGGAGTTGGCCGGGATACCGCCACGCGGAGAGCCGAGTACAGCCTACCCGACGCGAACGGGCGCTCGTGGTCACCGGCGCCGCGCGGGCACTGCTGTCAGCGCGGCCGCACGACCACCGGAAACCCCGCGAACCGCAGCCGCACGGCCTCGTCGGGTTCGCGACGATCGGAGGCGTCGTGCTGCACCGCGACGATCGTCCCGTCGGCCAGACGCACCGAGGTGCGCCGGAGCGATCCGAGGAAGCTGGACGCCACCACCGTGGCATCCACTCCCCCGGAATCGAGCGTGAACGCGACGTCCTCGGGGCGGACGTACACCGAGACGTCCCCCTCGACGGGTGGACCCAGCACGGGCAGGACCCGCCCGCAGACCTCGACCTCGGCGCCGCGGGCGACGCCCTCGAGGACGTTGCTGAGACCCACGAAATCGGCGACGAAGGGCGAGACCGGACGACGATAGAGCTCCTCGGGCGTGCCGATCTGCTCGATGACGCCGTCGTGCATGACGGCGACACGATCGGCGACGGCGAGAGCCTCTTCCTGATCGTGCGTGACGAACACCGTCGTGATGCCGAGATCGCGCTGGATGCGACGGATCTGCTCGCGAAGCTTCACGCGCACCTTCGCATCGAGAGCCGATAACGGCTCATCGAGGAGCAGCACGCGGGGCCGGGTGACCAGCGCGCGGGCGAGGGCGACGCGCTGCTGCTGACCGCCCGAGAGCTCGTGCGCGTAGCGACCGCCGCGGTCGCCGAGGCCGACCATGTCGAGTGCCTCCTGCACGCGCACCGCCCGACGCGCCGCGTCGACCTTGCGCATCCGCAGGCCGAACTCGACGTTCTGCGCCGCGGTGAGGTGCGGGAAGAGGGAGTACGACTGAAACACCATCCCGATGTCGCGCTTGTCGACGGGCACGCGCGACACGTCGGTGCCGTCGATCGAGATGGTTCCCGCGTCGATCCGGTCCAACCCCGAGAGGGCGCGGAGCAGCGTCGTCTTTCCGCAGCCCGAGGGACCGAGGAGGGCGACGAACTCCCCCGGACGCACGTCGAGGCTCACTCCGCGCAGTGCCACGTGGGGCCCGAAGGACTTGTGGATGCCGGCGAGCGAGACCGCGGTCCCGGTGACGATCAGCGGGCCGGTGAGGGGCGCAGCGGTGGGAGGGGGGACGTTCATGAGGTTCTCCGGGAGGGTCGGAAGGAGCCGAGGCGGCCGATGACCAGCAGCAGCACGAACACGAAGACGAGGGCGGCGAGAGAGAAGATCGCAGCGACGTAGGGGTCGCTCTGCTGCAACAGGAAGAGGGCGGTCTGAAAGGTCGTGCGCGACAGGAACGATGCGATCGTGAACTCGCCCAGCACCACCGCGACCGTCAGCAGGCACGCCGACAGGATGCCGCGGCGAAGGTTCGGGAGGATGACGCGGAACACGGTCGGGACGGCCCCCGCTCCCAGCGACCGCGCCGCCTCGCCCAGGACGACCACGTCGAGGGCGGCGATGTTCGCCTGGATCGGTCGGTAGGCGTACGGCAGCACGATGACGCCGATCGCGAACGCCAGGGTCCACGCGGCACTGCCGAACGCCCCCGAGACCACCTTGTAGACCGGCACGAAGCCGACCACCAGCACCACCGTGGGCAGGGTCAACGGCAACAGACACACGAACTCCACCACGCGGCGCATCGCCGGGTAGCGCATCTCGACCAGCAGAACAGTGGGCACGAGGACGAGCAGCACGATCGCGACGGTCACGACGCAGATGCCCAGCGAGTTGCTCAGCCCGCGGAACAGGCCGTCGTAGGCGAACTCCTGCGCCGGATCGACGATCGCCGCGTAGTGCACGAGCGTCAGGGCACCGGGGTCACCCGAGACGCGGAACGTGAACAGCAGCAGGGCGACCAGCGGCAGCGCGAACGCGGCGGCGGCGACCACGAGAACAGCCACGGCGCCCGAGCGGCCGAGGGCCGCGCCCACCGGCCGGCTCACCGCCGCCACCGCCGCGCGCGACGATCGAGGACCGCGTAGACGGTCATGACGACCGCCATCACCACGACCATGCCCAGCGCCAGGACACCGGCGGTGTTCGCCAGACCGGGGATGGTCTCGCTCGTCACCTGCTGTTTGATCGCGAGCGGCACGATGCCGCCCTGATCGATGAGGGCCGCCGCCGTGGCGAAGGACGAGAACGCGCTCGCGAACACGAGGATCGTCGACCCGCCGAACGCCGGCGCGAGGAGGGGGGCGGCGATACGCGTCCAGTAGACCCGTCGCGGAGCGCCCAGCGTCGCCGCCGCTTCCGCCCACTGCGACTGCAACCCCGTCAGGGCGGGGAGGAAGGTGAGCACCATCAGGGGCACCGAGAAGTAGACGTACGGGAAGACGAGCCCGCCGACCTGATAGAGCAGAGGACCGTTCGGGGTCAGCGAGTTCAGGTCGAGACCGAGACTCTGCTTGAGCCACACCGTGAGCACACCCTGCGCGCCCATCAGGGCGATGAACGCGAAGGCGAGCATGATCCCGCCGAACTGCGCGAGAGCGCTGCACGCCGAATCGGCGGCGGAGCGCACCCACCCCTCGGGGTCCATCCCCGCGAGGGCCACGCAGATGATCGCCCCGAGCACGGCCGAGATCGCCGCGACCACGGCCGAGAGCCACAGGGAGTTGACGAAGGTGGTGACGATGAAGGGCGAGACGAAGGCCGAGAAGTTCGACAGGGTGAACTCCCCCTTCGCGGTGAAGAACCCGCTCGCCACGGCGTAGACGGTGGGGATGGCGAGGAACAGCAGAACGTAGACGGCGAAGGGCGAGAAGCCCCACCAGCCCAAGCTCCGGCGCCGGAGAAGTCCGACGCCGGAGCGGGGGGTGGCCGTCGCGATCCGAGTGGAAGCGGCGGTCATGGGGCGATCAGCCGATCGCTGCCGACCAGGTCGATCCGAGCACCTTCGCGGCGGCGGCCGCCTGGTCGCTCGTGAGCTGCACGAACTGCGCCGGCGGCTCGCCGACCTTCTGCAGCACCGACTGATCGACCGTGCCGTTGGCCATCATCGCCTTCAGCGTCGAGGGGTACGCCCCCGAGGCCAGGTAGAGGTTCTGCACCTCGGGGCTGTAGAGGTACTCCTCCCACAGGCGCGCGGCGGCGGGATGCGGGGCGTCGACGTTGACGGCCTGGTTGTAGTAGCTGCCCAGCGCGACGCCGGGGAGCACGACCGTCTTCCAGTTCGGGTTGCCCGACGAGCCGCCGTCCGGGCCCCACGCGAGGTTGTTGTAGCTCCACTGGATCACCACGGGGGTCTCACCCGAGGCGACGGTCGCCTGCGTCGGCAGGACCGACAGCATGTTGCCCGCCTTCTTCAGCTTCGAGAAGAAGTCGACGCCGGCGCTGATGTCGTTCACGCTGCCGCCGCTCTGCAGAGCCGCCCAGTAGACGGCGCTCGCGGCCTCGTTGGCCTGCGTCGGGTCGCCCTTGATGGCGACCTTGCCCTGGAACTCGGGCGAGAGCAGGTCGGCGATCGAGGTGGGAGGGGTGGTGATGACCGAGGAGTCGTAGCCGATCGACATCAGTCCCGTGTAGTCGTAGAACCAGGAGCCGTTCGGGTCCTTGAAGTCGTCGGGGATGTCGCCCCAGTTCGACACCGTGTACGGCGTGACCAGGTCGAGGTTCTGGCTCAGCACGGCGGTGCCGATGTCGAAGACGTCGGGAGCGGTGTCCTGACCCTTCTGCGACTGGGCGGCCGCGACCTCGTCGGCACTGGAGCCGTTGGGGTTCTGCGAGTCGATCTGGATGTCGGGGTACTTCGCCTGGAAGCCCGCGATGATCTTGCCGTAGTTGGCCCACGACGGCGGAAGGGTGATGACGTTCAGCTTGCCCTCGGCGTTGGCGGCGGCGACGAGGCCGTCCATTCCGCCGAAGTCGGCGGCGCTGGTGGCCTTCTGCTTCTGTTCGAGCGTCATCGAACCGGTGGCGGCGTCGGAGGCGCCGGAGCACGCCGAGAGCGTCACGGCGACGGCGGCGACGGCCGCGGTCGCGACGACGGCGCGCACGAGGCGGCGTGCCGTCACGGGGGTGGAGGAGGGCATGGGAGTCCTTTCGGGCGGGTACTCGAGTGGAGAGGGAGAGGCAGCGAAGGAGGAGTCAGAGGATGCCGTGGCGCTCGAGGGCGTCACGGGCGAAGCCGAGAGCGGTGGTCATGCCGATGCCGCTGGTCACGGACGCGATCACGAGACCCGGCCGCGGCGAGGCCAGCAGGTACGGCGAGACCTCGCTCGCGGCGTAGACGCCGCGCCAGCGTCGGCGGACGCGGAGGGAGTCGACGCCGAACAGTCGGCGGAACCGCTCGAGGAGCAGCTCGTCGAGGGTCTCGTCGTCGAACGGGTCGAGGGTGCGCTCGTAGTGGTGGGTGTCCCCGATGACCACGCGTCCGCCGGGACGTTGGGTGGCCATGAGATTGACGACGTGGGTCACCAGCTCGGGGTCGGTCGCGGCGAGTTCGGCGCGAACGCCGTCGGCGGCGGCGGTCTCGGCGAAACCGCCGTAGCGCAGCAGCGAGGTGCCGGTGAAGAGTGCGGGGTCGATGGGCGTCGCGTGCGGGGCATCGATCTCGAGCATCCGCAGGCGGCAGCGGCGCACCGCGCCCTCGCCCGCGATGTCGGGGAACAGGCGGTCGACGTCGTGACCGACGCACACCGCGACGGCGGTGGCGGGGAACCAACCGGCGGCCGTCCGCACGCCGTCCTCCCGCAGATCCACCACGTTCTCGCCGAATCGGATGTCGACGCCGAGCTCCCGCAGATGCCCGATGAGGGCGGGGATCACCGTCGGCGCGTCCACGCGCAGGTCGCGGGCGAGGAATGCTCCCCCCACCGCGTCCGGCGCCGCCCATCCCAGGCGCGCGGCCACGTCGCGGGGTCGCAGGATCTCGGCCTCGCCGGGGCGCGCCGCAGCGAACTCGTCGAGCACCGCCATCTCGGCATCCGTGCGGGCGACCACGACCGTTCCGCTCTCGCGCACCTCGATGCCGGCGCTCGCCGGGAGCGTCAGCCAGGCGTCGCGGGCGACCTCGGCGTACTGCCGCGCCAGCCCGGCCTGAGCGCTCGTGCAAATGTGACCGAAGTTGCGCACGCTCGCGCCGACGGGGCGATCGTCGCGGTCGAGGACGATCACCGACAGACCGGAGCGGACCGCGTGCCACGCGTGAGCGAGGCCGACGATGCCCGCACCGACGACGACGAGATCGACGGGGGACGCAGACGGGGTGTTCACGCCGACGAGTCTTACCCGTCGACGGGGTCGAATCCGCTCGCTCGCGGCACTTGTCATGCGATGTTCACCCGACGAGGACGTCGCCTATAGAGGGGTCTGTCGAAGGTGAACGGCGACCGAACATTGCCTATGCGGGTGGCATGCCGCTCACTTGTGTTGACAAGCTGATCCCATGCTCCTCCACGAAACCGTTCACTCGTCGCTGCGCGAGCGCATCGTCAGCGGAACCCTGGCGGTGGGCACGCCTCTGCCCTCGACAGCGGAACTGTGCGTGGAGTTCGGCGCGTCCCGGGGCCCGGTGCGACAGGCCCTCGCAGCTCTCGCCGCCGAGGGCCTCATCGCGACCGGTCAGGGCCGCGTGCCCACCGTCGCGCGCGCCCCGCTCGCCCAGGACATCGACGACTTCTTCTCGTTCTCGGCGTGGGTGTCCTCGCTCGGGCGCACCCCGGGCCAGCGCACGCTCGAGATCGCCGTCCGTCGTCCCTCCGACGCCGTCGCCGCCGCTCTCGACCTGGACGACGACGCGCGGGCCGTCGAGCTCGTGCGCGTCCGGTCGATCGACGGCGAACCGGTCATGATCGAGCGCACCGCCTTCGTCGAGCCGGTGGGCCGACTGCTGTTCGACCTGGACCCCGACGCGGGCTCGATCTTCGCCGGGCTCCTCGCCCGGGGCGTGGCGCTCGATCAGGGCGAGCACACCATCGACGCGGTCGCCGCCGATGAGACGGATGCCGCAGAGCTCGGTGTCGAGCCCGGTTCCCCGCTCCTGCGGGTGAGACGTGTCACGCGGTCGGACGACGGCGAGGCGCTCGAGGTCTCGGACGACCGGTACCGCCCCGATCGCGCCGCCCTCATCATCCACAACTCCCGCTCGCGGGGTCCCGCCGGACCCCACGCCTCGCGCAGTATGACTCCGGAAGGTTCTCGATGACCGTCTCGCTCCTCTCCCTCGACATGGCCGGCACGACGATCGACGAGGGCGGCGTCGTCTACGAGCTGCTCTCGCGGTGCGTGGCCGACGAGCTCGGCTCCCCCGTCGCCGCCGACGTCCTCGCGCCCTGGACGGGAACCGACAAGACCGAGGCCATCCGCGGGCTGCTGACCACGCTCGGGGGCGATCCCGCGCGCACCGAGGCCGTCTACGCGGGCTTCGCCGCGCAGCTCGACGAGGCGTACGCGGCCGCGACGCCGACACTGTTCCCGGGAGTCCGCGAGGCGATCGCTTCGCTGCGCGCCGCCGGGGTCAAGGTCGCCCTGCAGACCGGGTACACCCGAGAGGTGGCCGAGGCGCTGCTCGCGAAGGTGGGTTGGGAGGTGGGGATCGACGTCGACGCCCTGGCGACGTCGGAGCTCGTGACGGCGTCGCGGCCGGCCCCGTACCTCGTCTTCCGCACCATGGAGCTCACCGGCACCCGCTCGGTCGCCGAGGTGCTCGTCGCGGGAGACACCCCCAATGACCTCGCGGCCGGAACCGCCGCCGGCGCCCGTTTCGTCGTCGGCGTGCGGACGGGGGCCGGGTCCGCTGCCGACCTCGGCCGATCGCGGCACACCCACCTTCTGGACGGCGTCGCCGACATCCCCGCACTGCTGGATGCCGCGGGCGAGCTTCCGGCCACATGAGCCCCGCGCGCAAACTGCTCCTCGTCGGCATCGACGGGCTCCGGGTCGACGACGCCCTCGGCTCCCCCGCCGCGGCCCCGCGGCTCGCCGCGTTCGCCGCGGGCGGTCGGCTGCTTCCCCTGACGATGGAGGTGCCCACCGTCTCGGGGCCGGGGTGGTCGTCGCTGCTGACGGGCACGCGCCACACCGAGCACGGCGTCATCGACAACCTCTTCACCGGGCATCGACTGCGTCGCCACCTCGATCTGCTCGCTCGCGCAGCGGTGGACCGCCCCACGGCCACCACCTTCGCCGCCGTCGATTGGCCACCGCTCGTCGATCCGGCGGGGCCCGGTCCGATCATCGCCCCGAACCCCGACCGCGAACGCACGGGGCTGCACACGGTCGTCCTCCGCGACGGCGAGACCCACGGATACGGACCGACGGATGCCGAGATCGCCGCCGCCGCGCGGGCGCACCTGCGTGCCGTGGGCCCGGACGTGTCGTTCGTGTACCTCGGTGAGGTCGACGAGGCGGGTCACCGCTTCGGGGGAATCGCTGCGGAGTACACCGCCGCGATCCGCCGGGTCGATGCGCTCCTGGGCGGGATCCTGGACACCGTGGCGGAGCGCGCCGCCGCGCACGGGGAGGATTGGCTCGTCGCCGTCACCACTGACCACGGGCACCTCGACTCCGGCGGTCACGGCGGGGACGCGGCGGTCGAACGTCGTTCGTTCCTCGCGCTCGGCCGTGTGGGCGGGGACGCTCCCCTGCCCCACCCCGAGGGGATCGAGCCCTGGCAGGTCATGGACCTGCTGCGGGCGGATCTCGTTCGTTCCTGAGGCGGCCAGGGTCGAGAACGACGGGACGGCCGGGGCGTTCGCGCCCCGGCCGTCCTCTCCTCCAGCGTGTCAGCGCGACAGACGCAGCGTCACCAGGTGGAACGGGCGCAGCTCTAGATCGACGATCCCGCCCTGCACGGCGGTCACCGCCGCGGCCTCCAGGTCGCGCTCCAGGAGATCGGTCTCGCTCACGCGAGTGACGTCGAAGCCGGCCTCGAGCCGGGCCTGCGTGCGCTCCCCCAGCGCTTCGTAGAGACGTACGACGACGTCTCCCGACCCGTCCTGGGCGAGCTTGACGGCCTCGACGACGACACCGGGGGCATCGATAGACACCAGGGGCGCCACGCTCTCGCGCGCGGCATCCGTCACGACCCGCATGGGAAGGTTCGTGCGGTAACCCTCCGCGACAGCGTCGAGCACGTCGGCCCCCACGACGATGCCCACCTCGAGGTGATGCGCGCCCTGGTCCTGCCCGGGGTCGGGGAAGATCGCCGAGCGGATGAGAGAGAGGCGCACGAGCGAGAAAGTGCCCCCGCCGTCCCGCTCGTGACGGGTGATGTCGTGTCCGTAGGTCGAATCGTTGGTCACGGCGACACCGAAGTCCGGTTCGGCGACGCGCACCCAGCGGTGCGCGGCGGTCTCGAAGCGGGCGGCGTCCCACGAGGTGTTCGTGTGCGTCGGGCGCGTGATGTGACCGAACTGGATCTCGGATGCTGCGCGGTCGGTGTGGACGTCCACGGGGATGCCGAGCTTGAGCAGCTTCTGCTGTTCGTGCCAATCGATGTCGAGCGAGAGACGCACCGTGCGGGAACCCGCGGCGAGCGCAATGCGCTCCACGATCGTCGAGTCGCCGACCGTACGCTCCACGACGACCGCGTCACCTTCGGCGCGCACCGCGTCGGCGCCGTCGAGGGCGGTGGCGTGCCGGCGGTAGGTCTCGTCGATGTCCCACGCGTCCCACTGCGTGGGGGTGTCGCGGAAGATCTCGAACAGCCCCGCGACCTGTCCCGCGGGAACGACCTCGCGGCCGGTCACCACGTCGACGAGCGAGATGAGCAGCCCCCGGGCATCGATCACGGCGTGGATGATGCCGTTGTCGAGCACGAATCCGTCACCCTCGGCGCGCGGGGTCACGTCGCGAAGGCTCGGCGCCGCTGCGATGCCCAGGGCCGGGGAGCCCGCTCGGGAATGAGGCGTGGCGTTGGCGAGCAGGGTACGGTCGCCCTCGCCGACGAGCGCCCGCAGGCTGTCGGCGATGATCTGCTCGAGCTCGGTCGCGATGGCCGCGTAGTTGCGCTCGGCGTCGCGGTGCACCCAGGCGATCGAGGTGCCGGGCAGGATGTCGTGGAACTGCTGCAGCAGCACCAGACGCCACAGGCGCTGGAACGCCTCGGCGGGGTATTCCGCCCCGGTGCGGACGGTCGCGGTGGCCGCCCACAGCTCCGCCTCGCGCAGCAGGTGCTCACTGCGGCGGTTGCCCTGCTTGGTGCGCAGCTGGCTGGTGTAGGTACCGCGGTGGAACTCGAGGTACAGCTCCCCCGCCCACACGGCCGGGTCGGCGTACTCGGCCTCGGCCGTCTCGAAGAACTCCCGCGGGGTCGAGTGCTTCACGATCGGGGCGCCCTCGAGCGAGCCCGTGCGCGCGATCGTCGCGGTCATCTCGCGGGTGGGGCCGCCGCCGCCGTCGCCGAAGCCGTAGGGAAGGAGCGAGGTGCGCGCCCGGCCCTTGTCGGCGAAATTGCGCTCGGCGTGCGCGAGGTCGGCCGCTGTGACCTCGGAGTTGTACTTGTCCACGGGCGGGAAGTGGGTGAAGATGCGCGAGCCGTCGATGCCCTCCCACCGGAAGGTGTGGTGCGGGATGCGGTTCGTCTCGTTCCACGAGATCTTCTGCGTGAGGAACCAGCGGGCTCCCGCCGCCTTCATGATCTGCGGCAGAGCGCCGCTGTAACCGAACGAGTCGGGTAGCCACACCTCTTCGGTGTCGATGCCGAACTCCTCGAGGAAGAACGACTTGCCCTCGACGAACTGGCGGGCCATCGCCTCGCCGCCGACCATGTTGGTGTCGGATTCGACCCACATGCCACCCACCGGCACGAAGCGTCCCTCGGCGACGCGCGCCTTGAGGCGCTCCCACAGCGCCGGGTAGTGCTCCTTCATCCACGCGAACTGCTGCGCCGACGAACTGGCGAAGACGAACTCGGGGTCTTCGTCCATCAGCGAGAGCACGTTGCTGAAGGTGCGTGACACCTTGCGCGCGGTCTCGCGCACCGGCCAGAGCCACGCCGAGTCGATGTGGGCGTGGCCCACCGCGTGAAGGACATGGGCGCTGGATGCCGCGGGCGCGGCGAGCAGCGGAGAGAGCACATCGCGACCGGCCTGTGCGGTCCCGGCGACGTCGTGGGGATCGACCGCGTCGATCGCGGCATCCATCCCCTCGAGGAGGGTCGCGCGGCGCGCCGAGGTCGCGTCGAGCTCGGCCAGCAGGCCGTGGAGCAGGCGGAAGTCCTGCAGGAGTTCCCACACCGCGACGTCGCGGAGTCCGATCGACATCTCGCGCAAGACGTAGAGGGGGGCGTCGCCCGCCGTCACGGGGTCGCCGACCGGGGTCGGCTCGAAGGTGAAGAGGCTCCCCACGTCGGGGTTCGACGCGGCCTCGACGAGGACGTCGATCCGGCCGTCGGCGTCGATCGCGGCGGCGGTGGCATTGTTGAACGGCGAGATGCCCTTGATCGGGGCCCCGTCGCGGTTCCAGATCAGCGCCTCGCACTGGAAACCGCTCTGCCCGGCCGTGAACCCGAGGTCGACGACGAATTCGGCGACGGTGCCCGCGGGAAGGACCCCCGAGTCGTCGCGCCACGCGGCGGGGGTCTCTCCCGACACGGCGAACCAGGTCGTCCCCCACGCCCGGCCCCACGGCGTTCCGATCGCGAAGGGGCGGTATTCGGCATCCCGAGCCTCGTCGAAGGTGACCGGCTCGCCGGGGGCCTCCCACGCCGAGATCTCGAGGGGCTGACGGTCGCGGTAGACGGCGGGGGCGAGACGCTCGCGGACGAAGCGTTCGATACGCATCTCGATGAGCGCGGTGCGGTCGTGCATGAAGTGGGTTCCTTGTCTGGGGGGACGGGTCAGCCCTTGACCGCGCCGGCGAGAGCCGACGGGCCGCCGAGTCCGCGCTGCACGAGGACGTACAGGCCGAGCACCGGGAGGGAGTAGACGATCGAGTAGGCCGCGAGCTGGCCGTAGGCCACGGCTCCGAACGACCCGAAGAAGTTGAAGATGCTGACGGCGGCCGGCTGGTAGTCGGGGCTGAGCAACAGCACGAAGGGGACGAAGAAGTTCCCCCACGCCTGGATGAAGGTGAAGATGAACACCACCGCGATGCCCGGGCGCATGAGGGGCAGCACGATCTGCACGAGCGTGCGCATCGACCCCGCCCCGTCCATCCAGGCCGCGTGCTCGAGCTCGACGGGCACGCCGTCCATGAAGTTCTTCATCATCCAGATCGCGATCGGCAGGGCGCTCGCGGTGAGGAAGAGGATCGTGCCGCCGATCGAGTCGATCAGGTTGAGCTGGACGAACAGGCTGTAGACGGGCACCATGATCGCCGTGATCGGAAGGCACGTGCCGAACAGCACCGCGTACAGGAAGGGCTTGCCGACGCGCATCTTGTACCGCGAGAGCGGGTAGGCCGCCAGCGAGGCGAGCACGACCGTGGCGATCGAGGTGCCCCCGGCCAGCAGCACGCTGTTCCACAGGGGCTGGAAGAGCAGGTCGGGCTTCATCACGGCCGCGAAGTTGTCGAGGGTGACGACCTCGGGCATCTTGATCGCCAGCGTGGGCTGCGCGTCGAGCGAGGCCGTGACGAGCCACACGAGCGGGACCACGAACAGGATGCCGACCACGATCAGGAGCGTGTTGGCGACGACGCGAAGGGCGCGCGTGCGCGGCGACGACAGCGACGCCTTCTTGCGCGCGGGGGCGCGGCGGGCCGAGCGGACGCGCGCTCCGGTCACCTCGGGGAGGGTGGCGGTGGTCATGACGAGACCTCCTCGCGCAGAGCGCGGACGTAGAAGAACGAGAAGATCGCGCCGATGAGCAGCATGATCGTGGCGATCGCGGTGCCGTAGCCGAGCTCGCCGAACTTCAGACCCTGCTGGTAGGCGAGGATCGGCAGCGTCGTGCTCTTGGTGCCGGGGCCACCGCCGGTCATGACGAAGATCAGCGTGAAGACCGACAGGGTCTGCAGCGTCACGATCATCGAGTTCGTGCCGATGGTCGAGCGGATCATGGGGATCGTGATGAGGAAGAGGCGCTTGATGCCGCTCGCCCCGTCGACCTCGGCCGCCTCGGTGATCTCGGGCGGCACGTCGGCGAGGGCCGCCGAGTAGACCATCATCGAGAACGCCGTCCCGCGCCAGATGTTGGCGAAGATGACCATGAGCACCGGCATCGTGAAGAGCCAGCTGACGGGGTCGAGACCGAAGAAGCCGAGGATCACGTTCAGGGTTCCGTTGTCGCGGAAGAACGCGTACGCGGCGAAGGCCGCGACGATCTCGGGCAGAACCCACGCGGTGACGACGATCGTGCCGACCACCGCGGTGACGACGCGATTGCCCGAGCGCATCATGAGAGCCAGGGCCAGCCCCAGGATGTTCTGACCGATCACGGCCGAGAAGAACACGAACACGATCGTGTTGACGACCGCCACGGGGAAGTCGGGGGCCTTGAAGAGCTGGGTGTAGTTGTCGAAGCCGATGAACTGGCTCGCGACGGCGGTCGAGCCCGACAGGGTCGCATTGGTGAGCGAGCCCCACAGCGACACGAGGATCGGTCCGAGCAGGAACACCGCGAGCAGCAGCGCTGCGGGAAGGAGCGGGAGCGCCCGGGCCGAGGACCGGAGGCCGCGCGTGGTGGCGCGCGACCTCCGGTCGGTTCCGGTCGCCCCGGTCTGAGCCAGGGCGGTCACGATCAGCCCTGCTGGGTGTTGTCTTGACCGACGATGCCGATGACGGCCTGGTCGTAGGCTGCGGCGGCGTCGTCGACGGTGGACTGCCCGGTCATGACCGCTTCCATCGCGACCTGGATCTGGTTCGAGATCTTGTCGTAGTCCTCCGTCGCCGGGCGGAAGTGCGTCGTGTCGACGAAGCTCGAGAAGGTTTTGAAGCTCGGGTTCGCGTCGAGGTACTCGGTGGACTGCGCCACGTCGGCGCGGACGGCGATCTGGCTGTTGTTGATGTCGTAGGACGTGGCGTTGTCCTTGTTCACCGCGGTGGAGAGGAAGTCCCAGGCGGCGTCGGCGTTCTTGGTGTTCTTGCCGATGGCGAGCGTCCACCCGCCCGACATGCTCGTGGTGCCGGGCGCCTGGCCGTTCTGGGTGGGCATCGCGGCGATGCCGAGCGTGTCGCTCCACGCGGGCCACGGGGCGGTGCCGCCATCGACCCACGCTGCCGACTGCCACGAGCCGTCGAGGGCGATCGCGAGCTTGCCCTTCGGCAGCCAGTCGGCGGTCACGCTGGTGAAGATGTTGGGGTCGAGCGCCTGCTGGAGCGAGGGTCCGAGGCCGCCCTGGTAGACGTCGGAGACGAACGTCAGCGAGTCCTTGAAGCCTTGGCTGCCGACGACCCACTTCTTCGAGGAGGTGTCGTAGAGGGTGTCCTCGGTGCCGTAGAGGAGCATTTCCAGCCCCTGCATGGATGCCGCTTCACCGGCCGTCTTGCCCGAGTACACGTTCATCGGGATGACGTCGGGATCGGCCGCCTTGACCTTCTCGGCCGCCGAGAGCACGTCGGCCCAGGTCTTGGGCTGCCACGGGACGGAGATGCCCGCCTTGGCGAAGATCTGCTTGTTGTACCAGAGGCCGCGGGTGTCGGTTCCGAGCGAGACGCCGTAGGTCTTGCCGTCGGGGCCGAGGCCGGCCTGCTTGGCGCCGTCGGCGAACTGCGACCAGTCGCTCCACTTCGCGAGGTAGTCGTCGAGGGGCAGCAGATAGCCTGCCGCGGCGTCGGACTGGATCTTGAAGGTGTCTTCGTACTGGACGTCGGGGGCGGTGCTGGCCGACTTGTTCATCAGCGCGAGCTTCGTGTAGTAGTCGGCGCCCTCGGCCTGGATCGGCACGAGCTCGACGGTCATGCCGGGGTGCGCGGCCTCGTACTGCGACTTCGCGGTCTCCATCAGCGTCTGCATCTGGTTGAAGGTCGCCGTGGTCTGGTACGCGACGCGGATGGTCTTCGCGTCGCCGGCGTCTCCGCTGCCCGCGGAACAACCGGCCAGGGCCGCGGTCAGGGCGGTGGCGGTCAGAAGACCGGTCACCATCGTCAGTTTCTTCATGAAAGCTCCCTTGCTCGGGTGGAGACACCACGTCGCCAGAACCTTTTATAAATCAAATGGACTAACTCGGCAAGTCCGAACGGCGCAGCCCATGTAACGATCGGGAAACGCGCGGCTCCGCGCGCCAGGGGTCGGGCTCAGAGGGCGATCATCATGCGCGTCGGCCGTGCCGCGAAGGCGCCGTCGAGCATGAGGCAGGCGGCCCCCACGGCCGCGACGTCGGTTCCGACCCGCGAGCGACGCACGACGATCTCGCGCGTCGCGGTCGAGGCCGCGTCGACGGCGACGCGCTCGGCGACGACATCGCCCAGCACCCCCGCCAGGCGCTCCCACACGGGGCCGCCGAGGACGACCTCGTCGACGTCGATCAGGTTGTTGGTCACGACCAGCGCGCGCGCGATCCGCT
>Ga0308158_10001145_pt1 | contig 30292 bp, 17 predicted proteins | sample PhyBR2_FD_201038 | JGI IMG/M metagenome (GOLD analysis project Ga0308158, IMG submission 201038) | Phyllosphere microbial communities from UC Gill Tract Community Farm, Albany, California, United States - DLSLB.R2 | ecosystem: Host-associated > Plants > Phyllosphere > Unclassified | place: USA... | reverse complement strand
AGGCCAAGCCGAACGCGATCCACGTCATCTGGGCCGATCATATCGACGGCCCCTGGTCCGACCCGATAGACCTCGGGCTGCCCGACCATATCGATCCCTGCCACGCGGTCGGCGAGGACGGATCGCGTTGGTTGTTCCTTTCCGGGGGCGACCGCATCCGGCTCGCCGACGACGGTCTGTCGACGGTCGGCAAGGTCGAGCATGTCTATGATCCGTGGCGGTATCCGGACACATGGGACGTCGAGGGCTTCAGTCCCGAGGGGCCGAAGATCGTCCGTCACGGCGGCTGGTTCTACATGATCACCGCGGTCGGCGGCACCGCCGGACCACCGACCGGGCACATGGTGATCGTCGCACGTTCGCGCTCGATTCACGGGCCCTGGACCAACGACCCCGCCAACCCGGTCGTGCGAACCGTCAGCACAGACGAGAAATGGTGGTCGCGCGGTCATGCCAGCCTCGTCGAGGCGCCCGACGGCAGCTGGTGGTCGATCTATCACGGTTTCGAAAACGGCTATTGGACGCTCGGCCGGCAGGCGCTGCTCGATCCGATCCGCTGGACCGCCAATGGCTGGTTCGCGATGACCGGCGGGGATCTGTCAAAGCCTCTGGCCAAGCCGAAGGGGGGCGCAGCGGTGCCCCACGGCCAACCGCTTTCGGACGATTTTCGCAGGCTGCAAGTCGGCAGTAAATGGAATTTCTTCCGGCCCGGCCCGGCCGAACGCGGTCGAGCCCGTGTCGAGGGCGGTGCGCTGATTCTCCAGGCCACCGGCACGGCGCCAGTCGATTCATCGCCTTTGATGCTGATCGCAGGAGATCAGGCGTATCGGTTCGAATGCGACGTCGAGACCGCGCCCGGTGGCACGGCGGGGCTCGTGCTGTTCTACGACGATAGGCTGTATTGCGGGCTTGGCTTCGACGAACGGCGGTTCGTCACGCATCAATATGGCAACGAGCGTGGGCGGCCAGCCAATCCGCACGGACGCCGCATGCGGATCCGCATCACGAATACTCGTCACATCGTCGCAATCCATACCAGCGGCGATGCGGGCAAGAGCTGGCACCGGTTCGATCGCGGCATGGAGGTGTCGGGTTATCACCATAATGTCCGTGGCGGGTTCCTGATGCTGCGCCCCGGGCTGTATTCGGCCGGCAGCGGCGAGGCGCGCTTTCGCGACTTCCGGTACGAGGCGCTCTGACCTCGGCGCGCTTCGCTCACCCAAGGCCTTGCGCGCGCGCCCATTCCTCGAACAGCGTCGGCCATAGCGCGACTGGCTTGCCGACCGCCCTGCTCAAGCCGAAGCCATGCCCCCCGGTCGCGAACAGGTGTGTTTCGACCGCCACGCCGGCCTTGATCGCAGCCGCTCGAAACGCCAACGTATTCTCGACGACGACACTCCGGTCGTCTTCGGCGTGGACTAGTAAGCAGGGCGGCGTCGCCGACGTCACGTTCGAGGCGGTCGAATGCGCGTTCTCCAGGGCCGGCGTGGGTGAGGCTCCGAGCAACAGCGCGCGCGATCCGGGATGCGCGAGCGGCAGCGTCATCGATTGCACCGCATACATGAGCGCCGCGACATCGGGCCGTGCGCTGCTTCGATCCGCAGCGTCGATGGGCGTGTAGGTTGGCTGCGCGAACCTCGTCGCCAAGTCACCGCAGACATGGCCTCCCGCCGAGAACCCCATCGCTGCGACACGATCTGATTTGATCCCGTATGTGCCGGCGCGTGCGCGGATCAGCCGCATCGCCCGTTGCGCATCGGACAAGGCAACGTCCGGCCCAGCCGCCCAGCCATCGCCGGGTAACCGATAGAACAGTACGAACACCGTCCAGCCACGATCCGCCAGCCGGCGTGCGATCTCGTATCCCTCGCGGTCGACGACGATCCGGACATAACCGCCGCCCGGCATCACCAGCACCGCCGATCCGTTCGGCTTGGCGGGCCGGAACACGACCATGCGCGGGCGGGCGATACCGTGGACGGCGCGATCGGTAGCCGCGGCACCGGTCGCCCGGTCCTCGACGATCTCGACCGGCAAGTTCCGCGGCGCACCCGGCGCTCCGGCTGGCCAGAGGTCGATCGTTTCGGTCGGGTCCGGCTGCCGCGGCCCCCGGCCACCGACTTGGGCGGGCGGCGGAGTCTGCGCATCGCCGCTGGCCGACAGACCGACGGCCAGCGAACCCAGGATTGCACTCCGACGATCGATCATACGCTTCGGCCCATTAAAAAAGGGCGCACTCCGTGAGGAATGCGCCCGAGGAGAGAAGAGACCATGCCCGGCGCGGCTTACATTTTGAAGCGTGCGCCGACGAGGAAGGTACGGCCGAAGTGATTGTTCTCGTAATTCCGGTTTGCGTCGAGATCAGTATACCGGCTGCGAAAATTGTCGGTCAGGTTGGTGCCCTCGACCGACAGCTCCAACGCCGGGGTCAGCTTGTAGCGCATCGACGCATCGACGTTCAGCGACGAATTATACCCCTCGAACAGGTTCCCAGTCGCCGATGCCCCATCGATATATGGGCTACGATAGCTGATCGATCCGCGCGCGCTGAACTTGGCATCCTCGTAATACAGCGTGCCGTTATAGGCGCGCTTGGAAAGGCCATAGAGCGTCGCGGTGCGGGTCGTATTTGGCAATGAGCCGAGCGCGCCGCCCGGCTGCGTGATCGTCGTCGCCGGACCGCCCTGGGAGTAGCTGGCACTCGAATCCACGAACGTCGCATTCGCCAGCACGCCGAAATTCTTTAGGAACCCGGGCAGGAAGCGGAACGTCGACTGAAGGGCAATCTCCATGCCCTTGAGCGATGCGCCCGTGCCGTTGACGGGCGAGTTGATCTGCCATTCCTGGAATTCGGGCTGCTGCGCGGCTGGCGAGCTTGCCGGGATCACCGAAAGCGGCAGGCCCGTCGACGCGAACGTCCCGCTCCGCGTCTGCGTGACGGGGAAGCTCTCGACATTCTTCTTGAACAACGCGACCGAGAAGATCGACTGCGGCGCGAAATACCATTCGGCCGAGATGTCGAACGCGGTCGCGCGGAACGGATCAAGCTGCGGATTGCCGAAGGTCACGCGGTAGTTGAAGCCGTCGACCGACCCACCCGGGGTCAGGCTGCCCAGGCTCGGCCGCGTCAGCACCTTGGAGATCGCCCCGCGGATGATCACGTCTTCCGTTGGGAACAGCGCCACGTTGATCGCGGGCAGCCAATCGTCATAGCTCCGCCCGACCGTCACCGGCGTGTTCACGGTGACGCCGGCGGCGGTCGCCGACGACAGCCCGGTCGAGCGCTGCTTGGTGCGGACATAGCGCACGCCCGCATTTGCGGCGTAGCGCAGGCCGAACATGTCGCCCTTCACGTTGAACTCGGTGTAGCCGCCGGTCACCTGCTCGGACACGCTGCGCGTATCGCCGACGAGCACGGTCGGAGTCCGCCCGTACAGACCAGTAAACGCCGCTGCCTTATCGATATCGGGGATCAGGAAGCTGGTCGTAGTGCCCGCGGGCTGGCCAGAATTGCCGATGTTGAACAGCTCGCCGAGATTCCCCGCCGGAAAGCCGTACACCGCGGTAGGCCCGAACTGCGTGGAGGGCGAGCAGGTCAGCGTTCCCAGCACCAGATCGCGTCCGCCGGCATTCGGGCAGACGACCGTGTCCCGCGAGAAGCCCTCCGTATCGAAGGTGAATTTGCGGTACAGCCCACCCGCCTTGATCTGGAACCCCTCGGTCACGTCCCATTCGGTCCGCAACTGCGCGGTGCGGAACTTGTTGATCGTCTGCGATGGACGATCGCGGATTTCGGCGAGCTGGAAATTGGCCGGATCGGTGACGCTGGTGCCGAAGGTGAGCGTCGGCCGCTTCATGTCGGTATAGTCGTAGCTATAGCCCTGCGCGTCGCGGTCGTCGAAGACGAACGTCGTCTCGACGGGGATCGTCGCATCCGACTTCGAAACGCCGCCCATCAGCGTGAAGCGGAAAGTGTCGCTGACATCCTGATCCCAGCTGCCGCCGATCTGGTAGAATTCTGTCTTGGAATCGCGCACATAATGCTCGGTGCGGACCCAAGCGTCGTTGAGCGTCGCCTTGATCAGGTTGTTGTTCGCATCAATCGCGTAGTTGCTGATGTCGATCGAGCGCTCGTTGGAGCGCAGCAGGACTTCGCCCCACTTCTCCTCGCGGGTTTCCTTGAACCGCGAATAGAGGCCGTCGATCGAGATCTTGGTGGCATCGGTCGGCGACCATTGCACGCTGCCGGTGATCCCCAGCCGCTCGCGCTCGTGGCGGATCGTCCCGTAGCGTGGGATGCGCGGATGGAAGGCGAGCGCGGCGCTCGTGCAGGCGGCGCTCGGAACATAGACGCCGCCGCGGTTCGGTGTGGTGAAGCAGCGCGTTCCGTCGACCGAGTCGAACACGCCCTGCGCCCAGCGCACGCTGTTGTTACCGAGCTGAAAATTGTTTGTCTTCGAATACGCTGCCGACGCCGAAACGCCGAACGTCCCGTCAGCCGACTTCCACGACAGCAACCCAGCGAGGCGCGGTCCGAAATTCTTGCTGAGATCATTGTAGCTCGCCTGCGCGGAGCCGACCGCGGTGAAGCCGATCTTGCCGCCGAGCGGGTTGCCCGTGTTCAGATCGACCACCGCGCCGAGTGAGCCTTCGTCGAGCGAGGCCTCGGCGGTCTTGTGCACCACGATCGAATTGAACAGCTCGGACGCGAAAACGTTGAAATCGAACGCACGATCGCGATTCGAACTCGCGCCGTCGGTCGAGGTGGCGACCGTCTCCATGCCGTTGACCCGAACGCGAGTGAACTGAGCGCCCAGGCCGCGAACGGTGATCGCGCGCCCCTCGCCCGCGTCACGCTGGATCGAGATGCCGGGAATGCGCTGCAGTGATTCAGCGAGGTTCTGGTCGGGAAACTTGGCAATGTCCTCGGCGACGATTGCGTCGACCGCCGAAACCGATTGGCGCTTCACGTTGAGCGCCGCGTCGAGCGATTTGCGAAAGCCCGTGACGACAATCTCGGCGGTCTGGCCTTCGGCGGGCACCGTTTCAGGTCCGGTCTGCGGTGCAGTCGTTGCTGCGGGATCGGCTACGTCGCCCTGTGGCACGACCGCGGTCTGCGCGGGCGACGGATCGACCTGTGCAGGCGTTCCTGGCGTCACGCTGTTGGGAATCTGTGCGGCCTGCGCCGATGCGATCGAAGGCAGTACGAGCGCGAGGACCAAACTGCCGGCGGACACGCCGCCAAGCCAGCCCATTCGCCGAATCGCTGCCGATGCTTGAACTTCCATTGCTTCCACTCCCCATTCGGCCGTTGCCGATGACACCGGTTGCGCGGTCGACGTGTCGTCATTGCGCCGCCGACCTGACTGTTTTGGAGAGTTGGACCCGTATCGTGCGACGGGGACACCCGATCCTCTCCCGAAAGGCCAGCTCTTGCAGGTCCTTCCCCCGTCCCTTGCGTGCCTAGGTAACCGGTGTCAGAACAATGTCGCATGAATTTTGACGTGTCAACATGCCGCGTCCCACATCGTACGAAACAGGAGATGCATGGATGTCACGGGCAGCAATCACAGCCATCGCGATCAGCGCTTTCCTCTGCGCGGCGAGTGCTGCCCAGAAACCTGCGTCCCGCGCGATGGTCATCGTCGACGAGGCGGCAACGATGCGCGAGGAGCCCACGCCACACGGTGCAATCGGATCCAGCACCGCCTACCGGATCAGCGACGGAGTGACCGGCCGGACGATGGAGTTCCGCAAACGCATCCTGCACTCAGGCAGCGCGATCGGACTGCACCGGATCGCGCACGACGAGGTCTACTATGTCGTATCTGGCACCGGCGCGGTCTCTTCCGGCGGGGCTACGCAAGACCTGCGGACTGGCATGACGGCCTATCTGTTCGATGGCGAGACGGTCGGCATCCGCCAAACCGGCGCCGGTCCGCTCGTCCTGATCATCGCCTATCCGATCCCCCGCAAATAGCGTCAGGTCCCCGGCTGTATGTACGGCACGCGCGCAAACAGCTCGCGTTCCCAACAGCGTGGATCGGCCTCGACCCGAGACCGCGCGTCGAAGATCATCGTCGATCGCGCTGCACGATCGTAGATCGGCCATTTCGGCGCACCCGCATGGTTGGGATTCCCGGTGACCGCAAACGCGACGAAGCTGTCCTGCATTGCCTTCGATGCCGCGCGCGCATCCGCTGCCGTGCCCGTCTGCGATCCCTCTGCACCCAGCGTGCCGAACACCAGGGGGATGTCCATCGTGTGCATCGCCCCGCGTCGAGGCTCGGTCCGCGATGCGAAATCCACTTGGTAGACCCAGGCCGGCGCCTTCGCGTCGGCGCGAGCCTCGGCTTCGATGACCTGGCCGCGCCAGCTGCGGCCGGCGGTCGTCGCTCCGTAGAAGACGTCGGTCGGCGACCAATCCGGATACTGCGCGCGGTACTGAGCCACCACCCATTCGGGCAGGATGTCGATCCGTAGCTCGGGTGCCATTCGCGTCGCGACGTTGCTCCAGTCGAGCCCGCGAACCTTTGGCGAATCGATGCCGATGAACGCACGTGTCTCGTCATGCGTATTGCCGAGCAGCATAGGAATGCGGTTGCCGAGCGGGTTCGCGTCGGGCCAGAATGGGTGGCGGGTCAGCCAGGTCATGTCCAGCACCGGGCCGAAATACACCCCTCCGCCCATGATCGGATCGGTAGCGCCCAGCGCCTCCACCACCTTCTCGACCGGCAGTGTCAGCAATGGCGACAGATCGGTCTCGGCTACGCCCAGCTTCGCCAGATATGCGCGCGCACGGGCCGTCGCGTTGAGCGGACCCGATACGGTCACCTGCTGGCCGCTCATCGTTGCCGCGCGGTGGAACAGGCCGGCAGCGGCGGGCATGCCCATCATCGTCGCGATCTTCGCGCCCCCGCCCGACTGACCGAACACCATCACCCGGCTTGGATCGCCGCCGAATGCCGCGATGTTGTCGCGCACCCATTTGAGCGCGAGGATCAGATCGAGCTGCCCCGCATTGCCGCTATCAGGAAACCGGGAATCGAGCCGCGCGAGATACAGATAGCCGAGCGCGTTAAGGCGGTGGTTGACCGTCACCACGACCACGTCGCCTCGTGCCGCCAGCGCCTGCCCGTCGTTCTGCGGATCGGTGACGCTACCGTTAGAATAGGCACCGCCGTGGATATAGACCATCACCGGGTTCTTCGCGCGCGGGTCGGCGGCGGCGGTCCAGATGTTGAGGAAGAGGCAGTCCTCGGATTGCGGCCCGTACGGTCCTGACTGCGGACATACCGCACCGAACGCAAAGGCGGATACCGGCTCGCTGGCGCGCGGGATCGGTTCGGGCGCGCGGAACCGCTTGGCGCGACCGTAGCGAATGCCCTTGAACGCCGTGACGCCGTCGCTCCCCGGCCCGAGTGGCATCCCGACGAACGCGCCGGCAGCGCATCGTACCTCGACGGGCGCAAGCGGCACCGTGGCTTGCACGGCGCCCGCGATCAAAGTCGCCGCGCCCGCACCAAGCGCCGAGCGCCGCGTCCAGCCGTCAACGGCGGACATCGAGGCCACCAGCGAGATACGCATCGATATCCGCCTGCCGGAACAGGCTGGCGTCCCCAGGTAGCGAATGCTTCAGCGCCGCGAGCGCAAGGCCGATCCGCGCAACCTCGCCGATGTCCGCGCCGGTGCGCAGCCCGTGCAGCACGCCCGCCGCGAACGCGTCGCCGCCACCGATCCGGTCGACGATGCCGGCCAGCACGACCTCGTCAGTCTGGACATGCTCTGCACGCGTATCGATGCGGGCAGACAACCGGTGGAGGTCGACATGCTCGACATGCCGCGCGGTCGACGCGATCGTCTGCAACCGCGGAAAGGCCTCGAATGCCGCCACCGCCGCCTCGCGTCGCCGATCCTCCGCGTCGCCCGAAAAATCGCGTCCGAGCAGCAGCGCGATGTCGCGGTGATTGCCGAACATCAGGTCGGCATGCTCGACAAGCTTGGTCAGGATCGCGCGCGGATCGGAATCCCACCGCTCCCACAATTTCCCACGCCAATTTCCGTCGAACGACACCGGAATGCCGCGTTCGGTCGCGGCCTCGACGGCAGCGAGCGCGCTTTCCGCAGGGACGGGGCCAAGCGCCGGCGTGATACCGGACAAGTGGAAGCGATCGACGCCGGCCAGCAGCGTGTTCCAGGCCCAGGCGCTCACCGGTGCTTCGGCAAATGACGACCAGGCACGGTCGTAGATCACTTCGGTCGCGCGCAACCCTGCGCCCGAGGTCACGAAATACAGCCCCATCCGTTCGCCGCCGAGCGTCACCGTCGACGTGTCGACCCCGTGTCCCCGCAACGTGGTGATCGCAGCACGCCCAAGGTCGTTGTCGGGAACCATCGTCGCCATGCCGACATCGTGGCCGAGCCGCGCTAGCTGCGTGACGATATTGGCCTCGGCGCCGGCAACCCACACGTCGAGCTTGGGCGTCTGGAGCAGCAGTTCGCGCCCCGGTGGCGACAACCGCAGCATGATCTCGCCGAACGCCAGAAACTTGCTCATATCACCCCTTCACCTAATCCTCCCAGTACCGGGGAGGATCTTCAGCGCGCCAGCCAGCCGCCATCGACCGCCAGGATATGACCCTGGACATACTTCGCCGCGGCCGATGAAAGGAACACCGCCGCCCCGCCGAGGTCGGACGCGTCGCCCCATTTGCCCGCCGGGATGCGCCCCAGGATCGACGCGTTGCGCTCCTCGTCGGCCTGCAAAGCGGCCGTGTTGTTCGTGGCGATGTAGCCCGGCGCGATCGCGTTGACGTTGATGCCCTTGCTCGCCCATTCGTTCGCCAACAGCTTGGTGAGACCGCCGATGCCCGACTTGGAGGCGGTATAGCTCGGTACGCGGATGCCGCCCTGGAACGTCAGCATCGACGCAATGTTGACGATCTTGCCCCCGCCATTCGCGACCATGTGTCGCCCCGCCGCCTGACAGAGGAAGAACACCGATTTCAGGTTGGTGTCGATCACCGCGTCCCAGTCCGCCTCGGTGAAATCGACTGCGTCAGCGCGACGGATGATCCCGGCGTTGTTGATGAGGATGTCGAGCCTGCCAAGCTTGCTCACCGTCTCGTCGACGACGCGTTGGACAGGCTCGATCGTCGAAAGGTCCGCGGACACGATCTCGGCCTTGCGCCCCAGCGCGCGGATCTGCGCGACGGTATCCTCGGCAGGCGTGCGTCCGACACACGCCACGTCGGCGCCTGCGGCTGCAAGGGCAACCGCGATGGCCTGGCCGATGCCGGTGTTCGCACCGGTGACGACGGCGACCGTGCCGGTCAGATCGAAGGGATTCGTCATGCTCTTCTCCTCCCCCCGCTTACAGGGGGGCCGGGGTGGGCTCGCGCTTTCCTTAAGCGGATCGATGGTGGTGAGTGGGCACCCACCCCCAGCCCCCTCCCGCACGCAGGAGGGGGAATTCATTACGCCAGCTGGCAGATATCCAGCACGTTCATGTCGGTATAATCCTGGTTCTCGCCCGCCATCGCCCAGATGAACGCATAGGCCTTGGTGCCCGAGCCCATGTGGATCGACCAGGGCGGGCTGATCACCGCTTCCTCGTTCGCCATCACGATGTGCCGGGTCGCCTCGCCCTCGCCCATGTAATGGAACACGCGGTCCTTCTCGAGATCGTCGAGCTCGAAGTAGAAATAGATCTCGCTGCGACGCTCGTGGATGTGCGGCGGCATCGTGTTCCAAACCGAGCCGGGCTTCAGGACCGTCAGCCCCATGACGAGCTGCGCGCTGTCGCAGATCCCGGGGATGACCATCTGATAGATCGTCCGCTCATTCGAGTCCTCGAGGCTGCCCCGCTCCAGCGTGGTGGCATCGCCAACCGAGATCACACGCGTCGTGAATGCCTTGTGCGCCGGGCACGACGCCAGATAGAAGCGCGCGCCGTCGCCCGAGAACTGGACGTCCTTCGCGCCCATCGTCACGTACAGGCAGTCCTTGTTGCCGAGCGTAAACGTCTCGCCGTCGACCGTGACGGTGCCGCCGACCTTGCCGACGTTGACGACGGCGAGTTCGCGCCGCTCGAGGAACGGGTGTCCTGCCGCAGACGCCGGCTCGGCCTGGTCGGGCAGCTTCACGCTACCGCTCGCAACGGCGACGCCGCCGATCACGAAGCGCTCGGCATGCGTGTAGTTCAGTACGCACTCGCCATCGCGGAACAGGTCCTGGATCAGGTAGCGGTCGCGCAGTTCGTCGTTGGAGACGCACTCCATCATGTCGGGATGCGTGGCGTAGTAGGTGCGGTCGTACATAAGGGACTCCGGTCAGGCCGCTTGCGCAGCGAAAAGAGGTTCGTCGAGACGGTAGGCACGACGCACGAGGCCGCTGGTCAACTCATGCGCGAGTTCTGCGGCTTCCCAGTCGGCAAGGCGGTGCTCGGCGACCAGTCGCGCTAGGAATCCGCAATCGATCCGCCGCGCGACATCGTGCCGCGCCGGGATCGAAAGGAACGCCCGCGTGTCATCGTTGAACCCGACGGTGTTGTAGAACCCGGCGGTCTCGGTCGTCATCTCGCGGAACCGACGCATCCCCTCAGGACTGTCGTGAAACCACCACGACGGCCCGAGCTTGAGGCACGGATAATGCCCGGCAAGCGGCGCCAGCTCTCGTGCATACGTACTTTCGTCGAGCGTGAAGAGGATGATCGACAGCCGCGTGCTGGTGCCGAAACGGTCTAGCAACGGCTTCAACGCATGGACGTAATCTGTCCGCGTCGGGATGTCGGCGCCCTTGTCGCGGCCATGGCTCGCGAACAGCCCGGCATTATGGTTGCGCGATGATCCGGGATGGATCTGCATCACCATGCCGTCCTCGACCGACATCGCCGCCATCTCGGTCAGCATCTGTGCGCGGAAGAGTTCAGCGTCGGCCGACGTCCAATCGCCGCGCGTCACTTTGGCGAACAGTGCCTCCGCCTCGCTGTTCGATAGGTTCGCGGTCGCGGCGGTCGGATGCCCGTGATCGGTGGCAGTGGCACCCGCTGCACGGAAGTCGGCCCGGCGCTTGCGGTGCGCAGCGAGATAGCCCTTCCAGTCGTACACGTCCTCGCCGGTCAGTTCTGCGAACCGCGCCATCGCCGGCTTGAACGCCTCATGCTCGACGTCGATCACGCCGTCGGGGCGATAGGTCGTGACCACCCGCCCGTCCCAGCCCGACTGCCGGATGCGGCGATGCGCGGCGAGATCGTCATGCGCGCCCTCGGTGGTCGCGAGGAACTCGATCCCGAACCGGTCGAACAGCTCGCGAGGACGGAAAGCGTCGGACGCAAGCTTCTCGCTGATGATGTCGAAATACCGGTCCGCGGTCGACGCTTCGAGCGCGACGTCGATCCCGAACACGTCTGCGAACACGTGATCGAGCCACAACCGCGACGGCGTGCCGCGAAACAGCGCATAATGCTGGGCGAACAGCTTCCACGCCGCACGCGGATCGGTCGCGGGCGTGCCGTTCAACCGCGGGATCGCCAGCGCATCCAGTTCGACGCCCTGACTGTAGAGCATCCGGTAGAGATAATGATCGGGCGCGAGCAGCAGCGAGGTCGCGTCGGTCCAGTTGACGTTGTCCGCGAACCACGTCGGATCGGTATGGCCGTGCGGACTGATGATCGGCAACGTCGCCACTTCGGCGTACAACGCCCGCGCAATCGCACGCATCGCAGGCTCCACCGGAAAAAGGCGGTCCGGATGCAGTTCCAGAGCCCTTGTCATCGTCCATCCTCCCTGCCGCTTCGCGCGATCCTCACCCGACTTGGTAACCGGTGTCAGCAGATTGCGCAACATTCAATCCCGTCAGTTCATCGGGTCTCGGTGCCGGCCGGCGGTGAAACCGAGGCGCGCCGGATCAGTGTCGAGAGGAACAGCGACGGCTCTTCGACCAGATCGCTGCCGTCACCGACCCCTGCGATCAACTTCAAAGCGGCCGAGCGTGCCATCGATGCTATCGGCCAACGCACGGTGGTCAGGGGCGGCCAGACGTGCGCGGCGATCGGCGTATCATCGAAGCCGATGATCGACAGGTCGCCTGGAATGTCGAGCCCACGTTGCCGCGCAGCGTGAATGATCCCCGCCGCCATCTCGTCGTTGGACGAGAAGATCGCAGTCGGTCGGGGCATCACGTCAAGCAACCGCTCCGCCGCGACCAGTCCCGACTCGAACGTGTAGTTGCCGTCCGCGATCATGCTGCGCGGCAGGGAGATCCCCGCTGCAGCCAAGGCGTCCTCGAACCCCAGGCGTCGTTCGCGCGCCGAGCGAAATCCATGCGGTCCGGCGACCAGACCAATCCGGCGATGCCCTTGTTCGATCAGATACTCGGTCGCGATGCGCACCGCCTCACGGTCGTTCGACGCGACCATGTGATCGGTATCGTCGATCACCGCAGAGCCCATCCGGACATACCGACAGCCGATCGAGTCGCAGAGCTTGGCGACGGAATCATTCTCGCTGACCGGTGGCATCAACAGCACCCCGAAAAGTCGCTGCCGTTCGAGGAAGTGGCGGAGGTCGTCGAGCATCGTCGCCGATCCGCGATCGAGCGGTCGTACAACCATCTCGAACTCGGTCCCCTGCAACGCCTCGAGCATCCCCTGCTGCACGTTCAGCACGGTCTGAGCGTTTGGGTTGTCGTGAACGAGTCCGATCAGGAAATTTCGCCGAAGCGCCAGCGCCCGTGCCTGCGGGTTGGGAATGTAGCCCAACTCGCCGATCACGTCCTCTACCCGCTTGCGCGTATCGTCGTTGAGCAGCGGCGATCGGTTGATCACCCGGCTCACCGTCTTCTTGGAAACCCCGGCGATCCGGGCAACGTCGTTGATCGTCGGCTGGCCGGTTTTCTGCATCAAGACGACATAGCCCGACCCGACCCAGCCGTCTTGCGGAAAAGCCTGGGCCGTCGCATAATGCTGACACCGGTTACCGATAGAAGAGGATGCGATGGCGACTGCTCTGAGGGTCGATCCGCGCGACGGCGTCGCGACACTGCTTGACGATGCCTTGGCGGGCGAGATCGTGACGGTCGGCGAGGGCGTCGACGCCGCTAGCCTGATCCTGACCGCCGACATCGGGCGTGGCCACAAAGTTGCGCTCGCTCCGATCGCAGTGGGCGATCCGGTGGTCAAGTACGGCTTTCCGATCGGCACCGCGACGCAGCCGATAGCCCCCGGCGCGTGCGTCCACTCGCACAATCTCAAGACCGGGCTCGAAGGCACGCTCGCCTACCGGTTCGATCCGGTCGACTCTGCATCGCCGCCGGTCGCATCTACTGCGACATTCGAAGGCTATGTCCGCGCCGACGGCGTTGTCGGCACGCGTAACGAAATCTGGATCCTGTCGACCGTCGGTTGCGTCGCGCGCACCGCGGAGCGTATCGCCGCGAAGGCCGCAGCACTGGTCGGTAATACGGTCGACGGCGTCCACGCCTTCACGCATCCGCACGGCTGCTCGCAGCTCGGTCAGGACCTGGAAGGCACGCGGACCATCATGGCAAGCCTCGCCTGTCATCCCAATGCCGGCGGCGTGCTGATCGTCGGGCTGGGCTGCGAGGAGAACCAGATCAGGGCGCTGCTCGCGACGATCCCGGAGGCCCGCCGCGGCATGATCCGAACGCTGACGACGCAGGCCAGTGGCGACGAGATCGCGGAGGGCTGCGCGCTGGTCGCCGAACTCGCTGCGCTGGCGAAGGCATCGCGCCAGACCGTGGGTGTCGACAAGCTCGTCCTCGGCGTCAAATGCGGGGGGTCGGATGGCCTGTCGGGCCTCACCGCGAACCCATTGGTCGGTCGAATGAGCGACCGTGTCACCTCGGCAGGCGGCCGCGTCCTCGTGACTGAAATCCCCGAGATCTTCGGCGCGGAACAGATGCTGATGAACCGCGCTGCCAGCGAGCCCGTGTTCGACCGGATCGTCGCAGTCGTCAACGATTTCAAACGCTACTTCCTCGATCACGGCGAGACGGTGTCGGAGAATCCCTCGCCCGGCAACGTCGTCGGCGGCATCACCACGCTCGAGGAAAAGTCCCTCGGCGCCGTCCAGAAAGCCGGGCGCGCTGCGGTCTCGGACGTGATCGACTATGGCGGGCGCATCCGGGTCGATGGGCTCACGCTGCTGGAGGCGCCCGGCAATGACGCCGTCTCCTCGACCGCGCTGGCGGCGGCGGGGGCGACAGCGATCCTGTTCACGACCGGCCGAGGCACGCCGCTCGGCTTCCCCGTGCCGACGATCAAGATCGCGTCCAATACCGATCTCGCCACGCGCAAGCCGGGCTGGATAGACTTCGATGCGGGCGCCGTCCTGGAGGATGGCTTTCCGGCGACCGAAGAAGCGCTGCTCGCGCGCATCGTGGACGTCGCGTCGGGCGCCGAGACCGCCGCCGAACGCAACGGCGAACGCGAGATCGCGATCTGGAAACGAGGCGTGACGCTGTGAACCGGTTGTCGTTTGCAAACCTCTCCACCCTGCCCGCATCCATACAAAGCCCAGAGGCACGGTCAGCGGGCGGCGTCGGCATCGTCCATTTCGGCCCCGGCGCATTTCACCGCGCGCATCAGGCGGCCTATGTCGACGACCTGCTTACGCACGATCCTCGCTGGGGGATCGCGGCGGTATCGATGCGGACGCGCGGTACGATCGACGCACTGGCGGAGCAGGACGGGCTCTATACGCTTGCGATCCGCGACGCCGATCCGTCGATGCGCGTGATCGGCGCGCACCGCCGCTTCCTCGGGCCTGAGGACGCGGCGGAGACCCACTCGCTGCTTGCCGACCCGGCGGTCGCGCTGGTGACGACCACCGTGACCGAAAAGGGCTATTGTCTCGGGGGCGATGGCACGCTCGACATGGGCCATCCCGATATCGTCCACGACCTGGCCGGAACCACGGTTCCGCGCAGCGTCGTCGGCTGGATCGTCGCCGGCCTCGCCGCGCGCCGGGCCGCCGGGACCGTCCCGTTCGTGCCGATGCCGTGCGATAATCTGGCGAGCAACGGCGCCAAGCTGCACGCAGCACTTGTGGCTTTCGCGACCCGAACCGACCCCTCGCTGGCGGACTGGATCGCGGGCGAGGTGCGAATACCCTCGACGATGGTCGATTCGATCACCCCAGCGAGCGACGCCGCGCTCTACGGCGACATTGCCTCGACGCTCGGCGTCGAGGATCGCGCCGCGGTCCAGCGTGAATCGTTCACACAATGGGTCATCGAAGACATCGGGTGCCAGCTCGGCCCCGACCTCGCCAGCGTCGGCGCGGCCGTCACCACCGATGTCGGCGGCTATGAAAAGGCCAAGTTGCGAATCCTCAACGGCGCGCATTCCACGCTCGCCTATGCCGGCCTGTTGCGCGGATCGAGCAGCGTCGTCGACGCGATGCGTGACCCGGAACTCGCCGCGTTCGTCGACGCGATGATCGTCCGCGACATCATCCCGATGCTGCCCCCCGTCCACGGGCTCGACATCCAGGACTATCGCGCAGCCGTCCTGCAGCGCTTCCGCAACCCGGTAATCGTCCACCGGCTCGACCAGATCGCACAGGACGGTTCGCAGAAGCTGCCCTATCGCCTCGGCGACACGCTGATCGCCAACCGCCGCGCCGGACGCATGCCGACGCACGTCGTCGCGGCATTCGGCGCCTGGACCGCGTTCCTGATCCGCCGATCGCGCAGTGGACAGCCGATCGTCGACCCCGCCGGCAACAGGCTGGCCATACTCGCATTCGAGGGCAGCCCGGCGGAAATCGTCGCGCGCTTGACGGACGAAGGCCTTGGCATCCCTCGCGAAGTGCTTGAGGACGCTGCGCTTATGGCCGCGCTCGGCCGCGCCGCGAACGACGCTCACAACGAAGACTGGACGTCGTTGTTCGCGGGCTGAGCAAGTCGACTTGTCAATGACACCGGTTTCCCATACGCTTCGAAAAAATAGAACGACATTACAGGAGGGGTTCTTGGCGGCACAGCCGAACACGACCAACACGACACGGATCGCCCAGACCTTCGTGGACGCGCGCCGCGACGGCGGCGTCGTTTTCGAGTTTCCCGGCGACGTGCCGGTCACGCTCGATGAGGGCTATGCCGTGCAGGACGCGGCACTGCTGCTCGCGGACGGCGTCGTGGCGGGCTGGAAGGTCGGACGGATCAACCCGCCGCTCGACGGGATCGACCGCCTGACCGGCCCAATCTTCGCCGATCAAATCGTCATGGCCAGCGCCGATCCGGTCGCTATGCCGGTGTTCGCGCAAGGGTTTGCCGCGGCAGAAGCCGAATTCCTGCTCAGGATCGGCACCGCATCCTACCCTGCCAAGTCGACCTACACGATCGACGAAGCCCGCGCGATGGTCGACGCGGTGCATGTCGGGATCGAGATCGCGAGTTCGCCTTTCCCCGGCATCAACGCGCTCGGGCCGACCGTCACCGTGTCCGATTTCGGCAACAATAACGGGCTGGTCGTCGGCGCCGATGCCGAGGGGTGGCGCGAGGGCGACGTCAACGCATGGCCGGTCGAGCTGTGGATCAACGACGCCTTGATCGGTGCCGCGACGAGTGCGACGATGCTAGACGGGCCGTTCGGCGCGGTCCGCTATCTGCTCGAACACTTGGCCGCCCGCGGAATCGCATTGTCGCCGGGACAATGGGTCTCGACCGGCGCGGTCACCGGCGTCCATCCGGTCGCGATCGGCGACCGGGTCGAGGCGCGCTTCGACGGACGGTTCGCCGTCCACTGCACCATCAAGGCCCGCTAGAGGCTGTCTTTAGGAGAGAAGCCAATGGCGAGCATGAACATGCCGGAGGTGGGCGCGCCCGACGCGAACGGCGCGATCGGTGACGCAGGAGTAGGCGGCAAGATCGGCCGCTATCGCTGGCTGATCTGCAGCCTGTTGTTCGCTGCGACCGCGATCAACTATGTCGACCGACAGATGATCGGCGTGCTGAAGCCGACCATCTCCGCCGAACTCGGCTGGAACGAGACGACCTATGCCGACGTCATCTTCTGGTTCCAGGCCGCGTATGCGATCGGATATCTTAGTTTTGGACGGATCGTCGACGTGCTCGGCGCGCGGATCGGCTATTCAGTCGCCTTCGTGATCTGGACGCTCGGCCACACGCTGTGTGGATTCGCCGGCAACGCGTTCCAGTTCTCGGCCGCCCGCGTCGTGCTTGGTCTAGGGGAGGCAGGCAATTTTCCGGCAGGCATCAAGGCCGTGTCGGAGTGGTTTCCCGCCAAGGAGCGAGCCTTCGCGACCGGCGTCTTCAACGCAGGCGCGAACATCGGCGCAGTGATCACGCCGCTGATCGTGCCCATCATCACGATCGCGTTCGGCTGGCGGATGGCGTTCATCATCACCGGCGCGATCAGCCTGGTCTGGCTCGTCGCCTGGATCGCGATCTACCGCCGCCCCCGCGAAGTGGCCAAGCTGTCGCCGGCGGAACTGGCGCATATCGAGAGCGATCCGGCTGACCCGGCGAAGAAGATCGGCTGGATCAAGCTGCTCGGCTACCGTGAGACGTGGGCGTACGCACTCGGCAAGTTCCTGATCGATCCGATCTGGTGGCTGTTCCTGTTCTGGACGCCGGACTTTCTCGCCAAGACCTATAATCTCGATCTCAAGAGCTTCGGACCGCCGCTAGTCGCGATCTACCTGCTCTCCGACCTCGGCAGCGTGGCCGGCGGGTGGTCTTCGTCGAAGCTGATGAAACGCGGTTATTCCGCCAACTTCGCGCGGAAGATCACGATGCTGGCCTGCGCGTTCCTGGTGATGCCTATCTTCTTCGCCCAATATGTCGACAATCTCTGGCTCGCGGTCGGGATCGTCGGTCTGGCGACGGCGGCGCACCAGGCGTTCTCAGCCAACCTCTATACGATTCCTTCGGACATGTTCCCGCGTGGCGCAGTCGGGTCGGTGGTCGGGATCGGGGGCACGGTCGGCGCGATCGGGGGCATGATGATGGCCAAGTTCACGGGGTACGTCCTCCAGACCACAGGCAGTTACACGCTGATCTTCGCCGTCGCGGGCAGCACGTATCTGATCGCGATCACCGTCGTGCACCTGCTCTCGCCGCGCTTGGCGAGAGTGAACGCCGACTGAGGGTTGTCCCGCCCTCCTGTTCTTACGCAAGGACGGGACCGAGCATGGGTCCTCGCGTTCGCGGGGGCGCATTTGCGACGCAGTGAGATTTAGCCAGATCGCTCAATGCCGATTGGCTGCAAGGAGAGAGCAGTGAAGCGTTCCACCACGGCGTCCGTCCTCGCACTAGCTGTCGCCAGCGTCACGACTGCGGCTGCACAGGACGCAACCGGCCTCCTCTTCCGCGCGTCCGCCGACAAGAGCCTCACCGCCGACTACGCGACCGGTGATCCCGTCCCCAATTTCCGCAGCGGCGTCGACGTCACCCCGGATGGCGCGATCGGCGGCGCCGCGCGATGGGCGGACGACGGTTACGTCGCGTGGAAGGCACCCGGCAACATCCGCGCCGACCGCGGCACGCTCGCGTTCTTCTGGCGCGCCCGCACCCCCGTGGGCGAAGCCCCATTCGTGATCTTCCGCGCCGGGTTCGCGGACCATTCAAGCTGGGACATGGCGTTCTTGCGGATCGACTGGAACGGCCACGGATTCGACGCCTTCGTCACCGACGCCAACCTTTCACAAGTCCGGGTCGCTTGGACGATACCGCAAGCGCTCGCCGCCGACGCCTGGTCGCATGTCTCGTTCGCCTGGGACGAGACGGTCGGCGTGCAGCTCTTCGTCGATGGCAAGCTCGTCGCGCGGAAGGACCAGAAGGCCGACCTCGACAGCGGCCTCGACCAGTTCGGTCTCGCCGGTCGGGTAATGTCGCCGCACCAAGTGCAGAGCCGCTACAATTTCATGCGCGGTTCCGACCTCGACGAGATCCGCGTCTACGACCACATGCTCACAGCCTCCGACGTCGCCGCGCTCGCCGACAAGCGCGAACCGTCCCCCGCCCCGGCGACCGGCCCCGCCGCCAGACGCACGGCTTGGCTTCACCGCTACGGCTGGGACAAGACCACACCGCCCGTTCTCGATGCCGACGTAACGCGCGTCCGAAAGGTCGAGTTCGTCGACGCGAAGGACCTGAAGCAATGGATGTGGAAGGGCGTAGACGGCATCGCCGAGACGACCTGGCCCGGCGTCTACAACCGATCCCGCCTGCCCGGCCGCGACGATTATTTCGAGCTGCCCGACTGGAACACCTATGTCGAAGGCGGCAAGCGCTACGATCTGACGATCCCCCCTGGCGAGCGCGTCAACCGCGTCGAGATCCGCGGATCCGCGTACGGCCGACTCGACTGGGGCGACGGAACCAAGACTGCCCTGATCGGCGCCCGTGCTCCAGGCACGGTCCGCAGCGTAAACCAGTTCGCCCCCCGCACCGGCGGCACGCTCAGCTTCACCAACACGATGCAGGAGCAACCGATCCAGGAGTTCTGGGCCTACGACATCGGCGCGGGCGCAGAACCCGCAGGTAGCTTCAAGCTCTCCTACACCGTCGACGCAACCGCCTCTCCCAACCTTGCCGCCCTCGCGCCCCTCAACGCCTACATCGCGGGCCGCTTCGCTTCGGACGAGCGCAGCACCGTCGTCGCGATGCCCTCCGTCGGCCTCAAAGCCGCGGTCGGCGCAGGCACCGGCGGCGCATCCGGCGCCCCCGTACGCCGCAAGGACGCCGCGCCGATCGTCCACATCCTCATCCCGGCGAGCTTCGGCGACGCGCTTCCCGACCGCCCGCTGGCACGCGCGTTCGACTATGGCTGGCAGAACCTCAACGACGGCCTCGACGGCCTCGCGATCGACATCCCCGCGCTGAAAGCCGAGCCCAACGCCGCCGGCCTGATCGCGCTCAACGTCCGCGTGAAGGACCCGATCTGGCCGGGCCGCGACGTGATCGACCTCTCCGTCTCGGTCCGCCCGAACGAAGCACGTACGCTCTGGCTCGACCTGCGCGACCGCATCCTGCCCAACGACAGCATGTATCTGACGATAGCCAGCGCTGAGCCGGGCTTCGATGCCGCCGCGCTGAACGGCGCGAAGATCCGCCTCGTCTTCAAACCTCGCGCCGCCGCCCTTACCGAACACGTTGCCGACCGGATGACGCAAGTGAAGGACAATTGGGGTTTTCTCGTCGAGGAACACACCGCGTCGAAGCGCGCCGGCCTCTACCAGCGCCTCTTCGCCGACATCTCCGACCTGCTTCGCGTCGACCCTGATAACGCGCGCGCCCGCACCTATTGGGCGGACATCAATTATCGGCCAGAAAACCTTCCCGCCTTCGTTCAGCCAGTGGCCCCCGCAGGTGTACCCCTATGGGCCTTCCGACAGCTCGAAGACCTCAAGCGTGTCCGCGAGTTCGTCATGTGGTGGATCGACGAACGGCAAGTCCCCTACGGTGATTTCGGCGGCGGCCTCTCTGACGACACCGACCTGACGCAGCAATGGCCCGGCCTTGCGTTGATGGGTGTCGAGCCCGACAAGATCAACGCCTCGCTCCGCGCGCTGTCGGATGCGGTCTACAAGAACGGCATGATCGTTAACGGCCTCGGCTACATCACAGCCGACGAACTCCACGCGTACGAGGAGGGCCTGAACAGCAACGCCGAACGCCTCTATCTGAACTGGGGCGAACCCAAGGCGATCGAGCGGCTGATGGACACCACGCGTGCCCTCCAGACGGTGATACTCAAGAACCCCGCCGGGCACATGCACTTCGCCAGCAACTGGTATGGCGGGCGGAAGATGTACCGCGAAGGCGCATGGGAATGGCAGAAGCCCTATGCCTTCACCGTTATGCACGGCCCGATGCTGGTCGGCCTCTACAACGCCAATCCGCTCGCACGCGGGCTCGTCACCGGCGTGATCGACGGCTGGATGGCGCATGGCAAACAGGGTCCGGACAGCAGCTGGAGCTATCCCAACGAGATCAACTGGCGCACCGACGCCGAGCGCACCGGCGACGGCGGCGGCATCACCACCTCGCTCCAGGCGACCTGGGCCGCATGGCGCTACACCGGCGATGCGAAATACCTGCGTCCGATCGAAGCACGCCTCGCCAAGGCGGGTGCGGGGGCACTCGCCGAGTTCAACGAGAACGCGTTCGACGCACTTCCCGGTGGCGCCGCGGCCCGTGCCAAGTTAGCCGCCACCAAATCGCAAGACCCGTTCGCCCGCTACACTGCCTGGGCCGCGACCGGCGACACCGCCCCCCTGGAAGCACTCCACGCAGATGCGATCGCCGACAAGTCGCAGCACATGGACATGTACACCGAAGGCCATTGGTGGAGCGACCGCGTCGACCAGCCAAGCGAGATCCTCCAACGCGAGCGCCTCGGAGGCATCGCGCTGCGCCGCAACCAGAGCTGGCCAGGCAACACCGTAAGCTGGCGCTTCGCCGAGCTAGGCGCCGCAACACGCGTTGCGCTCCTGCTCCCGGACGCGACACCGACCAGGTTCCGGGTGATCGGCTACAACACCACCGATCACGCCCAGCGCGCGACGATGTCGACTTGGACCGTCACCGCCGGCCGCTGGTCGATGCAGGCGTCGACCAGCGGCGACGGCGGCAAGACGCTCACACCGATCGGCGCTGCGCAGACCATGACGCTCGAACGCAGCGCCAGCACTGACGTGACGTTCGCGCCCGGCACCACGGTGTTCGACTTCGCGCTGATCGAGCCGGGCACTCCAGTAGACGAGCGCGCGGACCTCGGCATCGGCACGGACGACGTGGTCATGAGGGGTCGGAGCGCAGCGATCACCGTCCACAGCCTTGGCGCGAAGGACACAAAAGGCGGCCATGCGGAATTGATCGACGCGACGGGCAAGGTCGTCGCCACCACGCGCATCCCCCCGCTAGCCGCACCGCTCGATCTCAAGCCCAAAACCGCGACTGTGAAACTTGCGGTCCCGTCCCGCCTCGATCCCGCGACGCTGGCCATCCGCGTCGCGCTTACCGGAGACGAGCCCGAGATCACCCAAGCCAACAACAGCGTGGCATTGACCCGATGATGCGCACTCCATGACGCTTCGCCAATTTCCCGACGCCTGCTCCGTCGGTAGCGTGACCGCTCCCACCCCGTTCGCGCTGAGCGAAGTCGAAGCACACCTCCCTTGGGTCACGCCATTCGACTTGGCTCACGGCGAACGCGAGTATGTGGGATGACGCCAAACCGCAGGAATATGCTCGCTGGGCTGGCGTCATCAGTGTTCTTCCCTTCTAACGTGCACGCCCAGACCGCCTCGTCTCTACGCCAAGCGCTCGACGCGGCCGCGGCGACCGATCCAGACGAAGCACTCCGTCTTCTCGCCCCCTTCGACCCACACGCCTTGCAGCCCGGTGGCCGCCTTGATCTGATCACAACGCGAGCCGGTTTGGCGGTCGACGCCGCCATCGCGCGGTCCACGTTCGGCCGCACCGGACGCAGCCCTTACCGCGTCACCCCTACGACCGGCGCCTGGAAGGCGGCACGTCCGGTTCAAGCCAGGATTGACGCAGACACCACCGCAATCCTCGCCGACGCCAAAGCAGGCATCGTCGCTCCCCGCCTGTCTCTCGATCGCACGGTCGACGCTCTCCGGGCGGCGCTCCCAGATCCCGCGATCGAACGACAGATCGCCGCGCTCGAAAGTCTCCGCGACATCGCACCATCCGCTCCCGGGGTCGGACGGTTCAAGGGCGGCGCGGACTGGTACGCGCTACAACTGCAACGCTCGCTCGGCACCATGACGCCAGCCTATGCGGAACGTCGACTCTTTGTCGAGCTGAACCGCCTCCACGCCCGTGCCACGTACCTGTTCGATCGGATTGGCGCGCCCAAAGGGACGGTCGCGGCGCGCTATGCCAAACTCTGGCAGAACGAGCGCTTTCTCTATCCGGACACTAACGCTGGCCGTGCCGACGCAATTGGCGACATGAACAGCATGCTCGCCACCGCGCGAGCAAAAATCCCGACGGCGTTCGGCGAGCTCCCTCCCTGGTGCCTGAACGCCAGCGCCCGCGCGTTATCCACAGAGGAGATCGCCGCTGGCCGCGGCGGCTATCGAGAGGTCCCAACTCCGACTCGCGCCGGCGCATATGTCGTCGATCTAAAGGATATTTGCCGTCGCCCGCGCTGGACGTTCCCCAGCGTCGTGGCACACGAATTGCTGCCGGGCCATATGATCCAACTGGGTCTGGAAGGTATCACCCCGCCCCACCCGCTCCGCATCGAATACGCGTCATCCTTTGTCGAAGGCTGGGGCATCTACGCTGAGCAACTCGCGGAGAAAGCCGGCACATACGGCGATCCTCACGATGCGCTCGGGCACACCCACTGGCTCCTTTTCCGCGTCGCCCGCGCGCTCGTCGATCTTGGTATCCACCTTTACGGTTGGTCGATCGAGCAAGCAAGGCACCGCCTTACCGAATGGCAAGGTCAACCCGCCTATTTTGCACCGTTCGACATTGAGTTGGCGCGGATTCCCCTCGAGCCGGGCACTCGCGTTGCTGAGGCGATGGCTTGGCTCGCAATTGCCGACGACGGCCGCCGTAAACGGGCTACCGCCTATCATCGCAGCCTACTGCTATCGGGACGGAAGCGAGTTAACTTAACTATCGTAAGTTGAAATTTGCGATCTTCAGATTAGAAAATACACATCCGCTCTGCTGTAGGTCCCAACTGAGAACGTTATTCCGCTCTCTACCAGGAAGCCGCCGTTCGCGCCCCTGCCCGGCCGCCTGAACGAATGGCAGCTTACCGCAACGGGCCGCTCGAAAGCGGGCAGGCCGCTATCCACCAAGCGTTAGCGTTGCTGGCGAGGCGCCAGGCCCCATTCCCAATCATTCAGGGCCTACTTGTGCGGCCCAAAACAGACATTCGTTCAAGGTAGTGATTTGGGCGCCGCAAACTCCTGCAATCGATTCAGCGGGTTTCGTTCGCTGATTAACGGATGCGCAAAGCGTCCTCTACGCTGAGTTCGGATCGAGCGACGTCTTGGAAAATTCATCGCCAGCCTCACACGTAGGCAGTAGGCGCGCACTTACGAGCTTGCGCGCAAATTTGCCAAGTTCGGGCGCGTCGCCACAAATCACTCCGCGATTGTTTTTATTCAAAATTTCAGACCAGAGTGGCAAAACCCGCCGTCCTGATGACTATAACTCCAGCGGACAAGTGCCTCACCTATAGCAGCGTCGCGCCTACAGGATTCTCGAGAGCGGAACGCGTTGCAAACGTCGCCTTCCGCCGCTTGCCGAGCTCGATTCTGAAATTGTCGAGCACCGTAAGGTCGGCCTCCATCTCGTCCGGGGACGGCTGCGGGATGTCGCGGCCGGCTGACATGTCGTGGCCTGAACGTTCCGAGGCCCGCTTCATCGCGAAGAAGATCGTCCGGTAGTCTTCGTCAGTGACGGTCACCTCCTTAAGCCTACCCGTCATCACGTCCGGCACGAACCTTACAACCGTCTTCGCGAAGACCACCTCCTCGACCGCCCGTTCCCAAGATTCGCGCAGATCAGAGTAGAAGTCCTTCGCCTGCCGCCGGTATTCGTCCGTGTCAAAGTCAGTCAGGGATTTAAGCTTCTTCGCGCGTAGCCTCAGCGTCTCGATCCGCGCGCCGAGGTCGGCAACCCAGGGCTCGCGGTTCTCCCGGATCACGCCGAAGCCCTCGGATTGGGTCTTAGCGACGACTGACTTAACCAGCGGTGCGCCGTCTCCTGCTCTGGCGGCCTCCGATACCACCTCGTTAAAGAACACCAGGTTGTGCGTGAAGATGATCACCTGCCGTCCCTTCTTCGCTTCGGTCACGAGACGGTGCGCGACTTTGCGAATACGCAGATGGTCAAGCGAAGAGACGGGATCATCTACAAGAATTCCGTAGCGCGCGTCGTCGCCTCCGATCTCGGCTAAGAAGCACGCGAGCGCCAGCGCCCGCTGCTCGCCTTCTGACAGCACCTGGTTGTTCTTCACCGCGCCGGCGCCGTGCAGGCCAACTGAGAAGAGGCTCTTCCCACCGGAGCTGGAGTCGCTAACCTTGAACGGGAGGTGGGTCAGGCCGAGCGCGGCGATCTCCTCTGCGATCCTTCGTTCGAGCTCCTCGGTCACGAGCTGCTTGCGTAGGGCGGTGATCTGCGTCGAGATCGACCGCGTGGCTACCCGCGCCTGACAAACCGTCAGCAACTTCTGCTCCGAGACGTCACGCAGTCGCTGGAGCACCGTCTCGAGGTCATTCCCGAGCTTGGCCCGATCTTGGAGTTCGGCCAGCCGTGTCCGCATGGCGTCAAGCGCCTCGGTGTGCGAAGCGCTCCGCTGGAGCGACGCAGCCTCGGCCTCGAGGCGTGTGAGTTCCGCCGCGACTGTATCTACGAGGCCAGTAACATCCGGCGTAGGTGCCGGCGTCGCCGTCTCGTTCAGAAGTGCAGCGCGCCTTGCCTCAAATCCGGCCAGCCCCTTGAGGAGGTCGACCACGGCCGCAGCCCTGGTCGCGTCGAGCTGTCCGTATCCAGACAGGGTCTCTTCGACGACGGTTGCCTCAGGCACCTTGACCTGCTCGACCTGCGCCAAGAGCTTCTTCAGGGTATCGCGCGCGCCGTCGGCGCGCTTCGTAGCTTCGCCGCTCACGAAGTCATTGAACCGGGCGAGCCGCGCAGCGCCCGGCGGGGTTAGCGGCTCGAGACACAGGAGGCACAGGTCGCCGGTCGTCTCGGGCAGGCGCTCTGGCGGTATCTCCACGCCAGCCGCAGCGAACTCGCGGGCTGCCTCAAACAGGATGCGCCAAGACTCGCCGCCGACATTCGCGACAGGTTCGTCCCCAAAACTAACAGTCGCTGCGATCCTCTCTGCCTCCACCGCTTGGCCCAGCTCGCGCCGGGCCGACGCGAGCGTCTCGCCCACCGTCTCCGAGAGTCCGTCTTGGAGGGTCGCCAGCACCTGGCCTACGCGCGTTAGCACAGTGACGGCGCGGCGACGCGTCGCCGCCAGCGCCACCGGATCTGCGGCGAGCTCGGCTTCGAGGCGGGCAAGCTCAGCGAGGTCCGGCTGGCTCAACTCGGACAGTCTGCGGATCTCGTCCTCGGTGGGCAGCGAGGGGGCCCTGGAGTCCAGCTTGGCGAGGGTTAATGCGACTACGCTACCCGGGGTGTATCCGGCCGGCAGCCCGACGCGCAGCCGCGGCGTGAGCACCTTCTCGTCCGCCAAAAATTTCGCGGCCATCCGCTGGCACAGCTCGCCGTGGTGTTCGAGGATTGCGAGCTCGCGGGGCAGATAGGCGATCCTGTTGCCGCTATCGACGTAGAGCCGGGCGTTATGACTGTCGAACACAGAGATCTGGCGGAGTTGTGATGGAGGCGGTGTCGCGGGATCCCACTCGAGCTCGGTCACCGCATCGTCGCCGACCTGGTAGCGCACATGCACCCGCATAGGTCCGCCGCCGGCGTCGAAGACATTCCCCCTCAGCTGATCCGACGTTAGGCTCCGGCACAGCCGCTTGGCTATGCGGGTGTAGCCGCTTTTCCCGCTCCCGTTTTCCCCATACACTAGAGTGATGCCCACACCGGCCATGCGCAACTTCTGACCACCGGCTAGGCGGTCTATGTTCTGCACGGGACCTAGCTGCGCAAGCACCGTCCGCCGCGTCTCGCCCGAGGGGCCACCGAGTTGCGAGGCGTCGATTGCAGTCATGGGGTGGGGTGAAGAGCTGGCACCGGCCGCAGCACGCACGTTGTCGAGGATGCAGTCGGCATCCGTCTGCGCAATAGAATGATCTGCCGCCGCAGCGATCCGACGAAGGCTGTCATTTACCCAGTCAGGCTGCTCCGCAGCCCAACTCATCAGATCCTTGGCCATTTCTCCTCCCCTGTACGGCCAGAATGATTGCGTCCCGTGGCCGAAGCAAGTGAGGTTTCAACTAAATCGATCCGATGGACTGGCGCCTCGAGCAAAGGAGTTTGAGCAAACCACCGAGTGTGCCGGTTCGTGCTCAAAAGCAGTCGTTGCCATCTACCATTAGCGCTCGAAAATGTAACGGTGGCCCCGTCTGAACAGACGTCCGCTTAGCACGATCGCTGCCGGAAAGCGGACGCTTCAATCTCTACCACCGGGCTTCCAGTCGTCGTTTTCACCGAGCTCCGATTAGGTTTACCCTGTTTCCAAGATGTCGGAACGCGCGGTCACGGCAGGTCAGCAGAATCACCTGCATTCGCGACGCCGCGTCGGTCAGGATCTCGGTCATCAGATCGAGGCGGGCATCGTCCGAATAGACGAGCGGGTCGTCGAGGATCAGCGACACTGGTAAACCCTGCTCCAGCAGCATGTCCGCGAAGGCCAGCCGAGTGAGCACCGAAAGCTGCTCCTGGGTGCCACGGGAAAGGTCACCGCAATTTTCACCTAGCCCGCTACGCATGATTGATGTCAGGCCTAGATCATCCCCAAAGCTAGGATCGCAGCCGGGCAGGAGCCGCTCGATGTGCCGACGCGCCCGCCGGGCGACGGGCCCGACGAACGTCCGTGAGGTCTCTGCACGCGCACCTTCCAGCGTGTCGCGAAGCAGCTTCAGCGTTTCCGCCTCCTGCGTCACGCGCGCCAGGTTGGCGGCCGCAGCATCCGCTTCTTCTCGCGCAGCAGCAGCGCGGTCCGCCAGTCCCTTGCCGCCTTCCGCCTCAATCCGGGCCTCGAGCCCGGCGACCACCTTCTCCAGATCGATCCGCTGCGTCCGGGCGACCTCGATACGTTTGTCCAACACCCCGATCTGGCGTTCGATCACCGCTACATCATGCGCTGTCGCAGCACGTTCGGCATCCTGCAGACGAACCAGCGCAGCAGCTTCTCGCTGACGTGCCTCCAGCATAGCCTCATCCAGACGATCTACCTCAGGCTTGCCTTCCAAAGCAGCCAGCTGCGCTACGGCGTTGGCAGCATCACGCTCTGCGCTAGCCGCCTGAACCATCAGCGGCGCATTGCGCGCTTCCAGCTCGCGCAGTTGCGCAGACGCCGCCTCATCGACGCCCTCCGCCCTTGCGAGCGCGCAATCCGCCTCCGCCGCGATCACGCTCAACTCGTCGACGTCCGGTCCTTTCTCACTGCCCTCCCCTTCAGTGCTTTCCGGCAATCCTGCCATGAAGGTCTTCAGGGCCGAAGCACCGGCGTCGAGACCGAGCAGCGCCACGGCCGGCGTGATTCCAGATATCTGCGCTTCAAGCGTCCGCACGTTGGCGACAGCATCACGTGCGACCTCATTACGTGACCGCGCGTCAGCGACACTTGTCACCCCGTAGTCGGCCAACGCGGCGCCCAGGTCATCGCGGGCGTTGGCGAGCGCCGTTTCGGCGCTTTGCAGCCCAGCTGGCGGTCGGATGATTAACTCAGCCTCGCCAAGCTGGATGCGCGTCTCACGCGATAGCGTCTGGTCACCGCGCTCGACCGGCATTCCGTCGATCCGAACACCGCTGACATCGCCCGCGAACTCGATCCGGGTCGCGCCCGCCTCGACTGCCGCGCGCGCCTTGTCGACGGCACGTTCGCGTTCCTCCAGCGTCTTGATGACGCTGGAGGGGATCACGGTCGTACCGAGTTCGCGCGCTGCCTCCAGTTCGGCTTCGAGGGGCAGCAGCTCAGCATGCCGCTGGCGTACCTGCGTGATCTCAATTTGACGTGCTCGCGCCGCAACGCATTTGTTGCCAGCATCAAGTGCGGCATGCGCCTTGCGCCTATCGTCGCGGGCCGTCGCCAGCCTATCACGCGCCGTACCCGCTTGCTCACGCGTGCTGGTCAATTCCTCTTCCAGGCCGGATCGTTTCTCACGCGCCTTGCCAAGTGCTGCGGCCGTGTCACTGACAGCCTTCCGAGCATCAGCGAGACGCGCGGTGAGGTCCTCCAGTCCCCTAACCTGATCAGCAAGGCGGCCTCGCTCGGCCAGCCTAGTATCGCGCAACTGCGCAGCAGACCGCGCCACGTCGATCTGACCAACGAGAGCCTTTCGCCGATCTGCGTCCGTCGTATCGGCAAGATCACGGTCCAACACTTTCAGCCTAGCCCAAGCGGCCTCGAGATCGGAGAACCCTTGTTCAAGGGCGGCGAGCCGGGCGGCCGCCTCGGTCGCAACGCTCTCGGCAGCGTCATGCTCGGTACGTGCCGTCGTCTGGCGACCGCTAGGCCGGCCGGTGTTAGTCCAATAGTCTGCGAACTGGCTGTCGATCCGGGGCCGGACACGCTGGTAGGCTGCGCCGCCCATGATCGTGCCAACCTCAGCCTCTAGCGTCGCACGCACGCTATCGCGGACGATATCGCCCGGGGCCGTGACTTCGAGCGCCTGCGCCTGCCCTACCCAAAGCAGCCCCAGCGCACCGTGAGCGGCCGCGTCGCCGGCTTGGCTCGTGTCACGGCGCGCGCCGAGCAATGCCTGCAGCTGAGCTTCAGCATCTTCGCCTTGTGCACGGCCGTTTGGTCCACGCACCTCGACCGACGCACCTTTCAGGAAGCGCTTATTAACCTGCCAGTCCTCGCCTCGCGCCTCGAAGCCGACCTCGATCTGCGGGGCGACGGCCTCGCCGTGCGGCGCATAGCTCCGCGCCAGCCGGTTGGCTGTGTTGTGCCGAATGAAGAAGGCCGCGCGCATGGCTTCCAGCAGTGTCGACTTGCCGGTCTCGTTGGGCTCGATGATGACGTTCAAGCCGTCAGTGAGCCCGTCGAGGACGAACGGCTCACGGAACTTACGGAAGTTGGCCAGCGCGATGCGCCGGATCTTGAGGCTCATGCTGCGTCCTGTCCGCGCTGATATTCCACGAAGAGGCGCTCGAGCGCCCGCTTGGCCGTGACCCCGTCGGTACCGCCGGCCTCGATCATGCGCATCAGCTTTGCGGCAGCCGTTCCGATCATCCCCTCTACCTGCAGATCCGCCAGGTCCTGCTCGCTTGGCCGACCCACCAGGTCGTCTGCCGCAACCGCCAGATGCCGAAGGCGATGGCGTAGGTCATTGTCCAGCTTGCCAAGGATCGTGATCCGGTCGGACAGGCTGACGATGCCGGCAAGCGACAGCTGCAGGAGCGTTGCCGACGGTTCGATCGGGCCAAGCAGCCGATCGCACTCGGCGGCAAAGCCGTCCGCGTCAGGGATCGTCCAATTCCGCATCAGCCATTGGAACTTGCCCGTGCGGATCGGTGACACGATCGGCTCCACGCCTTGCTCCAGCGCCACGAGCAAGGCATATCCCGGTTCGTCTCGCTGGAACCGATCTTTTTCCGGTGTGCCGGAATACCAGGTTCG
>Ga0308158_10001144_pt1 | contig 30303 bp, 26 predicted proteins | sample PhyBR2_FD_201038 | JGI IMG/M metagenome (GOLD analysis project Ga0308158, IMG submission 201038) | Phyllosphere microbial communities from UC Gill Tract Community Farm, Albany, California, United States - DLSLB.R2 | ecosystem: Host-associated > Plants > Phyllosphere > Unclassified | place: USA... | reverse complement strand
CTTATCGGTCAGTATATTTATAATTTTACCGACCATTTAGGAAATGTAAGATTGAGTTATACCGATACGAATAAGGATGGCATAATTCAGCCAAGGCAATATCGAGTTCAACAGTGTGATGTACCAACAAACCCTTTCAGTTTACCAAACTGTATTGATATTTGGAAACCAGGAGAAATTGTAGAAGTTAATAATTATTACCCGTTTGGGATGTTGCATAATTATACGGCGACTACACAGAATGCGTATCAGTACAAGTACAATGGGAAGGAGTTGCAAGAGACGGGCATGTATGATTATGGAGCGAGGATGTATATGCCTGATATAGGACGTTGGGGCTCAATTGATCCTCTAGTGGAAAAGATGACACGACATAGCCCTTATAACTATGCATTTAATAATCCTATCATGTTTATTGATCCCGATGGAAGAGAAGGTGAAGACTGGTTTGAAAATATTTTTGGAAATCTGGAATTTAAAGACGATATTCAAAGTCAACAAGACTTGGATGACAAAGGTATTGAAGGAACTTATGTTGGAGATACTTATCAAGATGGGAATATAAATTATGCTGCTGATGGCTATGTATACGATGATTCTGCTGCAGGAGGTGGAAAGGCTATTGCAAATGGCAGGGATAATCCAATTGAAGAAGTTGTCATGACAAAATCGCCAAGTATTGGTAGACAGGTTTGGAACTTCACTGCCGATAATATTATTTCCAAACCAGCAGAAGGCATTCAATTCTTTAGCTATTTTTTCTACGGCTTAGGTCAAGTTCCTGGTGAAATGTATAAACAGGGACGTATGGAAAATATTCACGTGAAAATGGACATGACTTTATGGGGCTTTAAAAATGGGCTTCCAACAAGAACACTTCAATATACAGATGGAGAAACAGTAATGTCAGAACAAGAAAAATTTGAAAAAATTGCTGTTCCTGGAATTGAGGCATTGTCATTCGGAGTAGGAACAAAATTAAATTTGGTAAAGCAACCCGCTATTAATTTTGGCACAAAAATGGGTATTAAAACAGCTGTTAAAAAGTCAATATATAATTCCGCACAACATTAATGGATATAAATTTTTTAGGCTTAATAGGAAGTTTAATAAGGTTGATTTTTGTTTTTAAATTCAATATAAAAAAACAAAATGAAGCCTCGGAGAAAAACTTCGAAAAAGAAGAAAATAAAGATATTAAAGTTGGAGCTATTACTTTAATCTTGTTTATAATATGGGGAGTACTAACATACGTTGTGTAATACTATCTTAAATTTTTTAAAAAAACAATAAACTGTAGAAGGTTTATTGTTTTTTTCACTATCCCAAAAAGTTTGTAAGTTAAAAGTTAGGGCTTTGATTTTATAATCTGAGCCTTTCTTAAAAAATAAGTGTAAACTCGCTGTAGTCTTTCAGAAAAACTAGCACATCTAAAAATATAGTTTCGTTCCGTCCCAAAAACCGCAACCCTATATTATTTTTTGACAGGTTAATCTCTTAACAATCTAATAAATCTTAAATCCTTTATAAACCTGTGTAGAACTTTCCGTCATTTTTGCGGCATCACGTCTGAAATTCAATAGGTGATCCTGCCCGTTATGACGATTCAGATGCTCTTCACTCTCCCACAATTCGACCATGAAAAAAGTTCCTTTATTATCTTTATCTTCAATAAGATCATACTGCAGACATCCCTCTTCTTTTCTCGTTTCTCTTACCAAAGTCTGAAAAAGATCCACAGCCTCCATCAGGTAGTTTTCATAAAATCTGAAAAGCGCAATTACATATATATTCATGTTCTGTTTTTTAATGAGGCAAAAGTAGATTATTTTCGAAATCAAAAGATTTTTTCTATGCTTTATTTTTCTATTTTAACAGATTTTATGCTTAAAAAACAGATTTATAAATCGTAATCGAGCTCATAACGATCACCAACGTACCAATCACAATAAACATACTCTTCACAGGGAGCTTTGCGGTCAGCATCGCAGAAAATGGAGCGGTAAAAATTCCGCCGATTAAAAGTCCTAAAATAATATTCCAATGCTGAATTCCCAATGTAAAAATAAAGGTTACGGCAGCCGATACTGTTAAAATAAATTTGGCTACCGTAGAGCTTCCCACCGCAAATCTTGGGGTGAAAGAATTTTTAATTAAAGTTCCCGTTACTAAGGGTCCCCAGCCACCACCGGCAAAGGCATCGATAAAACCACCGATTACGCCCAATCGCGTAAGATTTGTTTTTTTCTTCAACTTTTTATCCTGTTTGGTCTGAAAAGCATTCAGCAGAATTTGAATTCCGAGATATAACGTGTAAAAGGAAATAATTGTTTTGGTAATTTTAGAGTAATACTCTCCAAGATAGGTTAAAGCAACAGCGCCGATAATAGCACCGATAACCCCGGGAATCGCCAGCTTTTTAACTAAACTTTTACTTACATTTTTCAGTTTAATGTGGCTTGCACTTCCCGCGGCAGTGGTAAAACTTTCCGCAGAATGTATACTGGCACTTACGGCATGCGGCGGAATATTCAGGAATAAAAGAGTCGTTGTACAAATCACGCCATACCCCATTCCCATGGATCCCGCAACGATTTCGGCTAATACCCCTACGAGCATCATCCAGTAAAAAATATAATCGTCTTTGGCTAAAATCACAAAAAGCTCATCCAGATAGCCCATTTCATACATTGAAAAAGCGACAATGAGCAAGGCGGCAACCGTTACAAAAAGAACGTTAAGCCGTATCTGGATTTTTCTTGAGATCACCATCATGATAAAATCATTACTGCTCCTACCGTAGCATTGCTTGTTTCATCAATTAAAATCGCACTTCCGGTATCATTATTTTCATCAAAACGGTCGAAAACAAGAGGCGATGCGGTCTTTAATTTTACTTTTACAACCTCATTAAGCTTAATTCCTGAATAAATAGGTGTGTTTTCGAGGGTATTGACATCAATTTTATACTCAATTTCCTTAACGATGGCTTTTAAAAATTTGCTTTTATGCTGAATGAAATATTTATTTCCTTCGTTCAGTTCTTTTTTATCCAGCCAACAGACAATGGCTTCCACTTCATTTTCCACTTTAGGCTGATTTTCGGTTTTTACAAAAAAATCGCCCCGGCTAACATCAATATCATCTTCCAAATGCAGTACTGCAGGCTGATTAGCGAAAACAAAATCTACTTCTTTTCCTCCCGTTTCGATTTTTGAAATGGTAGTTTCAATATTCTGGGGAAGAATCGTGATCTGATCTCCTTTCTGATAAATTCCTGAAATAATTTCACCGGCATATCCTCTGTAATCATGCAGTTCATCCGTCTGAGGTCTGATCACGTACTGCACCTGAAACCGTGCATTGTCAAGATTGGTATTGTTATGTACTTCAACATTTTCAAGGAAATCAAGCAAAGTTGGTCCTTTATACCAGTTTGTTCTTTGGGATTCTTCCACAATATTGTCGCCGTAAAAAGCGGAGATCGGGAAATAATTGATATTTTCCAGACCTAATTTCTGAGCCACCAATTGGTATTGTGCTTTAATATCGTTGAAAACTTCTTCGGAATATTCTACCAAATCCATTTTATTAATCGCCACGACCACATTTTTTATTTTTAATAAAGAAGCGATGATGGAGTGTCTTCTGGTCTGCTCGATAACGCCCTGTCTGGCATCAATTAAAATAATAATCAACTGAGAATTGGAAGCTCCGGTGATCATATTTCTGGTATACTGAATATGCCCCGGCGCATCGGCAATAATAAATTTTCTCTTTGGTGTGGAAAAATAGCGGTAGGCCACATCAATCGTAATCCCCTGCTCTCTTTCGGCTCTCAGTCCGTCGGTAAGAATGGCAAGATCTACTCCGTTTTCGTTTTTGTTTTTTGATTGTTTTTCGAGAGCTTCAAGCTGATCAATCAATATATTTTTACTATCGTACAGAAGTCTTCCGATCAGGGTACTTTTCCCGTCGTCAACACTTCCCGCTGTTATAAATCTTAATATGTCCATAAGTTTATTCATTAATGATAATTGATCAATGATAAATCATCTCAACTTTCGCATAAAAATCATTTATCAACTATCGTTTATCATTTATAATTAAAAATATCCTCCTTTTTTTCTATCTTCCATCGCGGCCTCCGTTACTTTATCATCGATTCGGGTTTCGCCACGCTCAGAAATTTTAGACGCGATAATTTCGTTAATAACGCTGTCCAGGGTTTCCGCGTCACTTTCCACGGCCGCCGTACACGTCATATCCCCCACCGTTCTGTAGCGGACTCTTTTGGTAATCACTTCATCATTTTCATCAATCTGAATAAAATCAGAAGCGGCAATGAGCTGACCGTCATGCGTAATCACCTCTCTGTCGTGTGCAAAATAAATCGGAGGAAGCTGAATATTCTCTTTTCGGATATAATTCCAGACATCCAGTTCCGTCCAGTTGGAAATAGGGAAAACTCTTACATTTTCACCTTTATTGATTCTTCCGTTATAAATATTCCACAATTCCGGACGTTGTAATTTCGGATCCCATTGCCCGAATTCATCACGAACGGAGAAAAAACGTTCTTTAGCTCTGGCTTTTTCTTCGTCTCTTCTCGCACCGCCAATGCAGGCATCAAACTGAAATTCTTCAATCGTATCTAATAAAGTATGCGTTTGCAGCCAGTTTCTCGACGCAAATTTCCCTTTAGGTTCGGTTAAATTTTTAGCTTTAATGGTATCTTCTACGCTTCTTACAATTAGCTCAGCACCCAGGTGCTCAGCAAGATAATCTCTGAACTGCAGGGCTTCGGGGAAATTATGTCCCGTATCAATATGTACCAGAGGAAACGGAATCTTCATCGGAGCAAAGGCTTTTTTCGCCAGATGAACCAAAGTGATAGAATCTTTTCCGCCACTGAAAAGCAAAGCCGGTTTTTCAAACTGTGCCACCACTTCACGCATAATGTAAATGCTTTCTGCCTCCAGCTGCTCCAGATAATCTAATGTATAATTACTCATTATTATTTAAAAGATTTTTTTATTTAATTTGAATGCAGACCGCATTCTTTATGTGAACTCTCCCACCACCAACGGCCCGCACGAGGGTTTTCTCCGGGTTCGATCGCTCGCGTACAAGGCTGACACCCTATACTCACAAACCCTTTTTTATGCAAAGGCAGATCCTGAACTTTATTTTTTTCGAGATAATCTAAAACATCCTGATAAGTCCAGTGCATCAGCGGATTGTATTTGTAGAGGTTTCTCTGCTCATCCCATTCTAAAATCTGCATATTTTCGCGATTTTCAGACTGTTCAGAGCGTAAGCCCGTGATCCAGACCTTTGCTTTTTCCAATGCCCGGTTTAAAGGCTTTACTTTTCTGATAAAGCAACATGCTTTCCTGTTTTCTACCGAATGATAAAAGGCATTCATCCCTTTTTCATTAACATATTTTTCCACATCAGAAGCTTCGGGAAAATACACTTCCGTTTTTATTTTATATCGCGAATTGTTTTTTGAAAGTAAATCGTAATGTTCGTAGAAAAGCCTTCCTGTGTCCAAAGTGAAAACCTGTATCGGAAGTTTCTGACTAAATATTAAGTCTGTAATTACCTGATCTTCCTGACCAAGCGATGTTGAGAATACCACTCCTTCTGAGAATTTTTCGGAGATCAATTTCAATCCTTCCTCTGCTGAAAGCTGTTTCAGTATATCTGCATCTTCTGTTGAAATCATATTTTGTTCATTTGAAGTAATGCAAATATCTGACAAAATAATTATCCTACCAAACAAGTAGACTAATTATTCAAAAAAAAGGATTCAGATCAGTCGATCAAATCCATTAATGTTTTTTCTTCTAAAATTTTTAGAGAGGCATCCCGCACTTCAATCAAAACATCGTGTAAACTGCAGTGATCTTCATTACAGTCGGCACATTTTTCATAGAAATTCAGACTTACACACGGAAGCATCGCAATAGGCCCGTTTACCAGACGAATAATCTTGGCAAGCTTCACCTGAGCAGGATTTTCTTTTAAAAAATAACCTCCGCCTTTTCCCTTTTTACTTTCCAGAATATCTGCTTTTTTAAGTTCAAGCAAAATATTCTCCAGAAATTTCAAAGGAATTTTCCGGTGTTCCGCGATTTCTGAAATAAGAACAGGCCCGTCATTCCTTTTTTCTACAAGATATGACAGCGCCTTAAAAGCATATTGAGATTTTTTAGACAGCATTAGAGCAAAATTAAGAAAATTGTTTGAAATGCCGAAAAGTATCAACGAATGTTGAAAAATGAAGCCTCAAAATGGTCTCCGCAGATCTCCCACTTCCAACTTCCCTCGTCCCACTTCCAGCCAAATCACTATATTTGCAACATGTTCAGTAAACAGGAAGCACAACAATTAAAAAAAGAATTTTGGACGGCATTCGGAAAGTCTTTTCCAAGAAAATGGATCTTGTATGATACCAAGGTTAAAGATTTTTCATTTAAATTTTATGCAGATAAGAAAAAAGCAGAGGTTTCTCTGGATATCGAAATGAAGGACGACGTCTTCAGAGACGCTTATTACAACAAAATATGGTCACTTGAAGATATCCTGAAAGATTTCATCGGCGATTTCCACAAAGAAGAGTTTTATACCCTGGAAAACGGAAAAATAATCAGCAGAATCTGGGTGGAAAAGGACGGAATCTCGGTTTTTAATAAAAATACATGGCAGGAAACTTTTGAATTTTTCGTTGACAAAATGGATGGATTCGAAAGGTTTTATTATGAATACGAGGATTTTATAAAGGATGTTTAATGAGAGTTGATATTAAAGTTGAATGAATGCTATTATTTACAAGGATATCCATGATGATATTTTAAATGAAAATCAGATAAAAAATAAAAACCACTACTATAAAGAATATTATCGGGAGAATGTTTTAGAGAAAATAGAAACCATCAGTCAGCAGGTTTTAATTTTTGTAAAATACATGCATTACGATCCCCGATCCATTGAAAAGATGGTAAAGTTATATCCTAAAAAAGTTCAGGTATCTTTTTTTAATGAAATGGCGCAAACCACAGAATATAAAGAGTGGTGTATCGCCAATTATAATTCGGGCAGCCTTTTCAGTCAGTCGGTATTTGTTGAACATGAAAATGGAGACATTATACTCGATAAAACAGTAAAAAATGCCAACGGAATGGTTTTAAATTTTGAAAAATACCACTTTGAAAATGGAAAGCTGGCCTATATTTTCGAATATTTTGATAATGGAAACCCCTATTTAATTATCTCATTTAACGGCACTGAGCCTGATGAAATACGATGGGATACCTCTTATTTTGAAGATTTTGACTGGAATGGATTAGAATACTATAAAGACGGAAATATAAAATTTCCTATATCTTAAACCTCTTCCCCTCTTTAGCCATAGAACCCGTGTTTTGCTCTCTTTTATCCAGCTTAAACACAAAGCTTTTAAAAATCCTTTTGCCTCTTTTGTGGTAAAAACATAAAGTTATTTCAAAGCCACGAATGCACGAATTTATAACATCCAAATTCTAATATTCGTGCATTCGTGGCCAAAAAAAGCAACCCATCGTCTAAAAATCTGCGAGAGCAAAAAGAGCCACGAATGCACGAATGTAAAACATCCAACTATTTTGATTTTCATTAAATAAGAGCGGCAGAATAAACATCCCTATTCTATAATATTCGTGCATTCGTGGCCAAAAAAAAGCAACCCATCGTCTAAAAATCTGCGTTATCTGCAAAATCTGCGAGAGCAAAAACAGCCACGAATGCACGAATGTAAAACATACTGCTATTTTGATTTTCATTAAATGAGCGCGCAAGAATAAACATCCCTATTCTATAATATTCGTGCATTCGTGGCCAAAAAAAGCAACACATCGTCTAAAAATCCGCGTTATCTGCAAAATCTGCGAGAGCAAAAACAGCAAAAACAGCCACGAATGCACGAATGTAAAACATCCTGCTATTTTGATTTTCATTAAATGAGAGCGCCAGAATAAACATCCAAATTCTATAATATTCGTGCATTCGTGGCTTCTATAATTAATATTTCGATAAAATTTTAAACATTCTCAAAACCTGCGTTGGTATATTTTTTGTATTTTAGCGATACCAAAAATATCAATTCTTGAGTATTCATGATGCTTTTCAGCACATAGTACATTGATATTTCTAATCATTAAATCACAAAAAATTTAAACGTAATGGAAGACAACACCTTCATTTTTACAGACGGTACCGACCCCAAAATGATTGAAGCTTACAAAAATGCTCAAAAAACCTTTAAATACTTCTGGAGAGAACTGTCCTGGGAATACAGAAGAATAATTCCGGCGCTGAATCTGGCCTGTGTAAAGGCTTCTTTTTCAGAAAAAGATCCCGAAACCGGAAAAGATATTGTAGAACACATGTGGATCAATGAGATTGATTTTAATGGAGATACGGTAAAAGGTCACCTCATCAACGAACCCAATAATCTTACCGGTATTAAGGCGGGAGATTATTTTGAAATCCCTCTTAATGAGATCAGCGACTGGCTTTTTGCCACCACTCCAACCGTTAAAAAACGAAAAGGTCTTTCCAAATTATTTTCCTCATCTGAAGAATCGGTTCCAAAGGCCTATGGCGGATTTACCATTCAGAAAATGCGTGCCGATATGCAGTCTGATGCAGAAAGAGAAGAACATGATGGCTATTGGGGATTGGATTTTGGAGATTTCAACCATATCGAAGTCGTTCATGAGCAAAGTGAGAAGCCCGAAAACCTTATCGAACATCCGATGAGTAAAAATATGAAGGACGATTTTGTTCAGTTTCTTAAAAATTACCCGAATGAGCTTACCAATGTTGATGACGAAGGTTTATCCATTCTTCACAGAGAAACCATTGCCGGAAATCTGAGCTCAGTAGAGGTTCTTATAGCATCGGGTGCTGATAGAAATTTAAAAACAAATACCGGAAAAACTGCTTTAGATTATGCTAAACAGATGAATTGGGAACACCTGATCCCCGTTTTAGGAAGTTAATAATTCTCTGAAAATCATTTTTTGAGAATCCTTTTTCCGAAATAAATTAAAAAAAGCCGGAAGAAAAATCTTCCGGCTATATAAGGCTTAAAAGCTTGTTTCTTACTATTTGAAACAAATACTTTAAAAAAGTATAATCGTCTTTTACAGTGTTTCTTTTAACCAATCAAAGAATTCTCTTTGCCATACCAGACCATTTTGCGGATGTAAAACCCAGTGGTTTTCATTCGGGAAATAGACCAATTTAGATTTTAAGCCTCTTAATTTTGCAGCCTGGAAAGCCTCCTGACCCTGCTCATAAGGCACTCTGAAGTCTATTCCGCCCTGAACAATCATAATAGGCTTATTCCATTTATCTACAAAATTACTTGGGTTAAATTCTGTATACGCTTTTGGAAGTGGCTTTTCCCATGGAGACCCTAAATCCCAGTTGGCAAACCAGAGTTCTTCTGTTGTTAAATACCAGGATTTCATATCAAATAAACCATCGTGCGCAATGAAAGTTTTGAATCTGTTTTCATGAATTCCCGCTAACATAAAGACGCTGTATCCTCCGTAACTCGCTCCCACTGCAGCTACTCTGTCACCATCAACATACTTTAAAGTTTTTGCATAATCCGTGGCTGCCAGATAATCTCTCATCGGTTGGCCACCCCAGTCTCTGGAGATCTCTTCATTCCATTTTGTTCCCCAGCCCGGCATTCCGCGACGGTTGGGAGCTACCACGATGTATCCGTTGGCTGCCATTAAAGCAAAATTCCATCTTACGCTGAAAAACTGGGTTAAAGCAGATTGAGGACCTCCCTGGCAGTAAACAAGGGTAGGATATTTTTTATTAGGATCGAAGTTCGGCGGATAATGGAACCATACGCCCATTTCTTTTCCGTCTGATGTTTTCACCATTTTCAACTCAGATTTTCCCTGAGTAAGCTTGGCATATATTTCTTTATTCGCTTCTGTAACCTGCTTCATTTCTCCGTTTTTAACATTGACCGAGAAAATGTCTGTTGCATGGTTAATATCGGTTCTTCCGACTAAAAGGGTATTTTTCTGATCTGCAAAGATTTCATTCACATCAAAATCACCTTTGGTAATCTGCTGAACTTTTGCATTTTTAGCATCCAAAGAGAAAAGTTGCTTTGTTCCTCTGTAAGCTGCCGTAAAGTAGATTGTTTTGCAATCTCCTCCCCAGAAAACATCTCCGGAAACACTTTCGTCCCATGCCGCTGTAAGATTGGTGGTCTTTCCGGATTTCCAATTCATGATTTTTACATCATTTTTATCTGCTTCATAGCCGTCTCTCGCCATACTTTGCCAGATCAGCGACTGTCCGTCCGGACTGAATTTTGGGTTTACATCATAACCTTTATTGGTTTCCGTAAGGTTTTTTGTTGCTCCCGAGGCCAGGTCGTACGCAAAAATATCGGTATTTGTGCTTGTAGAATATTCTTTGCCACTTTTAGGCTTTGTAACATATAACAGTTGTGCAGAATCCGGGCTCCAGATGAAATCTTCCGTACCCCCGAAAGGTCTTTGCGGAGAATCCCACATCTTTCCTTCCAGCAAATCTTTGGCACTTTCCGGTTTATCAGAAGCATTCACCACAAAAACATGGTTGTATTTCCCTTCATTAAAGTAATCCCAGTGTCTGTGGTTCAAATCTGTATACACCTGAGCCGTTGTTTTCGGGGTATCCGGGAATTTGTCTTTTCCCATTACTTTTTCCACCAAAACCTGCTTGCTGAAGGCAATTTTTTTACCATCCGGTGAGATCACAATATTTTCTGCATCACCAATGGCGTAGAATTCAGACCACGTTTTTCCGTTATCTTTGGACAGGAAAATTTTATCGCCTTCCTGAGCATAAATTCCGTTTTTATCCCACTGAATAAGTGCTTTTTTACCGAAATCTACTTTCGCAGACTGGTGATTCAGAACATTTAAAAAATAGTTCTCACTTTTTGTTTTTTCTGTTGTAAGATCTGTTTGTCCTACTTTATAAATAAGCGAAGACTGATCCGGTGAAACTGCCTGTACCCCCACTTTTTTCAAAGTCCATAGGATCTCAGGCGTCATTAACTGTTGTGCATTCATTAAAAGCGGAGCTGCCAAAGCCAGCAGACTGTACTTAAGTTTCATATAAAATTCATTTTTAACGGAATACGGAATCGGCTGATTTCTTTTATTCCCAATTAATTCAAAGATTGCCAAAGTTAATTATTTAAAATAAAAACCGATACTGATTTCACAATAATCTTATCCTGATTAATGGATTACACAAAACTTAGATTTTTTTTTGCCACGAATAGACGAATGATGGCGAATGGATATTTTAGAAGGGCGTAGATTTTATTTCCCACGGATTTCACAGATTTTCACGGATGATGTGGTTGATTTTTGAGCCACGAATGGACGAATAATGATGCTGTTGAGATTATTCATTTAATAAAAAATCTGCGTCATATGTAAAATCTGAGCCACGAATGGACGAATGATGCTGCTGAGATTATTCATTTAATAAAAAAAATCTGCGTCATCTGTAAAATCTGCGAGAGAAAAAATAATATAATGCAATGATGAGATAAGAATCTCCCACGGATTTCACAGATAATGCGGTTGTTTATTGAGCCACGAATGGACGAATAATGATGCTGTTGAGATTATTCATTTAATAAAGAAGATCTGCGTCATCTGTAAAATCTGAGCCACGAATGGACGAATGATGATGCTGAGATTATTCATTTAATAATAATAAGATCTGCGTCATCTGTAAAATCTGCGAGAGAAAAAATAATATAAAGCAATGATGAGGAGAACCTGTATGATTGATTCTGAATAACCACAAACAAAAATCCATCAGGGATCACTGATGGATTTTACATAATTTGATATGAAGTATTCTGTAGAATTACTCTCCGTCCGAAAACATAGAATTGGCAAAAGAAGTAATCACAGAAAGTAGAATACTGAATATAAATGCCCACCAGAAGCCGTCAACGATCATAGAGTCGATAAAATAATCTGCAATAAGGATAATTAATGCATTAATAACCAAAGCAAAAAACCCTAAGGTGATAATGGTAAGTGGCAAACCGAAAAGACTTAACACCGGTTTTACAATTAAGTTTAAAACACCTAAAACGATCGCAAATATAATGGCTGTAGAAAAGCCGTCAAAGTGAACGCCCGGTAAGATTTTAGTTAAAAGAAAAGCAACAATTGCCGTAATAAATAGTCGAATTATTAAATTCATAGTATCATTTTTTAAAAGTATACCTAACTTATTTACAAATGTCATTCCATTTTAAAGGAAAATTTATTCTGTAATTACTATTAATACTAAGAAAAACAGCAACCAATCTGAATTAAAACAAATTATAAAATCCGATTTGGATTCACTTTTATTAATTTTATTTTAAATTTTATAGTTTTAATAAAGTTGAGGCTCTATAAATCAGCTGCGTGTCTAATACGATGGTTCTGGAAGAGGCAGAATGATCTCTTATTTTTTCCAACACAAGCTCAGCCGCGGCCATCCCCATTTTCAACAACGGTTGCTCTACGCTGGTGAGCTGAGGGTGAACAATTGTTGCGAGTTCGGTTCCTGAAAAACTTGCCACGGAAACCTCTTCAGGAATTTTAATTCCCTTTTCGTGAAGATAATTGATGGCACCAATGGCTAATGTATCTGAAAAAGCAAAAATACTGTCGAAATCCACGCCTATATCAAATAGTTTTCTGGTGGCATTTTTGCCGTCTTCAAACGTCATTCCTTCGGTTTGAATAATTAAATTCGGATCAAAAATATGATGTTTTTCAAGAATTCTTTTGTAGCCGCTGGCCCTCTCAATGACATTCCGGATCGTGGATGGCCCCATGATATGCGCAATTTTCTTTTTCCCGGTATGAATCAAATGTTCCACCACCAGAGAGGCTTTTATCTGATCGTCTACAATCACTTTCGAAACCTCCAGCGACTTCCCCGGAATCCGGTCGAAAAAAACCATCGGAGTTCCGCGGCCGATGATATTTTTATACATCTCTTCATTATAGGTCTCATGACTCAGGTTAATGATAATGCCTTCTACATTAAATTCTTCCAGAAGCTGCAGATTTTTTCTTTCTATTAAAGGATTTTCATCTGATTGGGTGATGATGACCCGATAGCCCAGAGGATAGAGCACCTCCTGAATTCCCTGCAAAACTTTTGATGAAAACGGCGTAATCATTTCAGGAACGACAAGACCAATATTTCGGGATTGTCCGTACTTCAAACTAATTGCAGCAGGATTTGGTTTATAGCCTAATTGTTCGGCAGCTTCCAGGACTCTTTTTTGAGTTTCGGGATTAATGTTTTTGTCGTTGAGAAGCGCCCGAGAGATGGTAGACGTAGATAATGACAAAAATTTCGACAGATCTTTGATGGTAATACGCTTCATTTCCTGTGTTTTTTTATCAAAAATACTAAAAAAATCTACAATTGGGAACGTTCCCTGAACGCTGGGAACGTTCCCGTTGGTTATTTGTTAATAAAAAGCCCTGATGTATATAATTATTAATATAAGTTTAGCAAAAGATTAACGGATAATTAAAAACTATTTTTTATGACAATCAAACCCTATCAATTTAAACCTGAACAAATCACCACAGGAATCGTACATATCGGAGTCGGTAATTTTCACCGTGCGCATCAACAATATTATACCAACCTTATTCTGGCAGAAGAAGATCAGCAGAACTGGGGCATCTGCGGCGTCTGCCTCTTACCGTCGGATGAGCAGATTGTAAGAAACCTCCGTTCTCAAAATCTTGATTATACGCTTACCGTTTGCGGAAGAGACGGAAATGATGAATTGTACAAAATAGGTTCTCTGCGCGAATTGATCTGGGGCATTGAAGAACCTCAGGCTGTGGTGGATAAAATTGCAGATCCGAATATTAAAATTATTACTTTAACGATTACGGAAGGCGGATATAATTTAGATAAAGAAATCAATGAATTTAATTTAAATGATGAAAAAATAAAACATGATCTGGAAAATTCTACCCGCCCTTCTACCGTTTTCGGATTTGTAGCAGAGGGTCTCCGTCTCAGAAAAAATAAAGGAAACGGAAGCATAACTATTCTTTCCTGCGACAATCTTCAACACAACGGAAATACCACTAAAAAAGCCTTTACAACATTTATTGAAGCCCAGGATAAAGAGCTTGCAGAGTGGCTGCTGTCGAATGTAAGCTTTCCGAACAGCATGGTCGACAGGATAACGCCTGCAACGACCCGAGAAGATGTTGAAAGATTAAATAAAAACAGCGGAATTGATGATAAAGCGCCTGTATACTGCGAAGATTTTGTACAATGGGTAATTGAAGACGACTTCATTGCGGGAAGACCCAACTGGGAAAATGCCGGTGTGGAGTTTACCGATGATGTTGCGGCCTTCGAAAACATGAAATTAAGCCTTCTGAATGCTTCTCATATGCTGCTCTCCTACCCTTCTTTCCTGAAAGGTTACCGAAAAGTGGATGAAGCAATGACGGATAAAAGTATCGTGAAATTTATTCGTGATTTTATGGATATCGATATGACACCGTATGTTCCGGCTCCGAAAAATACCGATCTCGATCTTTATAAACAGACGCTTATTGAAAGATTTGCCAATAAGAGAGTGAGTGATCAGGTAAGCAGGCTGTGTTTCGACGGAATTTCAAAGCTTCCCGTTTATGTAATTCCTAATCTTACCCAAATGGTAAGGGATCATAAAGATCTTACCCGCGTTGCTTTTCTGTTGGCTTCCTACAGACACTATCTGAAATATAAAGTGGATGATAAAGGACAGGCCTTTGAAATTGCAGAACCGTGGCTTACCGAAAATGACCAACAACTTATCTCCAGCGATAATGCTCTGAATTTTCTGGAAATATCTGCTTTCAGAAGTATTAATCTGCAATCGTCATCTCAGTTTACAGAGCTATACGAAAATTTTGTAAGTACCCTTAAAAATCTGGGCGCAGGCAAAACATTGGAATCCATTATTTAAAAAAACACAGCTATGATTGTAAATTCTGATATAAAATCCTCTAATACAAAAGCAACAGGCAGCATCTTTCCGTTTGCCATCATTACTTTTATTTATTTTATTGTAGGGTTTTTAACCACCGTTAACGAGCAGCTTCAGGCTCCGTTGAAATTTACCTTTCTTTCTCATGCAGGAAGTCTGAAAAATACATTTACCACCCTTATCTCTTTCTTTTTCTTTCTCGGATATCTGCTGAACGGAACGTTGGGAAGCAGATGGGTAAATGCATTCGGATATAAAAATACGATTCTGAGAGGGCTTTTCTTTATGATCTCAGGACTGTTCATGTATCTGTTGTCATCATGGTTCGGAACGCATTATGGGGAACACCAGTTTAATATCGGGGATGCGGTTATCCCTTTCGGATTTGTTATTTTCGTTGTGGGATCTTATTTAATGGGAACCTCAGCAGCAATTATTCAGGTTGTGGTAAATCCTTATGCGGCCTCTTATCAGCTGAAAGGAACCCAGCCGGTTCAGCGTCTGAATATATTAACCGCCATTAACTCCATCGGAACCACTTCTGCTCCGTTTTTTGTAACCGTGGTAATGTTCAGCGGGATTTCTATTGAAAATATTGAGATCAAACAGTTATTACTCCCTCTTTCTGTTTTAATTGCATGTATTTTAACGGTTATTTTAGTTACCAAAAGACTTCAGCTTCCCGATATCGAAAACACCAGGGCAGTTGCGGGAGAGAAACTGGAAAGGAGCATCTGGTCGTTCAGACATTTTGCGCTGGGCGTTGTAGCCATCTTCTTTTATGTGGGAACAGAAGTTGCCATTGGCGCCAATATCAACCTTCATGCCTTTGAATTAACAGAATCCGGACACCCCATCACCTTTTTCGGAAAAACAGATATTATGATCGGCGGAATGGATCTCGGAATCCACGCCTTGCTTTCCACATTATACTGGGGTGGATTTTTGGTCGGAAGATCGGTATCCAGTTTCCTGAGCCATATTTCAGCAAAAACTCAATTGGCCACAACAACCATTTTATCAACCATCTTAGCGATTGTTGCTATGATAACTCAGAATTTATGGTTTCTGGTCGCTATCGGACTTCTGCATTCATCGATGTGGAGCTGTATTTATTCGCTTTCCATTAAAGGATTACATAAATATACTTCAAAAGCTTCGGGCGTGTTTATTTCTGCCGTATTTGGCGGAGCCGTTTTCACCCTGGTACAGGGAGGGCTGGCAGATGCTTTCGGCTCATGGCGATGGACATGGATTCTTACCGTGATCTGTGAATTACTAATGCTTTCTTACGCCTTATTCGGTTCTAAAATCCGGGAAAAAGACTTACTTAACTAACTTTTATATTGAGATCAGCACATTCTGCATTCCGGTAATTTTTACCGGATGTGGGATGCTGCACTCCTCAAAAGACACTGAGATATGATAAAAAAAATAATAGTATTAACTTCCCTCATGGCAGGAAGCGTAGGTTTGTATGCGCAGGAACTTCATTCTGCCCTTCAGCTAAGAAACAGCCATTTATGGCGCGGACTGGAAGTTTCTTCAGGATTAATCTACACCGGAGACCTCCACTTAGACGGTAAAAATTTCTATGGCGGATTCTGGACCGGAGGAAATGTTGACGGCTCCTACAAAGAGTTTAACAACTATATCGGTTATAAAAACAAACATTTCACCGTTGAACTTTGGGATATCTATAATTTTTCGCCGGGAGCCACCTATAATAACAAAGAATTCTTTAATTATAATGCCAGTGAGACCGGTCGTTTTTGGGATTTAAGAACTTTTTATACCATCAGCGATCAACTGCCTTTAACAATGAGCTTCAATACCGTGGTATTCGGGCGCGACAGGAATAAGGAAAATACAGAAAACAAGTATTCCTCTTTTGCTTCTGCAGAATATCCCCTATATAAAAAGGAAGATCAAAATCTTGAAGTCCGCGGAAGAGTGGGTTATGGTTTTGCCTTTAACCACGCAGGAGAAGCGAGTAATTTTTTTGCCAGAAAAGACGGCATCACGGAAGTCAGCCTTATTGTTTCCAAGACTTTTGCGGTGGCCGGCTATAAACTCCCAATCGGCATCTGGGGAATGTGGAATCCGGTAGGCAATAATGCCTATCTGCAGTTTTCGGTACAGGTATTTTCTTTTTAGTAGAGAGTGTTTAGGATTCCTGTGTTGTTGGGTGAAGATTTGGCAGGCGTTTATTTAATCTTCATCATGGTCACCAGCGATGTTGCCACATGGCTTTCTAAAGCTTTGCTTTCGCTGACGGTATAAATTTCAGTACGGATCACGCTTATTCGGGCACCGCCTTTTATAACGTATGATTTTGAAACCAGGGCATCGCCAAGCGCAGGTCTTAGATAATTCACTTTTAACTCTACTGTTACCACATAGCAATCTTCGGGATAATGACTTACCGCAGCATAACCAGATGAGACATCCACTAAAGAAGCGATCATTGCTCCGTTGAACATACCAGCTTTACGGGTCATTAAATCCATCTTCGGAATTTTTATGGAAATGAAATCAATATCTGCTTCCAGTAATTCGGCATGGTAAAATTTCAGGGTTTCGGAACGATTGAAGCTGTCGGTTATCAGTTTTCTTTTTTCTGGAGTCATATACCAATTTTCTGCAAAGGTAAGGGATCAGACATAAAACTTTGGAAACAGGCAAAAAATTTAGATCATTTGAAGATTTTTATTTTTAATTTCCCACGGTTTTTCACAGATTTTCAATGATGTTGCTGTTGAATTAATCTCAAACAAAATTTTAAGGTTTTAAAAAGGTTGAAGGTTTCGAACTTTACCGATCATCATGTGTGAAAATCTGTGAAATCTGCGAGAAATAAAACATTTAACTCATGAAATCTCTCCCAACTTTTCTAACTGCCCCAGATAAGAGCCAGGTTATGATATCATCTTTATTTGATGAGAAACTTATCAGGCCAATGTCACTGTAAATTCCGGAGAAAGTAAAACTACCGCCTCCGAAATACTTTCCGGATGCGTGGTAAAACCTTTTAATTTTGATGTTTTTCCTTTTAATACTAAATCTAAAAGCTGCTTGTCTGATAATTTTTTACCGAAAATATCGAAATTCAATTTAAATCCGCAGTTTTTAAAATCAGAACAGCCCACGGCCGTTTTGCCTTTCATTAAATGATGTTCTTTGCACTTCGGGCATTTGGTTTCTTCCCAGGACTGAAGTTCTTTTTTGGCGGCAGGCTCTCGCTTTTTCTTTTCTTTAACCTCTTCTTTTTCTTCATATAAAGTGATGATCTTGCCTTTGCCGTCGACCACTTTTTTAGTCAGTTCCGTCACCATCTGGATGAGTTCTTCCTTAAACTGGTTGGCTTCATATTCACCACTTTCAATTTTACGCAGTTTAGACTCCCATTCTCCGGTAAGTTCGGGACTTTTCAGCAATTCTTCTTCAATGGTATCAATTAACTGAATTCCGGTTTGGGTGGCGATAAGATTTTTTCTTTTCTTCTCAATATATTTTCTTTTGAAGAGGGTTTCAATGATATTGGCTCGGGTTGAAGGTCTTCCAATCCCGTTATTTTTAAGCATTTCCCTTAATTCTTCGTCCTCCACCTGTTTTCCTGCAGTTTCCATGGCACGAAGAAGGGTTGCTTCGGTATAAGGTTTGGGCGGTGATGTTTTTCCCTGATGAATCATCGGATCATGAGGTCCGGTTTCGCCAACGATAAATTCCGGAATCGTCTGTTCTTCCTCCTTTTCCTTTTCTTTGTCCTTATCTGTAGTTTCCTCTTTCGGTTCTTTGGCGTATACCACTCTCCAACCGGGTTCAAGAATCTGCCGACCACTTGTTTTAAAAGGAATGGTGCCTACTTTCCCTTCCACCAGCGTGTTTGAAATTTTACATTCAGGATAAAAAACAGCGATAAAACGTTTGGCAATTAAGTCGTAAACCAGCTTTTCTTCTCTGGTTAAATTCTGCGAAGGCGGAACTTCAGTCGGAATAATAGCATGGTGATCCGTAACTTTAGCATCATCAAAAACTGTTTTTGACTTCGGAATCGGAGCTTCCAGTAAAGGAGAGATCAGTTCCTGATAAGGATACATTTTTCTAAGAATGCCTTCAATTTTCGGATATAAACTTTCGGATAAGTAGGTGGTATCCACACGCGGATAAGTAACGTGTTTTTTCTCGTATAAACTTTGAATATAATTTAACGTATTCTCTGCAGAATAGCCGTATTTTTTATTGGCTTCCACCTGAAGCCCGGTCAAATCAAAAAGTCTTGGATTTTTCTCTTTTCCCTCTTTAATTTCAAAAGAAACGATTTCAAAAGGGTTTACTTTCAGATATTCCAAACCCTTTTCGGCACGCTCTAAGGTTTTTAAACGATCGATGGCCGCGTTGAAGATAACGTCACGGTACTTGGTTTTCAGTTCCCAATATTCTTCGGTGGTAAAAGCATCGATCTCTTTCTGACGCTGAACGAGCATCGCCAATGTCGGAGTCTGCACTCTTCCAATCGAAAGAACAGCTTTATTACCGCCAAATTTCTTAGTGAATAATCGTGTGGCATTAATGCCCAATAACCAGTCTCCAATGGCCCTCGCATTCCCGGCGAGATAAAGATTTTTATAATCTTCGGCAGGTTTTAATTTTTGAAAACCTTCTTTAATAGCCTCTTCGGTAAGAGATGAGATCCACAAACGCTGAATCGGTTTATTGCATTTTGCTTTCTGCAAAACCCAACGCTGAATAAGCTCTCCCTCCTGCCCGGCATCCCCGCAGTTAATGACCTCATCACATTCTTCGACCAGTCTTTCAATTACCTTGAACTGATTTTCTACACCTTTATTGGGAATAAGCTTAATGCCAAAGTTTTTAGGAATAATCGGCAGCAAAAACAGATTCCACGATTTGTATTGCGGCCCGTAATCGTGAGGTTCTTTCAGGGTACAAAGATGTCCGAACGTCCACGTCACACAATAGCCGTTTCCTTCCATATAGCCTTGTTTCGGCGTGGTAGCACCTAATACTTTGGCGATATCTCTGGCAACACTGGGTTTTTCGGCAATACAAAGTTTCATGAATATTCGGGGATTATTGAAGAGGACAAAAATCGGGATTTTTTTTGGATTTTGCTAATTTGTGAATGGTTGTTGATTGATCGTTGTCAGTTAATGCTTTAGAAGTAAGATCATAAAGTTTAGGTTATAAAAAATTGTAAGGAGACAACATTATATTCCACATCGCTTACTTTAGAAATTACATCGCAAAAAGTATATCTTGCAATGGAAGAATGTAATCTTACATCACAAAAAAGTAACTTTACATCGAAAGAATGTAACTCTACAACGTAAGAATGTAACCTTACATCGAAAAAATGTAAATTAACATCGCGAAAATGTAACTCTACAACGGAAGAATGTAACCTTACATCGAAAAAATGTGAAGTAACATTGGAAGAATGTAACTCTACAACGGAAGAATGTAACCTTACATCGCAAAAAAGTAAATTAACATCTGAAGAATGCAACTCTACAACGTAAGAATGTAGATTTACATCGCAAAAAAGTAACTCTGCTATTAAAGAATATTAAATAATGGGGTCATTACTAAGGTTGGGGAGAAATTTTAAGAGTTAGAATATTTTATTTCCCACAGATTTCACGGATTTTCACAGATGTTACTGTTGATTTTTTCGGTTTTTATAGCCACGAATGCACGAATAGTAGAATTTGGATGTTATAAATTCGTGCATTCGTGGCTATTAAATAGCTTTCTGCTTTTACCGCAAAAGAGGCAAAAGTATTTTTGTAAGCTTTGCGCTTAACTGGACAAAAGAGAACACAACATTCCTTTTTATCAAGAATTTAAATTTTATTTTTTAAATGTTTTTTAAATTTTAAAGTGTTTGAAGAGTTGGGAGAAATTTTATGAGTTAGAATATTTTATTTCCCACAGATTTCACGGATTTTCACAGATGTTACTGTTGATTTTTTTGGTTTTTATGGCCACCAATGCACGAATATTAGAATTTAGATGTTATAAATTCGTGCATTCGTGGCTATTAAATAGCTTTCTGTTTTTACCGCAAAAGAGGCAAAAGTATTTTTGTAAGCTTTGCGCTTAACTGGACAAAAGAGAACACAACATTCCTCTTATCAAGAATTTAAATTTTATTTTCTAAATGTTTTTTAAATTTTAAAGTGTTTGAAGAGTTGGGGAGAAATTTTAGGAGTTAGAATATTTTATTTCCCACAGATCTCACGGATTTTCACAGATGATGATTGGTAAAGTTCTAAACCTTCAAGGTTTTAAAAACCTTGAAGGTTTGTTCAAATGGTAATGAATATTTTATTCCCCACAGATTTCACGGATTTTCACAGATGTTACTGTTGATTTTTTTGGTTTTTATGGCCACGAATGCACGAATAGTAGAATTTGGATGTTATAAATTCGTGCATTCGTGGCCATCTTATAACAGAAAAAACGCGGGCAAAATGCCCGCGCCAGAATATATTTAGTAAAAAGCCCGATGTGCGGCTAAGTTGTTGGTTCATTTAATTTTTGAACCATTTATTTTGTCGGATATTAACTCTTAACCCAAGAGAAAAACTTTTAAACTGATCTCTGTTTTCTGGTGTATCCGAAAGATATGCCTTGGCAAAGCCCTGAGAATACATGGTGAAAACCTCTGCCCAATCTGAAACCGCGATTCCGATTCCCAAATTTGTTACATAGTCCATATTTTTAATTCTGTACTGCTTTTCCTGAAGACTTCCGGAGCTTGTATAGTCCAAGGTCCATAAAACATAGTCAATTTTACCTCCTGCAATCACAAAAAAACGGGTTTTCCCTGAATCCAGCGTTATATATTTCTTAAGATTAAGTCCGCCCCCGTAAGTGCTGAACTTTAATTTGGAGTTGTAGGGATCCTGTATCGGGAGTGAACCTTCTATATAAGGCTGCAGGTACAATTCTCCGGAATCAAAATGAAGAAGATGCGAAAGCAGTACATCCACAGAAAGCGTTGCAGAATTCTTGCTGATCCACGCTTCTTTCTCCACGCCGCTATTCCTTAAAATTCCAAGGCTGTAATTAAGCCCCACATTCCATTTTACATATTGTAATCTTCCTTCATTGAGGGACTGGGAAAAAGCTTTTTCAGCAAAAAACATGAAAAAGCAGATCATAAATATTCGTTTCATAAGCTGGTTTTAATACACTTAAAAATGTCACAAAATTGTAAAAGAGAATAATCTGAGAAAAATAAAAACCGGGCATATCTGACATTTTCAGGTGACGCCGGAAGTCTTTTTTTCCACCGCAAAATTATTGACCTCAGATTGAAAAATGACTACTACAAAACAACTACAATATTGCAAAAACATCTAAATCAAGAAATTGTATCGTAAATAAAGTATTATTGTAGTCCTTTATTTTTGTACGAAAAACTTTATGGATATTTTTATGTCTGTATTTTGAATGATTTGCGGAAGGTTGATGAGGTGGAAATTCTTTTTGTGTGAGGAAGGAGGTGGTGACCACCCCGTCAAAAATTCTTTGAATTTTTGAATCCCCTCCAGGGGAGGGGAATTTTTTTTGGGTGTTTTTTTGGGGGAAATTTATTTTTATTTTGAAGCTAAATGCTTTCTGATGGTGCTTACCAATTCTTTGGAGGCGCCAGGATAAGGTGCTGTAATATTACGTGGCTTTTTGTGGGGTGGTTGCGTGACCACCCCGTCAAAAATTCTTTGAATTTTTGAATCCCCTCCGGGGGAGGGGAATTTTTTCTGATGGGTATTGGTTTTTTTTTAAGTGCTGGTTTGGTTTGGTTTAAATTGATTATTTTTGAGTCAAACTCATCAAACAAAACCATAATTATGAGAACTTTAAAAAAATTAAGCAAGAGCGAAATGAAAACAGTTTCAGGGATCGGACTCTTGGATCCTGTGTGCCGACTACTCTGCTCTTTGGCCGATTCGGGACTGGTAAATCTTACCGATGTTCAGTCGTTTTTATGTCCGGATCTCGATTGTGCCAACATTGAATAAATGAGCAACCATCAATTAAAAAAAAATAAACCGGCTCTTATGAACCGGTTTTATTATTGAAACAGTTGAATGTTTATTTCATTTTCTTGGCGATATAATCACTTTCGTTTCCTAATCTGTCGATTGCTTTAATGGCAACACCGTTTAGTTTTTTACCGTCTTTAGATTTTGGAACTTCTTTTGACAGCGTGTCTAAAGTCAGAATTTCAGTTTCCCAAATTCCGTTATATTGTGTGAAAAGCACCCATTGGAAAACCTCTTTTATATTTTTATTACTCCAGCTTACCTGCACGAAATTTCCGTTGTCATTGGTAAAAAGTGTGGGAGTCTGTAAAGGGGTTGTTTTAAGCCATGGCGTTTTCGGGATCAGCGCTTTTTCTTTATAGGGACCGTTTTTTAATGTGGGAAGCATATTGGCATTTTTCGTTAAGCCCGCAATGCTCCAATGAACTTCGCCGGCATCCTTCCCCAGCACCTGTCTTGAAATTTCAATTTGATTTTTAATTTCGGTCGGGCGATCAGAAGCTTTAATTTCAACCGTATTTAAGCCCGGCCAAAGGTGACGGTTCATCGTGTTTTCAGATTTCCACCAGTTTAATAATCCTTCAAAAGGCTGTCCTTTAGATTCAATCGGCCAATATAACTGAGGCGAAAAATAATCTACCCAGCCTTTATTCAGCCATAATTTTGCATCGGCATACAGTTCGTCATACTGAGAGGAGCCTACCACTCCTGCCGGATAGCCTGGTTTCCAGATTCCAAACGGACTGATTCCAAATCTTACATAGCTTTTCTCTGCATGAATTTCTTTATAGATCCTCTCCACGAATTTATTGACATTATCTCTCCTCCAGTCGGCTCTTGTTAATGTTCCGCCATTTCTCAGATATTCATTCCATGTTGCATTATCAGGGAAATCTGCTCCTTTATTATAGGTTGCATACGGATAAAAATAATCATCAAAATGCACGGCATCAATATCATATCTTTTAACAATATCTTTCACCACGTTAGAAACATGACCTTGTGTTTTAGGATTTGCAGGATCAAACCAGTACATTCCGTTTTTTAATCTGACCACAATATCCGAAAGCTTATTCGCCATTGACAGGCTGTTTGGAGAACCACCATTGGTGTGATGGGCACGGTAAGGATTTAGCCAAACGTGAAGTTCCAATCCTCTTTTGTGAGCCTCTTCAATCCAAAATTGTAAAGGATCATAATTGGGATACGGCGCTCTACCTGTTTCACCCGTCAAAAAGTAGGACCAAGGCTCAAGATTACTTGTATACAAAGCATCTGCAGAAGGTCTTATCTGAAAAATAACCGCGTTGAAATTATTGTTTTTCAGCATATCCAACATAGAAACCGCTTCTGCTTTCTGCTGATCCACGGTTAAATTATTTCTGGACGGCCAGTTGATATTCGCGACACTGGCAATCCATGCTCCACGAAATTCTCTGTTGATTTCCGGAAGATTAGTTCTGAAAATTTCCTCTGCCACAGGCGGAATACCGGGCTTTATAGTGGCAACAGGAGGTTTCGGTGCAGACGAATTATTCGTTTTCGTTTGATTTTTATGGGGAGTTGAGCTTTTTACCGCGTTATTCTGAACAGAACAGGAGTTTCCGACCGCTGCAAAAGAACCCAGCAAAAAAAGCAATTTTATGGTATTGATTTTCATAGATAACAAAAATGAAAGATAATCATTAATTATAGAAACGCAAATTTATAAACTTAGAATAGAAAAACAGCATAAATAACGATATTTGTGCTGTGTAATGGGATGGAAGCTGGGGGCTGGAAGATGGAGGTTATGGAAGTGATTAAAGAAATTCCAGCCACAATATGATCCAGAGTTCTGGTCATCACACTTGTCTGCACAATGGGATGGATGCTGGGGGCTGGAAGATGGAGGTTATTTAAGTCATAGAAATCAAAATCTTTTAATTTTTCGTTGAACTTTTGTTATTATAATTGATTAAAGACTTCCAGCCACAATCTTCCAGCTTCCAGCCAAAGTATGATCCAGAGTTCTGGTCAACAAACTTGTCTGCACAATGGAATGGAAGATGGGAGCTGGAAGATGGAGGTTATGGAAGGGATCAAAATCAAAATCCTTTCATTTTTCGTTTAACTTTTGTTATGATAACTGAATAAAGAACTTCCAGCCTCACACTTCCAGCCTCCAGCCACAGTCCCAATATCAAACCGATGTGATCTTTTTTCTACTCCGCATTTTCAGAAAATGAAGATTCGTCTTCCGAAAGATCTGTTTTATATGTCTCAGGAACCCATAATACGTTTACAATGATCGCAATAATTACCAGAACAATGGGATATGCTAACCCGATAAAAGGTGTTAAAGCAGCACTCACCATAAAAGAAGTTTTGATAAATTCTGTGACAAAAGTTGTGGCTCCGCCAATGAAACCATTTCCCATATTTTGGGCAAATCCCATACTGGTATAACGGATTTTAGTCGGAAAAATCTCCAGCATAAAAGCGCCCAGCGGCCCATATGTTGCTGCTCCCGCCACAGAAAGCAGAAAGCTGATTCCTATAATTTTTAACGTTGCCGCCGTGCTGATGGCATGAACTTCAGTGAGTCCGTCCGGGTTTCCGATTTTCATAAAAAGATAAAAAGAAACGGGAATTAAGATCAGACTCGCCACCAAACCGCTAATCAATACTTTTTTACGTCCAATTTTATCACTCAAGGCTCCAAAATACTGATAAAAATAAGCACTGAATAAGGTCACGACTCCCGTAATTAACAATACCGTGGTATCTTCAATTTTCACGGCACGCTGCATAAAAAACAGCGTAACGAATAAACTGGTCTGCATCACAGAACTCTGTGCGGCATTTCCCCCGAAGATGGCCTTAAGCATCAATTTCACATTTCCTTTTGTGGTAAATGCTTCTTTTACCGGAGACTTACTGGTTTTTCCAGCCTTCTTTAATTCTTCAAAAACCGGACTTTCATGAAGTTTTTTTCTTGCGAAATAACTTAGTAACACCAACACGGAGCTTAGTAAAAACGGAATTCTCCATCCAAAGCTGTTGAAATCGGCTTCTGTCAGTACACTTCTTGTTATAAAGATCACGCTTAAACAAACCAAAAGCCCGATGGGAACCGTTGCCTGAATAAATCCGGTGTAAAAACCTCTTTTATTGGCCGGAGCATGCTCGGCAACGTAGATCACCGCTCCTGCATATTCTCCACTAATAGCCAATCCCTGCATTAATCTGCAGAGTAAAAGTAAAATCGGTGCCGCCCAGCCGATACTTCCGAAATTGGGAATACAGCCAATCAGAAAGGTGGAAGCTCCCATTAAAATCAAGGATAAAAGAAAAGAATATTTTCTTCCGACCTTATCTCCGATATTTCCGAAAATAAGCGACCCAATTGGCCTGAACATAAATGATGAAGCTACAACTGCCAATGTTTCCAGAAAGTGAGAGCCTTCAGAAGGAAATAAATTAACGGCCAGTGAACCCGCCAGAATAATGGCTAAAAACATATCATACCATTCAATGAGTGTACCTGCGGAGGAGGCGATAATTACCGTCAGGATGTTGTTTTTAGGAGGCGTTTGTATTGTCGTATCCATAGTATTTTTATTTTTTGATATTTAAAATAATTAGAACATAAAGAAGGTCGCCAAATGGAAGCGGTTGTTTCTAGCATTAAATTCATTTCCTATTCCTCGTCCGTTGCTTTGGGCATCGCCCCATTTTGCGACGGTATTTTCAACCTCAAATCTCAGTTTAATGGTTTTGCTTAAAGACCAGTCGACTCTCGGAACCACACGCCAAAGCTGATCGACACTTCGTCCGCCCGGCGTTGCCGAAACAGCTCCCCATGAGGAAGTCACCCCATATGTTGTCGCTGTCCTTCCCTCCACCGGATCATCTGCTCCCCTATTTTTAACAATTCCGGCATATAATCCGAAAGCTACTTTTTTATCGGTTGTCTGCTGAAAGTCAATCCAGGCACTTCTGGTATTCATGGTACGATACAGATCATAGGTTCCCGGTGTCGAGTAGCCGATAAAACCGCCCAGCATCACCAAAGAAGCCGCATTTTGCGCCATCATCGCAGACGCGCTGATCATTAAAGGTTTCGTAATTACCCTCGCATACGCCAGAGCGGTAAAACTTTTCACGGTTTCATTATTAACAATCGGTGGATTTCCAGATGATAATTGAGGTCTTAAAACTTCATACTGTCCGGCAATACCCGCTACAAATTTTGATGATTTATACTGAAACTGCAAATGCGAAGAAGGAACTCCACTATCGCGATAGGGTGCGGTATTCGGAGTAAAATCACGTTGGGAGTTGATGGCTGCAATCACTTTAAAATGATCATTCAGTTTTTGGGTTAACCGAATCTGCGGATTTCTATTTAAAGCAAAAATAGGGGAACCTGTACTGTAATTTACCACATTCGGAAGACAGTCCAGAATCACCATCGGATGCCAGTACTGCCCGATTCCCAGCTGTGTTTTTTCCCAGTCTAAGGTCACATAGGCATGGCGCAGCCTCAGTTCATTGATTCCCCCTTCGGTTGCACCAAAAAATTCAGCTTCTAAAATCCCGTTTGTTTTGGCACCCAGCACTTCCGGACCTTTAACATTGATTCCTGCACGGGAAACTACGGAAAGCATGTGAAATTTAGGGGCATCGTTGATATCAACTCCATTAATGTCCAGTGCCCTGTCTCTCGGATATAACGGAACGATATTTTCTCCCGCACCAATCGTCTGTCTCGTATCGTAAAAGGCATCGTGTCTGATGAATCCGTAAAAACTGACTTTTACAGCAGCTTCTTTTTTAACTTCAGACGTCCTGGTCTGAATGGCCGTAAGCGAATCTGAAGGCAATTTCTGACCCGGATTCTGCTGAGCCGACATCTGTAAAGCCGCCAGTAATCCAAGTCCAGTCGTTACCTGCATTATCTTTTTATCCATGCGTATTTAATTTTTATTTTTCTTAATGCTTCGCTTTCAAACATACAATTATTTAAAACACTAACAAGTGTTAGTTAGTTTTTGAAGCGAAAAACTATTTTATTAAATACTTAATAATACTGCCAATTAACATCATTACTTCTCAGATAAAAAGCACAAAACGTACTGAAATCTTACGCTTTATGAATTAATCAAACTTATATGATATTTTTTCATTAAATGTATATTAACTTAGCAAATTTTTTAAATTTAATGATAAAAATCATTTTTATTGATGGGTTTTAGCGGATAAAATGGGGTTTAAGAAGTCCCAAACTGGAGTAAGGATTATTAATTTTAACGGAAATACATCTGAAAGGTATAGCTTTTTTGACCTTTTCTTAGCCACGAATGCACGAATTAAAACATCGTATTATTTATTACCAAGATTACCCTACTTTTCAGAATTTTCGCGACAAATAGCTTTTTAAAATCTGTAGCCACGAATGCACGAATTAAAATATCGTATTATTTATTACCAAAGATTACCCTACTTTTCAGAATTTTCGCGACAATAACTTTTTTAAATAAAAATCTGCGTCATCAGCAAAATCTGCGAGAGCATAAATTCTGTAGCCACGAATACACTAATTAAAATATCGTATTATTTATTACCAAAGATTACCCTACTTTTCAGAATTTTCGCGACAATACCTTTTTTAAATAAAAATCTGCGAGAGCATAAGTTCTGTACCCACGAAATCAAACTTCTATTCTAATTTTCAAACGATCCAAACTTTTTGCCAGGTTTCCGAGTTTTTGTGCCTGATTGCATTCGACTTGAATATTGTTATTTATTAAACCCAAAAAAGCCCCGAAATTCGGGGCTTTTATATATTGAATAAGAATGAGATTATGCTTTTGCTCCTCTTTCCACTCTTTTTCTTTCTTCTTCAGAAAGTAGTTTCTTTCTCATACGAATGAAGTTCGGAGTTACCTCGATCGCCTCATCAGCCTGGATATATTCCATACACTCTTCAAGAGAGAATAAGATTTTTGGTGCAACACCCGTATCTTTATCTTTACCAGAAGCTCTCATGTTGTTCAACTGCTTAGCTTCAACGATGTTTACGACTAAGTCACCCGGCTTGTTTTGCTCACCGATAACCATACCAGCGTAGATCTCCTCACCCGGATCAACATAGAACTTACCTCTATCCTGTAGTTTAGCGATAGAATATTCTGTAGCCGGCCCTTGAGTTTTAGAAATCAATACCCCGTTGCTTCTTCCAGGAATCGCTCCTTTGAAAGGCTTATATTCTGTAAAACGGTGTGCCATAATAGCTTCACCTGCAGTAGCTGTTAACATTTGAGAACGCAATCCGATCAAACCTCTTGAAGGAATTTCGAATTCCATGTGCTGCATCTCCCCTTTAGTTTCCATAATGTGAAGATCTCCTTTTCTCTGCGTTGCCAAATCGATTACTCTTGAAGCATACTCTTCAGGAACGTCAACAACTAAAGATTCATAAGGCTCCAGTTTCTCACCATTTTCACCTTCTCTCAAGATTACCTGTGGCTGACCAATTGTCATTTCATATCCTTCTCTTCTCATCGTTTCAATTAAAACGGATAAGTGAAGAATACCTCTACCGAATACTAAGAATGTGTTTGCATCATCTGTCTGCTGAACTCTCAATGCAAGGTTTTTCTCTAATTCTTTGTAAAGTCTTTCTTTCAGGTGGTTAGAAGTTACATATTTCCCGTCCTTACCGAAGAAAGGTGAATTGTTGATAGAGAACGTCATGTTCAATGTTGGCTCATCAATCGCTGTTCTTGGCAATGCTTCAGGATTTTCAAGATCTACGAAAGAATCTCCGATCTGGAAAGCGTCGAAACCTACTACAGCACAGATATCTCCAGCTTGTACTTCCGTTACTTTTTTCTTTCCTAAACCTTCAAAAACGTATAATTCTTTTACTTTTCCTTTTACGATTTTACCGTCTGCCTGAGCAAGACCGATCCACTGAGATTCTTTAAGCTCCCCTCTTGTTACTTTTCCGATCGCAATTCTTCCTAAGAAAGAAGAGAAATCCAGAGAAGTAATCTGCATCTGAAGGTTACCTTCCGTTACTTTCGGTTCAGGAACGTATTGTAAAATCCCGTCTAATAATGGTAAAATATCTTC
>Ga0308158_10001143_pt1 | contig 30321 bp, 36 predicted proteins | sample PhyBR2_FD_201038 | JGI IMG/M metagenome (GOLD analysis project Ga0308158, IMG submission 201038) | Phyllosphere microbial communities from UC Gill Tract Community Farm, Albany, California, United States - DLSLB.R2 | ecosystem: Host-associated > Plants > Phyllosphere > Unclassified | place: USA... | reverse complement strand
AAGTGAGCATAAACAAGTTAGGTCCAGTGCTTTTTCACCTGGCATTTCCTTGCTGTTGATTCAACTATACCACACATAATCGGCACATGCCAACTTCTTTCAGAAAAATTGTCAAAGCAAGTGAGCAGTGTGGAACTTGCAGTCTGTGTCATTGAGCCATTCAGTTTGGCTACTCTTCAGTAAGAAGCATCACAGGACTTCTTTACCTAAAAGTGCTGTTTGGTGTCAAACAACACCGTTCTTTGTCTATCCGTGCGGTTTAATACCTAATTATATAATTCCTTACCTAATAGTACTATTAAATAGAGCTTTTCTACATACAATTAGTCGTTTTTGGGGACAAGAGCGTAGAATAGTAGTAGTCTTTTGCTATGAATAACTTAAACCTTATCGAATCACCTAACGACGTTTCTTTCTTAGCCAGCTCAATTCTCAGTTTGATAATTGGAGTAGCTGCTTCTTTCGTAATACTCTTTGTTGACTTTTATAGTAAAAAGAAAGAACTTACTGCTAAACAATATGTTTACAATTTAGAAAACCAGGTTTCGAAAATTGCTGTATTTTCGTTATTCATCGTTCTTATTAGTGCCATCGTGGTCTGCATTGTAATATTTGGGAACTCTCGAAACTTGACAACAGTAAACGACGACAAAAATGTCAATACAATCCAAAACTGGGGAAAAGACAACTACGGCATTGAGTTGAATGACAGAATGGCAACACAGTTGTTAGAGCTTGAAAATTCTCCCGTCTACTCTATTTCTCTGGATCATGAACAGGTCAAAGACCTGCATGAATTAGGTAGCAGCCTTATCCGTGATAAGAACAACCGAATTGTCAAAGTCAACCTAATTTGGGATGGCATTCAGTATAAACTGTTAGAAGACACTGGTAACGAGCTGGAGCACGCATAAATCAGCAAGATCACTCTTCTTCATCTTCAGGTCCGCCCACAATTTTCAAATCGATATGGATGCCTGTTAGTTTGCCATCAATATCTGTTGTTTGCATGACAGGGTAAAAACCGTCACCCCAACCTGAATGGCAAAAAATTAGGTTACCCTCTTGCTCAGAGTAAGGAGAAAAGACTCCGTAAGAAATTTCATTAGTTGAAATCTCAACTTCGTTGATTTCATCAGGAAACTTGCCATAATCGTCTCCGCATTCTTGAAGGTACTTTTCGATTGCATTGTAATCATGGAAAGCTACAGCACCAGCATCAACACCAATGTGGTAGAAAAGACCATCGTCTTCATCGTTGTCATCTTCTGGTTCTTCAGGAAGTAGAGGAGCTAAATGGACACTTTCCTTCTCTGAAGTAACGATTGTCACATATGCCTCTCTATAGTGAGATTTATCTTGCTCTTTGGAGACATCAGCAACAGTGGCATACACAGGGTAGACTCCAGGATTCAAATTGAAAACTAGGGGTTCATCTACCGTAACGAAAGGGTCGGAAGCAGCGAGCTTTCCTGAAGGTACTTTCAAGTCACCCAAAAAGACACGATGAACAGCAACATCGTGACTACGCAATACGCTGGAGGATGGATCACTGTCTGATATTTGACCCGAAGGACTATCCCAGTAGTAAAAAGGAACGACACCTTCGTGGAGAGCATAAAAATTTTCAATGGTCATGTTTCTATGCTACCAAATGGATTTGCCGGCATCGATTTATGCTGATTGATCTAAAATTCAAGTCTTCGAAAGTCGGTTTCGGTGAGGTCGTTAGAGATGAGGCATGACATCCGAAAAATGCAGAGCCAAGGACCCAGCCTCCTGTCGCTACCATGGCTTTTTGCAACTGTTCTCGGGTAAGGACAAGAAAGCGCCTCTCTTTACCAGCCAGTCACCAGTAGAGTATGAAGCAAATCAGCAGAAATTTTGGGACACTTTAGACTTTGACGACCAGGTAGCTATAGCTGACTGGACAACAAGCAACTACCAGCACAAACTCATCAATACAGCTTTACGAAGAGGTAACTGGGCGGAAAGTCAGTACGCTCCTGTCATAGACAAACTGGATGCTCTCACCAACTCGTACGTCGCTCCTGAACCCAGGACCATCTACCGTGGAGTGCACGGTCATTATGGTATCCCAAACTTGAGAAAAAATGATGTGTATTCAGATAGAGGTTTCATGTCTGCAACTTCAAGCATCAGCACAGCTGTTCGTTTCATCGCCGGCTTCGAATACCCTACTATCTTCCGTATCACCACAGCCAAAGGCATTCCAGTGAGCTTCAAGAACGGAATGAAAGAAAGCGAATTCTTGCTTCCTCGGAGCTCACAATACAAAGTCGCCAAAATCACGAAAGTCAAAAACTTGGAGATGTCATCAAATAAGCATGTCGTCATGGTTATTGACCTGGAAGAACTCTAAGCTGATTGAGATAAGGCTCTACTTCGGAACTTCTGTCGGTTAAACAGCTGTGGCCAACCTCAACAGGTTGGCCACAGCTGTTTTTAACACCCAGAGAAAAGACATTGTTTGAGTTGGAGGAACCAGGTTATAAAGCTGGCAGATTTCGTAACAAGGGGTTCATCTGACGAATGATGATGACATGGGTTACATGCTGCTACTCTGGTAAAGCTATCAAGCCTCTCCGTCTACACCACCTGTTACCTCTGCTTCTCACGAAATCTGGTGGGAAGCTCCTGTGCCCTTTCCCGGACTTGAACCGGGGACCCCTGTCTTATCAGGACAGTGCTCTAACCAACTGAGCTAAAAGGGCATAATATAAGTCAGCGGTGAAGTTCGAATTCACCTACCAGCTGCCACGTCGCCCGTGGCAGCCATATTCCTGAAGCGGTAATTTAGGGGATTCGAACCCCTACCACACACCGAGTGACTGACTTATACAGCTGTAAGAAGATTTTCTTCTTCCGTGCCCTCGGAGGGACTTGAACCCTCACTCCTTGCGGAACTTGATTTTGAGTCAAGCGTGTCTGCCAATTCCACCACAAGGGCATGTCTACGTCTCAGAGTTCCTGCACCTGTAAAGGCATTCCACCAGGAGGTCAATGGTCGGTAGGTTCTGTGCAGAATAAGGACCAGTTTTTTGCATCCAATATGATGCTCTGGCACAGTTGCATGGCACATACACACAACCTTTGTGGGATTAGCAGGACTTGAACCCACAACTCCTGGCTACTGACCAGTGCGTTACCTAATGCTTTGGCTTGCCAGCTTTGACTAGTACGCGGACAAGTTAGTTACATAATTACGCCATAATCCCATGTTGACTCAGATTGACCCCTGAGCCGAGGCTTTTTGTCCGAGCTTTCTTCCAGTGCTGTACAACACCCAACCATCTTTTTAGTGTTCCCTGTAAGCTCGGTCAGCCCAGAAAACTTGCGGTTGTATCGACTCAAACGTTCTTTCTGGGGAAATGTTACTGTTCCCAGCCAAAGAATCGAACTTTGGAAAAGACCTGCATTTTTGAGTGTCAATAATTGTGGAAGGTGGTCTCAGACTTTTTCTCTGAGCATTTCTTCCTGATCTATCTGAAGCTTACCACGTTGTGTTAGGCGTGTCAACTCCGTTGTGCAATCTGCAGGACTTGAACCTGCATCTCAACCCGACCAAGGGTTGCGTTCTTCCATGGGCTTCAAACCTAAGTTTGACTGTGCTGGACTGGTACCACCCAGCCTGCACTAACCTCTCGAACTAAGAAAGCATGTTGGGACATGGATTCAACCATGTTGCTTGTAGTAAACCTTCCCGCCCGACCAGCTGCGGTTCCTCAGGGTCAAAACCTGTGTGTTACATGAACTCTCTATAGTTCGTCTTACACCACGCGTACTACTCACCCGTTGTCATCGAACGCGTTTCTTTGACAACGACCGTGCCCCCTCTCGGACTCGAACCGAGGACCCAAGCATTAAGAGTGCCTTGCTCTACCAACTGAGCTAAAGGGGCGAAACCAGAAATTGCTTCCTGGCAGGTTTGTTACTGTGTTGGAATAAAGCTCCCAGGAGCTTGTCAAGACTAACGCAAATTGTTCGCTCTGGGCTGGTAGAGGCGGGGCTGACCCATAGGGTGAGGCGCATGCCAAGCACATAATCAGAACAATCAATCTGCCGATGATAGAGGCCTATCTGGGAGACGATCATGAAGCAGCGTAGAAGATTCAAACTTCCACTCCAGGGAAGCATTCGCGCCTCCACTGATGTACAGCCAGTCACAAATAGGAATCGAACCTAAACCAAAGTCATGGACTGCTTCATTATATATTGCTGCATCCCTTTAGAAGAGATGCGTTGCTGCCCCTGCTGGACTCGAACCAGCAACCTTGAAGTTAACAGCTTCCTGCTCTGCCAATTGAGCTAAGGGGCAATGATGGAGGCTTTTTCGCTCACTTACTGAATATTCAGCATCGTGTTTTGTTACCTCCGTTAGCCGAGGAGCCAACTTGCGTTCCATCCCGACCATATTTTGTAGGAAAATCAGATGACATCTTAGGGCTGCTTCGCGTCCGTAATCGCTAGGCTGCCAGTATTACTGAGGGTGATTTCTCACCTTGTCAGCATTGACCTTCACCCCGAAGGGTTCTGTCATCTACCACTACGCCTTGGTAGTGGCACGAGCCAGGCAGAACACGCTATATCATCGTCAACGCTTCTCAGCGTGTACGTCGGTTCTTTGTCTGATGAAGACCTGACAAGTTTTACAATATCTGTTCTCTGTTGTGTTATCAAAATACGTTGGAGAAAGAAGTTCAGTAGTCGTTATCTGCTTGTTTCTCTCTCGCTTATGAGTACACACTATCACCCGCTTGAAAGCTTTGTCAACTCGAAACAGGAAAAATTTTGAAAAAGTTTGATGGACGTGTCAAAAAATGCACTTGACCAGCACTTCTACCAAGAACATTATTCGTAGAAATGCAATAGAAAAATTGAAATTTCAACAGTTATTATCTGCTTGGAACTATCCTTACGTACAGGGAAGCAATTTTGAGACTGTCGTCTTGTCGGTACCCAGAGCTATCCTTACGTCCAGGGAAACAACCTGATGTTGGAGATGGCGGCTGCCGTCCAGGGGGAACTATCCTTACGTACAGGGAAGCAACTCAACGGTGATGAGGTTCTTCCTCCTCGCATTGGAACTATCCTTACGTACAGGGAAGCAATCCTTACTGACCAGGAGTTTTCTGGTGTTGCTTTGTAGTTTTGATTTAGTTAAGGATATGAGCTGCTTGTCACAACTCGTTTCCGCTCTTACGAGAAGAGGGATTTACTTCTACTTTGCGTAGAAGTGGGGATTGAACATCCCTTTATTTGTTTTAGTCTACGTCATTTTCAGTTTTGGCTTCATTTTTGGTGACTTCTTGCATAAAGTTGTTTGCTTCTTCGGTGAGGTCAACAATGTTGTCAGGGTTTGTGTGTTCACCGTTTCGGAGGCGTTCAGCTTCTTGGATGATGTTGACAGCTGCGTTCATATCTCTGTCCATGACTACACCGCAGGATGTGCAGGTGTAGGTTCTTTCACTGAGACTTAATTGGTTTTTGCTTTTCTTGGTGCCGCAGGAGGAGCAAAGCAGTGATGAAGCAAACCAGCGGTCAACTTTGGTCACTTCACTCCCATAGTAAACAGACTTGGTTTCGATGAGGCTCAACATTTTACTGATGGCAACACTGCTGAGAGCTTTTCTGAGTCCTCTACCTGCTGTTTGACCATTGGGTACATAGTTGCCGACTTCATCAATTTTGGGCAAATTTTTCGCCAGTAGGCCATGCAGGTTCAAGTCTTCTACTCCAATGTGGTCATAATTGGAAGCAATGAGTTTCGCCGCAACATTGGAATGATGGTTGTTGATATTAGCCATTTTTGCGTTGATGGTCCTGATTTGAGCTTGAAGGGCATGCCAGGATTTGGGGAGTTTGCTATAGGTTTCCCTCTTATTTCCTTCACAGGCTTCGCTGGTTTTTGTGTAGATGGCTGACGCTTGCTGCTGCAAAGCTTTTCGTTTCTTCAGCAGCTGCTTGTTTTTTGCGTAAGCTTTATCCGTGTAAGACAGGCTTCTATCGAAATGCTTCTCCTGCTGGCTTCGGTAAGGGATGACACCTTTATCCTCATGAGCTGCGTTTCTGTTGATGTTAGGGAGAACATAGCCGGTAGACGTGGTGATGGCTGTAATGACGCCAGGGTCAACACCAATGCTTTTCTCTTCGTTCAGGTAATAAGAATCAGGTCGAGGTAGAGACCAGTTTTCTGGCATTTTTACAGTCATGGATAATTTGATTGTTCCGTTGGGGACGAGACTGATTCTGTAATCATTAGCCAGCTCTGCACCAGGAGTCTGGAGGAGCTTCCAGAGACGCTTAAGTCCGTGTTTGTTGACCGGCATCCAACCAAAATGACCACCTAAGTTGATTCGGGCAGTGTTTGCAAGTTTGCGGACAGCAGTTTGTGACCATTCAGCTTCATACTGTTTCCTGTAGCCGTTCGTTAAAGCTTTGGAAGGTTTTTTACCGTGCTCTGCTTCATAGTTGTCTGTAAAATTTTTGAGGTGATGTTCAACACCTGCTGACTCTTCTTTGAATGGTGAACCGGCTGGGAGGGTTGTTGAGAAATTCTGAGGGTCTCTGTAGGAACGAAAACGGGACATGCCAGATTCTTTGTTCCCGTTCTCAAAGAAACGGTTAACATACTTTTTGTTGACCTCTGCAACATCTTTAGCTGCCTGAACCAGAATGCGAGTAGGCACAGGGTGCATAACACCAGAGTCATCATTTGGTAACGTCACCATGAATTTTTTCTGTTGTTCATCATAAGTGAAAGAGAAAGGGTGCTCTGCCAGTTGCTGTTTGATAATTTCGGAACGCCAAACGTATGACACAGGTTTCAGTCCAGGGTCAGCAGCTGCTTGTTTTGCAGAAGGGTGAAAATGTAATGTTTCCCCGTCATATTTGTGGGTGGAAGCACCTGTAATTTGCCTCATCACCTGTTCAAGCTTCATTCCGTCTGTGAGAAAATCTGCAGTGCCGCACGTTGCACGGAACTCACGGTAAGCTTCATCACGAACTGCTGCATATCGGGTTGCTTCAGCCAAAGTGATGTGCACAGCATTGATAAGATTTTCTTTGTGAGCTTTTTCAGTGATTTTACCTGCAGTTGCTGGTTTGACCGCAGGCTGCTTCACATAACGTTCAGTTTGGTCCCGTTGAGCCAGGGCAACATGATTACTTTTGGGGGTAAGTTCTTTCTTCCACTGTGCTTTCACCCATTTAGCTGCTTTGCTGTAAGCTGCAAACTTGATGGAGCTTTCGCTGAGCTCTTCCTGATTCTGTTTAACACCCAGATGCTGGTATAAGCGTTCAGAGATGAACTCTAATTCTTTATGTGAATGAGCTCGAATGAGTGCTGTTGCTGTGTTATAGACTTCAGAGGAGACAACGCAAGCAGCTTTAAGCAAGTTGATCTGAGAATACTGTAGAATGCTGCCATCAGCGGCAATTTTGTTGTTTTTACTCAAGCGTTCTTCAAGGAGGGGGATGCTAACGCCAACATGTTTGTGAGAACTCATGAAACCATTTCTTTTTATATGGACATTCTACTCTACCACAGATAGTGTCCTGTTTACAAGCTCCAACCAGAGCTATTCAGCTTCTCTGAACTGGTCAGATTTAGGACCCTTAGTGAGGATGAAGTTGATGAAAGACACCTGCTCTTGAGCAATCACTGCAGTGAAACGCACAGGCACAGGATTCATCGACGCATCGTAGAACCGCGTGTTTCTATTTAGGGACTTCACTCCTACCATCAGGGGATCGAACTCTTCCGTCATGTGAAGCTCTTTCACTACAGCGTTCAAAGCGAGACAAGCAGCAGAAGTGGAGCTGAACAGGGAGTCCGCAACATCCGTAGGGTTTTGTCCTTTGAGCGAGTACATAATTCCTCTTTCAGAGGCGTAACTCACTTCTTCAACATCAACTCTTTTAGCTAAGCTGATGAATTCCTCAAGCAGGCTTTTGTCTTCTTTGAGTAGCTCTTGGGAAAGGACGTTACTTTGAACCAGGTCAAATGATTTCTGCCGGCGGACAGCTTCTTCCAAAGCAACAAAGTTCTCTTCAACTTCAGTGAACGAAAAGAAGTCGTAGTTTTTGATGACCTCCTCCCCCTTCAAAGTGAACTGGATGACGAAAGAGTCTGACGTGACATCGCCTTGAGCTGAGATTAGACCTTCTTGTTTCAGGGCTTGAAAAGCCTCAGGAGCTTCACCCACAGGAACTTGCCAAGAGTTGACACCCAGGGTCCATTCCAGGGCCAGAGCATGAAAAACATATCGACTATCTCCGTAATGAAGAAAGCCAGCTTTATGAGTGTCGAAGAGCTGCATGATCCTTATTTCCTATGTAGGTGGCATTTTGGTATTGCTCCTCAAGGATACCATCCTTCTAAATTCGCTCCCTAAACGACCGTTTAGCAGTCGTAGGTGCAATTCTCGTCATCGTAGCGAAGGCAGACTGAACACCTGCGACCCCTGGCCGCTTCTCTACTCAGTACACCTTCAAGGTAGAACAAAGCTTGCAGATGAGAATCCAACTGGCTGAGACGACCAATTTCAAGGTACACTTCTTCGGCTTCACCATCGTTCAGGGTGCCAGCACTTGTGTCTCGTTCAGTACCTGTAGCTCTTTCAAGATAAGCAGCGAAAAGCTCGGCAATACGATCAGTTGGTTGTTCAGACACAAAACTCCTAAGGTTGATAACAAAGTGTATCATGATTCAATAGGCAATACAATAGAGTCTATTGTAAAGTGTTACTAAAACGGACAATATTTTATTTTTTTGGTAGGCTATACCCATGTCCGACCCGAACATCGCCGCCCCTGCTCCCCGACTGGCTCTGCTGCTAAAAATGATGAATTCTGCTATAGACAAACGTGACTGCACGTTGTTCTTCGACGCCCGACATGCTGCAGAGCAGATGGGGGTTCGAGCTGCGACAGGTGCTTATGCTCGTAAGATTCGGTTCAGCGCAAAGTTCATTGCTGAGCTTGAGGACCCTGAAATCACAGCCCAAAACTTTCAAAAAATTGTCAAGAACATTAACTATGAAAGCAGCTCCTGGTAGCCGCAAACAAATAGGTAACGCCGGCACAATTAGTTCATGTGCCGGCGTTACCTATTTTGAGAGCTATCTGCGAACCTTCTGCACAAGACGAGTACCCAGCTTCCAAAGAAGCCTCAGAGGTGCGGTGAAGCTACCAATTGCCAGCAGGAAGACTGTGGAGATGAGCCACATCCCAACAGTGAAACTGGAAAGCTCTTCGAAGTTGGAGAAGTTGAACATGAACAAGTAGCCGTAGAACGCAACGAATGTTGCGATGAGGATGGTGACGACTTTGCTCGCTGTGGTGTCCCTCTGACGAAGGTACACGCCTAATACTGCCCAGGTGAAAGAGAACAGCATGAACTTCTGCAGAGCCTGAGGGTTCGCTTCAGCATTGATGAGGATGATAGGCAGGATGATAGCCCCAAGGAAGCTTCCTACGATGACGAGGAAGTTCCCAAGAACACCAAGACCGACAACCCAGTTGGCGAACACGTTGTGATCGTGAGACGGGTCGGTAATTCTTTCACGCAGTGTCATTTTGGCACCATAGGCATTACGACGAGACATAGTTTGTATTCCCCTATACAATAAGCAAATCAGCTGTAAGACATAACCAGTTTGTCCAGCTGTCTATCACTATAGGTTATTGGTGTCTTATTTCGGTGCTCCTGGTGGGATTTGAACCCACACGCCCATTACAGGCACGAACTTCTGAGGCTCGCATGTCTGCCGTTTCATCACAAGAGCATGCACAGTTGGCATTCACAAATGTGATTACCCACTGTCGGAAATACAATTACAGTAAGACTCTGCTAACACCACGTGTTCACTCCCTAAGAAGCTAACCCAGCGGTCCTTCCCCCAGAACTTTGCGACCATCTTACTAAAGCGACGTTGTTCTTATGTGTTGGTACGTATGTTTTTGCAGGGTATTTCCATACAGGTTTCTCATCGTCCGGACAACAGAACCTGTAACTTGCTTTACCAGATATTACAGTCACCTATGACATCTGATTTAGCGTGCTCCCAGCGGGAATCGAACCCACAACCATGCGTTTTAGAGGCGCTCGCTCTGCCGTTGAGCTATGGAAGCTTATTTTGTTGTTGATAACAGCTTAGCACACTTATCTGTTATTTCACAAGACTTAATGGAAAAAGACCAAAAAGTTGGCGGAGAGCAAGGAGGTTATCTTGCTCTCCGCCAACTTATCAGCTCTCAGTCACATAGACATGCTTGTCCCAGAACGAGTAAGCATCGTCCCAGTCCTTCTGAGAGTACTCGCGGTAAGTACCGCCCTTGTCGTGATTTGCGTTACGCAGCATCGTCGTAGGGTGCATGGGAGTGTACTTGTCCAGCTGTGCGTTCACAGCAATGATTTCCCACTCAGCGTCCGTCGTGCGGCTGTCATCACGGTCAAGGACATCTGCACGGTAGCAGACAACCTGAACGAACTTCGCAGGGGGCTTGATACCGTCCATGGTGCGAGTCACAACAGGCTTCTCGCCCGTCTGACGGACATGCGTACGCTCCTGAACCAGATGCTGGTTCTCAGGAGTAATCTCCGCAATGCACGTGTAGAAGCCTGCAGCAGGGACATTCACCAGGATGACATCATTATCCACGCTGCCAGTACCAGGCTCGAAGTCGTCACGGTGCTGGGAGACAAGCTCCTCCAGCTCCTCCCAGGTACCAGCGAAGTAGGAGTTCGAACCATAACGCTGGTTGAAGCTGCGAGCAAAGTCCCCAGCCTGGAACTTGTCCTTCACGACCATGACCCCATGAGAGAGGGTGAGGGTTTCGGTAATCAACGCTGAACATCCTTCCGATGTTTTTCTGAGCATGAAAAATGGAAGACGCCTTCTTGGCTTCTTCCAGAGCTCCCGCGACAGGACTTGAACCTGTATAGAAGGCGCAAGTAACACGGCCCTCTGTTTTGCCTTAAACTAAACGGAAATACGAACTGCGTGGTCTTCCCTTACACTGAAAGCATATGCAGTCCTTAGTGGCAGTTTCTCTCTGCCCTTTCATGTTTGAGCTTACACCCTAGCTTTTACCAATGTCAAGCCCAACAAGAAAAAGTTAAAGCGACTTCGAAACATCCCTGGGGAGAGTGTTTCGATACTCAGGGTACTTCAGCGTCAGTTCAGCCAGTTGAGGACCAGGAATAAACGAATACGCTTTGAAAATCTCAGTCAGGTAATTACGCTGCCCCAAAGACAGGTTTCTGGTATCCCCTGCCGGCCATTCGTAAATGGTGTACGCCTTCTCATGGTAGGGAAGTAGTTCAGCATAACGAGGACCTCTTTTTGCGTGAGTGAAGTACTCTACGAACAAAGGCTGACTTGTAGCTCGCTGGTAAAGAGCATCCGCGATGAAACACAGCTTGTGGAGCTGCATCGAGGAGAAGCCTCTTCCGTCTGTGTCAAGCTCAAAGAAGTAGCTGACTACATCATAGACAGAAACGCTCATAAGGCAGGCTCTAAGGGGATGAGAGTGAGCAGGGAAGCAGGAATTAGTTCATTCGACCACACTGTGTCTGGCTCAGCTGGGACGAAATGAGTTCTCCCAACGTGGTTCCAGATTGCAAAATCCGAAGACTTTGCAACGAGCTTATTCAGAGGCTTCTGTGGAAAATCTGGGTCTACAATGGTAAAGACCAAGTTTCCATCAGCAATAGCCAACTTGTCAACTTCAATCTTAGGCTGAGCATGGCGGTATGCATTGAAAGAATTCTGCATGGGGAAAATATGGACAAGGCTTTTCTGTCCACGCTGGAATTCCTTCACCAAAGCATCCAGCATCCCTTCTTCATCCAAGCGTACCACTGTGAATACAGGCAGTTCAGTCGAAATAGTGAAAGCGGACATCATTTTCCTCAGGTTGAAATTGTTGCTTGTGACTGTAGGCTGATTGATTTGCCTGTCTTCATTCCTGGAATAGACTGTGGCTAAGTTTATCCTCAGGATGCTGTTTTCGTAAACTAACAGTCCCCATCGAGTGTTTGTGCTATTATTCTCGATTCATCCGCTCAGAACAACAGGTAGCGACCCTTTATGTTCCATTATCTTGCGGTGTATTACTTACACTTTACCAGTCTTTGTAAACAAAGTCAAGATGTTTGTTAGCGAGAGACCAGAATCTTTCGTCCGCTCTTAACGCGAGCAAAGCTGTCTGTGAAAGGTCCTTCCTGCTCAACGTGAAGAATGTTCCCACCTCGACCTGTGTGCAGCTTCAGCTGGTGAGGGAGGTACGTGTTCAAAGCTGCACGGTATGCTCGGTTGAACGTCCGAGTATCGTGGAAGGTAATCAACGGAACACCAGAGAGGTTCTTCAGGTAGTTCTGCCGCTCAACATCTGAAGGCAGTTTGTTGAACTCAGTACTGTCTTGCTGCATCAGCTGCAGCAGGTGCTGGGAAAGGACACCGTACTTGGTGTGACGGCTGCTCTCGGCTTTGACGTATTCGAGCCAGTCCTCTCGGTTGGCAAGCCCCTCTTTTTGAGCCTGCAGCCAGCTGCTTCGCTCCTCTTCCTGCTGTTTTGCCCACTTCTTGTGCTTGCGAGTGTCCTCAATTCCCCAGCGAATGAGCGTGACAATCACCCACCCACAGAAAACGAGAATAGCGAAGAAAGCAAGGCAGAAAATGGCGACGAAGGTTGCAAACATGATACGAACTCTCTGGTAGTTGCTACCGAACTGGAATGATGTCAGCGTATCAGAAGGTTTTACTCTATGCAAGGGTTAAACTAAGAAATGGGTTTGTCAATCTGACAAACCCATTTCTTACTTGAAAGAACTTCGATTATGCAGCAGGAGTTAACTTAATGCTGGTGAACGTATGCTTGTAAGGAAGGTTCTGATTCGTCGTGTTATCTCTGCTCAACAAGCTAATAGCAGTCCGGTCTTTAGTTGCCACAAAAGTCAAATTAAGAGTCTGTGGTGTTGCGCTGATATCAAATACAGATGTTTTTGTTGCGGTAGAAGCATCTGAGCTCATTAGGAGGTAACCAGCGTCAGAACCCCATCCAACAGAGTAGCTACGTGCAGCTTTGGAAGTGACCTGAAGTGTGTAGGTTTTGCCTGGTACTGTGTCAAAGGATTGAGACACTTTACATCCGGTTAAACTTGTAGTAATATTCATCACCATTCCTGTTGCACCGCTGCTAACTGTGCAACCAGAGTTGCTGGACTGAATGCCCCATGTACCAAATCCAGTAGTTGGGTCCATGGTCACAGGAGTTGTTCCTGGTGCTGGTCCGACTGGTGTTGGAGTTCCTCCAGCTGAACTGTTCAGCCAGGCACAGTCGCCGGCTGGTACAGTGTCAACTCGCTGAGCTTTCTTATCGTTAGTCGCAGCCCAAATCGCTCCTGAACTTGAAAGAGAATAGCCTGTGTAGTTTTTCTTATCTGAGGAAGGGACAGTGCAGTAGTTGGTACCAGTTGACAATAGATTGTACTTAGCTAAGTCAGCAGAGCTTTGGAAGCTATTTGGAGTCATCCCAGAGGATGCTGCAGCTTGAGCGTCAGAGCTGAGTCCATAAGCTGCGTTTTGAGCTGTATGGATGGAGCCAAGTTGCTGTTTAGCTGCTTTGTCCTGAGACCAGGGAATGACGGCAAAGACTGTCGCAGCGATAACACCACCAATCAAACCAATAATGATAACACCAACCATAATACTGGCAAGGTCAATAGCAGCTTTTGAACTGTGTAGCGTTTTATAAATTCTGTGCATGGGTAAAATTTCGTTTAGGGGAAGATAGCCTAAAAAGTTATCGGTCATTCCTCCTCGTTGGTTAAAACACAAATGGCAGGAACCCTGAAGCCAGAGTTCCTGCCATTTGTGTTTTCGAACCGGGCGTTGGTTCAGTCAGCCGACTTCTCGGTTACGAATACGTGGTATCCCCAACCGTAGTAGCCGTTGTCCGTTCCTTCGCTTCGAACAATTTCCGTCTTGATTCCTTCTGCATAAATGAACATTCGAAGCGTTGCTTCGCTCTGCCAGTCATCCAGGTAGTCATCTACAACTTCAACGTCCGTGATGACCTGGGTAGGTGCATCATTAGGAGCGTCAACTGTCCAGCAACCGTTCTCGCAGCATCCGCCAAAAGCTTCGAGAGCCTGAAGGATGGTTCCGTTATCAAGGACGAATTCCAAGGAATCCATACCGTTGTCGACACCCTTTCGGGTTTCAACAATCCGGCGTCCTACCATAATCTTGCGAAGACGGTCAATGTCGTTGTAATCAATCTCGTTCATGTTTTTCTCCTTGTGTGAGTTTTTGGTTTTCTATATCCAATAGTTTCCATAGCTCTCAACACAAGTGTCGAACATGTATCAGTATTCAGTTTTTGGTTGTTTCGTTTGTTGACTTGGTTTTACCTTACGCTAAGTCAGCGGTGTTGTCAAGTGAGCAAATTCGGTACGAGTACTCTTCATCATCCGCAGGACATGTATCTTCAGCGTCTTCAACGGTTCCGAAAAGACCATGCACAGTGGTGTGGTCGATATTGCCGTCCGAGCGAACGATTACGTACATGGTTTCCCTTTTACTTGTTACTACTTGGTCAGAAATACAGGATGTTTCAGGAGTTCGTATTGAAACATCTTGATGAGCTGGTTGATGTGGCTCAGCATTGCCTTAGTGAACACGTACTTCTGAACTGCCAAAGCCAGCTCTATCTTCTGGTCGCCAGATACTGCATTGAAATCGGCACGAGGCTCAATCTCAAGGATTGCTTCCCAGCTGTCAAGCTGCTGCACTTCAAGCTGAATTCGCCGCTCCTGGAGGGTGTCCAGCTCCGCCTGAATCTGCTCCCGCTTACTCGGAGCAGTCTCCAGAACAACAGTCTTGCCGAACTTTGCTCGCAGCTTGTCAAAAATGTCCATGATGTTTTTCTCTCTCAGAATTACATGAATGTTTTAGGGTGAAAATTGGGTGCTCCCGGTGGGACTTGAACCCACACTTCTTGCGAAACTTGGTTTTGAATCAAGCGCGTCTGCCATTCCGCCACAAGAGCATGTTTTTGATGTCAGCAAGATTCGAACTTGCATGGACCACACAATTGCGGCCTGGTTTGCCATTAACCCTATAACATCCAGGGGTAGTTTACTAACCCTCTTTTTCAACTGAGGCAGGTTGTCGAACCCTGCATACCACTCTCGTGCGCATTATCCTTGCTTATGCTATCTCAGTAAATACCATACTGTCCACCTGTTGTCTCTCCTGTCCCAGGTACCTTGGTTCAGGGCTTCTTACAGTCTTTCAGGTTAGGTAGTCATCCCCTAAGGAAACTGACTAAAAATAGTTTCACCTAATTCATAGTCATATTTTCCACTGTCGTTCTCGTAAAACAATAAAGCATCACGAATGAACTTCAGCTCTTCCAGGGTTAATTCTAATGTTACTTTTTCCATGATGTTCTCCTTATTTGTCATCTTGATTCATTTGGAGAATGTCACAGAATCATTACATATTGCGTGCTCCCAAGGGGACTTGAACCCCTACGCCCATTACAGGCACCAGGTTCTTAGCCTGGCGTGTCTGCCAAATTCCACCACAGAAGCGTACGTGTTGCTGTTTGTAAAAAGGGCCTTCTCCTAATTTCCTCACTCAGAGAAGACCAAAAAGCTGCGGTTCATTGCCTTGAAACCAGGAAATGCAGTGAACGGATTCAACCATGACCATTACCGTTCCAGTCAAATGAAGGAGGCAACCTTCATCATGGATTTCCTCCGCCGCCCGTAAGCTTTGGAGAGTTTTGCTGATCTGACACCAACTTTATCAGCGGATATCAGACCATGATCTATGTGCCTGTGAGGAAAACAATCTGACACGGACAGCATCCAACACAGCCGATGCTATTGCTTTCCTTCTCATCTGCCGTTTCGGACAGACACATGAAGTTTATGTGACCACTATTGTGTTATCAATCAAATCTGTTTTCTTCGACTTGATGCTTTCAGCTTATCACACTGTTTTCAGTCTGTCAAGCTTTGTTTTGTTTCCGTACTCCAGGTGGGACTCGAACCCACAATCCCGAAGGCAATTGATTTTAAGTCAACCGTGTATACCATTCCACCACTAGAGCATATTCTGTGAAGAGGAGAAGAGAAATGCAGCGACAGGTTTTTAACCCATTCACCATGCCTGGCACCAGTTTTTAAGAACTGATGGTCAACGTCCCAGCTGACTGTCTTAGAAAGGAATTGAACCTCATTTGCCTTCTCGGACTGCATTCCATCTTCTCTTTCTTGTGAGAAGTTGTGTATCTGTTGAATTGTGTGCAGCTCAGTCAACTGAACTGGTAGTGCTTATGGATTGAGCCTCCAACTTCAGGCTTTCTTCCTTACGAGAATGACTATAGCACAGGATTTGAATTCAAGCAAATCATTCTCGAAAAACTTTCTAACCAGATAATCGGTCCAAAACACAATTTCTGTAACAGGATTAGGAAAAGGACAAAATAGTTAGAATGAGTTTTCTCAGAAGGACTCGAACCCTCATCTGTTGCCCTGCCGCAGGGGTGCATTACCATTATGCGATACAGCCAAAAGGGCTGCAGAAGGATTTGAACCTTCATCTCTTACCCTGAATCAGGGCTGTTCTACCATTGAACCATGAGAAAGATTTTGAATTATCAAGTGGATGAAGCGGGACTCGAACCCGCAGGTGCCTTTAACGGATTCACGTCGTTCACCCAAACTCTGTACCCATAATCGGATTCGAACCAATGTCCCTGAGTTTCCGCCCAGTGTTTTGTCCAGCTTCCGTTCATAGAAAGCTCAAACCATATGAGTTACCACGCTGTTTTTTCTGAAGCTTTGCGTCTCTGCTTGCCTTACAGATAAGACACTACATCATTCTCTATACGACTGTCAACCTATTGATCCATTTTTGGAAAAAAATCCAAATTATCAATAATATCTTCAGCTAACTGCTCCATTATTTCGTAAGTAAATGTTCCATTGAGCCTTATCTTTTGGAAAGTTGAAATTCTCTCTTCTTGTGAACCTGAAGGCACTCCCACGATAGGGATGGAATTTCCATTGGTGTCCTGTATGATAAAAGCTGAAAAATTATTATCATCCAGCAGTCGTTTATTGAAATTAATCCAAGACGGATCGTTATATTTCATGAAATCATGTATAAGTAGTTCAGCCATGACTGGACTCTCAAAAAGAGGAATGGCTTTTCGAAGCCAGCCCTCTTGGATAATCCATGCTAGCTTTAATGAGATATCAATTACCTCATAGTTTTGTTTTTCCAATAATTTGCGTTCGATATATCTTTCTTCCTTAGAGAGACCAGTCCACAAGGCTCGATCTTCCTCTTTACCATTGACATGGACCCCAGCGGCTTGGTATAAAAACATTTTTAGTCTTTTATTATAACTGATATCGTTTTTGAGTGTTAGGTATTCCACCTCCAACGCTTCAATTTCCGATGTCGAAACAGTCCAAAAAGTTTTAATTAATGGAAATATTTTTTCTAAAGGAATAATTGGATCATTTGCTACATGTTGTACAAGTTGCCTAACCAAAGTTAGACTTGCGTAAAAAGCATCATTCTGTTTGTCCATGTAGTTAGTATCCAAATAAACCGTTTTGTCCGAATGTTGTCCAAATGCTATATAGCCAGGGTCTTGTTCTTTGAAAAATAGGTTACTTGTAGCGTTTCGTAAAGTATCAACGAATAAAAAAAGTGTTTCTTCTTTTGGTACTGTGTTCATTTTCTTCTGCATCTGAAAATCCTTTTATTTATGTTATAGTTGATATTATGACAGAAGAACTGAGAGAGGCATTAAAAGGATTGAAATTAATTAAGGTGGGAGAGACCTATAACGGATTTACATTGACTGCAGTTGATTCTATCAATTTGGGTACGCTACCTCTTCCTCGTAGTGATTACGTTTTCATTTTTGACCGCCAGGGTAACACATACGCTTGGTTTTATCCAAACAGAGACGAACCTATAAATTCTGACAAAGGTTTCATTCGTAGAGTAATTAAGAATAATTTGCCTGGAAAGCAACGTTTAGATATTATCATGTCCCGCGAAGAAAAAGTGCAGCATGTGTTCGATATAATCAAAAAGATAACCGCTAACTCTGAGACAGGGCAAATTAATGGTAATGCTCTACTAGGACTATGGTTTGAGGATTTTAGAATCACCAAAGTAATTTTTTCAACAGAAAGCATTCAGCAAATTTTTATTGAAGACCCAACAAAAAATATTTTCATTTGCGAATATGTCGACAGATACTTAAGTTGGCGAGTACTAGCTCCTATTGAGATTTTTCACTCGTAGTCTTCCTCATTCAGTTCGTATCTACGAATCAGACCAACAATGTCCAGTCTGTCGTAGTAGTCCCCGAGGTGTTCCTGATTGCGGAAGAAGTTCTCCAAGTAACCACTTGTTCGCAGTTCCACAATAGTGGCAACCAGGGCAAGAACCTCACGTGTGTAATCATCGAAGTACGTGTACCCTGTCGTGTTGACATCACTGGATGCTTCAGTAGCTCCTTCTCCGAACACTTCATCAAGCTCTGAGGTGAACCGGCGGAATTCATCAAACTTGGTGGCGTCGCCAAATTCGGAGAACAGCACATTCACTGACTTTGCATGAGTTTTAAGGAAGAACTCAACCTGTTCTTTCGTGAGTTCAGGATAGGAGAACTTGTAATTGTAGTTAGGCATGAGTCAACTTTACCACATGTCAAGCGTCTAAGCCGAGACCATATCCTGCTGCCAGGATGAGAGCGAAGGCGTAAGACCCAACAGCGAAAGAGTCTCGTTTGGCAGAATCGCCCCAGTTCAACTGCTTGCGGTAAAAGTAGAACACCACGCCGACGCCAACGCCAATGATCGTTCCTAAAGTAATAAGGAATAAGGTGTAAGGCATAGAGATGCTATAGGTTCAGGTTCTATTTTGCTTGCAGGTTAAACAAAGGAGCCTTCCCTAGTGTTGACCAGGGAAGGCTCCTTTGTAAATCAGTTGTTGATGTCGCCTGAGATGGTGGTGACATTGCCGTCAATGTCACCGTTCACGTCCACATCACCAGAGACAGTTTTGATGTTACCATCAACATCGCCGTTGACCTCAACATCGCCTGAGATGGTGGAGATGGTACCTGCACTGCCCTCTACAGTGACATCAGTGAACTCTCCTGAGATGGAGTCAACGTCACCGTGGACGACGATGTTGAACACCTTGTCTGTGGCGAACTCGTCAACATTGGCTTCCTTGCCGTCGATGATGACCTTGCCGTTGGTGATGGTGATGTTCTGACCTGAGAAGGTGGTCTTCCGACCGTTGATGGTGATGTTCATGATTTGTCCTTGTCTAAGAAATGAATACTTGGAGGATAGCAGGTGCTTACTTTCGTTGCAAGCACCTGCTTGGGACTACGCCCCCTGAACTGCGGCTTCCAATTCCTCAAAGTGGTAGTCTCTGAAGTTCTGGTAGAACGTCCAGTAGTTCATGAAGCGACCAACACTGGACGCTTCACCCATGGTGCGGGCGTAGTCCAGAAGCACCAGAACGGTATGTGTGAGGTTGTCAGCTTCAGTCTGAACCTTCATGTAGTCCACCATCTGGGCAGCCTCCAGGAAGCCTTCCCCGAACACGGAGTCGATGGTCTCCGTCAGGTAGAAGAAGTTGGAGTAATGCTGATGAGCATTACTGAACTCAGCAGAAAGTACCTGCTCGACCTTCTGGTCAACGTCAGCGAAGAACTGCAGCTGCTCTGCAGTGAGCTTGGTGATAACAGGGTAATCCATGGTTCTCCTTTGTGAGATGGTTAGATGGATGGATGGATGTTTATCAGGAAAAACAACAGAAAGGTGCAAGTTGGACACTCACACCTTTCTGTTCAAACTCTTTAGGTCAATCCGTAAGTTTCAGTGATTCTTAGTCTGGCTCGCAACCAGCATTCACTTCGGATTCGTTACCTCATCACTAGACCTTGTTCTGAAAATGAGCACGCTACCGGACCCAGGCTGGTTGCTACACCATGATAGGAATCGAACCTACCGCATTCAGAGTGAACAGCTCAGCAAAGCTGAACATCTGTTTCATTTTCGCCCTAACCAAGAAGTGTCTTGCTGGACACTCGCCACACCTCTTGCATAACGAGGATAGGCTGGTCACCGAGTCAGGGAATACTATTTAGTTGTACGTAGAGTACATCTTTTCCACTGGGGTTCCCAGGGGATGGACTGTAGTTCATTTGCTGTAATCTCAACCAAATTGGTTTGAGTCAGAGCTGATCGAGGAGAGAGATTTTTCTGAGGCTTATTCTCACAGCATTGCTCTCTCCTTGGAAAGTATCAGAGGCGGAAGCCTGAGCATCTTCTTTCCTTATGTGAACATCGTAACACACTCAGAAGAAGACTGTCAACACTTTTCTCAGAAATCTTTTCAAGGAGTATCTGCTGGTCTTGGGAAAAGACGCAAAACATCGTCCAAATAGGAGCCGGTACCTGGTGCAAAAACGTCATTATAAAGTGGTAGAAAATTTATTAAAATACCTGGTCAGAATAGGCTTCAGAGTTGCAAAAACAGCCTTTTAATGGTAGACTTGTGGTACACAACAACAGCAAGAAATACTCACAGAACACGCAACACAACACACACAACGGAGACACGAACATCATGGAAATTCTGCAGAAGCCTCTTACCCAGGACGAAGTAGCTGTCCGATTCCCTGACGGCATGATTGATGTTGTCATTGCAATGGACTTGGATACTTTCCTGGAAAGTTCGATGGAGTCCATTTTTGACCAGATGGAGGAACAGGTATTGGAAGGTCTGCTGGGGAACATTTCCTATACAGTGGTCGGCCATGACGGAAATACCCTGTTTCTGCAAATTCTTGGAGAGAACATGCCGTATTGAGAGATGCTGCATGACACAACAGTGAGGCCCCTTGTTTCCAAGGGGCCTCACTGTTTAACGACTAGAGCTAGTTTTCTATGATTCAGCTAAGTACTTGCTGTAATGTAGCTGAATAAAACCTGCAAGCACTACGCTACTGCCGATGCTATACAACATAGCAAAGGAGACCCCCATCATGAGTGACAACCGTCCAGAACAACCGCAACAGCCGGCTTATCAGCCTTATTACTACCCTGACATGCCTGAACAGCAGCCAGTGAAAAATGAAGGTCGCTCTTTCAAGCAGAAGATACTTGCCGGCGGGGTAGTTGCTTGTCTTGCCTCGGCTCTTCTCGGAGGGATAGTAGGAGGAACTGCTGTGAATTTAGCAGACAGTAACAAGAGCTCCCCTGTCTCTACATCCTCAAATGTCACTCAGACAGTCAGTGAAGTGTCAACATCAGACCTATCAGAGACCATTAACAAAGCTCTACCCTCTGTGGTCACAGTCGGAGTGGTTTCAGACCAAGCAGCTGGTAGCGGTTCAGGTGTGGTTATCAGCCAAGACGGGTACATTGTCACTAATGCTCATGTTGCAACATTAGAAGGAGCAACAGACTCAGGAATAATCACTGTTCAGACAAGTGAAGGCAAAACTTATTCGGCGGAACTCGTTGGCTATGACTCCACTGCAGACTTAGCTGTACTCAAAATTAGTGACACTGCAGAAGGTATCACTCCAATCAAATTTGCTTCTTCTTCAAAAGCTGAAGTTGGCAGCACCACTATTGCCATTGGTTCACCTTTAGGTCTTTCCGGCACAGTCACCACCGGCATCATCTCAGCATTAGACCGACCAATCGTAGTCACCTCTTCCCAAGTAGATGGTCGTAGCTCGAACCCGCAGAATCCAGACACTATCGCGTTGTCAGCTATTCAAACTGATGCTGCAATCAACTCTGGTAATTCAGGAGGAGCTTTACTTGACGGGAACGGAAACCTTGTTGGTGTGAACGTGGCAATAGCTTCCACAACTAACACATCAGGAAGCATTGGTATTGGGTACGCTATACCTTCAGATTACGTGAAACGCATCACGAATGAAATCATCAAAAATGGTGAAGGGACTCATGGTTCGTTGGGTGTCACTGTGAATGATTATGCAGAGAACGCTACTTCGTTTTCCACGGGAGCTCAAATTCAAGAAGTTGCTAACGGTTCAGCTGCAGATGAAGCAGGCTTACAGTCAGGGGATGTGGTCCTGAAAGTTGATGACTCTGTTATCAGTTCAGCAACCCAGTTGACAGCTGTCATCAAACAAGATGCACCAGGAACTTCTGTGACCGTTTCTTATTCCAGAGATGGATCGACCGAAACAGCTTCTGTAGTCCTTGGCTAACGTTTTGGAATGCAGAAAGAAATCAACCCTCCAAGAGTGTCCCTTGGAGGGTTGATTTTGTGAGACAAGCGGCAAGTAGAGCGACACATGGTTAAGGTGGTAAAAGTTCTGGTCGGTTATCTTACGCCAACTACTCAGAGGACCTAATTTCTGAACAGGCTCACATGACGTAAAAACGGGCCAAACTTACGACCTCTACAGCTTCCAACTGCAGGTAATAACATAACCCAACCAACAGTTTTCCGTGCTTTCAGATTTCTGGGCTTTCCTTCTGAAGCATCAACTGTAGAGTAACAGCTTCGGGGCTTGATTGTCAACTTTTCAGTTCAACAATTTCCTCATCCAGCTCGGCTTCTTTCTTGATACGCACATAATGCGTGACGCCTGGTGCAAGAAGGACGCTAATGAGAGATAGGACCAGGGTGACAAAAAATATACACCCTCCTATAAAGCTCATGGTTCTCCTATTGTTCACCTGCGGTTAACGGTCTCAGTTATTCTCGGTCAAAATTGTGGTTTTGTCAACTTTTGTTCTACACTTTAAATGGTTGAACCCTCCGGACGGGCACATCCGGAGGGTTCAATGTGGATTTCGCTGACGATGCTTGCTTCTGTGTCGGGTGTTGTCAGTCACTGCTCGCGGGGTCTTATCTTCTGCCGGTAACCCGGGCTACAGCAGATATCCACATCAAAGACCAGCAATGTCTGAGAGCATTTCGTTCAGCTTCCAGCGTTCAGTACAGCAGATTCCTCTGAACGCTTTCCTTCCATCAAAGCGACAGGGGAATCTTTTTGCCTGATGGATTACCTCCACTGTAACACTTTACGGGAAAAGACATCAGATTCCATGATGTCGGCGCCAGGATTGCTGCCATCTGTGCTTTTTCATCTCAAACGGAATGAACTCACCTGAAGGCTTTCTTCCTTGATGCCAGTTGCCACACCAGTGGCACTGATATGGATCGTTACCGATTTGGAGATGAACTTGAGTGTCTTCTTCTGTTGCATACTGAACTTTACGACCACATTCGTAGAACTTCTGCAGAACAATGTCTTCAGGGTAAACAGGTTCAGCGTCTAACAGATGACTACCTTCTGTGTACTTCCTCCGAGAGATGCGGTAATTCAGAAAAGCCTGACGAACAGAATGAATCGTCGCTGTAGCTTTCCGAACTTCTGACCCAATGCGTTCAGGGTTGTTTTTATATCGATCTTGAAGGCTACGAATGAAAGGTTTCGCCTTCTTGTTGATGTTCAAGGCACCAGGAAGAACAAAGCAGACAGAATCTACACGATGGACATCCTGTGCATCTGTCATATGGTTACTGTAGATGTAATGGTTTGCGGCTGTCTCGCTATCGAAGAAATGGATATCTTCCAAGTAGCTGGAGACAAGAATGTCTCGCACCTTGCTCTGGTCATCGGGGGTGAGTTCGGAGTCAACGAAAGCTTCATCAATGATGTCAGTGATGATGTGAATCATGCGATCTTGCTTTCCATAATGTCAAGTTTACCATAGGAGTTGATTTTGGTAAAGAGTCTCAGATTTTGACTTTCTCTCAGAAAATGGTTCTTTTTCTGTGTTTTTACACAAAATTTTTTGTACCCCAAACCAGTTTGGTTACAGTCTCCGAATGAGTATTTGTCAAGTATAAATAGCGGAAATAGTACCCCAAAGTTCGCTTGGGGGATAACAGTCCCCCTAATTGGGGACAAGGAACCTGAAAATTGTGTGCTAATATTGAAACTAATAACACGATAATCAAGATACTTGAAAAGCGAGAAACTTGTTCATCCAAGCAGTCAAACCCGACTAAATTACCAGGCGAAAAGCCTCAGAAAGCAAACACCCCATGTCTACAACCCAAACTAAACCACGCCGCAGATCAGTATTCCTCACAGTTCTGATGGGTCTCATTGCAACAGCCTTCGCAGCGTTCGCTCTCACCCCAGCGTTTTCTGGATTCACCGCCAGCATCAACAACACCAACAACACTGTCGGATCAGGAACCCTCCTCATGACAGAAACACAGGGAGCAACAACCTGTCTGTCTTCAGCTGCAGGAACAGTCACAGCTGCTAACGCAGGAACTTGTTCCACCATCAACAAATTCGGTGGAAGCACAACAGCTGCACCTGGTACAGTCATCCAGTCCACTGTAAGCATCAAAAACAACGGTACTCTCCCAGCCAACACCTTCACACTCACCCCAGGTGACTGCGTAACATCCGCTAACGGAACAGTAAACGGTTCTGACTCAGCTGGTTTCTGTGGAAAAGTAAACGTCACCATTGCTGACGTAACAACAGCTGGAACTCCTGTCTGTGTTCTCCCAGCCTCCGCTGCAGCATGTGCAACACCTTCCTCAACAACAACTTTGAGCTCCATCGGAACAACACCTATTGCTCTTGCAACACCTCTTGCACCAGGTGCAACTCGTACCTACCAGTTCTCTGTAATGGTAGACAACTCAGCAACTAACGCTCACCAGGGTCTGTCCGCTAACAAGCCACTCACCTGGGCATTCGCATCATAATCACCCGAATCAACACTGAAAGATAGAACCTCATGATTACTGTCAAGAAAGCAGCCATAGCCAGCATCCTGGCTGCTTTCTTGACAGTAATTGTTATAGTCGGTTCACATACTGCTTTCGCAGGCTTCACTGCAAGCCTCAATAACCCCACCAACACAATTGGAACAGGGACATCATTTCTCACAGCTTCCACTAACGGAACACAGCAATGTTCCTCAGTGCCATCAGGAAACACCATTCCAGCTGCAAACAGCTTCTCCTGCTCAACAACAGTCATCCCCGCAGCAACTCCTGCAACCGGGACAGCCAGCATCAATACTTTGCTCAGTGCCACAGGGACAACAAACTTCACTTCAGCCAGCTACAAAGCACTTAGCTGTTTCCCTGCAAAGTTAGATAACACCATCACTACAACTGACCCGTTGTTGGTAAGAGGTGACTCCACTTTTGACCAGGCTGGACCTGCAGCTCTGAGCGGTTCTGAATCCATGAGCTTCAACGGAACCAACACAGTTTCTGTGGATGTCACACAAGGAGTTGGTCTCACCAACTTCACATTAGGCGTGTGGTTCAAAACCTCCACAGCTTCTGGAGCAATGTTCGGTTGGAGTAACAGTAACTCCACAGTTGCTGGCGGTACTTATGACCGTCACATGTACATGAACTCCACTGGCAGAGTAGGTTTCTCTACCTACTCTGGAGGTGCAAGAACAGTCACCAGTACTGCTGCTTACAACGACAACAACTGGCATTACGCGGTAGCCACTGGTCGCTCAGCGGTGACTTCAACCACCTCCAATATCACTCTGTACATTGATGGTAGTCAGGTAGCAACAAGTACATTCTCAAATGCTGCAGCTGCTGAAAACACAACCGGGTATTGGAGAGTTGGGCAAGCACGCTCCAACGAAGGATACCCAGGAACAGGTCAGTACTTCAACGGCAACCTGTCCAACTTCACTGTCATCCCTACTCCACTCACAGCAGCACAAGTTGCGGCTTTGAACACAGCAGGGACACAGACTTCTTACCAGAACCAGGTGAAGACACTTGGTGCAACACATCATTGGAAGTTAGATGACAGTGGACTTGTCCCGTATACAGGAACCCTTCCAGGTAACGCAGGTAACCCTTGCAGCCATGTTCGTGTGACAGTCGGAACAGCAGCAGGAGCCTGTGTTTATCCTGCAGGAACTTCCTGCCCTGCTTTATCATCTGCTTACACTCTGAATTCATTAGCTAATGCTGCTGAAGCAAACCTGACACCATCAACTCCTGCCACATCTCAGACCCTTGTTACTTCGGTGGCAAGAGACACTACCTACAACGCCAACTATGACGTAGGGCTTCACTTGCTGATCCCTGTACGCATCACAGAAAACGGATTCACTCAAACCTTCACATGGTCCGGGAACAAGACAATTATCTAATGACAACCTCCACTGCAAAAACACGCATCCTTTTCAGGATCGGTTTCGGATTAGTTGCAGCGTTCCTGATCGTTATTGGTGTCTTCTACATCAGTGGCTTCAGATCGTTCATCATCCAAACTCCTTCAATGGGTACCTACGCTCCTGTAGGGACCCTTGTAGTCAGCAAGCCGACTTCGTTTGATAAGGTCCAGGAAAAAGACACAATTCTTTTCAACCCACCTGGTTCAGAAGATACATTCTTCCATCGAGTGAATAAAGTCGCAGACAATGGGATTCTCACAAAAGGAGACATCAACGGAACGGTTGACCCTTGGACATTAGGTTCAGAGAACCTGATCGGAGCAGAATTCTTCCATGTTCAGTCATTAGGGTTCCTCATCAGGGTTTTGCCATTCCTGATCGTCGGCGGGATTGCTTTGACTCTGATAGTCAACCGCTTCATCGAAGGCAGATACAAATTCCCAACCCTGGTTCTTGGAAGCTCATTCCTTCTGTCCATTGGTGCCTATTTCAGCCGGCCTTTCTTCAACTCTCAACTTATTGCCCAGACAGTTGTAGATGGGGAGAGTGACACAACATTTGTCTCTACTGGAGTTTTCGGAGTTCAAGGAACTGCAGTCAAAGGAACCTCCGATTTTTCCCAGCCAGGTGAGCTTGCAACTGTCCATTCGGCCTACCCTGACAAGGAAGGATTGTTCAATGTCGTGTTTTCTCCATATCTGCAGCTGAGTGACTGGATTGTCATCATCATTTGCGTACTCCTCCCTACTATTCTGTGCACAATCCATGCCATCCGCTGGAACCGCAAGCACCCAGAAGAAACTGAGCTTGTGCCGGCTGAAACAATTACTGTTCCTGCCAGGTAAAAACTTTCTAGTCCAGTTGCAGATGGTTCGGTCCTGTGCTAAGTTCTCCTATGTACGCAATAGACGCTTGTTCTGTAGGAGAGAAAAATGACTGGCACTGCAACCCTTACCCGCGATGAGCTGTGGAACCAGCGAGCGGATGCAGTCACTGACTGGGTGAACATCAACTTCAAGTTCCCCCGACGTGGCAGCCAGTTCTCTGACGAAGAGAACCGTCTTGCTCGCTGGCTGGAAGACAACCGTCGCAGCATTGCTGGCGGTCACCACAACAAGGTCACTTCTGAGCGTGTTGCCCGCATCAACACCATCCTTGGTCTTCTGTCGCTTCGTGACTACAACTGGGCTGAGAACGCTGACCGTTTCGAAGAGTTCGTGAAGACGAACCAGCGTGAGCCGAAGGTGTACACCACCTCCAACAAAGAGCGTCAGCTCGCCACGTGGTTCTCGTACCAGAAGAAGTCCCTGGACCGTCTTCAGCTCACTGCTGAGCGTGAAGCTCGTGTGAAGTCTTTCCTGGTCCTGGTCGGTCAGCGTCGTGCTGCTGCAACTGCTTCCCCTCACAGCGTGCGATACGTTTCCTGGCTTGTCACGGCTAAGGAGTTCGTGAAGTTCGTGGAAGAGAACGGCGGTATCCCCCATGCTGTGAAGCGTGCAGATAAGCGTTACACGGCTAAGCGTCAGTGGCTTATCAACCTTCGCATGCAGGAGAACCTTGCTGAGCTGAAGCGTGAGTTCATGGACCAGAACGTTCCTGGCTGGGATGCTGAAATTTTCGGTAAGGACTTCATTCAGCTTCAGCACGCCAAGGCTGTGGTTGAGGAGTTCAAGCAGAAGGGTTTCGTCAAGGCAGGGACAGCTAACTCCCGTCGACTGACTGCGTACCGCAACAGCAGCATCTCCCCCGTGGTTGAGAGCTACCTGAATGAAGAGATTCCTGGCTGGAAGAACCATGTCTCTGCGAATGACCTGGCTTGGGAGAAGAACTTCAACGAGATGGTTGCTTGGATTCGACAGAATGGTCGAAACCCTCAGAAGACTGGCGGTGATGAGACTGAGACTCGTCTTGCTGTTTGGCGTCAGTGGCAGCGTAAGGTTGCTGCTGGTGTGAACCGTTCAAAGCTGGATGAGGCTGTTCCTGGTTGGGCTGGTGAGTCCCGCCGTAAGTACCGCCTGGATTGGAAGGTTGCTGCTCAGGAGTTCGTGAACTGGGTGAACAATCATGATGGAGTTCTGCCTCGCATGAACAACTCTGACAAGCAGGAAGTGTTCATGTACTTCTGGCTCGTCAACCAGCGGTCCACTCGGGCAAACATTGCTGAGCGTACAGCTTTCCTGGACGAGAATGTTCCGAACTGGCGTGGAGATGGTCGGAAGACTCAGAAAAGCTAATCTCATCAGAGTGTTTTGAAATAAAGGAATGGGCGGTCAGGTTCGCAAGAGTCTAACCGCCCATTCCTGGTTGGTTGTAAAACGGCACATAATCTGATACAATATCAGTATGGATATTGCTGCTGCTGAAAAGCTGATCGATAAGCATCTGGTAGCTAATGGACTTTCAGGGCTGAAGAAGAAAAGGTTCGAATCTGATCCTAATTGGAGCTACAGCCTCTCCAAAAAGCCATTGACAACAGTGTTCGCCCCACAGGGGACCATTTTGGCTCTTTGCCATCAGAATGAGCGAAGGATAGAGTTCAGCTACACGTTTATTCTTCGCTCTCCTGAAAAAGCTGTCGAGCAGGTCATAATCCACGAGATTGCTCATGCTTTAGTACCAGGTGCTCACACTCATGAATGGGAGCAGAAGGCACGTGAGTTAGGGTATGTTTCTCGGTTGAGCTGGCACGAAATTTTTGACGAACAGGACCCAGAACTTCAGGCTCAGCGAATCAAAAGCTACAACAGGTCTGAAATGGTCAGAAGTCTTCCTTGGATGGCGTTCGGAGCTTCATTAGCTTTGATTATAGTACCCTGGCTGTCCACGCCCAAGAAAAGAAAGTAGTCGTCGTTTATGCGTATCAAAAAAGCTGAACAGCTGATTCAGAATCACATGGCAGCTCACGGTCTCACCCAGAATTACTGGACGTACAGCATTACGAAAAAGCCTCTTCATGGTGATTACCTTGATGGCACTCCAACAATGGCAGCTGCAACATGTAACGTGTATTACAAGAAGCTGAAATTTTCAAAAGACTACCTTCGGAGTTACAGCAAGCACAATGTTGAACAGACGGTAATCCACGAAGTTGCACATGCTTTGTCTCCGATAGGTGCCGGCCATTCTAAAGTGTGGGAGAACAAAGCCCGAGAGCTTGGCTACGTTAGTGAATTGAGTCCTGAAGAGCTCAATGATGACATTGTGTGGGAGCAGAGGCAGAGTGACATCAAAAGACGAAAGCAGTCCAACTTCATTTTAGTAGGAGCTCTCAGCTTGCTATCTGTTGCAACGTTTTTCATGCCAGTCTCACCTCGCAAGAGATAGCCGGCGGATAGGACCGATAGATGAGTAATGCCCAAACAAAAAGAAACTGAAGTTGGTCCACTCAGTCAAGCAGCTGTAGCTTCTTTCGTTCTTGGCGTGCTGCAAACAACCATCACTGGTGCCTACTTTGTCGTTCTGGTATTTCTGGTGGAGACATTTCAGGATGTTCCTGGTTTCTCTATCCAGCAGCCTACAAGCGGAACTCTGAACCCAGATTCCTTCCCTTTGCTGGTTCTTACAAACATCTGGGGAATCGTAGGTTTGGCTACAGGATTCATTGCAGTACGCAGTACCCGAGAAGGTAAAAGTGGGGATGCTTTAGGTCTGATTGGTATCCTGTTGAGTGTTCTGTGCTTGGGTGCAACTTTTGTTCCTGTTGTGGCTCAAGCTTTTGGATTCTCCCTGACCTGGTTCTAAGCCCTCAGGTGCTGTTGACGCACAGCCACAGCAATAAGACCAGACAACCTCTGAGAGAGCAGCACAGGGCTTCCTGCATACCTTTGGTGACCTGTCTACTCAACTGCGGAAATGGAGAGATGTCTGGTTTGAGGTTTATATGCCTATATCAAAAAGCATGAACCAGAAAGACCTTCGGAAGTAATCATGTTCCCGCTCTCGTTGCCCTTCCATGCGAACCAGCTTGTGACGATCCCTGCTGGAACTAAGTTCAT
>Ga0308158_10001142_pt1 | contig 30380 bp, 33 predicted proteins | sample PhyBR2_FD_201038 | JGI IMG/M metagenome (GOLD analysis project Ga0308158, IMG submission 201038) | Phyllosphere microbial communities from UC Gill Tract Community Farm, Albany, California, United States - DLSLB.R2 | ecosystem: Host-associated > Plants > Phyllosphere > Unclassified | place: USA... | reverse complement strand
CGATGGGGATTGCGTGATGCCCCACTGTAGAGCCGAGCCATGCTCGGCTGGGGCATTGCCGGTAGAGCCTCTGCCGAGCATGGCTCGGCACTACGTTGCTGCGTTGGGGCGTTACCGGGAAAGCCTCTGCCGAGCATGGCTCGGCACTACGTTGCTGCGCTGGGGCATTACCGGTAGAGCCTCTGCCGAGCATGGCTCGGCACTACGGTGTGGTGGCGTGTGTTTAGTTGCGCGGCGCCATCGCCAGGATTGCCAGCTGCTGCTGCGCTTCTTCATTGCCGGCTGCAGCGGCGGCCTGCACCTGGGCCAGGTCCGGGTGTTGCACTACCAGTAGCGGGTACTCGCATTCGGGGCAGGCGTATTCGGTCTGCTCGTCGTGCAGCTCCATTTCCATCTGCCGTGAGCTGCCTCTCCATTCGCAGGCGGGGCAGTTGTGCACGTCCTCGCGCCAGCCGGTCTGGTAGTAGTCGTTGACGGTGATGGTCATGGGCAGGGCCTGAAACAAGGGCGGGGAAGTGTAGCCCGGGTAAGCGTGAGCGCACCCGGGAGTTCTTCGCGGGAAGCCCCGGGTGTGCTGGCGCTTACCCGGGCTACGGTGCCGCGATCAGTGCAGCAGCACCAGCGTGGCAAGGCCGAGGAAGGTGAAAAAGCCCATCGAATCGGTCACTGCGGTCAGGAAGATGCCGCTGGCCAGGGCCGGGTCGAAACCCAGCCGCTTCAGCGTCAGCGGCACCAGCACGCCGGCCGATGCGGCAAACAGCAGGTTGAAGGTCAGTGCGATGGCGATCACCAGCGACAGTCCCGGCATATGGAACCACGCCAATACGATCAGGCCGAGCACCGTGCCGAGTACGACGCCGTTGAGCAGGGCCACACGCAGCTCTTTCCACAACAGGGTGCGGGCGTTGGAGGCGCCCACCTGGCCCAGCGCCAGACCGCGGATCATCAGCGCCAGCACCTGGGTGCCGGCATTGCCGCCGAGGCCGGCGACGATCGGCATCAACACCGCCAGCGCCACCAGCTTGTCGATGGTGCCTTCGAAATGGCCGACCACGCTGGAGGCGAGGAAGGCCGTGCACAGGTTGACCGACAGCCACATCAGGCGCCGGCGCATGGCGCGCCAGACCGGGCTGAACAGGTCTTCGTCCTCGTCCAGACCGGCCGCGCCCAGGGCCTGGTGATCGGCCTGGCCGCGGATGATGTCGACCACGTCATCGATGGTGATGCGGCCGATCAGGATGTTGTTGTCATCCACCACCGGTGCCGAGACCCAGTCATGGTCGGAGAATTGGCGGGCCACTTCGTCGGCGCTTTCGCCGACATCGATGGCCGGTTGTTCGTCGTCGATCAGGCGGTTGATCGGGGTGGTGTCTTCGTGGGTGACCAGCGAGGCCAGTGACAACCGGCCCAGGTACTGGTGGCGACGGCTGACCACGAACAAGTGATCGGTGTGGTCGGGAAGCTCGCCACGCAGGCGCAGGTAGCGCAGCACCACGTCGACGTTGACGTCGGCGCGCACGGTGACCACGTCCGGGTTCATCAGGCGGCCGGCGGTGTCCTCCGGATAGGACAGTACCTGCTCGAGCCGCTCGCGGTTCTCGCGGTCCATCGACTTGAGCACTTCGTCGATGACGGTGTCGGGCAGGTCCTCGACCAGGTCGGCAAGGTCGTCGATGTCCAGGTCTTCGACCGCGGCGATGATTTCGTCCGCGTCCATGTCGGCCAGCAGGCTTTCGCGCACGTCTTCGCCGACATGCACCAGCACCTCACCGTCATCCTCGGCATCAACCAGGCCCCACACCACTTCGCGCTTGCCCGGTGGCAGCGATTCGAGCAGGTTGCCGATCTCGGCCGGCGACAAGGTGTTGACCAGGCGGCGCACCGGCCCCAGGCGGCCGCTGTCCAGTGCATCGGAAAGCAGGCGCAGCTGGCGTGCAGTCTTGTCGTGGCGTACGGCTTCGGCCATGCGCAGCTCCCGGTATGGTGATGGCCGCTGTCCGTGGCGGCAGGCGCCATCGGCGTGTTTAGCCCGCCATTATCACGTGCGATGCGCGGGCTTGCATATAACCGGTGTTACCGGAATCAGTTTCCGGCGACGCCGGCGATCCAGCGTTCAATGCCGCGGCGGTCGCGTGCAGCCAACAACTGCGGGGCCTGCAGGCGCAATGCGCTCAGGTCCACCTCACGGATGGCGCGTCGCACCTCCAGCAAGGTGGCCGGGTGCAGGCTGAACTCGGTCAGGCCCAAGGCTAGCAGCAAGGCTGTCATATGCGCGTCACCGGCCATTTCACCGCAGACCGCGACCGGCGTGTCATGCCGCTCCGCCGTGTCGATCACCTGCCACAGCAACCGCAGCACCGCCGGATGCAGCGGCGAGTACAACTCGGCCACGGCGTCGTTGTTGCGATCGGCGGCCAGCAGGTACTGGACCAGGTCATTGGTGCCTATCGACAGGAAGTCGACCTGGTCGATGAAGGTCTCCAGCGCGATCGCCGCTGCAGGAACCTCGATCATCGCCCCGACCGGGATGTTCTCGGCCACTTCGTGGCCGTCATTGCGCAGGGTCGCGGCCAGCCGCGACAGTCGCCGACGCACTGCCATGATTTCCTCACGGGTGGTCAGCATCGGCACCAGGATGCGCAGCGGGCCGTAGCCGGAGGCACGCAGGATCGCCCGCAACTGGGTGTCGGAGACTTTCGGCCGGGCCAGCGACAGGCGTACGCCACGCAGGCCCAGCGCCGGGTTTTCTTCGCTGCTGAGTACCAGACCGGTGCGATCGGCCTTGTCCGCGCCCAGGTCCAGGGTGCGGATGGTGACCGGGCGGCCGCTCATGCCCAGCACGGTGTCGCGGTAGACGCGGAACTGTTCTTCTTCGTCAGGCAGCTGGTTGCGCTGCATGAACAGGAATTCGGTGCGGTACAGGCCCAGGCCGCGGGCACCCAGTGCATGTGCCTGGGCGACGTCGTCATGCGATTCGGCATTGGCCAGCAAGGTGATTTCCACGCCATCCAGGGTGCGCGTGGGCTTTGCCCGTAGGCGGCCGAGTTCGCGTTGTTCGCGGGCCAGCTCGCGTTGGCGCTCGCGGTACTGGCGCAGCTCGCTCGGGCCCGGGTCGACCACGATCTCGCCGCTGCCGCCATCCAGGATCAGCACGTCGCCATCGCTGACTTTCTGCAATACCGCGCTGGCGGCCACCACCAACGGCATGTGCAGGCTGCGGGCGAGGATGGCGCTGTGCGAGAGCACGCTGCCAGCGCTGCTGACGATGCCGACCACGCCTTGCGATTGCAGCTGCGCCAGTTCCGAGGGAGCAACGTTCTCGCAGACCAGGATTTCGCCGGCCAGGCCCTTCATGGTGGTGTTGCGCTTGTGCAGGAAGGACTGGATGCGGCCGATCACGTGGTCCAGGTCGTCCATCCGGCTTTTCAGGTAGGCATCTTCCATGCCTTCGAATACCTGCGCCAGGCGGTCGCGCTGGATGCGCAGGGCATGGCTGGCGCTGTAACGCTTGCTGCGCACCAGCTCGTCCAAGGCGGTCAGCAGTTCGGGGTCGTCCAGCAACATGGCGTGCAGGTCGAGGAATTCGCCGACTTCCGCCGGCAAGGCGCCCTGCAGGCGGGTACGCAGTTCACGCATTTCCTGGCGCGCGGCATCGGTGGCGCGGTGCAGGCGTTCCAGTTCGTGCTCGACCGCGGCGGCGGCGACACGCTTTTCACCAATATCCTGCACGTGCGGCAGGCGGACGCGGGCACGGCCCAGCGCGGTGCCACGGGAAGCAGGCAGGCCCAGTAAACGGGTCACCGCTGCCGGCTCCACGCAAGGGCTGCACCAGCGGGCGCGGCCTGCGCCATCAGTTGTCCTCGTCGAAACGGCGCTCGAACAGGGCGGTGACGGCCTCCAGCGCGGCAGCCTCGTCGTCGCCATCCACGCGTACCGTGACCGGCGTGCCTTGTGCGGCAGCCAGCAACATCACGCCCATGATGCTCTTGGCGTTGACCTCGCGGCCCTTGGCCACCAGCGTGGCATTGGCGCGGAAGGCGGACAGCACCTGCACCAGTTTGGCGGTGGCGCGGGCATGCAGGCCCAGCCGGTTGGAAACAATGAGTTCTTTTTCAAGCATCGTCGGTGATGACTCCGTTGCGAGCGCCCGCCGCCGCAGTGGCGGGCAGTTGGTCCAATCCCTGTTCCGGATAGTTCATTACCCGCAGCAACATCGCCAGACTCAATCCCGATACACGCCGGGTCGGGGTGCCCAGGCGGGCCAGCTTGCCGGCGAGATTGCTCGGGCTGGCGCCATACAGATCGGTCAGTATCAACACGCCGCCTTCGCCTTCCACCCGCCGCATCGCCGCCGAGGCGGCGGGCAGCAGGGCATCCAGGTCGGCGTCGAAAGGCACTTCGAACGCTTCTGTCTTCAGCGGCAGTTGCCGCAACAAGGCGGTCGTCACTTCCAGCAGGGAAGTGCCGACACCGGTATGAGTTACTAGGAGAATGCCGCAGGTCATCCCTGAACGTTAACAGGTCAGGCCAAGTCCGCGATAGCGCTTAAATCTGTCTTCTGTGTGCCATTCAGGGCATGCGCGGTGATTGCGCAGGCGCGTGTTCAATCCTGCTCGCGATGGAAGGTGGCCACGTCCTGCCAGCCCTGCTCGCGGGCATGCCGGGCCAGTCGTTCGGCCAGATAGACCGAACGGTGCTTGCCGCCGGTGCAACCGAAGGCCACGGTGACATAGCTGCGGGTTTCGCTGCCCAGTTTGGGCAGCCAGGTGTCGAGCAGGTCCTGCAGCTGGCTGACGTAGCGCACCACCTCGGGCTGGGCGTCCAGGTATTCGCGGACTTCGCGGTCGCGCCCGGTCAGTGAGCGCAGTTCCGGGTCCCAATGCGGATTGGGCAGCACCCGTGCATCGAAGACGAAATCGGCTTCGGCGGGCACGCCGCGTTTGTAGGCGAAGGATTCGAACAGCAGCGACAACTTGCTCTCGTGGCTGAGTGCGAAATCGGTGATGACACGGCGCCGCAGCTGGTGCACGTTGAGGCGGGTGGTGTCGATGATGGCATCGGCCTCGCGGCGCAGCGGCGCGGTCAGTTCGCGCTCGCGGCTGATGGCTTCGGGCAGGGACAGGCCCAGATGGCTGAGCGGATGGCGGCGGCGGGTATCGGCATAGCGCGCCAGCAGGGTGTCGTCATCGGCTTCGAAGAACAGCAGACGCGCTTCAATGCCGTAGTCCAGCGCAGTCTTGCGCCAGGCCGCCAGTTGGCTCAGGTCGCTGCGGCCGCGTACGTCGATGCCGACAACCAATCGCTGCGGTCGGTTTTCCTCGCGTTCGCCGAGCACGCCGCGCACGAACTCCGGCAGCAGGTTGACCGGGATGTTGTCCGAACAGTAGTAGTCCAGGTCTTCAAAGGTCTTCAACGCCACCGATTTGCCCGAACCGGACAGGCCGCTGACGATGATCAATACCGATGCAGGGTGTGAACTCATGGACTACGTTGCTCCAGCAGGTTGCTATGGCGGGCGATGAACATCGCCGCCGGATCGATGCCCTTGGTGCGCAGGATGTGCAGGCGGGTGGCGGCCTCGGTCAGCACCGCGAGGTTGCGACCAGGCATCACCGGCAGGGTGATCAGCGGCACGTCCAGGTCCAGTACGTGGCGTTTGCCCGAATCGCCGGTCAGGCGCTCATAGCCATAACTGCTGGGTTCGGTCATCGGCTTGGTCAGGTGGACGATGAGGCGAAGGTACTTGTTCTTCTTTACAGACGTGTCACCGAACATCTGGCGCACGTTCAGCACGCCCAGCCCGCGCACCTCCAGCAGATCCTGCAGCAGTTCGGGGCAGGTGCCATCGAGCACGTCGGGGGCGATCTGGGTGAATTCGGGGGCGTCGTCGGCGACCAGCCGATGACCGCGAGAGAGCAGCTCCAAGGCCAGTTCGCTCTTGCCTGAGCCGGCCTCGCCGGTGATCAGTACGCCAATGGAGTAGATCTCCATGAATACGCCATGCAGGATGACCCGTGGCGCCAGCGTGCGGGCCAGGTGGTAGCTGAGGTGGTTGAGCAGTTCGTGGCCGCGGCGCGGCGATACCCACAACGGGGTCTGCGATTCGTCCGCGGCCGAGCGCAGGTCCTCCGGGCAGCCATGGCTTTTGGTGATGACCAGCGCCAGCGGTCGCGCCTGGATGATGCGCTCGATCACTTCCCAGCGCTGGCGTGCGTCCAGTGAATCCAGCCAGGTCAGTTCCTCGGTGCCGAGGATCTGCACTTTGTTCGGGTAGATGGTGTTGAGGTAGCCGGCCAGCGAGGGCCGCCGCGAGACGGTATTGCCCGCCTCCAGTTCGCGTTGCGCACCGGCATGGCCGGCAACCCAGCGCAGGTCGAGTTTCTCGCGCTGCTGGTCGAAGAGTTCCTGGGCGGTGATGCTGGTATTCATCCGCTGCGCGCCTGTTGCGGGTTGATGATGATGTTCCTGAGGGTCTGTGCGTCGGGGGCCACGCGCAGCGCCTGGCGGATGTCGGCGTCGGAAAAGATCTCCGCCAGCTCAGACAGCAGCATCAGGTGTTGATGGGTGTAATGGGCGGGCACGGCCATCGCGAAGACCAGGTCCACCGGTTCATCACCGCCGAAATCGACGGGCTCCTGCAGACGGAGCAGGGCGCCGCGGGGTTCCTGCAAGGTGTCCGAGCGTCCGTGGGGAATGGCGATGCCATGGCCGATGGCGGTGCTGCCGACGCTCTCGCGTTCGCGCAGGCTCAGGAACAGGCTGTCCGCGCCGGCCTCGCGGCAGGCAAGCAGGCGGGAGGCGGCAATCAGGGTGCTGTCACGATCAGCGGCCGCAAGTACCTGGGTACTCACGGCCGCCATCAGGTCGGTCAACGGCATGTTGGCTTACGGCTGGGTATAAAGATCAGCCATTGTCGCGCAGAGCATGCGATGCGTGGGGAAGATGCTTTTCCTTGTGCTTTATGACCAGTCGGTCGAGCTTGTCGGCCAACACGTCGATGGCTGCGTACATGGTGGTTGCAGCGGCATCGGCGTGCAGGGTGCGCCCGGGTAGATTCACCGTGGCGACGACGAGGTAGTCAGGCTTGCGGGTGGACAACTGGACGCGGACTTCGCAGTGCTGGTCGAAGTGCCGACCCAGCCGTTCCAGCTTTGTTTCCACGTATTCCTTCAGGGCAGGCGTGACTTCAACTTGCTGGCCATACGTCTCGATACGCATCGGATTCCTCCTGTGGTTCGGGGTTGCCTAGATGAACCCTGCGCTGCCCAACGAATGCTTCAGACGATGCGGACGCGTTCGTGAGAGGCACAGATGTTCATGGCCTCACGATACTTCGCAACGGTGCGGCGCGCTACCGGTATGCCACTGGTTTTGAGCATTTCAGCCAGCTTGGCGTCAGAAAGCGGTTTGCGCGGGTTTTCCGCATCGATCAGGTTGCGGATCATCGACTGGATGGCGGTGCTGGAAGCCTCGCCGCCGCCTTCGGTATCAATGCCGGAGGCGAAGAAGGCGCGCAGCGGCAGGGTACCGCGCGGGGTACGCACGTACTTGCGGGCGATGGCGCGCGAAATGGTGGATTCGTGCAGTTCCAGCTCGGCGGCGATTTCACGCAGCGTTAGCGGACGCAGGGCCTGTTCGCCGAATTCCAGGAAGCCGGCCTGGTGGTGCAGCAGGCTGTTGACCACGCGCAGCAGGGTTTCACCACGGGCTTCCAGGCTTTTCAGCAGCCAGCGCGCTTCCTGCAGCTGTGCACGCAGATAGCTGGCGTCGGCGTCACCGCAGCGACGGATCAATTGTTCGTAACCGCGATTGATGACGACCCTGGGGCCGGCATGACCGGCCAGCGCGCAGCGCCAGATGCCGCGCTGGCGCCAGACCACGCAATCGGGCACGACATAGGTGTCCGAGGTCATCTGTCCCAGTTGCTTGCCAGGGCGCGGGTCCAGCGAGCGCAGCAACTGCACGGCTTCTTCCACGTCGGCGGCAGGCTGCTTGAGTTCCTGGGCGATGCCGGCAATGCCGGCGCGCGGCAGGCGCTCCAGTGGGCCATCGGCGATGCGGCGGGCCAAGGCCAGGGCAGGGGTTTGGCAGGGCAGCACGTCCAGCTGCAGGCGCAGGCATTCGCCCAGGCTGCGCGCGCCAACGCCCGCTGGATCGAAGCGCTGGATCTGGCGCAGCACCGCCATGATCTCGTCTTCGTCGGCGTGGATTTCCGGCAGCAGGGTCTGCGAGATTGTCGACAGCGGCTCGCGCAGATAGCCGTCTTCATCCAGGGCATCGATCAAGGCCACGCCGATGGCGCGATCGACGGGGCCAAGATGGGTCAGGTGCAGCTGCCACAGCAGATGATCGGCGAGGGTGTCGCCATCTTCGGCCTGCTCGCGCTCGCCGTTGTCACCCTCATCGTCGAATGAACCGGAGCGCGCGCTGCTCCAGTCTTCATCGCCGCCGTCCCAGTCTTCGCCCTCGGCATTGATGTCGCCTTGTGCGGGATCAATCGGGGCATCGTCGTTGGCGCTGCTCGTCGGCGCATCGTCGCCGTCGTTGGTTTCGGTGTTTTCCGCCCATTCCAGCAGTGGATTGGTTTCCACTGCTTCGGTGAGTTCCAGCTCCAGCTCGGTGCTGGACATCTGCAGCAGCCGTATGGCCTGACGCAACTGCGGCGTCATCACCAGGCTCTGTCCCATCGATGTCTGCAGCCGAGCTTTCATGCCTGTTCCGTTCGGGTAGGGGCACGACGTGGCGCTGCGACTCAGAGGGTGAAGGCGTCCCCGAGGTAGACACGGCGCACATCGGTATTGGCCAGCAATTCTTCCGGTGCCCCCTGCGCCAGTACGCTGCCCTCAGCGAGGATATACGCACGGTCGCAGATTCCCAAGGTTTCGCGCACATTGTGATCGGTGATCAGGACACCGATGCCGCGTTGCTTGAGGTGGGTCACGATGCGCTGGATCTCGCCGACCGAGATCGGGTCGACGCCGGCAAACGGTTCGTCGAGCAGGATCAGGCGTGGCTTGGCTGCCAGCGCGCGGGCGATTTCGCAGCGACGGCGTTCGCCGCCGGACAGGCTTGCACCGGTCTGATCGGCCACATGGCTGATCTGCAGTTCTTCCAGCAGCGAGGACAGTTCGCGTTCGCGGCCGGCATTGTCCAGGTCCTCGCGCAGTTCCAGCACCAGGCGGATGTTGTCGGCCACGCTGAGCTTGCGGAACACCGACGGCTCCTGCGGCAGGTAACCCACGCCCAGCTTGGCGCGCTCGTACATCGGCTCGGAGGTGATGTCCTTGCCGTCCAGCACGATGCTGCCGGCATCGGCGGCGACCAGGCCGACGATCATGTAGAAACAGGTGGTCTTGCCGGCACCGTTGGGGCCGAGCACGCCGACCACTTCGCCGGCATCCAGGGTCAGCCCGAAGTTCTTGACGACTTCGCGGCTCTTGTAGCGCTTGCGCAGGCCTTGGGCAACGAGCATTACTTGTTGTCTCCCGACGCCGCTGCTGCCGGCGCCTTGTTCTTGGGCTGGATCACGGTGCGCACGCGGGTGCCGTCGCCACCGCTCTGCATCGCGCCGCTGCGGGTGTTGTAGACCATGCGCTGGCCGGCGTTGGTGCCGCGCTCGGATTCAACCTTGTAGTTGCCGGTGAGCACGATGACTTCGGTGGCGACGTTGTAATCCAGGTTGTCGGCGCGGGCATTCATCCAGGTGTTGTCGTCCATCTGCTGCTTCAGCGTGGCCTGCTTGCCGGTCAGTACGACGCGCTCGGTTTCGCCGTTCTTCTGGATGACGTCGGCGGTATCGGCATGGATTTCCAGCGTGCCTTGGGTGATGACCACATTGCCGCTGAAACGGCACTTGCCATTGTCACCGACCATGTTGCAGTCGCTGTTGGTCGAATCGATGGTCATCGCCTGGTTGCGATCGGACGACTTGGCCCACGCCATGCCGGGTGCGAGCAGGGCGGCGAGCAGGGTGATCGACGCGAGCTTAGCGGGCAGCATTGGGTTCATAGCGGGTCTTGACCTGGGAAAGGAGAGAATACTGCTGGGATTTGAGGTTGGCACGGAAGCCGACACCGGTCTGGGTGAGGCCCGGCCGGGTCACCGTGACGCGACCATCGGTGCGCGCCAGATTCTGCTCGGTCAGCACGTCCAGCGCATCGGTGCGGAAAGTAGTGGGAGGCGTCCTGCCATCATTGGGGCTGTCGCCGGCAACACTGCCGCGCAGGCGCAATTCCTCGCCTTTGGGGCTGACCCAGCCCGTATCGGCGCGCAGTTCCCAGTGCTGTCCGGCGGCATCGGGCAACAGGAACAGGGGCTTGCTGATGGTCGAGGTCTGGTCGGCGCGGTTGCGCGCCATCGAGGGCGCGCGCAGGGTCACCGACTCGTGGCCTTCCTTGTCCAGGGTGACGATTTCAAAATCGGTCAGGGTGAAGTCGGTGCTGCCTTCTTCGATCGCGGTGGGGGCGGTGCTGGCGCGGTTGCGCCATGCCGACCAGCCGGTGAGGAGTGCTGCCAGCAACAGGCCAATACCAAGAAGCGAGCGCCAGCTCATCAGGAAAACCTCGCCAGTACAGCGTCCAGCTTGCCTTGCGCGGCCAGCAGTACGTCACACAGCTCGCGCGCCGCGCCACGCCCGCCCTGGGCACGGGTCTGCCAGTGCACGCGTTCGGCGATCCAGGGATGGGCATCGGCCGGTGCCACCGCCAGGCCGACCGCACACAGCGGTGCCAGGTCGGGCAGGTCATCGCCCATGAAGGCAACCTGGTCCAGGCCGATGCCGTGCTGTTCGCACAGCGCGCGTACGCTGGCCAGCTTGTCGCCCACCGCGATCTGGGTGTCGATGCCCAGGTCGGCGCCGCGGCGCTGCGCCGACAGGCTGTTGCGGGCGGTGATCAGCACCGGGTGGATGCCATGCTGCTGCAGCAGTTTCAGGCCCAGGCCGTCCTGCACGTAATACGCCTTGCTCTCGTTGCCGGCGTGGTCGTAGAACAGGCGACCGTCGGTCAGGGTGCCGTCCACGTCAAAGCAGGCCAGGCGGATGCTGCCGGCGGTGGCGTGCAGGTTGGCGGGGAAAAGCGCGAGCGGCGAGTAGGGCATGGGCAGGCAGTATCCGTTGCGGCAGGTCGGGCGTTGGCCCGAGGCCGTTGATTGTGCGGGGTTCAGACGACTTTTGCCCGCAACAGGTCATGAATGTTCAGGGCGCCGACGGGGTGATTGTCGCCGTCGACCACGATCAAGCCATTGATCTTGTGGGTTTCCAGCAGGCGCGCGGCTTCGGCGGCAAGCTGGTCGGCACCGATGGTGCGCGGGTTGCGGGTCATCACCTGGGCGATGCTGGCAGTGCGCACGTCCAGGTCGGTGTCCAGGGCGCGGCGCAGGTCGCCGTCGGTGAACAGGCCAACCAGCTTGCCCTGCGCATCGACCACGGCAGTCATGCCCAGACGCTTGCGGCTCATTTCCATCAGCGCCTGGCTGAGGCTGGCGTCGTCACTGACGCAGGGCAGGTCGTCGCCGGCATGCATCACATCGGTGATGTGCAGCAGCAGGCGCCGGCCCAGGCTGCCGGCCGGGTGCGAGCGGGCGAAATCGTCGGCGGTGAAGCCGCGCGCGTCCAGCAAGGCCACGGCCAGCGCATCGCCCATCGCCAGCGAGGCGGTGGTGCTGGAGGTCGGGGCCAGCGCCAGCGGGCAGGCCTCGTGGTCGACGTTCACGTCCAGATGCACGTCGGCGGCCAGCGCCAGGCTGGACTGGGGCCTGCCAGTCATGGAAATCAGTGGGTTGCCCTGGCGCTTGAAGACGGGCAGCAGGGTCAGTACTTCATCCGATTCGCCGGAATAGGAGAGCGCCAATACCACGTCATCTTCGGTGATCATGCCCAGATCGCCGTGCCCGGCTTCGCCCGGGTGCACATAGAACGATGGGGTGCCGGTCGAGGCCAGGGTTGCGGCGATCTTGCGCGCGATATGCCCGGATTTGCCCATGCCGGTGGTGACCACGCGGCCGCGCGAGGCCAGTACCAGGCGGCAGGCGGCGGCGAATTCGGTACCGATGCGGCCGCCCACCCGGTCCAGTTCGTCGCGCTCGATCTCGAATACACGGTGACCACTGGCCACCAGGTCGGCGTCGCGCAATGTAGCCAGGGAAAGCGGGGAAGCAGCCATACGGATGCCACTCGGATAGTAGAATGGGGGTTCATTTTATTAGGAAAGCGCTTTGGACGCCGAGACCATCCGAAATCTGATCGAAGCCGGCCTGCCGGGCGCCCGCGCCGACGTGCAGGGCGACGACGGGGTGCACTTCGAGGCCACGGTGATCTGCGAGGCATTCGCCGGCAAGATGCCATTGGCGCGCCACCGCATGGTGTATGCGACGCTGGGCGACCTGATGGGCGGCGCCATCCACGCGCTGGCGCTGAAAACCCTTACTTCGGGTGAAGCCGGCTGAGCCGGCGCACTCTCTTTTCCCTATACCGGCCTTAAATCCATGGCAAAAATCGTAGTCACCGGCGGCAAAGCGCTGAACGGTGAGGTTCATATCTCCGGCGCCAAGAACGCCGTCCTGCCGATCCTGTGCGCCACCTTGCTGGCCGATGCGCCGGTGGAAATCACCAACGTGCCGCATCTGCACGACGTGATCACCACCGTGAAGCTGCTCGGTGAGCTGGGTGCCAAGGTCACCATCGACCAGGGCACGTTGTCGCGCGGCAGCGCGGTGGTGGTGGATCCGCGCACCGTCGATCAGCACGTCGCGCCATATGAACTGGTCAAGACCATGCGCGCCTCGATCCTGGTGCTGGGTCCGTTGCTGGCCAAGTTCGGCAAGGCCGAAGTGTCGCTGCCGGGCGGTTGCGCCATCGGCTCGCGTCCGGTCGACCAGCACATCAAGGGCCTGCAGGCCTTGGGTGCGGAGATCAGCGTGGAGAACGGCTTCATCAAGGCGCACGTCGATGGACGCCTGAAGGGCGGCCGTTACACCTTCGACATGGTCAGCGTCACCGGCACCGAGAACGTACTGATGGCTGCCGTGCTGGCCGAAGGCACCACGGTTCTGGAGAACGCCGCGATGGAGCCGGAAGTGGCCGACCTGGCGCATTGCCTGATCGCACTCGGCGCGAAGATCGAAGGCATAGGCACTGCGCGTTTGGTGGTGGAAGGCGTCGAGCGCCTGCATGGCGGCCGCCACGCGGTACTGCCTGATCGCATCGAAACCGGCACTTTCCTGGTGGCGGCGGCGATGAGTGGTGGTCGCGTCACGGTGCGCAATGCGCGTCCGGATACGATGGATGCGGTGCTGCACAAGCTGACCGAAGCCGGTGCCGAGATCAGCACCACCGAGGACAGCATCACCCTGGACATGCACGGCAAGCGGCCCAAGGCGGTGAACATCACCACCGCGCCGCACCCTGCTTTCCCGACCGACATGCAGGCCCAGTTCATGGCGATGAACTGCGTGGCCGATGGCGTTGGCGTGATCAAGGAAACCATCTTCGAGAACCGCTTCATGCACGTCAACGAGCTGTTGCGGCTGGGCGCGGATATCCAGATCGAAGGTCACACCGCCATCATCCGCGGTGTCGAGAAGCTCAGCGGCGCGCCGGTGATGGCGACCGATCTGCGTGCGTCGGCCTGCCTGATCCTGGCCGGTCTGGTGGCAGCTGATGAAACCAGCATCGACCGCATCTACCACCTTGATCGTGGCTACGAGAACATTGAGGAAAAGCTCAGTGGGCTGGGTGCCAACGTGCGGCGGATCGCATGATCCTCAAGGGCCGGTTCACCCCGCGTCGCAAGGCACTGCTGGCCCTGGTGCTGCTGGCCCTGGCCTGGTTGGGCTGGGGCTGGTACAGCGGTGTGGCCATCACCCAGGGCGTGGAGAAGGAGCAGATGGACTGGAATGGCGATGGCCAGGTCAGTCGCGACGAGTTCCTGCAGGCCTTCTATGCGGTGCAGGTGAAGGACAGCGAGGAAGGCGATCGCCAGTGCCGCAGTTTCATCTGGCGCAAGAGCGGTGAAGAGTTTCGCCGCGATTGCCGCACGGTGTTCAAGAAGCCGGCGGCGGAGTAAGTGCAACGCCGTAGTGCCGAGCCATGCTCGGCAGAAGCATTACCGAGGCGCCCTCAAACGGGCGCCTCTTTTTTTGTAGGAGCGGCGTAAGCCGCGAAGCTGATGATCCATCAGATCGCAGATGTGCTGGTGTCTTGATAGTGCCGGCTTCGCGGCTGACGCCGCTCCCACAAAAGAATCTGGGCCGACGGCTCCCTCCCTTTCGCGCAGCGAAGGGGAGGGCTGGGGAGGGGGCTTTGCTGCTTCTGACAAGGCCCCTGCCGAGCATGGCTCGGCACTACGCCATTGCTCCCTCCCTTTCGCGCAGCGAAGGGGAGGGTTGGGGAGGGGTAGCTTCACCCTTTCGGACAAGGGCTTTGCCGAGCATGGCTCGGCACTACAACGGGGCTTACTGGATCGACTTGATGGTCAGGTCCAATGCGTCCTGGCCGTTTTCACGCTGCAGCAGGCGCGCCGGTACCGGCATGCCGGGGACGATCCAGGCGATCTGTTCCTTGTTGCCATCCACGCGCGACACCTTGGTGGCTTCCTGCTGCTTGCCGCCGATGGTCATGTTCTCCTTGCCGATCACCCGGTAGGTCATCGGCTTGATGCGACCGTCATCCACCATGCGGTAGTTCAGTGGCTTGCCGGCGTTGACGTCGCGGGCAATGGCCAGGTTGATCAGCAGGGCATCCATGTCGCCGTTCTGCAGGCGGATCGGGCCGCTGCGCTCGGGCTTTACGTCGCCGGTCCAGGTGGCCTGGTTGCTGTTCCAGTCGTAGCGTGCATCCACCTGCTTGCGCTTGATCAGCACGACCGAGCGATCGTGGCTGCTGAGCGGGCGCAGCCTGCCACCCTGCTCGTCGAACACGGTGGCCTGGCTCAGGTCGGCCATCGGGTTCTTGATCTGCAGGCTGTAGCGCCATTGATTGTTGCCCGCGGGAGCGACCGTCATCACGCCATTGGCCTGCATGCCCATGTAGCTGGCCTGGTAATTGGCAGTGAACGGCTCAATTGCCAGGGCCGGCACGCTGGCGACGACCAGCGCGGCGGCTGCGAGGTAACGCAGGGGGCGGTGGGAAAGCTTCATGCTCAGGCTCCTTGGTATTCGATCAGGCGCAGGTCGATTTCGTCCTGCCCGTCTTTGCGTTGCAGGATGCGCACCGGCGTTGGCACGCCGTTGGCAATCCACAGGATGGTTTCATCATTGCCGCCATTGGTGCGATACACCCGCAAGGCGTCATAGCTGAGATCACCCACCTGCACGTTCTCGGTGGTATCGGCGGCGCGGTACTCGTACTGACGCACCCGGCCGACATCGACATAGCGGTACTGCAGGGCCTGGCCCGGCCGCGCGTCGCGCATCAGGGACAGGTTCAACAGCAGTGCGCTCTGGTCGCCGCGCTGCAGTGGAATGGGGCGCTGCCGTTCTTCCTTCAGGTCACCCTGCCACTGGGCTGTACCGGCCTGCCAGTTATAGACGCCGGTGACCTTCTTGCTCATGAACAGGGCCTTCTTGACCGTGCTCTGGCTCAACGGCGTGTAAACACCGCCTTCGTTGTTGAAGACATTGCTCTGCTCGATGTTCAGGCCGAGCACGCTGGCAAAGCCGCGCTTGCCGCGTACCGCCATGTCCACCCGCCATTGGCTGTCGTTGTTGTGGGTCACGCGCATGGTTGCATCACCGGCTTCCTTGCCCTTGTAGAAGGCCTGGTAGGTGGCGACGAAAGGCTCCAGCGCCGGAGGCGTCCACTCCAGCGCGGGCAATGCCGGCGCAACCGGGGCCGGTGTCGGCGCGGCGGCTGGCGTTTCCTGGGCGTGACTGACCGCCGACACCAACAGGGCGGTCAGAACCAGTGGTTTGAAAAGCGCTATGGCCATGCGGAGAAGAGGGCAGGAAGAAGGGAGATCATGCCAAACCACACAGCAGCAGCCTGTGTGGATCAGCGGCGGAGGGTTCCGGCGGAATCTAGGCGCAATGGGCTAAACAGGGACTGACCGTCAAACAGCACCACGCCATCCCGTTCAGCCAGGTGATTGGCGACCAGCAGTTGAACGCTGGCCAGCAGCAAGGGGTGTTCGACCGCCAGTACGCGCTGGGCCAGGGATTCCGCGGTATCGGCGGGCAGCACCGGGACGCGGGCCTGGGCGATCACCGCCCCGGCATCCAGTTCCGGCACCACGAAATGCACGCTGGCGCCGTGCTCGGCATGACCGGCCTCGATGGCCCGGGCATGGGTGTGCAGACCCTTGTGCAGGGGCAGCAGAGAGGGGTGGATGTTGATCAGGCGGCCGCTGAAACGCTGGACGAAGGCAGCGCCGAGGATGCGCATGTAACCGGCGCAGATGATCCAGTCCGGCTGGCTCGCCGCCACTGCTTCGGCCAATGCGTCGTCAAAGGCCTCGCGGTTGGCGAAATCCCGGGGCGCGCGCGCCCAACGCTGCGCGGGCGCCACTTTCTCCAGCGCCGCCGCACTGGGCTTGTCGGAGAACACGCCGACAATCTGCGCATTCAGTTGGCCTGCGGCAATCGCGTCGAGCAGGCTTTGCAGGTTGCTGCCACGCCCGGAGGCAAGTACGGCAAGGCGTGGCGCGGTACTCATGCGCGGGCGTTCCGCAGCAGTGGCCAGAGCGCCAGGCTGCCCAGGGTGGCCAACAGCATGTCGGCGTGGGCGTCCCAGATGTCGCCCTGCTGGCCGTTATAGGCCTCTGCGGCTTCTGGTGACAGGGCCAGGGCGATACCCCACTCCAGCCATTCGTAGGCCAGGCTGGTGCACATGATGGCCATCACCGCCAGGGTGAACGCCTGGCCAACACGCAGGGCCGGCCAGGTGCGGCGGGCCAGCTGGGTCAGCGCGGGGGTGAAGCAGATGCCATACAGCAGGTGGATCAGGCGATCGAAATGATTGCGCTCCCAGCCGAAGGCGGCATCCGGCGACCAGCCGAACAGCGCCTGCGCCCACTGGTCATAGGGGATGTTGGAGTACAGCCAGCGCGCACCTATGCAGTGCAGCACGATGAAGCCGCAGATGGCGATGAAGGCACCATTGCCCAACGGCCAGCGGCGGTCCACCCACCACAGCGCCAGCAGGCCGAGCACGGTCAGCGAGCTGTGCAGGGCCTGTTCAACAGGCCATAGCGGTTTGATCCAGGTAAGCGCGAATACAACAAGCACGCCGATGAAGGCGGCCTTCTTGGCGGCTGTCATGTAGGCGTTGGCTCAGCCGATGTGGACGCGTTCAGCGCCGTTTTCAGCCACCACTTCACCAATCTGCCAATGCGCCAGCTCCAGCGTATCCAGGGTGGCGTTGATGGCGGTGACCTGGTCGGCCGGCACCAGCAGGACGAAGCCGATGCCGCAGTTGAAGGTGCGCCACATCTCGCTGTCGGCCACGTTGCCTTCGCGCTGCAGCCACTGGAACACCGGCGGCAGCGTCCAGCTGCTGGCGTCGATGCGCAGGCCCAGGCCTTCCGGCACCACGCGGATGATGTTTTCGGTCAGGCCGCCGCCGGTGACGTGTGCCATGCCGTGCACGGCGGCGCCGTGGGTCTTGAGCAGCGACAGGATCGGCTTGACATACAGGCGGGTCGGCGCCATCAGCGCGTCGACCAGCTTGACGCCGTCTTCCAGCACCAGCTCGGCCGGGCTGCCGGCGCGTTCATAGATGCGGCGCACCAGCGAATAACCGTTGGAGTGCGGGCCCGACGAGGCGATGCCGATCAGGACATCGCCCTGGGCAACGGCCGAACCGTCCTTCAGCTCGCTCTTTTCGACGCCGGCGACGGTGAAGCCGGCCAGGTCGTATTCGCCCGGGGCATACATGTCGGGCATTTCAGCGGTTTCGCCGCCGATCAACGCGCAACCGGCTTCGGTGCAGCCATTGGCGATGCCGCCAACCACGGCCGCAGCGGTGTCGATGTCGAGCTTGCCGGTGGCAAAGTAATCCAGGAAGAACAAGGGCTCGGCGCCTTGCACCAGCACGTCGTTGACGCACATGGCGACCAGATCGATGCCGATGGTGTCGTGGCGTCCCAGCTGTTGTGCCAGCTTCAGCTTGGTGCCGACGCCGTCGGTACCGGAGACCAGTACCGGCTCACGGTACTTGCTGGAGAGGTCGAACAGGGCGCCGAAGCCGCCCAGTCCGCCCATCACCTCCGGGCGGAAGCTGCGCTTTACCAGCGGCTTGATACGCTCGACCAGTTCATTGCCTGCGTCGATGTCGACACCGGCGTCACGGTAGGTCAGGGGGGAGTTGGCAGAGGTCGAGGGGCTGGTCACGGGCGGCTGCACTGGCGGGGTGAACGGGCGATTTTAACAGGCCACGTTGGCGTGAAGGCCCCATTCGGGCAACAATTCCCTCCGGAATCGTCGAGCAATGGAAATTTCAATGCGTCGCAGCCTGGTCACAATCCTGTTTCTGGCGCTCTGCCTGCCCATTTCACTGGTGCAGGCGCAGTCGTCCGGCATGCGTACCGAAGGGGACGTAGCCGGCGCCCGTAGTGCCTATGAGGCCGAAGTGCCGGTCAACAGCCAGAGTGAGGCCGACCGCAACGGCGGGCTGGCGCGCGCGCTGGGCGCGGTGCTGGCCAAGTTGTCCGGGGACCGCAGCGCCCTGGCCCGGCCAGGTGTGGCGCAGGCCCTGCGCAGCGCCAAGGACATGGTCGAGAGCTACGACTACCGGCAGGACCAGAGTGTGAGCGCCAGTGGTGCGCCCAGCTTCCGTACCATGCTGGTGGCGCGTTTCCGCCAGGACGATGTTGATGGGCTGGTAGCGGCGTTGGGGCTGCCGGTATGGCCGCAACCCCGGCCCAAGCCGGTGGTTTGGCTGGCCATTGACGATGGTAGTGGCCCGCGCCTGGTCGGTGTGCCGCAGTCCAACGCGGCGCGGCCGTTGCTGGACCGCGCGGTGGAACGTGGCTTCAAGCTTGGCTTGCCGGCTGGTGGAGCCGCTGAGCAGGCCTTGGTCGGTGCGATCTGGCGGCAGGACACCGCCGCCGTGGCGCGCGCTTCGGCACGCTATGCGCCGCCGATGCAACTGGTGGGCAAGCTGTACCGCGGCAAGGGCGGTGGTTGGGTTGCCGACTGGGTATTTGTCGACAATGGTCGCGAGCTGTCCAAGTGGACGACGACTGACGGCGATGCACGGCGGGCGATGATGGGCGGTGCCGATGGTGCGGCCGACGCGCTGGTGCGGCGTTATGCCAAGGCGCCGGTGGGCGGAGCCGCTGGCGTGTACCGGATCGTGGTCAGCGGTATCCGTAGTGCCGACGACTATCTGCGTCTTGCCGCGACCCTGCAGAGTGTGGCGGTGGTCAAGTCGATCATGCCGATCCAGGCGTCCGGCGACCGGCTGGAACTGGATGTCGAGCTGATGAGTGGCCTGCCTGGCTTCAACCGCATGCTGGGCCGCGATGCCGCCCTGCAACCGGTGGGTGCGGTGGACGACGGTGATGCGGATGCCTCCACCGAAAATGACAACAGCAGTCGCCGTGCGGAGTACCGTATTCGATGAGCACTGATACAGCGGAAATGGAAATCGCGCTGTTCCTGCGCCGCCTCAAGTGGGTGGTGCTGGTGGCCTTCGGGCTGTGGGTGACATGGTTGCTGGCACCGGTGCTGACCCCGTTCGTGGTCGCCTTGATGCTGGCCTGGCTGGGCGATCCGCTGGTGGATCGGCTGGAAGCCAGTGGGCGTTCGCGCAATACCGCCGTGGTGCTGGTATTCGTGCTGATGATCCTGCTGTTGGCCTTGGCGCTGTTGATCCTGGTGCCGTTGATCCAACGCCAGATCGTCACCCTGGTGGCTGCCTTGCCGCAGGGGCAGGATTGGTTGATGAACACCGCAATTCCGTGGATCGAGCAGAAGACCGGTCTGGAAATCATGGCCTGGCTGGACCCGGGCCGGCTGTTCGAGTGGGTGCGCAGCCATTGGCAGCAGGCAGGTGGTGTTGCCACCACGTTCTTCGGCTACGTGTCGCGCTCGGGCTTCGCGATGGTGGCCTGGGTGATCAACCTGGCCTTGTTGCCGATCCTGGCCTATTACTTCCTGCGTGACTGGGACAAGCTGGTCGAGCGGGTTGCATCGATGATCCCGCGCAACCATATCGAGGTGGTGTCGCGGCTGGCGCGGGAGTCCAATGACGTGTTGGGCGCCTTCATCCGCGGCCAGATCGCGGTGATGATCGCGTTGGGCGTGGTGTATGCGGCAGGCCTGACCCTGGTCGGTTTGAACCTGGGCCTGTTGATCGGGTTGGTTGCTGGCCTGATCAGCTTCATCCCCTACCTCGGGGCGACTACCGGCGTGGTGCTGGCGGTGCTGGCTGCGCTGGTGCAGTCGCAGGGCTTCGACCTGCAGTTGCTGGTACTGGTGGGTGTGGTCTTCACCGTCGGCCAGTTGCTGGAAAGCTATGTGCTGACGCCGCGTATCGTCGGTGACAAAATTGGCCTGCATCCGGTTGCGGTGATTTTCGCAGTGATGGCCGGGGGCCAGCTGTTTGGCTTCCTGGGAATGCTGCTGGCTTTGCCAGCGGCGGCGGTGATCAACGTGTTGTTGCGCTATGCGCACCAGCGTTATCGCCAAAGTGAGTTGTATGCCGGCCACGGGCCGACGATTGTGTTGGATCCGCGCAGCGTTGATGTGCCGGCGGATCTGAGCATCGTGTCGAAGGATGTAGAACCTAAGTGAGTGTGCCGCAGTTACCGCTGGCCTTGCGTTACCCGCCAGACCAGCGCTTTGAAACCTTCATCGGTGCGCCGGACGGCGCGCTGGCGCAGTTGCGCGCGGTTGCCAATGGCGACAGCCAGGACTGGATCTATCTGGTGGGTGCCGGTGCTACCGGCAAGACGCACCTGGCCCTGGCCACCTGCGCGGCCGCGCTGCAGGCTGGGCGGCGACCCGCCTACCTGCCGTTGCAGGCGGCTGGCACGCGTCTGCAGGACGCATTGGAAGCGCTGGAAGGCCATGACGTGCTGGCACTGGACGGGCTGGAATATGTTGCGGGCCGGCGCGACCAGGAAGTGACCCTGTTCGAATTCCATAACCGCGCGCGCGCCGCCGATGTGACCGTGATCTATACCTCGCGGTTGCCACCCGATGGTCTGGGACTGGTGCTGCCGGACCTGCGTTCGCGCCTGTCACAGTGCAGCCGCATTACCCTGGAACCGCTGGATGCCGAGGGCCGCGGTGCCGTGCTGCGCGAGCGCTCGGTGCGGCGTGGGCTGGTGATGGATGAGGCCACGCTGGATTGGCTGCTGACCCGTACCGGCCGTGACCTGAGTGGGTTGGTGACCTTGCTGGAGCGACTGGACCGTGAATCGCTGGCGGCCAAGCGCCGCATCACCGTGCCGTTCCTGAAGCGGGTACTGGAGAACGGGCAGGGCTGATAGCAGGATTCGGGCTCTCAGCTCTTGTGGGAGCGGCGTGAGCCGCGAAGCCGCCAACGCATCTTAAAAAAAATGCCTGCAATCGCAGGCATTTTGTATCTGAAGCTCAGTTGCTTCGTGGTTCACACCGATCCCACAAACAATGCATCGGTTCGGCATTTGTGGGAGCGGCGTCAGCCGCGAAGCTGGTGCCGTATCTGCAGACAAAGATGCACGCAATTGCAGGTATTTCTGGGCTCGGAATCTTCAGTTGCTTCGCGGCTCATGCCGCTCCCACAAGCTGCTTGTCCAATTGCTGCAGGCGCTCGGGGGTGCCCACGTCGGTCCAGCGGCCTTGGTGGTGCTGGCCGCTGATGCTGTTGTTGGCCATCGCCGCGCGCAGCAAGGGTGCCAGTTTGAAGCGTGGTGGTGTTTCTGCGGCGCCGTCTGCATTGCCAATCACTGCCTGCCAGTCCTGCAGCAGCTGTGGCCGGTACACGCCGATGCCGGCAAAGGTCAGGCGTGCTTGTTCGCCCTCGTCATGCACCTGGCCATCGGCACCCAAAATGAAATCACCGCGGGGGTGCTGCAGTGGGTTGTCGACCATGACCAGGTGGGCGCTGCCCTTCGGTTGCCGCGGAAGCGTGGCGAAATCGAAATCGCTCCAGATATCGCCATTGACCGCCAGGAACGGTGCATCGCCGAGCAGCGGCAGCGCGTTGTGCATGCCGCCGCCGGTTTCCAGCGGCACCGGTCCTTCGTACAGATAGTGCAGGCGCAGGTGCCAGCGACTGCCATCGCCCAACTGCTCGGGGAACTGCGCGGCCAACCAGCTGGTATTGATCACCACATCGGTGATCCCCAGCGTAGCCAGACGCCGCAGATGCCATTCGATCAGGGGCACGCCGGCCACGGCCAGCAGCGGCTTGGGTGTGTGATCGGTAAGCGGACGCATGCGCTCACCCAGCCCGGCGGCAAAGATCAGCGCCTTCATGCTGCGGCCTTGGCAGCCATCGCCGGCTTGAAGCGGCGTTCGAACAGCGCCTGCAGCGGCCCCAGTTCCGGGTAGCGCGGCAGCACCTCATCCAGGTAGCGGATGAAGCGGGGGGCATCCTCGAAATAGTGGCCCTTGCCGTCGCGGTCGCGCAGGCGCACGAAGATGCCGAGGATTTTCAGGTGGCGCTGCACGCCCATCCAGTCTGCATCGCGCAGGAATTGTGGCCAAGGGCGTACCGGCAGGCCTGCGGCCAGTGCCTGCGCGTGATAGCGGGCGAGCCAGGCGTCGACCTTTTCCAACGGCCAACTCAGGAACGCATCCTTGAACAGGCTGGCCGGGTCGTAGGCAATTGGTCCGCTGACCAGATCCTGGAAGTCCAGCACCGCCGGGCCGCCTTCGACCGGCATCAGGTTGCGCGGCATGAAGTCACGATGCGTCAGTACTTGTGGCTGGTTCAATGCGTTGTCCATCAGGCGCCGCTGCACCAGTTGCAACTGCTCGCTCTCGCCGCAGTCCAAGGTCAGGCCGAGGTGGCGCTGCACGAACCATTCTTCAAACAGGCCAGCATCACGCTGCAGCAGCGCCTCGCCGAACGCGCCCATGCCCGCGGGCACCGGAATCGATTGCAGGCGGATCAGCTGGGTGAAGCTTGCATCGAACCACGCGTCGGCATTGTCATCGTTGATGAAACGCGCGAGCGTCGGCCCGCCCAGGTCCTCCAACAGCAGGAAGCCGTGTTCGACATCGCGCGCCAGTACCTGCGGCACGCGTACGCTGTTGGTCTCGAGCAGGTCGTGCATGCGCAGCCACGGCCGCACATCTTCCAGCCCCGGCGGTGAATCCATCACGATGTGGCTGCCACGCGTGCTGGTTGCGCGCCAGTAGCTACGGAAGCCTGCATCGACCGATGCGCGCTGCAGGGAGGTGGCAGGGTCGCCGAGTGCGGCGATGGTCCACTGCAGGCGTTGCTCGGCGCGCAGCGGATCGGAAGCGGGATCGTTCATGGGCACTACGAATGAAGCGGCGCCCGCAGGCGCCGTTGGGAGAGGAATCAGCGCTTGCCGCCACTGATCAGGCGCAGGAGTGCGAGCAGCGCGATCGCGCCGATGATGGCGCCGACGAAGCCGGCCGGCTGACCTGCCGAATACCAGCCCATCTCACGGCCGAACCAACCGGCGAATACCGCACCAGCGACGCCGAGCACGATGGTCAGCAGGCAGCCCATGCGGTTGTTGCCGGGCATGAAGAAGCGCCCCAGCAGGCCCACGAAGAAACCGATCAGGATGATGTACAGCCAGCTGTCGCTGCCAAACAGTCCGCTCATGTTCTTGTCCGTGCCAAAGAAAAACGCAGCCTAGCAAGGCCAGGCTGCGTTCGTCATCAAACCATCGAGCGGTGGGCGATCAGCAGCAGCCGTGGCCACCGTGACGGGTGCCGCTGTCGGCGGCCACCGGCGAACCGCTGGTCTCGCCACGCAGGCTGGCGGCGTGGTGGTCGAACAGCACCTTGGACACGCAGGAGGTGACGCGCTTGCCCATCGGGATGTGCAGGAACTCGTTCGGGCCGTGCGCATTGGAATGCGGGCCAAGCACGCCGGTGATCATGAACTGCGCACCCGGGAATTTCTCGCCCAGCATGCCCATGAACGGGATCGAGCCGCCTTCGCCCATGTACATGGCCGGCTTACCGAAGAAGGCCTGGCTGGCGTCGTCGATGGACTTCTCCAGCCACGCGGCCATCGCCGGTGCGTTCCAGCCGGTGGAGGCCTTTTCCAGGTCCAGGCTGACGTGGGCGCCGTTCGGCGGATCCCGCAGCAGAGCTTCCTTCAGCAGCTCGCCGCAGGCCTTGCCATTGGCGGTCGGCGGCAGGCGCAGCGACAGCTTCACCGAGGTTTCCGGGCGCAGCACGTTGCCGGCCGATTCCAACGGCGGCATGCCGCCGATGCCGGTGACCGACAGCGCCGGGCGCCAGGTGCGGTTGAGCACCAGTTCGGTCAGTTCATCGCTCATCGGCTTGAGGCCGTCGACCAGCGGGAACTTGTCGAAGATGGCGGTATCGACGACGTCGGCAGCGCGCTTGGCCTGTTCCAGGCGCTCGGCCGGCACTTCCACGTGCAGGCCGTCGAGCAGGATGCGGCCGGTCTTCTCGTCCTCGATGCGCGACAGCAGCTGGCGCAGCAGGCGGAAGCTGGACGGCACCACGCCGGAGGCGTCACCGGAGTGCACGCCCTCGTTGAGCACCTTGACGGTGAAGTTGCCGCCGGTCAGGCCGCGCAGCGAGGTGGTGCACCACAGCTGGTCGTAGTTGGCGCAGCCCGAATCCAGGCACACCACCAGCGACGGCTGGCCGATGCGCTCGGCCAGATGGTCGACATAGGCCGGCAGGTCGTAGGAGCCGGACTCTTCGCAGGCCTCGATCAGGATCACGCAGCGGGCGTGCGGCAGGCCCTGTTCCTGCAGTGCCAGCACCGCGGCCAGCGAGCCGAAGATGGCGTAGCCGTCATCGGCGCCGCCGCGGCCGTACAGCTTGTCGCCGCGCAGCACCGGCTTCCACGGGCCCAGGTCGTCGTCCCAGCCGGTCATTTCCGGCTGCTTGTCCAGGTGGCCGTAGAGCAGCACGGTGTCGTCGCCGGTTTCCGGGCCGGTGGCCGGGATTTCCAGGAAGATCAACGGGGTACGGCCTTCCAGACGAACCACCTCGACCTGCAGGCCGGGGATGTTCTGCGCCTTGGCCCAGCTCTCCATCAGGTTGACGGCCTGATCCATGTAGCCGTTGGCGACCCAGTTGGCGTCGAACATCGGCGACTTGTTGGGGATGCGGATGTAATCGACCAGTTGCGGGACGATGTCGTTGTCCCACTTGTCGCTGAGAAATTGGCCGATCTTGGCGCTGTCCATCTGGATCTCCGGTAGAAATGTCAGGTGTAACCATTCTACGCCGCTCGTTTGTTCATCGGGCTTGCGGCGGTTTCATCAATGAATTTTGTAGGACTTTTCCTACAGAGGCTCGGGGTGTTGGCTGGCTGTTTGCTTAACCCGCGCCGGATATTCTGGGTTCATGTGGCGCGGGACACTGATCCGACCGGCGGGATAGCCAGCCGATCAACGACCAAGCCACAAGGAGTACAGCGATGAAGCTTTTAACCGTAACGCTGCAGTCTCTGATTTTCGCATTGTTGTTGACCCTGACGGCGCAAGCCAAGGACAAGGTTGATATCAATACCGCCTCAGCGGCGGAGCTGAATCAGGTGTTGGTGAATGTCGGCCCTTCCAAGGCGCAGGCGATCATCGAGCACAGACAGGCCAACGGGCCTTTCAAGAGTGTCGAGGAACTGGCGCTTGTGAAGGGAATCGGACTGAAGACGGTCGAAAGGAATCGAGACCTGATCGAAGCGAGGGCCGGAGCTGCCCCCGCCAAGAAAGCTACCGGGACGGTAGCTGCACAGCCGGTTGAGAGGCGCTGAGCGGAAGGAATCGAATAGTGACCCGCCAGGACGGCGGATCACCAGGAACCCGAAAAGGGCAGGACGCTGGGGGCTGGCAGGATGCCAACAAGGATGTGAGGTCGTCCGGTGTTGCACAGTGACGTGCAGCCGGGCGATTTTTCTGTCTGTGCTCCAAAGGAACAAGGCCCGGGTCTTCCCGGGCCTTGTTCGTTTCTGGGGACTCGTGGGCTGGAATGCGAAGCTTGGATGTGCGCTGGCGTCGTCGACATTCCAATCATGAAGCCCGGCAAACATGTAGCCCGGGTAAGCGCAGCGCACCGGGGCTTTTCGCGAGGGGCTACCGGCCAGTCGTAGCCCGGGTGAGCACAGCGCCATCCGGAAGCTCTCCGCAAAGAGCCCCGGGGTGCGCTGCGCTTACCCGGGCTACGGGGTCTACAGGTTCTGCCAACCCGGTGCCGACGTTGAATGCCGGTTATTGGCGTTGCTTGCTTGTGGCAAGGCTCGGCAGAAGGGTGCTTAGACCAGCCCGGTGGCGTAGTACACGCCGATGATCGCGAACACTGCCAGGGTCTTGATGATGGTGATGGCGAAGATGTCCTTGTAGGACTGGCGATGGGTCAGGCCGGTGACCGCCAGCACGGTGATCACCGCACCGTTGTGGGGCAGCGTGTCCATGCCGCCGGACGCCATCGCCGCCACGCGGTGCAACACTTCCATCGGAATGCCCGCAGCCTGCGCGTTGGCGATGAAGCTGTCGGCCATGGCTGCCAGCGCGATGCTCATGCCGCCTGACGCCGAGCCGGTGATGCCGGCCATGGCGGTGACTGAAACCGCTTCGTTTACCAGCGGGTTCGGGATCGAGCCCAGTGCGTTGGCCACCACCAGGAAGCCGGGCAGGGCGGCAATCACCGCGCCGAAACCATATTCGGAGGCGGTGTTCATCGAGGCCAGCATGGCGCCGCCGATGGCCGACTTGGTGCCCTCGGCGAACGAGGCCACCACCGGCTTCCAGGCAAAGGCGATGACGCTGAGGATGCCCAGCAGCAAGGCGGCCTGCACGGCCCAGATCGCGCCCAGCTTGGACACCTCCTGCACCACCGGGGCCGGGTTGCCGATCACCGCCGGGATGAAGGACTGGGTTTCGCCGTAGAAGCCGGGGATCCAGCGGGTGAACAGGAAGTTGGCCACGCCGACCAGGATCAACGGGGTGATCGCGACCAGCGGGTGGGCCAGGTTCTGGCCGTGGAAGGGCTCGGGCTCATTGCGCAGTTCGTCATTGGCGCCTGCATAGCCTTCGCCATTGCGGATGGCTACGCGGCGGCGCCATTCCAGGTAGCTCATGCCCAGGATCAGGATCACCACCGTGCCGATCACGCCCAACCAGGGCGCGGCCCAGCTGTTGGTGCCGAAGAAGGCTGAGGGGATGATGTTCTGGATCTGCGGCGTGCCCGGCAACGCGTCCATGGTGAAGGTGAAGGCACCCAGCGCGATGGTGCCGGGAATCAGGCGCTTGGGGATATTGCTCTGGCGGAACAGCTCGGCGGCGAAGGGGTAGACCGCGAACACCACCACGAACAGCGACACGCCGCCGTAGGTGAGCAGCGCACAGACCAGCACGATCGACAGCATCGCGCGTTTGGCACCAACCAGCTTGATGGTGGCGCTGACGATGGACTTGGAGAAGCCCGATACCTCGATCAGCTTGCCGAACACCGCGCCCAGTACGAACACCGGGAAGTACAGCTTGAGGAAGCCGACCATCTTGTCCATGAACAAGCCGGTGAACATCGGCTGCACCAGGCTGGGATCGGTCAGCAGCACCGCACCCAGCGCGGCCACCGGCGCGAACAGGATCACGCTGTAGCCGCGGTAGGCGACAAACATCAGGAAGCACAGGGCCGCCAAGACAATCAGAAACGACATTCACAGCTCCCCGGCCAATACATTGCCGGCGAGTATCAGGATCGGGAGCGGCCCGGCCCACTGTACGAAGGGACTATACGCGGCCGGCTAACGCTCCATTAACGTGCGCTCCATGGCGACATTCGTGTGTCGCAACGTCATACCCGGGAGGAGGGAGACCAATGAAGCGCAAGTATCTGAGTATCGCCATCGGTGGCATTCTGTTGGCACCGGCCGCATTCGTGCAGGCGCAGGAGCAGCAGGCTGCACCGGCCGGCACCAAGGCGACCCAACTGGACGAAGTGACTGTGACCGCGCGTCGCCGCAGTGAATCCATCCAGGATGTGCCGGTGGCGGTCAGCGCCTTCGGCGAGGAGCAGATCAAGGATCTGCAGGCCTCGACCGTGGAAGGCCTGCAGGGCGCCGTGCCCAATATGAACATCGCCCAGGGCCGTGGCTCGGCCAACAGCGTCAACGTCTTCATCCGCGGTATCGGCCAGCCCGACGCGTTGCAGACCTTCGACCCGGGCGTGGGCATGTATGTGGACGACGTCTACTACTCGCGCATCAATGGTGCACTGTTCTCGCTGTTCGACATCCAGCAGCTGGAAGTGCTGCGTGGCCCGCAGGGCACGCTGTACGGCAAGAACTCCACCGGCGGCGCGATCAAGCTGACCACCAAGAACCCCTTCGACAACGAAGGCGGCGCCGTGGAAGTGACTGCCGGTGACTATGGTCGCCTGGAAGGCCGTTTCTACGTCTCCGGCAAGCTGAGCGACACCATCGCTGCAAGCATCGCCGGTGCCAAGATCACCAACGACGGCTACGTCAAGGATGCGGTCAGCAGCAAGCGATACAACGACGATGACACCGAGGCATTGCGCGCGAAGCTGGCATTCCAGCCGACCGACAACTTCAGCGCGGTGCTGTCGCTGGACACCACCAAGCAGGACGCGGCGCTGACGCTGGGCCGTCCGATGGCGCCATTGCTGCAGACCAGCCTGGCTCCCGCCGGTGTCATCGTGCTGCAGCCGGGCGAAACCGGCGAATGGAATCGTCGTGCGCAGACCTCGTTCCAGAATGGCGAAGGCCAGTACCTGAAGCATTCCGGTGCCTCGCTGTCGATGAACTGGGACATCAACGAGCAGTTCACACTGAAGAGCATCAGCTCCTACCGCAAGCTCAAGACCGAGTCCTACATCGATATCGACGCGTCCGAGTACGAGCTGGGTGACGTGTTGGTGGCGCTGGACCAGAACCAGAAGAGCCAGGAATTCCAGCTGCATTACGACAACGGCTCCAACCTGCACGCCACCTTTGGTGCGTACTACATGAAGGAGAACGTGCCGTCCTACCAGGAAGCCTATGCCGACGATCTGTTCTCCTTCTTGGGCGGCAAGGTGCCGTTCCTGCGCACCATTGACGATGATCTGACCACCACGTCCACCGCGGCATTCGCGCATGTGAACTGGGAGTTCGTGCCGACCTGGACCGTGGCTGCCGGCGTGCGCTGGACCAAGGACAAGAAGGACTACGACCGTTCCACCAGCACCTTCTGGGGCGCTCCGTTCGCCAGCTTGAATGGCACGGTCGCGTTCGATGCCAAGGCCTCGTGGACCGCGGTGACGCCGTCGATCAGCCTGCAGAAGGAATTCAGTGACAATCTGATGGGTTACGTGTCGGCCAATCGTGGCTTCAAGTCCGGTGGCTTCAACGGCCGCGCCAACACCGTGTACGACACCCAGCACGCCAAGTTCGACCCGGAATACGTGTGGACCTACGAGCTTGGCCTGAAGGGCAGCTCGGCGGATCATCGCCTGCGCGGTACCGCCACCGCGTTCTACAGCAATTACAGCGACTTCCAGGCACGCGTGTCGCAGGACGTGGGCACCTTCCCGGTGTTGAACGCGGCCAAGCTCAACATCAAGGGCATCGAGCTGGAAGGCAGTGCGCTGCTGGGCGAATCCACCACCTTGAGCGCACAGTTGGGCTGGATGGACGCCAAGTACGACAGCTTCGAGGACTTCCGTCTCGATCCGTCCTACGCCGGTTACGATCCGACCGTGAACCACGACCACGTGCCGTTCTCGCCGGACGTGACCGCCCGCGTGGCCCTGCAGCATGTGTTCTCGCTGGGGGACAACGGCAGCCTGACCTTTGGCGGGGATGTGTCGTATCGCAGCGAGACCTGGTTGTCGGTCGACAACCGCAAGGTGCTGAGCCAGGACGCATACACCCTGTTGGGCGCTTACGGCGTATGGGATTCGTCGCAGCTGACCTGGCAGGTACGTGCGGGCGTGCGCAACCTGACCGACAAGCAGTACAAGACCGAAGGCCAGGAGTTCGCCAGCGTTGGCAACATCCAGACCGCGTACTACGGCTTGCCGCGCAACTGGTATGTGTCGGTGCGTTACAACTTCTGATGATCGCGCCGGTAACGGCTGACTGATTGGAATGCAAGGCAGCCCTTTCCCGCATGGCGGGGGAGGGCTGTTGCGTTTGTTGTTGCTGCTCTGGTTGTAGCTGCGAAGGTTGCAGGTGCTGTTGCTTTGGCTTTGGCTTTGGCCTTGGCCTTGGCCTTGGCTGGTGCTGTTGCTGTTGCTTGAAGCCCCTCTCCCGGTGGGAGAGG